>Ga0315296_10002917_pt1 | contig 14450 bp, 13 predicted proteins | sample YL17G14_18_MG_FD_203921 | JGI IMG/M metagenome (GOLD analysis project Ga0315296, IMG submission 203921) | Sediment microbial communities from Yellowstone Lake, YNP, Wyoming, USA - YL17G14_18 | ecosystem: Environmental > Aquatic > Freshwater > Lake > Sediment | place: USA: Wyoming | collected... | reverse complement strand
TGATCTTCTTTTCTTTCTCAGTCATCACTTAATCTCCTTTCCTATTTTTTGAGTTAAATTTTTGGAGAGAGATCAAACGTAATTTGGATAGGCTGTTCGATAGGATATTAAGGTTGAATATTTCATCCTCCCTTTTATCTTTTCCCAACTACTTTAAGGAAAGGAGCAGGCTAGGATCTAACCCTTGTTGCAATCACAATTTAGCTGCTCCGATTATCCTCTACTGATTCATCCACCCGTTATATAGGCTATGATTGGTCTTTGATATTAAGGATCACACCAGCAGCGATTTTCGCTGCAATTCCACACACTTCAGGGCACCCCTGTCTGCTATGGCCTCCCATATTATGGAAGGCTTCCTTCTCTTCAGGGATAAAGAGTCGATAAACCTTGCCATAACGAATTTTGTGAATCTCACAGCAAAGGGTATGGCCAACCTTTTCATTAAAAAGAGTATAAACCTGTGTAGCTGGCTCCATCGCGATTTGGAACTGCTCTAAATCCTCAGGTCTCTCCCGGCCGACCAACGAACCAATTGCCATAATAGCGCCAATGAGTGCTCCGCATGTTTCTCCTCGCCTGACAACACCTCCAGCAAGGGCACTCCCTGCCTTAAAGACCTCTATGCTTCCTATATTGAGCTTTTCCTGTAGCGATGCGAGAACTGCTTGAGAACACCCGAAGTAGTTCATTTCATATTGGAGCGCCGATTCGAAAACCTCTTCAAGTAGTTTTTCTCGATTCACCATAACTTTTCCCTCCTGGGCAAATTATTTCTACACTTGCAAATATATCCTCGCGTTAAATTCTTCTTAACCAGATAGATTGCTCAAAACTAACTTTAAGGCGATGTTGTTACATGAGACCCACTCCTCTATTGCTCTGTCTATCAGCTCATCGGAAGATCTTGATTTCAATTCCTCTCCCTTTAATGAGATCACTTAATTTTGGTATAAATCCTTGGATCCAAAATGTCCCGGAGACCGTCCCCTAGTAAGTTAGAACCTAGAACGGCAATAGATATTGCTAGCCCTGGGAAAAGAGCCGGATATATAGAGGAACTTAAGTAGCGCCGTGATTCACTGAGCATCGTCCCCCAACTCGGAGCGGGCGGGGGTATACCTACACCCAGGAAGCTAAGCGTTGCCTCGGCGATGATGGCAATTGCAAAAATGACCGTGGCGAGGACAATGACCGGAGAAATGCAACTTGGCCAGATATGCTTCAAAAGAATTTTGGTATTAGATTGCCCGATCGCTCTAGCTGCCTCTACGTATTCTTTCTCCCGCTCAACCAATACTGAACCCCTCATCACATAAGCGAACCGGGGAATATAGACAACGCCAATCGAAATGCATACGGTCGTCAAACTCGGTTTCATGGAGGCTGCTAAACCTATTGCCAGCAATAAAGGAGGAAATGCCAAAAGCGAGTCCATGATCCTCATGATGAGTCCATCCCAAAACCCTCCAATAAACCCTGCAATGGCTCCGATTATGATTCCACTTACGAATCCGATCAAAACGGTTGCTATACCGACCTGGAATGAAATTCTGGCCCCATATATGATGCGAGCAAAAATATCCCGACCAAAATGATCCGTTCCCATTAAATGTTTCCAACTAGGAGAAGCAAGTTTAGAGGAAAAATCCATTTTTGTTGGATCATACTGGGTTAATACCGGGGCAAGGATAGCCCATAAAACTAAGATGAAAACCACGATCCCACCTACAACAAACATCTTGTTTCCAACGATCCGCTTCCACATCAGAGAACTTGTCTTTATTTCATAATCACCCCATGCTTGAGATAGAGTGCTGTTTTCCATGCTCATCTCCATAAAAGGTTTTCCATTTAGACTAATCTTTACTTCCCAGACGGATTTGAGGATTCAAAAAGGCATAGCTAATATCAACGAACAGGTTAACCAAAATAAATATAACGGCAATAAACAGTACGATCCCCTGAACCATTGGATAGTCACGGGCATGGATGGACTGGACTACGAGACGGCCAATCCCTGGCCAGGCGAAAATCTCTTCCACAACCACCGTTCCTCCTAACAATGTCCCCAACTGTAATCCTGTAAAAGTGACCACAGGGACCAGAGCATTTTTTAACACATGCTTATAGATCACTACCCGCCGGGATAACCCTTTGGCCCATGCGGTGGTCACAAAGTCCTTACTTAACTGTTCGATGATCTCAGAACGGGTCATTCGAGTTACGGCTCCTGCCATCGTCGCCCCCAAAGTAAAAGCCGGGAGAATTAAGTGATGAAGACTTCTGACAAAGTCAGTAAAAAGATTTACATATCCTATGGAGGGGAAAATAGGAAAAACAAGGGAAAAAATCATAATCAACAAGATTCCCAACCAGAAACTGGGAATAGAAACCCACAGTAACGCCAATATCAAAACCAAGAAGTCTATCGGTGAACCTCTCCTGCTTCCTGCTATGGTTCCGGCAAAGAGTGCTATCCACACAGAGATTAATGTGGCCGCAATGGAAAGAAGTATCGACGCCGGGAGTTTTTCCAATATGGTAGATAAAACCGGCTTGCGACTTACGACAGACTTGCTAAAGTCTCCTTTAAGAAGTTTTCCGCTCCAACTCAAATATTGAATCACAATATTCTTATCCAATCCCAATTCACTACGAAGCGCAGCCCTTGTCTCAGGTGTCGATTCAAACCCCAACATATAGTCCACGGGGTCTCCAGGGATCAAATGCATAAATGAGAATACAACAACGGACACGAAAAATAGGACAGGAATCAAATAGACCATGCGATTCAATATGTAGCGGAGCATAAGATTTCCCTCTATCTCAAATGACAGGCCACAAAATGCCCATCTCCCAAATCCTTGAGCTCAGGCTCAATCTGATCACACTGCTCCACCCTATATGAACAACGAGGATGAAACCGACAACCCAAAGGAGGATTGATCGGACTAGGCACATCCCCTTTGAGCACGATCCTCCCCCTCCTCTCCCTGACCGCAGGCACCGGTATCGCAGAGAGCAAAGCCTCGGTATACGGATGCTGATAGTTCTCATAAATCTCATCGCGATGAGCCATCTCCACAATCTTCCCCAAATACATCACAGCAATCCGATCACACATATACTTCACCACACTCAAATCATGAGATATCAAAAGATAGGCAAGGTAAAACTCCTGTTGCAATTCCACCAAAAGATTAAGAATCTGAGCTCGTATCGATACATCTAAAGCCGAGACCGGCTCATCGGCTATGATGAGCTTCGGATTCACCATGAGCGCTCGAGCAATGCTGATTCGTTGCCGCTGACCTCCACTAAACTCATGAGGATAACGCTGCATATGTTCCGGCCTTAAACCCACCCTCTCCAATATATAGGCCACACGATCCTTTCTCTCGGACCGAGTACCTATACTATGAACCTCCAAAGGCTCCATTAACAAAGCAGATAACCTCATCCGTGGAGTTAAACATCCATAAGGATCCTGAAAGATGATCTGCATCTCCCGCCGCAAATCTCTCATCTTGTCTCTAGACATCCCCACAATGTTCATACCCTCAAAGAAGATCTCTCCCGAAGTCGGCTCAATCAATTGCAACAGGCACCGTCCCACTGTCGTCTTACCACAACCACTCTCCCCCACTAACCCCAACGTTTCTTGCTTGTCAATTGTAAAACTGACACCATCCACAGCATAAATATCCTTCCTCCTGCCGAACAGACCCTCCCCTTTGATCAAAAAATACTTCTTAAGATGGGCTACTTTAAGAATCGAAGTGTTCAATATCATCAACTCTTAAGCCAACACCTGACATAATGATCGGGCCAAACCTCAAAGAATGGGGGGCCCTCTTGTCTACAGACATCCATCACCCGAGGACACCGAGGAGAGAATGAACATCCCTGAGGAAGATGACATAGATCCGGGACAATCCCAGGGATCTCCTTTAATCTTTCGGTATACTTGTTTTGCTTCCCATCCAATGACGGAATAGACCGCATTAACCCCTCCGTATAGGGATGAAGCGGACTATTAAAGAGATCCTCAACGCTCGCCTGCTCCACCACTCTCCCTGTATACATCACTAGAACCCTCTGCACGGTTTCAGCAATCACCCCTAAATCATGCGTAATCAAGACCACTGAAGTCGCTAACTCTTTCTGAAGCTCCCGAATCAAATCCAAGATCTGCGCCTGAATCGTCACATCCAGCGCCGTCGAGGGCTCATCCGCTAAAATGACCTTCGGACGACATGCCAATGCCATCGCGATCATCACTCGCTGTCGCATCCCCCCGCTCATCTGAAAAGGATAATCCTTCACTCTCATCTCAGGGGATGGAATCCCCACCATCCTGAGCATCTCGATGCACCTATCCAATGCATCGCCTTTGTTAAGTCCCTGATGCAACCTGATGACCTCTGATATCTGATTCCCAACCGTATAAACCGGATTTAACGAAGTCATCGGCTCTTGAAAGATCATCGAAATTTGATTACCCCGAACCTTCTGCATCTCCTTCTCTGATAAGCCTAAAAGGTTCTGGCCTTCAAAGAAAATCCCCCCACCTACAATCCGACCCGGAGGATCCGGGATCAGACGCAATATCGAACGGGCCATCACTGTTTTGCCACAGCCCGACTCCCCCACAACCCCTAACATCTCACCGCAGTCCATAAAGAAACTGACATCATCCACTGCCTTGGCAATGCCCGCGTAGGTGAAAAAATGAACTTCTAAATTCTTTACTTCAAGAAGAAGTTCTTGCATTGTGTGCGTCACATAAAGAAACTAAAATCCTAAGCTTTTCTCAAAGCCTATTTACATAGACGAAACCTTCCTTCAAGACAAGGGAAATTTCCCCCTTGTCTTGAAGGATATTAATATCCTCCAGAGGGTTGCCATTGACCACGATGAGATCCGCCCATTTACCCTTCTCAATGGTGCCCAGTTTATCCCCTAATCTCAATGCCAGGGCAGCATTTCTGGTGGCTGTCAATATAGCATTCATAGGCGTCATGCCGTATTTCACCATGAGTTCAAACTCAAAAGCGTTCTCTCCATGTGCTCCGACATAACCAGTATCGGTCCCAAAGGCCATTTTGACCCCCCCATCCAAAGCCATCTGAAAGCTTTTATAGTGACGTTCCAAGCCAGGTCTAAAGGCTTCCAATTCACTGTCCGTATATCCATACTCTCTTCCACGGTTTTGAATATTCCATATCGCAGAAAGAGTGGGGACTAAGTAAGTCCCTTTCTTGAGCATCAGATCGATAATCTCTTCTGTCATTTCTGATCCGTGTTCAACTGTATCTACTCCCTCCTTCACAGCGGCTAACGTACCTTTTTCGCGTAAACAGTGCGCAGCGACTAGTTTTCCCTTTTCGTGTGCTTCCCCGATCAAGGCCTTTAACTCATCATCGTTGAACTGCTTATCCATGTCAACCCAGGCGCTTGTGGCACAAAACTTCACCCAATCTGTCTTCATCTTGACCTGTTGCCGCACAGCCTTGAGGACTTCATTTACACCATCCACCACATTACTCATCACGTCTGTTCTAATCAACCAAGGCGGCATAGCGTTTCCATGTCCAGCAGTAGTAACTAAGTATTGACCACTTGCCACTATCCTTGGCCCCTCAACTATGCTTGAGTTGATAGCATCTCTAAGTGCCACGGAGAGATACCCGACATCTCCCACATCTCGTAAAGTGGTAAAACCCATTTCCAAATTTCTTCTCGCATGAGCAAAACCTTTTATACCGACCATGGTTAAGGGATTGTCTAAAAGGGGTGGGATTATACCGAATCGCCACCGCACGGCATCGCCTTCTCCCCAACACAAATGGACATGGAGGTCTATCATACCCGGCATTACTGTTTTCCCTGTAACATCGATGACCCTGTAACCCTCAGGGATTTTGACTTTGTCCTTATGCCCAACTTCTTGGATAATATTGCCGTTTATAAGGACAACTGAATTCTCAAAGGGCTCTCCACCGCAACCATCGATGAGTCTCCCGCCCATTAAAGCTATTTTTTCAACGGTTATTTTCAAATCCTTCGTCTTCATCATGGCCATTTACTTCATCCTCCCAGCAACGAAAGGTTATCAACGCTCTTGTCTTCAAACCTACCCCTTATTAATCTAAGAAACAGATTGAGAAAAGGCTCACTCTTTCCTTTCTGAAACAGTCCTCAATGGTCCACTATCTTTGATTGCGCAAAATCCCTTTTTCCGACATAAGGCGTTTCCTTTCCCTAATCAAATCGCTACTTTAAACGAAGAACGCTTTATTTGTAAATCATTTCTTGAAGGTCCACCGGCTTCACTATGGGATGGAAGGCCCGTTTGGGATTTTCCACGAGAAGGGTTTGAATATGTTTTTCAGAAATCCCCTTGGTTCGCATCATCTGAGAAAACCCGATCCCCCGCTCCCCCGTCTTTCACTTCCTTTTCCACTACCTGAACAACGTCAGAAAATTCATGGCCCAGTATGAAAGGAGATCTGGTCTTCGGGAATTCGCAATGAAGAATATGAATGTCTTTGTCACAGACGCATGCCCGCTTCACTTCGATCAAAACCTCATCTGCCCCTGGTTTTGAATCTTCTACCTCCCGAAACTCAATATGACCTTCACCTCTTTGAATTTTCATCAATGCCTTCATTACAAAAGACCCACAGTTATCATTTTCCAAATACTGAATTATTTCGGGAGTTACTCCATCAGGATCATAGAAGTAGGATACTTTCTAAATACTCAATTATTTCAAGGGCCACTCCATCAGGATCATAGAAGTAAGCTGCTTTCACTCCTGGCCGAATTACCTGAGGAGGAGAGTTGAAACGGACCCCATGACCCATTAATTTCTCGCAAATCCTATCGATGTTATCCACCTGGAAACCGATATGGGTGATACCTTCGTCGCATACTGGTTTGCCCGCCGGACAAGGCTGTCCCTGAGGAGAATGATATTGGAAAAGTTCGATCCGGCCTCCCCAGCCGCTCAGCATCGCATAGGAAACGTCCACATCCTTCAACCCAACAACCTTCTCTAAAGCCTCGCTCCTCCGATGATCCATCCGCCATTCAAGAGTCATCCCTAGTAAATCCCGATAGAAATGAATGGATTGATCCAAATTACTGATACTTATGGCTGTGTGATGCAAAAGTTTTATCATTTTTCCTCACTTGTACTCTGGTCTTATTAAGCACCTTTTCCTTTTGCTAGGAGGTAGTCTCTTGTTAGTTGTTCTTTAAAGCATTTTCAAATCCTTCGTCTTCATCATGGCCATTTACTTCATACTCCCAGCAAGGAAAAGTCATCAACGCTCTTGTCTTCAAACCTACCCCTTATTAATCTAAGAAACAGATTGAGAAAAGGCTCACTCTTTCCTTTCTGAAACAGCCCTCTTATACCCAGTACACCCTTGATCCTCTATGTATTTGAAACCTTCTTCTTGCAGATCAATAATTCTGTGATTTAACGCCTAGGTAAATACAGCGCCCAGTTTGACACCTCTCTGGCCGCATCGACCACAGCTTCTGAAAAAGTAGGGTGCACCCCAATGTATTGGCCAGTTCTCGTACAGTGGATTCGAGCTGCATAGCCAGAACCGCCTTGCCTACCAATTCAGTCGCATTTGCCCCAACGATATGGACACCAAGAATCTCTCCATACCTGGCGCGTGAAATAACTTTTACCGCACCTGCCATCTCGTCTCGTGCCATTGATAGCCCATGAATAGAATAAGGGGAAAGGCCTATTTCAATGTCTATCCCCCGTTCTTTAGCCTCCTCTTCGGAAAGTCCCACCATCCCCACTTGGGGTATTGTCCATATACCTCTTGAAACCAGATGAAAGGAGAACTTACTCCTTTTAATCATTGTGTTTTCAGCGGCGGTGACTGCCATGGATGAAGATGCATTGCTGAGCATCCAACCCCCTGTCGAATCCCCAATAGGGTATACCCCTTCCACCGACGTTTCCAATCGCTCGTTAACCCAAATGCCCCCGTCATCATTTAAGCGGACCCCCACCTGTTTTAACCCCAGATTGTCCGTATTAGGCCTTCGGGTAGACACAAGAATTTTCTTCACTGCAACGGCCCGTTCTTCAGAGCCGTATAATAAATTCCTTCCCCCATGAATAGAAATACATTTTTCGGGCCTGCTAAAATAGGTTAGCACTAATACCTAATGGCTTCAATTGAATAACCTCTGTGCCTGGATAAAGGCTCCTTCATAGGCTTTGAGTCACCTTGCCGCAATGACAATTGTTGGGTCATCCCTCCCTCTGGTCCAAGATATGTGTCATTAAAATCTTTTTATGATTAAAACTGATATCCCTGATTGAACAAGTTATGGAGTCAATACCTCACGAACATCCAAAATTAATTTCTAAACTGTGATATCTCTTACACAAGAGTTAGAGTCTATTCATGGCCCGATCAGCGCATTCCAACGTCTTATCGATATCTCCTTCAGTATGTCCTCCAGAAACATACCACCTCCCGTTCCACATAATTAAAATTCCCTCTTCAGCTAAAAGTGTTCGAAACCGGTTCTGTTTCTCTACATCCAATTCTTTCAAATCTCTTGAACTATAAGCGACATCTTTATTGATAAACATATAGAAGAATACACCCCTTATCCCTTGAGTGAGCATAGGGATACCATGCTCCCTGCTTACCTCTTTTAGACCATTCATCAACCGGTTTTGAAGCTTATCGATTTTCCTATAATAGGCACCATTATCCTTCTCATAGATCCTTAGGGCTGCAAGAGAACCCGACACTCCCAAAGGATACCCATTAAAAGTCCCCGCCCCAATGACTCTCCTTTCAAGAAGGAGATCTAAAATCTCCTTCTTTCCGGCTACTGCTCCCATGGGAATTCCTCCTGCCATAGCCTTGCCGAAAGTGGCGATGTCTGGTGTTACGCCAAGCACTCCCTGGGCACAGTTTAGTGCAACCCTGAAACCAGTAATGACTTCATCGAAACATAAAATGATTCCATGTCTTGTACATAACTCCCTAACCCTCTCCAGATATCCTGAACGAGGAGGGCAACAACCTGAATTGCAGGTAATTGGTTCCATGAGAATCATTGCTATCTCTTTTCCATACTTCTCCAATACTTTTTCCAATACCCCGATGTCATTCCATGGTAACTTAAGGGACTGTTCAAAGGCTCCTGGTCCCTTGCCCTCTGTTTTCATAGGATCGTGATCACTCTCCACCGCAAAAGGCCTGCCTACAGCATTGTCATCGACCATTCCGCCTAAGACGTTATCCAACCATCCGTGGTAATGTCCCTCGAATCGAACAAAATAAGGTCTTTTCGTATATGCTCGTGCAAGCCTAATGGCAAGTTGAACAGCCTCTGTCCCCGAAAGACAAAATCGTACCTTTTCAGCACATGGAACGTGTTGGACAAATTTCCCAGCCAATTCTATCTCCATCGGAGTCTGGGCCGCTCCAGTTACCAGATAATAAAGGCTATCTATTTGATCTTTTAATGCTTGAATATACTCCTCATGACTATAACCGAAGACGCCTGCGCCCGCTCCCATCGTGAAATCGATAAACTCTTTCCCCTCGATATTCCAAAGATGGGCTCCTCTCCCTTTAACGATGAAAATTGGTCTTTCGCTGGCCATCGCTCTTAAGTTGCTATGGGGCCCTGGCATCACTTTTATGGCCTGCTCATAATACTTTTGCGTCTCCTTATTTGAGCTCATTTCAAATCCCCCTTTGTAAAGCAACGAACATCATTTTCATTTTGCGATTTGGTGCTCTTAAACGCTCTTGGAGTCACCCGTGTGGTCCTTTCTCGGCTGCTTCGTCACCCGGAGTCTCTCCCCTACAACCTTCTAATTCAGTGAGGGATTATTTATCCAACCAGGTATATTGAAAACCGCCACCGCCATAAGCGAAAAGACCATTGGGGTGGGATTCCAAACCTTTCACATGAGATCTTGCTCCAAAAGGCCCTGGACCTTCAACAGTAAAAATCCAGGGGGCGTCGTCGATAATTATTTTAACAGCTTTAGTATAAAGTTCTTTCCTCTTATTGAAATCTAAAGTCGCACTTGCCTGTTCAAGCAACTCGGTCAATGGTGGATTATTATACGCGTTTCCCGTGAGCCAAGAGTAGGCATTCTTCGGAGTAAAAGCCGTAGTGTAAAGTAAGTCAGGATCTGCTACGATAGGCCCCCAATGGATTATCCCGAAATGAAAATCCCCGCCTATCATTTTTTTGATAGTAGTTGGCCAATCATTTAAATCTAATTTGATTTTCATGCCAATTTCTTTCAACTGCTCCTGCGCAATCTCTCCCATTATCAACTGATAAGGATATGTATTTGATGTCGTTAATGCCACCTCCAGACCATCCGGATAACCTGCCTCTTTCAACAATGCCTTTGCCTTCCCTACATCTCGGACAATACTGGGAACATCACAATACCAGGGAGACCTCTTAGGAAAGCCTTGATTCAACACTTCACCGTAACCTTGAAAGATCCCCTCCGCCATTTCCTTCTTGTTGATTCCATAGGCAATGGCCTGACGTACTCTCACATCATTAAAAGGTGGTTTGGAAACATTGAAATGGATAAAATAAACACCCGCTGTAGCATCTTGCAAGAAATAAAAATCTTTTTGGGGTTTTTTCATCAATTTAGCAACTTCGTCTATAGGTAAAGGGAACGCTACATCTAAGCCTCCTGTTCTGAGGGCGGTTAATCTCACCGTTTCTTCCGGCACAGGCTTCAAAATCAATTCATCCAAATAGGGAAGGCCCTTTCCCCAATAATGTATGGATTTTTTCAATCTGATATGGTCATTAGGTTTCCATTCTACAAATTCAAAAGGTCCGGTCCCGATGGGATGCGTGACTGTTCCGTCTTCTTTCACACATTCCCGGGCAATGATCGGGGTTTGCTGTGCAGCCCCGCCAAAAAACAATGCTAAAAAACCTCCCGCTGGCTTTTTTAAGATGAACTTAACTGTATAACGGTCAATGACCTTTACTGATTCAACTATAATGAATCTTGATCTTATTGGTGAGGCTGTTTTGGGATCGAATGCCCTATCCATATTAAACTTTATATCCTCGGCGGTCATTTCCCTTCCATTATGAAACTTAACCCCCTTTCTTAAACGAAATGTCCATTCCTTAGCGTCTTTAGATACATCCCATGATGCAGCTAGACCAGGATAAGGCTCATTGTTTTTACTAGACACAACAAGGTTATCAGCGAACAATGTGTAAATTCTTCCTTCGATAGCGGTTACTCCTTTGTGAGGGTCGATTTGTTTAATATCGGATTCGATCCCCACAGTGAGGGTTCCTCCATATTTAGGTTGGCTCATACATAAAAACGGGAATAACAGCGAAATCACAATCAACGAAAAGAAAATAAATAGATTTAACTTTTTCATTTTTCTCCCCCTTTCCATAATTTTTAAGTCATCGAAACATGGTAAATATTGCCAACCGATCGGTCTATTGCAAAATTAAATAACATATGGTGAGTTTTTTAAATTTCAAAATACCCATGCTTCCTGTAAGCCTCAAAAACTAGCACTTTCACTATTATCAACTCTTTTTAAAAATCTCATCCCTTCCCTCTGAAAACAGATACCTCCCATCCTTATTACCTTCTATGAATAGTATCCCCCCTTTCTTATTTAGCATTTCACCTCACTTATCTCCAAGTATCAATTTTATTATGGTTAATCTCCAAAAATACTTTATAACGAACCACTCATTGCGAAACTAAAAATGATGCAACCCTGATATTTCCATACATGATCCTTCTTTGCTTGATCATCTCCTCTATAAGTTTCTCAAGCTTTTAATTTCTTGGCAGGTGGATGGCTTTCTTCTGCCAGTCTAAAGCTGCCTCCGTGATTGTTTCAGAAAGGGTAGGATGACCCTTCACCACCTCACCCAGATCCTCAATGGAAGCCTCTACATTCATCGCCAGAAGACATTCGCCGATCAAGTCGGTGGCATGTTCACCTAGGATGTGGACACCCAGAATCTGCCCTAATTCTTTTTCCGCAATGATTTTTACAAATCCTTCAGCCTCTCCCATGGCCAATGCCTTTCCGCTGTGAAGATAGGGAAATTTCCCCACTCGGATGTCGTATCCCTTCTGTTTAGCCTCAGATTCTTTCAAACCCACAGATGCCACCTCTGGGAACGTATAGATGCAACTGGGAATTTTTTGATAATCCATCTCACGAACTTTGCCCATTATATTTTCTACGGCAACGATCCCTTCTGCCGAGGCCACATGCGCAAGCATCATCTTTCCGATCACATCTCCAATGGCATAAACTCCGTTAACATTGGTCTCCATTCTTGAATTGACCTTGATGAATTTCCCCTCTGTCTGGACCCCGATCCTCTCAAGTTTAAGCCCCTCAGTACTGGGAGTCCTTCCTACAGCCATCAGAACCTTCTCAGCAATAAGTGTATCCTGTTTTCCCTCTCTTTCTAGGGTCACTTCGACCTTGTTTTTTCTGGAAGAAGCATTGACAACTTTTGTCCGCGTTAAAATCTCAATACCTTCCTTTTCCATTAAGATTTTTAAACCTCTGATCACCTCCTCATCTTCTGTAGAAATGATTTGAGGAAGCATCTCAAGGATCGTCACTTTTGCTCCGAGGTTATGAAAGATCGTGGCGAACTCAACCCCAATCACGCCTCCTCCAATGATCAAAATATTTTTAGGAACCTCTTGTAAATTCAATACATCATCACTCGAAAGTATCTTTTCCCCATCGATTTTAACTGTTGGAAGAGAAGCCACCTGAGAACCTGTTGCAATAATGATATTGTTAGCCTTAAACACTTTCCTTTTTTTGTTTGAAGAAACTTCAATGGTTTCTGCATCTAAAATTCTTGCAACACCCTTAGCGAGGACAACGTTTTGGCTCTGGAGGAGTAAAGAGATACCTTTCTTAATCGTCTCTATTACTCGATTCTTGCGGGCAATCATCCTTTCCAGATCGATCGAAACTCGTGAACCATTGATAAAAAGGTCTGAACCTTTTACCCTCCTGTAGATTTTGATGTCTGAGAGGAAAGACTTTGTAGGAATACATCCACGGTTCAAGCAAGTCCCTCCCAACTCATCCTTTTCAATGAGGAGCACCCTAGCCCCCATTTGAGCTGCTCTGAGAGCACTGACATATCCTCCAGGTCCTGCTCCAAGAACGGCAATATCATAATTTCCTTCTGATGCTCTCTTAGAAATGGCTGGAGAAAGCATGGGTGCGGGCTTTTGAAGAGTGGGAGAGATGGAAGGTTGAGTTGGAAATCCAGGTGTAATAGATTTATATTTTTTGGGGAGTTCTTCATCTTTGTCTGTAATAATCGCAACAACAGTTAGTACAGGAACTTCTATATCTACTGGAATGAGGATTTTTCTCAATATTCCTGCAGCAGGTGACTCAACTTCTGTCACCAACTTATCCGTCTCCACTTCAAAAATGGGCTCTCCCTTTTTTACAAAATCACCTTCAGATTTGAGCCATTTGAGTATCTTCCCTTTTTCAATGGTGATTCCTAACATGGGAATAACAACTTCTGTCACCATGAACGTCTCCTAAAGTTGGTTTAACGTAATTGTTGGGTTTTCTAACCTCTTCTTCAATGACTGCAGAAATGCTGCTGCCACTGCCCCATCAATGATCCGATGATCCACTGAAAGGCCAAAACGTGCTATTTTCTTTATTACCACCTGACCATCTTTTAGACTAAGCTGATCACAGGTTTTTCCGATGCTCAATATGCCGCTCTGCGGTGGATTGAGAATGGCGGTAAAGAATGTGATGTCGAATTGGGCTAAGCTGGAAATGGTGAAGGTTCCACGCTCTATCTCTTCTATCTTCAATTTTCCAACCCTGGCACGTTCCACCAGGTCTTCCCGGATCTGAGCAATTTTCCCTAAACTTAATCGGTCAGCTTGAGGAATGGCTGGGACAATAAGGCCTTCCTTTAAGGCAACGGCCAATCCAATATTGATTTCTGGCATCACATGTATCTCCTCGCCTTTCAGCCAGGCATTGAGCATTGGAAACTCACGAATGGTTAAAGCCACTGCTTTAATAAAAAAATCATTGATCGAGATTCGAATATTAAACCTTTTTTCAAAATCTGAGAGAACTTCCTCACGTAACTGGTTTAATTTGTCCATCTCCACATCAGTAAAAAAATAAATATGGGGCGCGGTAAAGGCACTCTGCCCCATTCGTTTGGCAATCACCTTTCTCATCTGACTCATAGGAATGGTCTGACCGAAGATGTTCTTTTCCTCTTCCTTTTCTCTGACAAGGATCGCTGGCTTTTCTGCAACCCTGATCACATCACCCATCATGATTCTGCTTCGTGTACCAGTGCCGTCGATACTCTCAAGAGAGACA
>Ga0315296_10002916_pt1 | contig 14453 bp, 7 predicted proteins | sample YL17G14_18_MG_FD_203921 | JGI IMG/M metagenome (GOLD analysis project Ga0315296, IMG submission 203921) | Sediment microbial communities from Yellowstone Lake, YNP, Wyoming, USA - YL17G14_18 | ecosystem: Environmental > Aquatic > Freshwater > Lake > Sediment | place: USA: Wyoming | collected... | reverse complement strand
GCCACGCAATTCCTGAATCCATGCCGACCATGAGAAGCAACTGAATAGCGACAAAAACGAATACAATGGTGATGACGCGCATGTAATAGGCAGGGAAGAACGGAAACACCATCCTCTCATTGGGATAGAGACGCGCGAACCCGCCGAGAACACCACTGATTGCCCCGGAGGCCCCGAGAACTGCGATGGCATGTCCGTTCCAGTAATACGCTGCGAATGCTAGGGTTCCGCACAGACCAGAAAGCATGTAGAGCAGGATGAATGGCCTCGTACCTATCCTCTGTTCGAACACCAGGCCAATGATCGCAAGTCCAATAACATTGAACAAGAGGTGGCCTAGGCGCAACGGGGCATGGGCGTACATCGATGTCAGGATCGTGTAGACTCCTTCTGGGTCGGTCAAATCGTGCGGCATGAAGGCCATGTAGTCGTCCGGGTATGTAACCTGCTGAAGCGCGAAAACGAGCACGCATGTAACGCTGGCGACTATCGTGAAATAGATCCTTCTCCAAGCGGATATCGCGATGCCCGCGACGATCACGATGAGCGCGACAAGTGCCCAGATGTTCATCCGACCCGCGCCTCTGTTTGCCTCGGTCGGTGATAGAACTTGCCTAGTATAACCTTAAGCTTGGCCTCTTGCTTATCGTCTTCGTGAGACTGGACACATCAATCGATATCAGCGAGTCGCCCGAAGTGTACGTTCCCGGCGACGATTCCTATCTGCTCCTGAAGAACATCGAAGTGTCCTCGGGGAAGAGACTGCTCGAGATGGGATGCGGCACTGGCCTGATAGCGCTTCACGCGGCCAAGAACGGCGCGCAAGTCACTGCGGCCGACATCAACCCTCACGCAGTGGAGTGCACCAAGAGGAACGCAGCCAGGAACAACCTGAGGATCGAGGTGGTCCAGAGCGACCTGTTCGACAAGATTGACGGGAGCTTCGACCTGATCGCCTTCAATCCGCCCTACCTGCCCGATGAAGACAGGTCGACCAGCTGGCTTGAGAGGTCATGGTCAGGAGGGGACGAAGGGAGCGAAATCGCCGCCAGGTTCATCCGCGATGCATGGAAACATCTCTCGCCAGGAGGAGAGATCTATGTCATCCTATCCTCGGTCGGCGGCCTGATGACCGTGTTGAAAGCCGCTAGGGAGAGGTACGAGGCCGAGATGCTCGAGGAGAAGCACATGTTCTTCGAGTCAGTATACGCGTACAGGTTCCGTCAGAGGTCTTCTCAATTCTGAGATTGAGGCGGGAAGTATTAATATGGCAAGCCAACATCGTTAGATTCCGATACTGGGATGAATCCGGTGCACAAAGAAAGACCGCGCAAATACAACAATCCAGATGACCTGGACGAACTCTGTCGAAGGTTCTTGGATTGCAGTGACAAGGACCACGGAGCTGCGATGGAGTACTGCAAAGACTTCCTTGTCCTTCTGACTGACAAGCCCACTACTTCAGGAGCTGTCGTATCTTCTCGCGCAAGATCTCGCTGATAACTTGCCCGTCCACCCTGCCTCTCAGCTCCTTCATGACGATGCCCATGATCGGCCCGAGGCTCTTCTCCCCGCGCTCGCGTATGAACGATTCCCGCTCTCTGACCACGCGGTCGCAGATATGTCGGACCTCTTCTAGGTCGACCTTCTCGACACCGATCGCCTCTATGGCTCTCGGGACCTCGTGCCCGTTCTCAAGCACTGACTGTAGGATCTTCGGGATCGCCTCCTTGGCAAACAGGCTGTTCTTGAGCCCTGCCAGGACGTCCTTGATCACGTCTACCTTGAGCTTCATGGGGTCGAGTCCGAGCGATTCGAGCTCGGGGTAGGTGTTGAGGTAGATCCTGGCGACGACCTGCGAGTTGCCGAACTGCGAAGCCAGGAGCTCGAACTCGTCCTCGTACCCGCTCTTAACAAGCGCCTCGGCCTGCTCCTTGCTCAAACTGAAATCCTTCACGAACCTCGCCATCTTCTCCCCAGGAAGCTCTGGCAGGTTCAGCTTGATGCTCTGGAAGAGCTTCTCGTCGACGATGTACGGCGGAACATCTGTCTCTGGATACATGCGCTCCTTTCCAGGCAGCGGTCGGCTGTACACGGTCTGACCGTCAGGCAACGGGTCTCTGGTCTCCTCGGGAACGCCCTCGATCGCCGAATTGGCCCGCTCGGCCGCCCTGACGACTGCGGCCCTTGCCTTCTGCTCGTCTTCGGCAACGATGATGAAGCCGTCCTCGGGCTGAATGTTGAGAGCACTCCTGATATCCTCCACTTCGGCCACAGAGACTCCGTACCCTGGCAATTCGTCCGAATGGAACAAGCCCCTTACGCCGGCGACACGAGCATGCGCGGCCATCTCCGGTCCGAGGCGTTTAACTCCTTCCTCTGTGGGACTGAACGTTCCCGCGAACTTGGGCAGCCTCGCACCGAGTATCTTGCCCTCGGCATCCAGGGCCGCCTTGAGGACCTTGCACCTGGTCTCGCGAAAGAGGCCAGACAGGTCCTTGATTTGGGGTTCGATCTTGCTCGCACCTCTGTCCCTGAGCACTTTCTTGATGTCGAGGAGCGCGAGCTGGCGCTTGACCTCTTCTTCTATGTACACTGGGAGCAGCCGGAGCTCTTGGACTCCTTTGACCTCGATCCTCGCGCCACCTGATATCGAGATGTTCAGGTCCTCTCGGATAGTGCCGATGCCGCGCCTCACCTTCTTGGTGGCCCTCAAGAGCATGCCGAGGTGCTCAGCGACGAGCTTCGCCTCTTCCGGGGAGTTGATGACTGGTTCGGTGGCGATCTCGACGAGCGGTATACCCAGCCTGTCCAGTCTGTACACGACCTCGCTCCCGTGCTCCGTGATCTTCCTAGCAGCGTCCTCCTCTAGACAGAGTGTGGACAGGGCGATCGGCTTCTTGCTCACCTCGATCATGCCTTTCATCGCGACCAGGGCCGTCCTTTGGAATCCTCCAGTGTTCGAGCCGTCGATCACGATCTTCCTCATGAAATGAACTTCATCCACGGCGTTCATCCCAAAAAGAGCGGTCGCCTCGAGACAAACTTCGATCGCCCTCTTGTTCGCGGCATGAGGCGGTTCCTCGTCCGCCTCGACCAAGCAGGAATGCGGGACCGTCTGATAACGGAAGTGGAGCCTTCTCTCGGACTCCTCCAACGCCGCTCGATCGATCTCGCCCATCTCGCTCTGCGTAGGCCGGAGCCTCCGGACGATCTCCTTGTGATGCTCGTCCGAGAGATCCGACTGGCACTCACAGAATAGCTTGCCAGTGTTCAGCTGCTGGTGTATCTCGAGACCGATCTTGAGCCCCAGGGTCCTGAAGTCCAAGTCAGACCGGCCTCCTGCTAGACATCTCGCCGGCGATGTTTGTGAGCATGATCTTCCGGACCTCTTCTTGAGACTCCGCCTGTCCCATCGCCCACATGAGCTTGACATAGGCCGTCTCAGGGAGCATGTCGACGAGCGGCACCGCCCCCGCGACCAGCATGTCCCTGCCCGTGGAGTACACGTTGAGATTGACCGAGCCGTACAGGCACTGGGTCGTGACGAACACGTGCACGCCGTCCTTCACGGCCCTCTTCACGGACCCGACGATTTCCTCGGAGACATGTCCCAGGCCCGTCCCTGCGACAACGATCCCCTTCACGTTCTGCGCGATCAGGTCGAAATGAGCCGCCTCGAAACCCGGGTAGAAGTGAAGCATGCTTGCCCGTCCGTCAATCTTGTCCTTGAGCTCGACTGGTCCGGGCGAGCGTTTCTGATACTCGGACATGAACTTCATGCTCGGACCATCGATTCTGGCAATGGGCTCCGCGTTGACGCTCCTGAAAGCATCCCGCCGGGACGAGTGCATCTTCCTGACCTTAGTACCACGATGAGCCAGACAGTACGAATCCGAGGACTCTCCGTGCATGAGCACGCAGACCTCTCCGAGGTCGCTGTCCACGCAGAGCCTCGTCGCGGCGAGCAGATTCATGATGGCATCGGACGACGGACGATCGGAGGAACGCTGGGCGCCGACGCATACTACCGGGCCAGTCAGGTTGCGGAGCATGAACGCGAGCGCCGCGGATGTGAAGCCCATCGTGTCGGTCCCGTGCGGGACGATCACGCCGACCGCTCCCGAGTTCAGCTCGTGGGCCACCGCCCTGGCCAAGCCCTGCCAGTGGCTCACCTTCATGTTCTCGCTAAGGATCGAGTAGAGGACCTTCGCGCGCACGTTGCACAGGTCCATGAGCTCGGGCACGGAGAACACGAGCTCCTCGGCTGAGATGGCGGGGTGCACAGCGCCCGTCCTGTAGTCGACATAAGAGGCGATCGTGCCGCCCGTGCTGATGACCGCCACGTCCTTCCTCGACGGGTCCCTCGGCAGTGTGACGGCCTTGCGATCCTTCGCCTCCCTCTTGGAGACCACCTTCACCTTCGAGTCCTTGTCGACTCTGACGCCGATATTGTACCCGTTCGGGAGCTTGAGCGTGACTATGGAGGGGGAACTGAAATCGTGGTGGGGCATCAGTATGCCCGATTGCACGACCTCCCCGATCCGGACCTCGATGACATCCCCGAGCTCTGCGCCCGCAGCTTCCAACAGCCTACCAACGAGGCCAGTGTACTTCATCGACCCGTAGATGGAGTTATTCGTCTTAAATCATTTGCAGAGGCGCCATCGAATCATCGCCCATGCCAGCTTACCGCCTGGCAATGTTCATAAGATGCGAACCTTATGCACCGGCCCGTCGGATAGCATGAGAGTTCTGGCCGTAGGGGGAGGGGCGCGCGAGCACGCCATTGTAGAGGCGTTGGTCCGCTCGGGCGCGGAGGTTTTCGCGTGCCTGAAGAACAACAATCCGGGCATCGCGAGGGCCGCGAAAGGACACTTGCTCGTCGACGAGCACGACGTCAAGAAAGTGGTCGAGTACGCGAGAGCCAGCGGCGTCCAGCTAGCAGTGGTCGGCCCTGAGGGACCGCTCGAAGTCGGCCTTTCGGACGGCTTGATCAGCGCGGGTATACCGACTGCCAGCCCGACGCGGTCCGCGGCCATGATCGAGACCTCGAAGAGCTTCATGAGAGGCCTGCTCTCGAAACACAAGGTGAAAGGTTCCATCAAGTACGCGATCGTCGATACAGTGCGCGATCTCGAACTCGCTCTAGACGAGCTAGGGATGAACGTGGTCGTCAAACCGACAGGCCTTACCGGCGGGAAGGGCGTCAAAGTCGTCGGTGAGCATCTGATGACGAAGCGCGACGTGCTCGCTTACGGAGAGGAGGTGTTCTCGAAGAGGATCGGGGGTTCAGCGCAGATCGTCCTCGAGGAGAAGCTTGTCGGGGAGGAGTTCACGATCCAGGCGTTCTGCGACGGGAAGCACGTTGTTCCCATGCCGGCCGTTCAGGACCACAAGAGAGCGTACGAGGGTGACAAGGGACCGAACACGGGAGGAATGGGATCATATTCGCAGAAGGACGGCCTGCTGCCCTTCCTGAGAAGGGCAGAGTACGACGCAGCGGTGAAGATTATGGGAGAGGTGGTGGCCGCACTGAAGAAGGAGAATGCGGAGTACAGAGGGACGATGTACGGCCAATTCATGCTCACCAGGAACGGCCCGAGGGTGATAGAGTTCAATGCCAGGTTCGGAGACCCCGAGGCGATGAACGTCCTCTCGCTCCTCAAGAGCGATTTCACCAGGATCTGCGAGAACATGGCTGACGGGAACATCTCCAAGAAAGACGGAGTGTTCCTGGACAAATCATCGGTGTGCAAGTACGTCGTCCCCGAAGGTTACGGGACGAAATCACTCGCAGGCGAGCAGATCGAAGTCGACGAGCGTGCGATCTCGAGCGAAGGGGCCGTCCTGTACTACGCCAGCGTGAACGAGAGGGACGGGAAGGTTTACACCACGACCTCGCGCTCCGTGGGGATCGTAGGGATATCGGACACCATAGACGACGCCGAGCAGACGGTCGAGCGAGCGCTCAGGCACATCTCCGGCAGGATCCATGTGAGGCACGATATCGCCAAGAAGGATATGCTGGACGCGAAGGTCGCACGGATGAAGCAGGTCAGGGAGGAGCGCGCATGAAGAATCTCGAGAAGATCGTCTCAAAGATAGAGGCCGAGCTGGACGAGATAGACGAGGTGAGGGAGGTCGCCCTGAAGTCGTCGCGCGCGGTCATCCGCATCTCGGGCAGCATCCTGAGGGGGCTGCACAGGAAGGAGGATGTCTCGGAGCAGTTCAAGGAACTCAAGGACGAGGTCTCGAGACTGTCCGGCCTGTTGACCGACCATCCGGACATCGCTGCCGCGGGATACGTCGAGACCGCCTACCAAGAGTTCGCGGAGGTGGGCATCATGATCTCGCTCCTCGAGAAGAACGACGTCCCCTCGCCCGAGGAGCTCGGTATCGAGAATGTTCCGTACCTGCTCGGACTCGCGGACGCGGTTGGCGAGCTCCGCAGAGCCTGCCTGGATGAGCTCAAGAGCGGTGATGTGGGGAGAGCCAACGACCTGCTCGAGAGAATGGAGGACATCTTCGGGGAGCTGATGAGGTTCGACTACCCTGAGGCGATCCTGCCCATCAAGAGGAAGCAGGATGTCGTCAGGAGCCTGCTCGAGAAAACGAGAGGAGAGGTCGCCGTCGCCACGAGCACGCGCAACCTCCACGCGAAGCTGGAAGAGGTTCTCAAAAAGAAGTGATTCTCAGGTGAAGTGCTTCTTCAGCACTGCCTCGATGTCCGCTCTCGGCCGGACGCCGATCAGCCTCTCCACCTGCTTGCCGTCCTTGAAGAAAATGAGCGTCGGGATGCTGTTTATCCCCAGGTTCATGGCGGTCTTCGGGCTTTCGTCAGTGTCCAGTTTTCCGAAGGCAACCTTGCCTTTGTAGTCCTTCGAAAGCGCCTCGAATGTCGGCGCCAGCATCCTGCAGGGGCCGCACCAATGCGCCCAACAATCGATTATGAGCTTGGGAGAGGATCTCACGGTCGAGTCGAAGTTCGCGTCGTTGAGGTGGATCATGTCATCGGTCAAGATTACCGTACCTCTGTTGTGGGACGCGGTAAAGTCCGTTCAGTATAAGGATTCTATGCCAAGGGCTGTGCGGATGTGCTTTCTCCTCAGGCCTTCTTCCCGCGCTTGGCCGGCTTCTGCATGTACGTGAGCACGAACAACACGATGACTATCATCAACCCCACTGTCAGGATGGCCCCCGCAGGATTGCCCTGCTCGCCCACGTAGATCGTGATTGAGTACTCGTTGTTCCCGTCGCTGAACTCAACGAGGCTGTTGGGGTCGTCGATCTTCACGGTCACGACATGTTTCCCGTTCTGGATGCTCGCGAATGTCCAGTTGTAGGAGACCGTCTGCAAAGAGCCCGCGGTCACGTTGATCACCTGCGTGTCGAGCAGCACGCCGTCCGCATAGATGCGCGCGGTCACGTTCACGGCGTCCACCGCGCCTTTGTTGAACACCTGGGCGGTGATCACGATCGGGTCCACGACCTTAATCTCGAACTCAGCGTTGATGTAGGTCTCCTGGCTCGTCCTCCACTCCATCGAGGTGGCGTTGAAGCCGACCTTCACGGTCTGGCCAGGCTCGCCAGGCATGGTCAGGTTGAGCCTGAAGACGCCGCTCTCGGAGGTCTGGCTGATCGGGTCTACCTTCCAGCCAGTCGTGTTAGCCCCGGTCATCTTGACGTCCCTGTAAGTGTAGTTCCCGCCTATGTCCGCAGCCGGTCCACCGACGATGATGAGCTTGACGACGACCGTCTCGGACTTGCCGGCAAAGGACGGATTCTCGATGTTCACGGATATGCCGCTGTATGCCGCCGCCTGAGAGCTCGGCCTGAGCACTCCTGCGAATGGCATCGCGAGCATGATCGCGAGCGCGAACACCAGCACCAGGTGGCCGTGCATCCTCGGGATCATTTCTTCGCGCCTCCGCGGTCCTTCCTGCCGCCCAGGCCTTTCTTGCGCCTGAGGTAGAAGACGCCAACTACGAGCGAGACGAGCGCTACCAGCATAGCCATGTCGAGGTACACGCGCGCGTAGTCGTAATCGTAGGTGACATCGCTCCTCTCAGCGTTCAGGCCTCCTCTCGTCAGCGACAGGTCCGGAAGCCTAACGGGGACCGAACCGTAGCTGGCGACTGTCTGGTCGTTGGTAGAATTCGCGAACACCATAGCCTCCGCGGTCGGGTCTGGGTTTGCTCTGATCGCAGTGAACTTGATGCCCACAGGTGTTGACTGGAATGCCGGCATGCCGACGCTCGGAAGCGGGGTGGCATAGTCCCACTCGACGATCTCCGCGTTCCATCCGAGCGAATTGAGCTGCTCGAGGTTCGTGATGCTCAGCACGATGTTGTCCTGGGCGTTGCCCGTGTTGTTCAGCGTGAACTTCGTCATGGTGACCATTGATGTCACGGGCTTGGACTCGTTGAGGCTCTTCACGGTCACGCTCCTCATGGTCGCGACGTTCAGGTACAGGTCCACCTGCGACCTCACGGAGCTAAGAGTCTTCGAGCGAATCTGGACAGGTATCTTGGTTTCTCCGGCTGGCGTCTCGCCGCCGGCCTTGACTGTGACTTCTATACTCCCCACATTCTCCCCGCCGAAGCCGATCACGACTCCCTGCGAGTCTGACGTGACCGTCACGCCGGCTCCTGAGTCGGTGTACGAGGCGATGAAGGTGTCAGCGGTATTGCCCGTGTTGGTGATCTGGACGACATAGGTGACCTCGACGCCCGGCTGAGCGCTCTGTGTAAAGGACTTGTTCCAGGCAGCACTGACGCTACGTTTCGAGTCCCTGTTCAGGGAGAACTCAATGTAGACGTTGTCCTGGGACATGGTCACCTTGGTGGACCCGGAGTAGGCGATCGTGAGCCCTTTCTCGAGCCTCGATGTGGTAGCGCTGATCGTGTAGTTCATTGGCGGGAGCAGGGTCTCGAATGCGCCCGTCTCGTCAGAGTCCAAGGCCAGCTTCATCCCGCCGCTGGTCAAGGACATGCTCAATTGCGCCCCTGAGCCGGCGACGGTCACCTTGCCGGACAAGTAGCTGCCATCGGAGAGCGTCATATCCATGCTCTTGGGCTGATTCCTCGACATGCTCAGCTGGACCAGGGCCACGCGCCTGTCCTGCTCCCTGGTCACATACACGGTGTAATCTCCGGGCTGCACCTGCTCGCTGAACTCTCCCGAGGGCTGGGTCATGAACGATACGCTCTTGCCGTACGCTCCGTTAACGAACATCTCGACGAGGGCCGCCTGAGGTGTTCCGTCAGGACCGAGGACCCTGCCAGAGAATGTCGAGTTGTCCATGCGCAGGGCGAGGCTGGGGTTCAGGACAACGTCGCTGGATGTCATGATCGCGGACTGCTCGGCGAAGTACTCGACATACAATATCTGCGAGCCTCCGCTGAGCGTGTCCTCGAGCAAGTATGAGATGGAATAGGATCCTTTGGGCAGGTTCAAGGTGTAGCTGCCGTCGTAGTACGACTTCGTGTGCAACACTGACCCGGTGCTCACCGTCGCGGTGATGTCGACCTGCTTGTTCACGCTCGAGGCGCCGATGCTTATCCTGCCCCGCAGAGCGTAGGCCTTTGCGAGCTGGATGTCGTGCTCCCGGGACGAGATGGATATCTCGACCGAGCTGATGTTGGCGTACGAAAAGCCGCTCACGAATGTCGACGCGTACAGATTGTAGGTGCCCGGGAGAGCGTATAGCGTGTAATTCAAAGTCGTGAAGTTGAGATCCATCTCCTCGGGACCTTCGAGCTTGAGCTCCGTGCGCGAACCGCCCCCGAGGAAGAACCCTGTGACCTCGACGCGCTTCACGGGGGACAGACTCATCGAGATTGCGGAATTGCCTGGAGAAACGGTCAACGATTCGGAGTACTGGTACCTCTCGCCTCCGAGCGGTCCGGTGTCCTGGTCGATAACGAATGAGTATTCGGATGGGGGCACTAGCGCGCTGAAGTATCCGCCCGGACCGGTGTTCACAATCACCGGCTGAGCAAGGGCTGACGAGGAAGGCAGGAACGACACCTGCACATCCCTGAGGCCTACCCCGTTGTATGTCACATATCCCGAGACCTCGCGCGCATCCGGAGTCGCCGTGATGTAGTACTCCTCGACGTCCGAGCTGAACGAGACGTTCTGGGACCACTGGCTGTAGCCCAACTCGCCCGAGCTCAGCTGGACGGTGGTGCTGAGCGGGAAAACCATCGAATAGGTCCCGCTATAGCTCGCCGTGGTCGAGAAGGTGTTCCCCTTGGAGTCACGGTACTTCAGGACATCGAACGCAGCCATGTCCATTTCGCCGGGGTCCAGGTACACATCGCTCTTCGCGAAATATGCCCCGCTGACGAGCGCTCCTGAGACCATGTTGAGTTGAATGCTCGAGGTGACCTTAGTGATGTTCTGGGTGCCCGAGTAGACGCCCTTCTCGCTGGTGCTCATGACCGTGACGCCGTAGCCCCCGACCGGCAAGATCGCCCTGAAGACTCCGAGGTTGTTCGTCACGACCCAGACCCGCGTACCATCCGCGTCCTCGAAGCATATCCACTCGCTGGACACGGGTGAGGACTGCGGATCCCTCAAACTGCCGAGTATCTCCGCGGCCTCGCCGAAGGATATCGTCCCTGAGGCAACGTCTGATGAGACCGTTGAGACTGTAAGCGCAGCCGCCAATCGCTCAGACCCTGTGAAGTAGTTGGCATAGAGGGTCCACTCGCCCTTGGGCACCTGGACCTCGATCATGCCGAACTCGTCTGCCCGGCCACTTATCGATTCTTCAGGGTTGAACGGGTTCATCAGGCTGTAGACTGCATACGGCGCCGGGTAGCCGTTGAGGACGGCCCTGTAGCTGATCGTAGAGCTAGGCCATATGGTGGCATTGAGCGAACCCGACTCACCCTCGACCACCGTGACCTCGGTGTCGAACAATATCTTTCCTGGCTCGGTAGTCGTGAGGCCGTGTTTCCCAGCAAGCAGCTTGCTGAAGGCGAAACTGCCATTCGCATCGGTCACGGTCGTCCTCGTGTAGCCGCTCGCGAAATCAGTGAGCACGAGCTCCACGCCTGTCGCGTGCGACCCGTCATCGTTGAACAAGTACCCTCCGTACTCCCCCGGAACAAGCGGTATATTGAATGTCGAAGTCTCGCCGAATGTGACGTTGACTGCTTCGACTATGAACACGTCCCTGCCCGCGACATTGACATAGATGTCGTACTGTCCTGGCGGAAGCACACCATCCAGAGCCCCTGCCGGGGCTTCGAGCGTAAATGTCTTGCCCGTCTCGGTATCATCCGCGTACACGACGGCGTTCAGGATCAGCTCGTCCTTGGCAGACGAGTAGTTGCCTTCTGCGTCATTGTCCCAGAAGATTTCGCCGGTCACGCTCACGCCCTTGATGACCACGTCTTTCGTAATGATGTAATCCGGTGAACCGTCCCTGTCGAGGTCATACGGCAGCCTCATGGCCTGGTCCTCGGAGATGATGAGCTGTATCTTAGCTACGGAGTTCGAGCCCTGCATGTCCTCGTTCGCTGGCGAGCCCGTGGTGAAAGCGAGGGTTATGTTGCCCGCGGGGGCAATGACCGAATACTTCCCGTCATTGTCGGTCTCCACCAGCTGGTGGGGAATGCCGTACTCGTCGACGACCGTCACCTGCACTCCGCTGACCGGGTCACCCTGTTCCGTCGTCAGAGTGCCGTTGATGAACACACCAGGATAGTACTTCAGGAACACTGCCCCGGCCGTGTAGTACGAGCTCGGGCTGTCATCGACGTACCCCTGGATCTCGCCGGCCGATATCTTCTGCTTGAGCACAAGGGCTTCCTCCAGACCCACGGCGGTCCAGGCGTCCCTGTGGGCAGCCAGCTCTGTGACCGGGTACGGGTTGTAGTAGGACGTCCGGTAGACCATCTTGAAATGCGTCATGTTCCAGCCAGGCATCGCCTTGAGGTTCGCTATCTGGCTCGAGGAGGCGTAGCGCCATCCGACGACGCCGTCGTTCGACAGGCCGATATCTGAACCGCTGTAGCCGATGAACGCCCTGTAGAACATGCTGTCCCAGAACATGTCCTGGTAGAGGAGCTTGTACTGGATGACCGTGTCCGTGGGCTGCAGTTTGTCAAGCTCGACCTCGGCTCCTGTGTCGAGCACCGCCCGGATCTGGTAGAAGTCGGTCGGGGTCGAGCCGTCTATCCTCCTGTCGGAGAGCTTCGCGGGGGCGTAGAATATGCCCGTGCTCTGGCCGTCCAGAGGCATCATCCTCGAATCGGCCATGAAATACCTGATGCTCCAGCCCGTGGCATCGCACAAGTCCGCGTAGAGTGAAACGAGGTTCTCCGGGCCCGCCTTGACAAGCTCCACCCTGCCAGCCACGATCCTCGCGTTCGCGGCGCTCAGGTCTGTCGCCATCGGCCCGTAGACTCCGGAATCGGAGAGCACATCGTCGATGATGTCCTGGGCAGGGCCCTGGACGATTGCGTCCATCCGCTCGACGGACACATTGTACTCCTCGAATATCGCGTGCATCTCCGCCTTGAGGTCGGCATGCACATATGCCGCTTCGATGAGCTTGTAAGCGAATATCGCAATGGCGTCGTACTCGTCCTGGGCCATGAGCGCGTTACCTGTCAGCTGATAGCCGTTCTGGAAGTTGTCCGCCACCGTCGGGTGCTTGCCTTCCTGTATGGCCTCGAAACCGTAGTCCCACCATGCCACGAAGGCTGGCCTGTCAACGGGAGGCAGGTCCTCATCCTGTTGAGAGAACCAGTCCCAAGCTGCAGGGAAGTAGTAGCTTGGGAGCGGCAGAGAGTACCCGAAGGCGCCCAAGTACCAGTTGGTTTCGTTGATGTCGTACTGCTTCGGCCGCATGAAGTTCGGGAAGCTCAGATAGATCTGCTTGTCATACTTGTGCTTGGTCTCTGACGGGATGCCCGCGTCCATGCTATACCATACATTCGGCAATACGATGAGGAACCCGAGGAACAGCGCACCGACTATGTGCCTAATCTTGACGCTCTTCTTAAGGACCTGCCAGTAGGACCCGCTCGCGCCTGTGATCGAGCGACGGACGTTGTTGAAGTCAAGCCTATCGACGATGATGACCAGGACCCACGCGGAGGCTATCGCGAACGCCGGTGCGGCGTTGAACATGAATCTGCCAGCCGATATCGCCATGAATATGGCGGCGGCCAGCCAGACAACGATGAATATGTACTCCGCAGTCGCCTGCTTCGGGATCTTGATAATCGCCCAGATGAGTCCGATCAGGGACATGAAGAACGTCACCATGCCGAAGGACATCGCGAGCTCGCTGAACCGCGGGGCGCGCGCCTCGGCGATCGTTGAGTACAGCTTGCTCTTGACGAAGTATCCCTGTCCGCTCAGTATGGCGTCTCCCAGGGCAGGGTTGAAGACGGATATGACCGCGACTCCCACGACAAGGACCGCTATTATCGCTGGGAGCGTAATCGTCCAGGGCAGATCCCTGGTGACAACGAACAGCGCCCCGAAGAACATGGCCGCGAGGAACAGGTAGACGGGGACATCGAATCGGACCACTATCAGCGACTGCTCGATGTAAACCGGCCAGGACAGGAGGAACCCGAAGCCCATGGTTATGAAAACAATCATGGTCACGCTGAACGAATCGAGCCCTTTGAACTTGTTAAGGAAGACTTGTATGACGTAGTATGCGAGGATGAGGACAGCTGCATAGCCGAACCCAACCCAGGTCATGATGACAGAGGCGAACGCGGTTCCGGCCATGAGCGAATAGAGCATCGAGGTCCTATTGTTCCGTGCGTACTCGACGAACCCTTTCCTGATGCTCGCCGGGCTCTTGTAGTTCTCGACCCATTTCCTCTGCTGCTGGGTCTTGACTGCTCTGAGCAGGAAATAGAAGGTCAGGACGATGAAGAACAAGATGATCGAATCGTGGTCTGCGTTCGACAGCACGCTCCTTTGGACGTGCGATGGCATCACTGCCAGGAAGAAGGCTGCCACTAGCCCCGCGCGTCTTCCGAAGACCTCCTTGCCCAGGAAGTACACGGGTATGACCGTGAGCGCCCCCCAGAAGGCCGTCGACCACACGAACATGAATCCGACTGAGTCGTCCACCGAGCCGAACAGGTCCTGGGCCAAGACGCCAGGCACCACCACAGACATGCTGTACAGCGGTGGTCTCGGGTTCCTGATGCCGTCAGGGTACGCCGTCAGCGGATCCCAATAGAGCTGTTTGCCCGTATCGGCGGAATAGTCGATGATCCTCCGCCAATAGTACGAGTCAGAACCACCGGATACTATGTACCCGTTATCGGCTGAGGTCTCGAAGGCGAAGTAGGACCTGACGAAGAGGGCCAGCAGGAAGATGAAGATGAGCATGACCATTGTCGCCCAGTTGAGATTCATCCATTTCCTGAACTCCCCCACGGGCCTCCCGTCCCCCCTTCTCA
>Ga0315296_10002915_pt1 | contig 14456 bp, 13 predicted proteins | sample YL17G14_18_MG_FD_203921 | JGI IMG/M metagenome (GOLD analysis project Ga0315296, IMG submission 203921) | Sediment microbial communities from Yellowstone Lake, YNP, Wyoming, USA - YL17G14_18 | ecosystem: Environmental > Aquatic > Freshwater > Lake > Sediment | place: USA: Wyoming | collected... | reverse complement strand
GAGGATTGAGATACAAACCGACAATATCGCGGACTTTTTCGACGAAAAAGGGATCATTGGAGATTTTAAAATGGCGCTGCCTATGAGGTTGAAGGCCAAAGGCGCTCCAGATCCTCTGGACCGTGGGCCGGGAGATCTCCGTTTCCTTGGCGATCGAGCGCGTCGACCAGTAGGTCCCGTCTGCCGGCTTGGTCTTGAGAGTCTTTCGGATAAGCTCAGCGACTCTTTCATCGGAGATCGAGCGGGGGCGACCTGGACGGAGTTCATCGTGAAGGCCGGAGAGCCCCTGTTCCCGATAGCGCTTTCGCCACAGGATTACCGATGGGCAACTATAGCCGAGCTTGGCGGCGATCGCTTTATTGGTGGCGCCTTCTACGGACATAAGAATAATCTTTGCTCTGGCGACCAAGCCGTAGGGCAAGGATCGTGAGCTGGCGATGGCCTTAAGTTCCAACTTTTCCTCTTTGGAAAGCACGATGGGCTTTCTTGGTCTTCCTGTTCTCATGGGCATCCTCCTTCGGGATTATGCCCATGATACCAACACTCTTCCAATTAGTCAAGTTATTTATGAGACATCACACTAGTTGGATTTTTATTATCTCCGATAAATCCTCTTTTTATTGAGCTAGGCCAATTAAAATTTATGAATCCCCCGCAGGTTATTAGAAATTTAACTTTCTTATTAACAGGCCAGCAATCACAAATGACATTCAATACACTTCTCGCTTCATCAGGACTTCCGTTCCAAGTATCTGCAATAATTATTCTGGCAGAAAAGGTTCAGGCTTTTCAAATACATCAATCTGATATTGTCTTTCTCTCGATTCCAAAAATTCTTTAAACTCGTTTAAATTATATTGATCATTTGGATTATAATTACACCAGATACGGTCTCTTGTAAAAAGCCTGATTGTATACTTTAACCCCATGATAGCAGGAATGAAATCTCTTAATGTATCGTACCATGCGCGTTGTTCATCTCGGAAAGGTGGGTCATTGTCCTTCAAATTAATTTCTTTGCTAAGGGTGATCCATCTTTCTTTGTTGAATCCCAGCCTGATATTTTCGGGGTAATTTTCTAAAGTTAGCTTTCTAGGAATTGTAAAATGCTGGGATTCATCAAGTTCTAAGATGAATCCAGGATTTGGTACAAAAAAGTCACAGCTAGGCAGAGTATTTGATTTCACAAATTCCTTGAACCCTCTATGATTTTGCAGAGCTTCATAGATTCTTTTTAGCTCATCATAATAGGCCGTATTTTTGAAATCATCAGGAAATGTTCCCACTTCAAATTTATAATATTCATGCACTTTTCCAAAGATTTTCTCAAGCAATGACTTTATTGTTTCTTTACATTTTGGACATCTCTCCTCATGAGGTCTAAGAAGAAATTTCGTTTTATCTCTCTTTTTTATAAATTCATTGATAGGCCATTTTTGTGCTCCTGAACCTGATATGCTGAATCCTAATTTTATAAGAAATGCATTAGATTCTTTACCTCCGCTGAAATCTGAGGGACTGAGTTCTTTGCCATTCACGAAATTGTTAGCCAATGAAATTACGTATTTTGGAGGATAATATTTCCCTTCATATAGCATGAGAAATTTCTTTGAATCACGGCCTTTTGGGAGTCCTTCTTTTTCAATTTGTTCGATTGCCTTAACTATATGTTCCCTTCGGATGTTCTTTGGAATCATATAAGTTCTCCATTTTAATAAAAATCTAACTTTCCTAAGCGTAAAAAGCAACGCCATGTCTGAGCTATAAAGAAGCTCGCAGTGGCAAAAACAGAAGGGCTTAGGAGGTCAATTTCCTGACCATTTTATATTTCAAGATATTTTTTCTATTCTTTTAAAATCAAAGGTTTCTTTCCCTACTTTCCCTTCAGTTATGAACTCCTCATTTTCAGAATTTTTATATCTTATTATGACATCGAATGTTCTAATAGCTGAGAATGGAATTAAAGCACCTAATTCAAATGTGCTTGTATCTGAAACATCATCATTTATTTTTTTCTTGATGTTCTTAATGCTGATTTCTCTTAACTGAGGTAAGATATGTTCTTCAGGAAAAATATAGTCAAACCTTAAGCCTTCTGTATTAATAAGGGTAACATCATCAATCTTTATACTAAAAGCAGGAGTGTTTCCATAATTTATGTACTTGAATTTTCTTTCTCTTTCGTCATAAGTAATCACAACGATTGGTCTCATAATCAACCTTGTTTGTTTAACTGACTCTTTCCATAATTTTTTTGTCACTAATGCATAAAAGGTCGCAGCTAAAAAAGTTAAAAATAAAATGATAGCGACAATAAGCTGAATAATCGTTTCACAGGTCATTTTTCAGTTCCCTTCAAAATTATTAAACTCTCTAATCGTATATTTGTCAATTCAAAATTGACATACCGATAGAGTTATTCTATTCTTAAGAAGACGATGATAGGGGAAAGGAATTTCGTTTTCTGGTTTAAACATATTTTTATGAACTCAAGATGCATAAATAAATGAAGAAGGTTCACTATGGCCGATAAACTCACCTTGAAACAATTAGAAAATCACCTGATGGGGGCAGCCGACATCTTGAGAGGCAAGATGGATGCCTCTGAATTCAAAGAATTTATTTTCGGCATGCTTTTCCTTAAAAGGCTTTCGGATAGGTTCGATGAAGAACGAGTCGAACTCGAACAGAGATATCGAAGACAGGGTCTAAAAGAGGACCGCATCGAGAAAGAGCTTGAGAATCCAGAGAAATATACTTTCTTTGTTCCGAAAGACGCAAGATGGGAAAAGATTAAGCATATTAAAATCAATGTTGGGAGTGAATTGAATAAGGCACTTGCGGCAATTGAAAGGGCGAACATCGAGTCGCTGGAAGGGGTCCTCGAACCGATTGATTTTACCGTAAAGAAAGGTAGGACAAAACTCTCGGACCAGAAGCTTGTCGAATTCATAAATCACTTCAATCGCCACCGCATGAGGAATTGCGACTTCGAATTTTCCGATGTACTAGGGGCCGCGTACGAGTATTTGATTAAATACTTCGCTGATTCTGCGGGAAAGAAGGGCGGAGAATTCTATACGCCCAGAGAGGTCGTTCGTCTGCTCGTCACGATTTTGAAGCCCCAGGCGGGGATGACTGTCTATGATCCGACTGTCGGCTCGGGCGGCATGCTTATCCAATCACGGCAGTATGTAGAAGAACATGGCCAGGACCCGGATAATGTCGCGCTTTATGCTCAGGAAAACAACGGCACGACATGGGCCATGTGCAAGATGAACATGATTCTGCACGGCATTGAGGATGCCGATATTAAGAACGAAGACACGTTAGTCCATCCGTTGCACAGGGACAAAAGCGGGCAGTGGATGAGATTCGACAGGGTCATAGCCAATCCGCCGTTCTCTCAGAACTATTCGAAAGCTGAAATGGAATTCAAGGAAAGGTTCTTCGAATTCTGTCCAGAGACCGGCAAAAAGGGCGACCTTATGTTCGTCCAGCACATGATTGCCTCGCTCAATTCGAAAGGGCAGATGGCGGTTATCATGCCGCATGGCGTCCTCTTCAGGGGCGGAGTCGAGAAAGAAATCAGAAGAGTAATTATCAAAGACCTGAAGATTCTTGAAGCGGTTATTGGATTGCCGCCAAATCTATTCTATGGGACTGGAATTCCTGGTTCTATTCTCGTAATCAATAAGAACAAGACGGACGACGGAAAGGTCTTTTTCATTAATGCGGACAGGGAATACAAGGAGGGGAAGAATCAGAATTCGCTCCGGCCCGAAGATATCGAGAAAATATCTTATGTTTTCAGGAATAAGCTGGAACTTCCGAAGTATTCGAGATTGGTCGATCTAAAGGAGATTGAAGAGGAGGACTTCAATCTGAACATCCGCCGATACGTCGATAATTCGCCGGAGCCTGAGCCGCAAGATGTGAAAGCACATCTTCAGGGCGGCGTGCCGAATCAGGAGTGGAACGACGAGTTAATGAAGACTTATGGCATAAAGCCGGACTTGATATTCAAGGACAGGAATAGGGACTATTTCGATTTTGCCCGGATTACGGAAAGGGAACATATAAAAGAAGCCTTGGAAAAATCAAAAGAATTCACCGAGACGGATAAACGACTTACTGTTATCCTTAGGAATTGGTTTGATGGCTATAGCAGGCGCATCAAGAAGCTCAGAGAGAGCCAGCCGCTTCATGAATTGCTTGACTACGGCTTTGAGAGCCTGGAAAAAGCTTTCAAGGATAACGGAGTTTTGGACGAGTTCCAGACAAGAGGCGTTTTTATCAATTGGTGGAACGAAAACAAATTCGACCTCAAGACGATCAAAGAAACGGGTTGGGTTCAGGCTTTATTATCGAACTTCGATCTTGATAGCGACGACAAAAAGACCATAGATGACACGCTGGGAAAAATTAAATATTTCTTTGAAGAGAAATTCAACCGCGAAATATCGGAGATAGAAAAGCTCGAAGAACGGGAAAGAGAACTGGCTGCTGAAATCGAAGAAGAAACTCAAACCGAAGAGCTTAACGGTGACGATGAGGAGGCCGAGCCACTAGAAAAAGTCCTAAAGCGAGAGATTAAAGAAATAAAGGCAGAATTAAAGGAATATAGCCATTTGAATTCTTCTCAGACAGAGCATTATAGAAAATTAGAAAAGCTGATGAAGGACAAGCAGGCGGAACTTGACAAGATAACAGCGAAACAGGACGAACTTAAACAAATCAAGAAGCAGATTAAGCATAAGAACGCTGAATTATTGGCTAATTTGAAATTAGCTGTTGATACGATTTCGGAAGAAGAAGCGGAGAAGATGGTTCTCCATAAACTGATGGATTTTGCCCATAACGTCTTGGAATCTTATCTGACAGCTCATAAGCAAAAAATAATCAAATATATTGAAAACCTTTGGGATAAGTATGGAGTAAACATTAGAACGATGGAGGACGAACAAGATAAATACGCGAAAGAGCTTGATAAATATCTTAAGGAGCTAGGCTATGAAAAGCCATGAAGTTCCTGAAGGATGGGAATTAAAAAAAATAACTGACATAGGGGAAATTATATCGGGATCAACACCGAGTACTTCAGTTCAAAAATATTGGGATGGTTCAATCGTCTGGATTACTCCAGATGACCTTAGTATAAACGATTCAATATATTTGGAAACTTCTTCAAGAAAAATTACCGAAAATGGACTAAAAAATTCATCGGCAAGGATTATTCCTCATGATTCTATCGTGATGTCGTCAAGAGCGCCAATTGGCTACTTAGCTATTATGAAGGTAGATTTTGCGACAAATCAAGGTTGCAAGAGCTTTAAGCTTAAAAATGATAATCCTGAATTTGTTTACTATTTGCTTTCGTTTAATATGCCCAGAATCAAACAACAGGGCGAGGGCACAACATTTTCGGAAATTTCTAAGTCTCAATTAGGAAAAGTGAAATTATCATTGCCAAAATCACAAAAAGAGCAACAAAAAATTGCTTCCATCCTCTTGACCATCGACAAGGCCATAGAAAAAACTAAGGCCCTGATTGAGAAGAATAAGAAGGCAAAGCAGGGATTGATGCAGGATGTATTTACGAAAGGAATTGATGAAACTGGCAAACCCTGCACCAAATTCAAAAAAACTAAATTAGGAAAAATACCAGTCGAATGGGATGTAAAGGAATTGAGATATGTAGGTTCCTTTAAGAATGGGATAAACAAAGATAAAGAATCATTTGGACATGGGATAAAATTCGTGAATATTATAGATGCATATCTTGATGAACTTAACATTGAGAAACTTGACCTAATAGACGCAAATTTTAAGGAAGTGCATGATTATCGCTTAGAACCAGGAGATATAATTTTTGTACGTTCATCTGTAAAACCCGAAGGCGTTGGTTACAATACTCTATTTAATGGGTTTAAGGAAGATGTTGTTTTCTGTGGATTTATGATAAGGTACAGAATATTTGATAAAACAAATAACTCTCCTTCTTTTTATAATTACTATTTTAGATATGAAGAATTTCGCAAACGACTACTAGCATTATCAACAATTAGCGCAAACACAAATATTAACCAAGAAAGTCTCAAAAAGCTACTTTGTATTATTCCCATAAAACAAGAGCAAAAACGCATAACGGATCGTATTAGTGCAATTGAAAGTAATATCCATTCAGAAGAAAAATATCTTAATAAACTCATTCAAATAAAGACTGGGCTGATGCAAGACCTTTTGACCGGGAAGGTCAGGGTTAAGGTGGCGGCGGCATGAATAACGAATTCTTGTGCGTTGAGAAGCCGTTTGTCGAGCTGCTTAAAGCGCTTGAATGGGAGACGCTTCTCTTCGAGGACGACAGCCCGAAATTCGTGCCCCAACTGACGCTTAGGAACTCATTTGACGATGTTTTGCTTGAGAAACGGCTGCGCGCATCGCTCAAGAGGCTGAATGACTGGCTTGATGACGAGCAGATAGATGAGGCGATTAACGATATTAAACGGATTGGCCTGCGGAAAAGCCTTGTGCAGGCCAATATGGACTTCTTGCAGATGGTGCTGGAGCCTCCGGCCTTCAAGAATAAGCGCAATCCATCAGCCAAGAACGAAAGCATCAAGATTATCGACTTTGAGAAACCGGAGAATAACGATTTCCTTGCTATTAACCAGTTCCGCGTAGATACGCCGGGGACGCTTCGCGATTATATCGTCCCCGATATCGTGCTTTTTGTGAATGGGATTCCGCTTGTCGTCGTGGAGTGCAAATACCCGAGCCACATCGATGTTAACGCGATGGAGGAAGGAATAACGCAGCTCAAGCGGTACTCGAATACCCGAGAAGATGTGTTCGAGGGCGAGGGAAATGAGCGCCTGTTCCATTATAACCATATTATGATATCTACGACTTTCGACGAGGCAAGAGTTGGGACAATATCCTCCGAATATGACCATTATCTTGAATGGAAGGATACATATCCAACGAAGCTCAACGAGAGATGGAGTTCGCAGGAGCGGCTTATTCGCGGGGCGCTCACTAAAGAAAGCCTGCTTGACCTAATCCGTAATTTCACGGTCTTCAGGGACTCAGAAAAGGGCAAGGTCAAGCTCGTCGCCAGGTATCATCAGTTCAGAGCCGTAAACAAGATTATCCATAATCTCCTGACCAAAAAAACGCCTGAAGAGCGGTCAGGTATCGTGTGGCATACACAAGGATCTGGAAAATCTTTTTCTATGGTATATCTCATCAAGAAGATTAGGACGATAGAAAGCCTCAAGAGATACAAAGTCGTGATTATTACGGATAGAACCGACTTGCAGACTCAGCTTTCTGAGAGAGCGATAATTGCCGAAAAACCATATTTAATTAAGGATACGAATGAGCTTCTTGAGGAGCTTGGGACAGATACAAGTAACCTCGTAATGATAATGGCTCAGAAGTTTCTGAAGAGGGGAGAAGGAAGGGCAAACAAAGACGAGCTTCCAGAGTATCAGGAATTCGAAATACTGAATCGGTCGGAAAATATTCTCGTGCTTGTAGACGAGGCGCACAGGACACAGACGGGAATATTTGGCGATAACATCGTCTATTCGCTGCCGAATTCTTCCAGAATCGCGTTCACCGGAACGCCGTTAATAGCCGCGCGTGTGAAGAAAAAGACATACGAGAGGTTTGGCGGCTACATTGACAAATATGGGATGAAAGAATCGATTGAAGACGGGGCGACACTCAGCATCAAGTACGAAGGCAAGACAGTCCAGACCAAGATAAAGGACAAGGAGGCTATGGAAGCCGCCTTCGAGGACATGTTTGCGGAAAAGACCAAAGAGGAGCTTACCGCAATAAAAAAGAAGTACGGCACGACCGGTGAAGTTCTTGAAGCGGAGAATAGAATAGAGAGAATCGCGAAAGATATCGTTAAGCATTATTTCGAGAACATTTTTGACAACGGCTTCAAAGCTCAGATTGTTACCCACAGCCGTTTGGCCGGAGTGAGATATAAATATGCGATTGATAAGGCGCTCAAAGAATATATAGAGGGCTACGAAAAGCAGCCGGGCGCAAGTGCGGAACGGCTCAGACTGATGAAGTTCCTTAAATCGGTCGTCAGGATAATATGGGAAAACAACGATCCGCCCGAGATGATACGGCTGGCGAAAGAAGCCAAGTTGAAGCTTGGCGAGGACAATATTAATTTTAAGTCGCCATTCGATTTTAAAAAACCAGATACGGGAATTGCTTTCCTTATCGTTACTGACATGCTTTTAACCGGTTTTGACGCTCCGGTCGAGCAAGTTTTATATATTGATAAAAGAATGACAGACCATACCCTGCTCCAAGCGATAGCCAGAGTAAACAGAGTAACGAAAGGCAAGGACATCGGATGCGTTGTTGATTATTTCGGCATAACCAATCATCTCAAAGAAGCACTCGAAGTTTATGCGATGGAGGATTTGAACCTTCAGGACGTCTTTACAGACGTTAAGAGTGAATTACCCCGTTTACGATACCGATATGAACAACTGATAAAACTGTTCAGAGACCATAAGGTCAGCGAAATTGAAGACTATGTGAATTACAGGATAAAAGACGTAAACGAACAGCTTAATATTTTAGAACAGTGCCTTGATGTTCTTGAAGACGTAGAAATAAGAGCGGATTTCAGCGTTAAATTCAGGCTCTTCCTGAAAAGTATGGATATATTGCTATCGAAGCCCGCTGGAAGGACATACATTCCGGCTATGAAAGCGTTCGGCCACATTCACAACAGGGCGCAACACAGATTCAGGGACGACTCAATAAATATCCTCGGAGCTGGCCGGAAAGTAAGAAGGCTTATCGATGAATATCTGATTTCATTGGGAATAGATACGAAGATTCCGCCAGTTGATATTGTAACCGACGAATTTGAGCGAGAGATAAGGAAGAACAAATCGAAGAAAGCGCAGGCCTCAGAGATGGAGCATGCGATTCGCAAACACTGCAAGATAATGCTCCACAAGGACCCAATTTACTACAAAAAAATCAGCGATAAGCTTGAAGAAATATTGAAACGCTACGAAGAGAATTGGGAACAGCAAGTCCTCTTCTTGGAACAACTACGCGAAGAGATAAGGGAAGGAAGGCAGGCTGAAGAAGGTGGGCTGGATCCTATAAGGTATGCGCCGTTCTATGACATGCTAATGGACATCTCCTTCGCAGGTAAGAAGCCCCCGGCTAAAGACGACGACAAGATAAAGAAGCTCATTATGGATGTCGTCGATGCAATTTCCCTCGAAATTGGCAAGGTCGGCTTCTGGGGGAACGCCCAAAAAGAGAAGCATCTGCGGGCGATAATAGATGACATGCTCCTTTATTCGGACATTGACCCCATTGTCGAGAATAAAGAGAAAATAGTTTCCGATTTCATGAAGCTGGCGAAAAACAGGACGGACGAGTTGAAACCATGATATGCGCATACAAGAATATGAATTTCAGGCTCGCGAAGAGCGAGAGAAAAACCCTGAGCATATATGTTGAAAGGGATGGAAGCCTCACAGTGCGCGCGCCTAAAGACATTACAGACGATAAGCTAGGCGAGATACTAGATAGGAAAAGGCATTGGATACACAAATCCATCGCCGAGCTCGAAGAACTTAACAAAACAAAAGTTTTGCGCCAATTCGTAAATGGAGAGGGCTTCTTGTATCTCGGAAAAAGTTATAGGTTGAGGATAGAAAAAGGAGCGGGAAAGCCGCTTTCGCTGTCAAAAGGTTATTTCGTCCTGGATGAGAGTCATGTTTCGAGGGCAAAAGCTAGATTTGTCGAATATTACAAGGAAAACGGGAAGAGATACATCCCCGCCAGAGTAGAACACTTCAGGAAAAAGCTCGGCGTCAATCCCGAAAAAGTAAGGGTCATGGAGTTGAGCAATAGATGGGCTTCCAGGGGGAAGAGGAGTCTGAATTTCCATTGGAAACTCATGCTCGCTCGCCAATCGATAATCGATTATGTGATTGTCCATGAGCTCGCCCACTTCATTCAAGCCGATCACAGCCCAAGATTCTGGGAATACATCGAATCCGTAATGCCGAATTACCGGGAAAAAAAGAACTGGCTTAGAACGAACGGTGCATATTTAGATATTTGAAATTATTTATGATGAATAATGTCGGACTCGCGCAGAGAGGAGAAATCGAACTAGATTGCCCTTTTTGCGGAAAAACAAAGGTCAAGGTCTTCCACAAAGAAGGGTACATGCAGGCGAAAACTTCAAGAATATCCGAAGGCACGAGAGTAACGAGACATGCCGTCCTCGACTATTACGAAGTCCTGGAAGATTGCCCAAATTGCGGAGCGAAGAAAAAAGACATTCAGGACTCCTTCGAGGGAAAATATAAAAAGAAGATAAGCCACGAAGAAAGAATTGAAAGATTCAAGAAAGGGGGATTGCCGCTGGTTTTGGGGAGAAGCTAAGGAATTTTGTTAAAAATAAGTTTTAAATTAAGACTCTTATCAAGAATAGGGGGAAAGCATGAAATATTGGTTCATAATTCATAGCCTTGAAGCATACAATGAGCATCCAGATTTCATAGGGAAAGAAAAGAATAGATCAGGAAAAATCGAGAAGGTAAAAAAAGGCGATAGGATAGTATATTACGCGACAGGAGATTCTGTCGTTGTGGGAACCTTCGATGTAATAAAAGGAAAAGAGGAATGGACGAATGATAAGCACTGGAAAGGGTACATGGTATGTATGAAAATAAAGCCCCGTATGATTGCTAAGCATCCGCATTACTTGCCTATTCACGATCTTATAGAACAGATAGACCCGGCATTGAGCCTATTTCCAAATCGAAAATTTGTGCCGATTAAATTTAAGGATCGCACAGCAGTTGAGATAAATAACAAAGATTTTAGAGGAATAGAGAAATTAATAAAATCCTATAGGCCGATTAGTAATCTATTTCAAGGGGCTCCAAACGATGGGAATCTGGGAAAGCCAATGGACTTAGGAGTTCTTAATTATGCCCCCACTTCTGAACAAGGCGTAGTTGCTCTGTTCGTTCATTTTATGAACAAATTGAAAGATCATGAATTCGTAAAAATTGAATTTATAAGAGCCGGGTTTCCTGATGCTTGTGTAATTGAAAAAGAGGGTAATTTGTATAACCGGAAATACGTGGAATTCGAATTTGAGTCTTCGAAATTCAGAGAACATGTAAAGAATAAAAACCATCGCACAATTAAGTGCGACTATGTGGTCTCTTGGGAAAATGACTACTATTCTTGCCCCATTGAAGTTATAGAACTAAAAAGTGAGATTGCTAAGTTGATGGAGAAATAAGAGATTATGGGCAAATACGATGGGCTTAAGTTTTTAAAACAAACCAAAGCAAGGATCAATCATATTTGCTCAAATTGTGGCAGAGAAATTGAATCAGGAAATTTTTATTATGCGGAAACTATCAAAGACAGATTCTTACAATCATTACATGCTAAGAAATTTTGTGAGGATTGTTATAAAGAATTTGGGGATAAATTGTTAAGATAGTCTATTATTATCTTCTCCTCCCCGAATACGGGACGTTTTTCTTCGGGATTTCCCAAGTCTTAGGCTTCAAGCTTTCGATCTCTGCTTGGGAAAAGCAGCCCCATTCGTCCTCTAAGCCCTGGACGTAGCCGTACCAGATGGTGTCCCTGACTGGCCTGCCGTCGCCAAAATCGCTCAACTGTTCCTTAACTTTTTCCGTAGCGAACCAGTACCAGCCATTCCAGGATTCCCAGGCGCGCAAAACTCTCTTCCCATCGATGTAGAGATTTTTTCCTTTAGTTTCAAAATTTGCCATATAGATCACACAATGTATTTCTCCAATTTTCTTGCGCTTTCTATCATCTTTTATGCCTTTCCTAAGCAAGCATCAACGAGCCTGAGAGATTCAGTTTCTAACGCGGTCAAATCATCCAATAATTTTCTGGTCTATTAGTAGATTCCAACAATTTTTCTTAAGTTTAAGACGATTTAACCTATGCTTTTGTCTCATGAATCCAGCTGATATTCTGAAGTCGTCAAGTTCCCTGAGGTTGGCTTCAAATGTCTAATCTCCTTAAATTATATCTAGGTATTCTTCCAAAATCGGATACCTATCTTCATTTATCAGGGGCAAGCGTAAGCTTTTTCGTTCAGAAGCGTTTTAAGGAGACAAATTAACTAATTGGGGGATTTTACAATTGTTTTAAATTGCGAATATCGCACTGACCCCCAAAATTGACACCACCATGATCGCTAGTTTTTCGTGATATAATGGGTATCATCGGTTGGGACACAAGCCCTTCAAAAAGGAGGACCGATGATGTCAGAAAAACAAGCCAAGCGGTACACGCCGAAATTTAAGTTTCAAGTGATGTTGGAAGTTTTGAGGGGGATAAAATCCATAGGCCAGATTGCCCGGTCTTATGGAGTCCATCCGATCTCGATCATTAGAGCCGTTAAGCGGCCTAAAGAAAGCGCCATTCGAGTCCTTCTGAGGGAGACCGGTCGAAGAGTGAACCTTGTGGCTATACTTAAAGAGATTGAAGATTTTGATGTGCTCTCTACGGATTTTACTGAGATTCGATATGCCCAGGGTCAGGCCAAGCCCCACTTGATGCCCATCATTGATCACAAGAGCAAACTTGTTCTGGGGCATGCTTTTGGAGAAAGCGCGGACATAGAACTGGCTCTGGAGGCCTGGAAGAGGACTCGGTTCCAGCTGAAGAGAATGGGCAAAAAGGTTAAAGAAGTTATTATTCATCATGACCAGGATGGCGATTTTATTGGACACGAATGGCTCCACCAGATTGCTGTCAAAGACAAAGTGCGGGTTTCCTATTCTGAGGATAGAGCAAAGGGCAATGTCCAAATAGAATCGTTTATTGGGCGATTGAAAGAGGAAAACCGTTTGTTGTTTTGGGAGCAAGAAAATCTTGAAGCCTTGAAAGGAGTTGTGAATGTTCGCATCAGGTATTATAATAGGGTGCGCAGGCATTCGGCATTGGGAAACCGATCGCCGCTAAAATATTTAAAAGAGAAGGGCAGAATAGCCAGTCGAGATGCTAGCGAAAAATAGCCTCCAAACTGGTATCAAAAATGGGGGTCATATCCATACTTTTCTATTTTTGAAAGTCACATTAAAAGGAGGATAATACGAGTATGTGGGGTCCGTTTAAAGAGTGGTTTGTATCTCTCCCTTGGTTGCAGGTAATTCCTATTGCGATTGCTGTCATAGTTGCCTTCATATCTTATCTAGAGTCGAGGAAGTCTTTGATAGAAGCTAAAAATGCAACTGAATTATCAAATAAAGCAAATGAGATAGCTAAAGAAGCTCTTTCAAGAGCTACAATGCAATTCACGACTTTAAATAGACCAGTGTTAGCTATCAGACCTGTTCCTTTCGGAAAAGGAAATAATTATTTTGAGATTGCTATTCTTGATAAGGAAAAATTAATTGTAAAAATCCTAATCGGTATAAAAAACTTAGGAAATATGGTTGCAGATAACACCTTTTTACATTCGGCCAATTGTATGTTGTATATTAACAACATATTAATAACTGGGGATAAAAAAGAATATGAAACAGTGAGCGGGAAACTAACCTTAATGGATATTCCTCCAAATGAAGAAGTATTAAAGATAGTAACCCTTGATTTTCAGTTACCTCCTAACTTAGACATAGAAAAATTTCATAATGATTTGATTTCATCATGTAGAATGGATACAAATTTTCTTCTTCATTATTACAGTCATTATGAAAAAGAAGAGACACTAGCGTCAAATATTTCATATGCGATTAGTTATCATTGGTATAGTGTATTAATGATAAAGCTATAATTGATGGAATATATTGAATCCCAGTAGTTTGGCGAGTGGAAGCCAAAGACCCTAAAGCCCCAGCTTCCTAAAGTAGAATAGAGACGCTGACTCTGGTATTTCTGAGGTTGACGAAGCTAGGAAGAGGCTGGCTGGGCTTAATATAAATTATAGCATAAAAATGGATTGGCACAATATGAAATGCCGATAAAAACTGAACGCCCATGGCCATTATTCTTACTGCGGGCTGATGAATTTTATATCTTAACACGCTTCTGTGCATTAGCGTTTTTTCAATTTATGACTTTTCGAATGGCACATCATACTTTTGAATATTACTTTAAGGCTGGTTTAGCTTCATATTTATCAAAAGCCGATTTGAAAAGACTTGGACACGACCTTGAAGCTCTTTATAGAGCATATCAACGACACGTACCTAATTTTGAGGTTGATATCAGAATTATTCAGCATCTGAACGCCTTTGAGACAATGCGGTATCCAGAAACTAATATAAACGCAATAAATAATGTTACATTTTGAGCTGAGATATGTTATATTGTTTTTATGAGCAGCCAAGAGATTATTCATCTCGATGTCTCCAAAGATCGTCTCGTGGCTTTTGCCA
>Ga0315296_10002914_pt1 | contig 14457 bp, 12 predicted proteins | sample YL17G14_18_MG_FD_203921 | JGI IMG/M metagenome (GOLD analysis project Ga0315296, IMG submission 203921) | Sediment microbial communities from Yellowstone Lake, YNP, Wyoming, USA - YL17G14_18 | ecosystem: Environmental > Aquatic > Freshwater > Lake > Sediment | place: USA: Wyoming | collected... | reverse complement strand
CCTGGTGGCAGACCATCAGCTACCACCAGCCCAATGAGGAAATCATACACTTCGCTTCCTTTCTCATCTTCCTGGCTTGGGTAATCGGCTTTGTTTCAGCCTGGTTCATCCTGCGCAAACAGAATGTCTGGATTGGCGTCGGCCTGGGTGCCATCGCCCTCTTGGTCAATCTCAGCAATCTACCTAAAGAGCAATACTATTTCCTCCTGATTTATCTGGCGGTGGCGATGCTGGTCATCGGGGTCACCACCCTGACCAAGCAGCACAGTTGGTTCAAAAGGCTTGGCGGCAGCTACCCCAAACGCGCGGTGCTGTCTTTTGCGGCGCTGCTAGTTCTGGTCAGCGCCATTGCTATCCCCAGCGCCTGGTTTGCCCCGGAAATTAAAGTTACCCAGGCCGGGACAGTGATGGGCGGGAGCTGGGGCAAATATCTGGAAGAAAGCTGGGTGAATCTCTTCGCCGCCGTCCCCGGGAAGTGGACAGTTATTAAGAGTAGCGACGAGGAAAAACTGGCCTTCAGCAAGGCTCCTGACCAGCGCAATACGGTATTCTTCGCCGTCCACAGTGAGCAGTCCTCTTACTGGCGTACCCGGCGGTATGACGCTTACCAGTCCTGGGGCTGGACCAGCAGCCACGCCATTGACCAGAAGCTCAGTCCGGGAACAAGAGTCAGCGAAGCTAGCCGTCTTTTCAATCGCCGCGAATTGACCTACACCGTGGAAAACAAATTGAAGACGGATGTTCTGCTCACGGCTGGCGAGTTTGTCTCTTCCAGCATTCCGGTCTTTCTGAAGAGCATGTCCACCGGTACCGAGGTCAACCTGAGCACCATCCGGGATTCTCTGCCGGGAGTCACCATGTTGACGGCCGCCGTTGACGGCTATTCTCATTCAGAAAGCACCAACCCGGCCGCGGCACCAACTAAAGGCGGGGATATACTCTCGGTTACTTCCCCCCAGATGCTCAAACCCTACCAGCGGTATAGCGTGACCGCCACCGTCAGTATGGCCACGCCGGCTGAGCTGGCCGAAGCCGGTGAAAACTACGAGGCCTGGGTGAAAGACTATTACCTGCAACTGCCGCTTGGTCTCCCGGCTCGAGTGAGGCAACTGGCCGAAAAGGTCACTGAGGGTGCGAAAACACCCTATGATAAAGCGGTAGCGATTAAAGACTTCCTCCGTGAATTCAAGTATAGCCTGACGGTTAAGCCACCGCCCAACGGGATTGACGGGGTAGATTGGTTCCTCTTTCAGGAGAAACAGGGTTTCTGCACCAACTACGCCTCGGCTATGGTGATTATGCTGAGGTCGGTGGGAGTACCAGCCAGGCTGGCTATCGGTTATCTTCCCGGTGAATTTGATGAGGCCAGCGGCACTTTCATCGTCCGGGCCAAAGATTATCATGCCTGGTCCGAAGTCTACTTCCCCAAATACGGCTGGATAGCCTTTGAGCCAACGGCATCAACGCGCTTTGAAGAAGTCCCGACTACTCCGGGAGACACGCGCGGCGACGACTCCGGGCTGTTTCCTGAAGAGCCAATCGGCATCGGCGGTGAAGGCGGCTCACCCGGGGGAACAACACCGACCAGCACTCGAGGTGGGGCCAGCCAGCCTTACATCATACTCGGCGTGTCGCTCCTGATGCTGGCCGCTATCATCGTAGTCTACCTCCGGCTTCAGCGATTCCGGCAAGAAGTCACAAGCGCCACCCAAGTCTACGCCAAGATGTGCTCCATGGCGTCTCTGGTGAGAGCCGGGCCCCAACCCTACGAAACACCGCTAGAATACTGCCACCGATTAGCGGCGGTTCTGCCTTTGCAGACGGAGGCTATTGGCACGATTGCCCAGGCTTATGTTGAGACACGGTTCAGTCCGAGAAAAGAACAGGGGGTCTACGAAATCGGCCAGCTCCGCCTGTCCTGGCGTAAGATATTCGGTGCCCTGCTCAAGCGAGTACTGCGACTGGGTAGGTGAGGAAAAGAATACCCAGGGTTTACCCCAGAGTGGCCTTCGCTTTCTTCAATAGCTCCGGTATCTCCAACTGACCAGAATGTGTCAAAATTCAGGTTGCTAAAGACCAGGCCAGCACGATAGAATAGGCCAAACACTATGAATCCTTACAGTTATCCCAGCGCTGGCACTACTTTTCACCTGACGCTGAAAAACACGACCAGACACTACTGGCAGTACCGCTTTGATTTCACCTCCGCCTCCCCCAGCAGCTGGCCGGAGAGCCGCACCGTGAGCGGGGAGTACTTCCAGCCGCGAAGGGCAAACAAAGCACCTCTCGTCATTTTGCTGCACGGCATGGGCGACCACAGTGTCACCCCCTGCCAGCTTCTGGCTAAAGCTCTGGTGAGAGAGGGAATCGCTTGCCTGGTACCGTACCTTTTACTTCACTCTAGCCGTCTGCCGGAAGCCTGGCGCACAGCATTCCCCGTCCTGACATCAGAGCAATGGCTTCAGATTTACCAGGCTTCGGTGATTGAGGCCCGCCAGGCCATCGATTGGGCCAGCCGCCGCGAAGAAATAGACCAAGACAATATTGCCGTGCTCGGCATCAGTTTTGGCGGGTTTATCTCCGCCATCGCCATGGGGATAGACGAACGCATCAAAGCCGGCGTCTTCATTGTGGCCGGCGGTAATGGTGAAAAGATTAATCAGAAAAGTCGGCTCAGCAGTATTAAGAAAGGTTACCGGCGCACGGAGGCAGAGTACCAGTCTATTCAACAATCATATTGGCAGTATCTGAGCGAAGTAGCCGAAAAGGGATTGGAAAATACGGTGCCACCCAGAATAGGCTTTTTGACCGACCCGATGACCTTTGCCCATCGCCTGAGACAGCGACCCATATTGATGATTAACGCCCGCTGGGATGAAGCCGTGCCGAGAGAGGCGGTACTTGATTTCTGGCAGGAAGCCGGCAAGCCAGCCATCGCCTGGTTTCCGGCCACCCACGCTACCCTCTGGTTGTGGTATCCTTTGGTCCGGCAGAAGGCGGTGAATTTCCTGACGGAGATTTTCGGGATGCCATGAGCGAGTGTCTGAATCACAATATCGGAATGCGAGTTGGCTCGCATTCCGGCTTCAGTAGCTAATTTAGTAATGGTTTATGTCACATGGCGTAGACTTATGGCGGCAAAATAAGGTAAAGTTCTAGGCTAAGGATATCCTGCCTCGGGAAAAGTAGCAAAACACAGTTTGAAGATATTTTCTCACGAATCTTAGTAAAGGAGGTTCTTTTAGGTGAAAGTCTTGGGTATTGTCTGTAGTCCTCGCAAAGGGGGAAATACTGAGATATTGGTTAGGGAAGCCCTGAAAGGGGTGACTGAGGCTGGAGGCGAAACCGAGCTGGTTTTGGTGGCAGGGAAAAATATTGCCCCATGTGATGGCTGTGAAGCTTGCGTGAAGAGCGGTATCTGCAAGATTAGGGATGATATGCAGAACATATACCAGAAACTGGAATTGGCTGACGGCGTGATATTCGGCACGCCAGTGTACTTTCTGAATGTGAGTGCACAGGCAAAAGCGGTCATGGATAGAACCTATGCGTTTCTTGGGGCTAGGAAGCTGAGAGGCAAGGTAGCCGCGGCACTGGTAGTGGCGAGGCGAGTCGGCGCCGGACAGGTACTCAGTTTGCTTTATACCTATTTCACGGTTCAGAGGATGATAATAGCTGGAGGGGGCATCGGCTATGGTCGGGAAAAGGGCGAAGTGAGAGAAGGAGTAGGTGGCTCCCCAGTTCTTTCCGCTTTGGAAGAGGCGAGGGCAGTAGGTAGAAATGTGGTCTGGATGTTGGAGCGGCTGTCTAAGGGAAAAAGCTAACCCGCTTGTTGCCACCGGAAAGGCTATAAATGTATCATTGCTGCGTCTTAGGCAAGCCTGAACCCGAAAGAGGAGGCCATTATGGCAAAGCTTACTGAGGAAGCAAAGGAGGCGATTGGAGAGATTCGACCATCGCTAGTGGCGAAGACTGGTTCTTCTACGTCCTTAATGACTTGGGTGGCTTCCACCAGGCTGATGGGCCGGTTAGCGGTATCAATTTTGGCTAGCTCTGCCGCCACAGCCTTTTTCACACCCACCAGTGGCTCAAGTTTGGTCGCCCATGCTTCTACCCGAGAGATAATGGCTCAAGACGGTTAAACCAGACGGAGGGCAAAGGACTTCTCTGGCCCAGGTCAGCCTTTAAATCACACGCCCCGTCTTTAGCTGGCTGATTTCGGCTTCGGTCAGGCCCAGTAGACGGCTCAAGACCTCCGGCGTATGTTCGCCTAAATCCGGGGAGGCCCGCTCAGCTCGGCAGGGTGTCCGGGAGAACTTAAAGGGGTTATTGACTACTTTGAAACTGCCCGCCTTGGGGTGACGGACCTCAATAATCATGTCTCTGGCGGCAATCTGCGGGTCGCTGGCCACCTGGGCAATATTATTGACCGGGCCGCCGGGTATCTCTAACCGTTCCAGTTCCTCTACCCACTCCTTCGTCGTTCTAGCTTTTATGGCCTCAGTCAAGATTGGCTCCAGTTCCCGGTAGTGCTGAGTGCGCAGCCAGCCATTACGGAATCGTGGGTCATCAATGAGGTCGACCCGGTTAATCGCGGCGCAGAAGAGAGGCCACTGGTCCTTGACACCACCCCTCAGAGCGACGGCCACATAGCCATCCCTCGTCGGGAAAGCCTGAAATGGCGTGGTCACCGGGTGCCGGGTGCCCAGGGGGCGCGGTATCTCACCGGTGTTAAGGTAGCGGACAAAGGCATTTTCCTGAACCGCCACCTGGCAGTCCAGCATGCTGATATCAATCAATTGACCCTCGCCGCTCCGGTGGCGTTCTTCCAGCGCCGCCAAAGCGGCGATACACAGAAAAAGAGCGGCAGCAATATCGCCATAGGATACTCCCGGCCTGACCGGCGGCCCGCCTTCCTCGCCGGTGATGCTCATGACACCGCCCATGGCCTGAATCACAATATCAAAGGCTGGCTTGTGGGCGTAGGGCCCGTACTGGCCAAAACCGGAGCCGGCAATGTAAATGAGCCGGGGATTATGCTGTCTCACCGCCTCATAACTTAAGCCCAGTTTTTCCATCGTTCCGGGGGTGAAATTCTCCACCAGCATATCGGCCTTTTCCACCAGTTTGAAAAGGACCTCTTTACCCCGCTCGGTGGTCAAATCCAGCGTGACACTCTTCTTCCCGCGGTTAAGACTGAGAAAATAAGTGCTCAGTCCCCGAACCACGGGGCCATTGCCCCGGGCAATATCACCGACCTCCGGTCTCTCAATCTTGATGACTTCCGCCCCCAAATCGCTGAGCAACATGGTGGCAAAGGGCCCAAAGAGTACCTGAGTCAAGTCAATGACCCTGATTCCCGCCAATGGACCGCTCATGCTTCACCTCACCTGTTTTGACTTAGATTAATCTTGGACTAGCTATGCCGATAAAGATAGTGGCAGTGTATGGTAACGCGCGGTGGGTGTCAAGCGTACCCGCCTTTCCCTGCTCCCTTTCGCCAAAAATAAAGACCACACGCCTTTCCGAGTGGTCTCCACAAATTTCCCGCAAATTGAGCATGAGCCGTGCAGGACTCGAACCTGCGACCAACAGATTAAAAGTCTGCTGGGAGACAAGCTACTAATCGCTTGCTAGACCAACCGCTTGCCTCCTTTCTGGGGACAGCTTATCAAACCTAAGGCCGAGATGTCAAGCCGGAGTTTGTATCTGGCTGTGCCACCCTGTGCCACTGGGTGCTAAACAGTATGTCGGCAAAATGTCGGCAAAAATGGTGCTCTCTTTACTAGGCTGCTGCGAGCTAGTAGGCTATAGGGGAGCTGGCGCCCTGCGCCAGTTATTTTCCCGCTGTATCGCTGGGTGTCCTTCCCATCCTACAGATTCTTCCGGGAACTCAGTACCTTCCTCAGAACCACCTGCGTCCAGACATCATCGGGTGCAATCTCAGCAGCTTTTTCCGCGTAGCCCTAGGCCCTGGTCATATCACCTAATGACAGGTATGCCATCGCAAGACCGGTTAAGAGGTCTCGATTGGTTGGAGTGAGATTCAGGGCCTTGTGAATGTATTCTAACCCTAGTTTCTTGTTGCCACGGTGATAGATGTTGGCCCCCAAGTCAGTAAGATAGGACACGTTGTCCGGTTCTTCATGAGCGGCTAGCTCAAATTCCTCAATGGCTTTTTCATATTGGCCATTTGAGTTGCAGATGATCCCGAGCATATGGTGGTAGCAAGGATTGTCTGGGTTATAGGTGATAGCTCTCTTGACGTACCTCTCCGCTAGGTCATCCCGTCCACATGTGCTAAGAACCCTAGCGAAGCAAGCATTTGCCTCCTCCCCTTCAATATCCTTACCGACATATTTGACAATGATATATCGGTATATTGCTACACCTTGTTCCAAGTTGCCCTGGTCGATGTAGCCCTGGGCTATTTTACACAGGCGAAGAATCCCCTGAGCTATCCCGTCGTCCATAGAACCTCTTGAGAATCAACCGCCATATAGATTAATCACTCAAATCATACCATATTCAATGCGAAGAATTAATCATGCTAATTCAGCGGGACACAAAGATGTTTTGTGTAATCTGGTAGCCATTCTTGAACCGAGTAGGGTATAATCAGAACTGTGACAGAATCAAGGACGAGAATGCGATTTCAAGACTGGAGGAGCTGAAATGTCTAAAATAAGGCATCGTCAAGAGAAACCAAGTCCTGAGATCGATTACGCCGAGATTTATATTCCAGATGACAGATATTTGGGCAGCGGGCTCTTTACAACTGTTACCAAGGCGGGGGCGTTCACAGTTCCTAAGGTAGTCAGCAGCATAATGATTAAGGTACCTGCTTTCCAAATATCGTTGAATTTGAATCCATTAACCAAGGAAATTCCGGTATTACTAGGGTTCGCAGACGATTCTGACCCAATTTCAAGGAAGATATATTTCTTCCCTGAAAATGTCGATCTTATGGATTCCCACGAATTTCAAGTTACATTCAAGGATTGGGAAATAATCGGTCTATCTATGGACGGGGTTTCATTAGGATTGAAAGAAAGCTCAAGTCTAGGTGTCTCCACTGAGGGGTTATTACCACCCGGCACCCCAATCCCTGAGCATGTCGGCTCCTTAGTTCTGACGGTTCCAAGACACAACATTCCTAGAAATATCCAGGAGAAAGTTCTTGATGATATTTTTGATCTGAGTAAATACTATACTTTCTATCAGGTCAATCAGGGTAATACAGAGATTAATATCTATAGAAACGCTGACTTCCAATTCGTGTATCGTCACTACAACCCCACTTTTGGAGAGAGGGAGATAAGAATTGACTTCGCCGATGCGGAGAGGGCAGGAGCCCGCGCATTTTTCCTTACCGCTACGTGGTCCTCGGCAAAAAATACCTTTCACTTGGGTCTCATCCATTCAGACCCGAAGTTCGAAGGGCTGAGGCAAGGGTTTGCGTTAAGTGAAGACAAACTCAAACTCATCAAGGAAAATATTGATACGTTGGAGGACATCCTGCATTCAAGTGGGAAAGAGGAGGAAGCTCACCAATTTCTTAAGAATAATAGCCTGATCTTAGGTTTGACTTCCACTGTTGACCCGATCTCCAAGTTCAAGCTAGGGGATGATTTCGTGATAGATTTCGTTATTCGTGAGATACCATACGGTTATGTTCTGGTTGAGATAGAGAGACCAGGGATGAGGCTATTTAAGAAGACCACACCGCCGGAACGGACTCAAGACCTCAATCATGCAATTGAACAAATCGAGAATTGGCGAGCATGGATTGGCAGGAATCATGCCTACATTTCCGACAAATTGGGTGGCATTACTCCAAGTCCAATGTGCTGGCTGATAGCCGGCAAGAGAATAGATTTATCCACAGTGGAAACAAAAAGACTTGCGGAGTTCAATGAGGAACATAAAGGCAGTTATCAGATTTTTACCTATGATGATTTCATAGACCGGGTGAGACTGGTCATAAATAGGCTAATGTAGTGGAGATTCAAAATCCAGTAAAGAATCGTCCCCTTTAGAATCATAGATGCTCTAGAGAAGGCCTTGTTAGAAATCCCCCCTTCTATATCGGTTCGAGACTTAACTCGGCAAACAAGTTGGCTGAATGTTTGCTTGAAGTGTGGTTTGTATTACGCAATTGAGAGTGGTGAATGACCATCTATGCGAGGTTGGGAAAATTGCTAGGTTAAATTTCTAAGCCATTCAATCAATCTACCCACAGACCCATCAAAGTTGGTTACCCTATCTTCTTTACCAGCTTTCCGCTCAACCGTAGGCTCTCTTCGGATTACTACAGCGTAGAAATCACAGATTTCCTTCAGCCGCTCAAGGACCTTTCTATCGGGTTCGGCTGAGTGTAGCTCGAATGTAAACAAAACATACTTGCTGTCTGCAGGCAGGAAGTGCTTTCTACTCTTGAAGGACGAAATCAGCCCGGTGTCGGGGTTTCTACCACCTTTACTCCTGACACCAAATATATCATTTTGGCCTATCCAAGTCTTTATTTCGAATATTGCCTTTACCTGTTGCTTTTCAGCTACTATTGCGTCGGTGAACCCAAGAAGAGGGACTCCTTTATACACGATGGCATCAATTTGTGGACTCATCCTTTTGGTCTCGGCATCAAATATCAGACCCGACTTTAATCCGAAGCCCTGTGGCAGAAACTCTCTGATGAAATCTCGAGCAAGACCTTCCCTTACAACACCGCCGATTTGGGCACTCTTACGTCCCTCACAGAGCTCGTACAGATGCCAAAAGCTCCAACTCTGCTTGGCTAATTCTTCACATTTTGCTTCGCCTAGACTTCGATAAAGCTCTTCTTCCACGTCACTCTATCCCATCGTCAATGTTGTAGCTGATAAATTATACTGCTAGGGCGAGAACTAGGCAACATTGTAACGTAGTGTGACTTGGTCCGGAGGATTCTAATAGTTCAAGTCCATTACAGTGGGGCTCAGTGGACGGAACAAAGAACTTTTACTTTAGCTTTCAGCCTTACCACTTGACCCGTGGTAGAATCATACCACCAAATCAACCTGGTAGGCAACAATCTTCTCTTTTGTTGAGTCAGATATCTACCAGGGGTAAGCAGTTCGCCTGGCTCCCCGTCCAGGGGTTTATCAAGACTATCAATTCAATCTATGAGCCTGCGCCTATGACCGTACATCGTGGTTGCACTGCTCTGCTAATACCTGTCATCGACCATCCCAGGGGCGACCTACTGTTTTAAGAGGAATATTCCGAGACTACGTCCAGCAGCACCGGTTTGCAAACTAACCCCTGGCATGGCTTATAATTTAGACAAATCCTTTGCCGGAAACGGGTGTAGAGACCAGCCATGGGAAAGAAGGCGTTAAACATAAACCTGGATGAGCTCTGCGAGGCGATGGAGGGCAGCTCCTATGAAAACGAGTACTTCCTCGACCTCGAAACTGGAGAAATACTCTTTATCTCAGACTACATGGATGACGAGGAAACCAATGAACTGAAAGACCGGATAGAGGAAGATTTCGAGCACTATGAGAGAATCCCCAAAGCCGAATCCCATGAGGGTTATCAGGACATGGTAGATTTCATTACCACCGTGGATAATGAGCACCTTGCCGAATTACTGGAGGTGGCCATCAATGGCAAGGGGGCCTTCCGGCGGTTCAAGGATGTGCTGCTTAACTACCCCGAGGAAAGGGAGAGATGGTTTAAGTTCAAAGATGAGCGGATGGAAGAAAGAGCCCTGGAATGGCTTGACGATATAGATGTGACATTATCCGAGGAGTGATTTATGGCATTGACTACCAGCATAGTGGAGCAAATAGCGGCCTGGTGTGCCACAAGCGAGGAACTTGCCGACATACGGTCAAAGGCAAGGAGTGAGTATTTCGGCTATGATGAGCCGGGCGAAATCCACTATATGGAGGGTGCCGGTGATGTCACAAGCCGGGAACGACGATTCCTGGGCTGGTTTGCGTTGACTTTCAAGGTGCCGGATGGTCGGAGCCCGGCGGAGCTTGCCGCAGCCGCCATCCTCAGTGGCAGTGAACTTGCTTCAGCGATTGATTCACTCAAAAGAACAAGGCACGTATTAGCGATGGTAGCCATGGTCAATCCGGGCAGAGGTTTGATTCTGAGACTGGAGGATGAAGAATTCACTGTCGAAAATCGGCAGTTGAGCCGGCTCTTCAACCGGGATGATGCGATATACGCCCATATTATCCCCGCCGGGCGGCGCGGCTGGCTGGTTGGTCCCGGCTGGCTGCAGTGGCCGATAGGCATCATGCCGGGTATGCAGGCCATGTTGAAGAAATTCCAGCTCAGCCCGATTGAACTGGAGAGATTCCTGCAGCAAAGGAAAGACCCCTCTGAAGACCGTCCGAAGGCGGAACTACCGCGCGATTCATCTCTCAAAGCTGCGGTGGCCAGGATGACGGGGGCAGCTAAGGCTGAAGGCCGCCAGAACCTGATTATGACCCAGGCCCAGTGGAAGAAGTTGGTGTTCGCGTATATGACATCAAGCCAAATTAATGAGTTCATTGAAGAAATCGTCAATCGGGTTGGTGGAGTCGAGTCAGTAGAGGCTATCAACAAATGGATAGGATTGGCCATGAACATCTGGAATAACACGCCGCAGCCGGACCGTGGTGGTAAATCACCGTTTGAAATAAGGCGGGAATATGATATTCAATCCGGCGGTTAACTGTCAACTTATACAATCAGATGCGTTGTTCAATGCAGAATGACCGATAGTGCCCTTCGGCTTGGCAGGCATATCACCATCGCCTTTGTTCTCACATCTCTGATTCTTGTCCTGCTTCGAGCTTTTCCTTGTACTCACTGGGTATTCATTTACCTAGCAGCATTTGTGTGTACAAGGTTACCCACCGTTCCTTCACATCGTTGGCCACATTCATCTCTGTCAGCCGATTCCATACTGAGTTCAAGTCATCCAGGTCAGCCAGTCTTTCGACATAACGCACTATCGCGTCAAGGCGGATGTCCCCTTTCTTCGTGCCGACGCCCAATGATTCGCCTTCGCGTCTGAAAAGGTCAGCTTGCGAGGGTATAGTGGGGATTTCTGCTGGTGGTGTCGCTGTTGAGGCAACGGGTTCAGTCGGGGTTCCCGTAACGGGGGTCTGGCCTGGGGCTCCCGTAACGGGGGTCTGGCCTGGGGTTGCCGTAGCGGGAGGCGGTGTCTCCGTCTTAGTCTCTGGCAATGTCTCCGTTGCTGCCGGTGCTGGTGCTGCTACTGGTGGCGGCGCTGGTGGTGGCACTGGTGGTGGCGCTGGTGGCTCTGGCTCTAGCGCTGGCAACTGGATAGTAGTCGCAAGTTCCCCGCCACTGTCAGTTATTTGCCAAAGCTTCTTTCTTTTGTCCACCAGCTCGGCTAGATTCCCCTTAGCCAGTTCTCGGAAGCTGTTGCCGACGTTCAGTGCCGTTTCTCCAATATCTTCCGTTAGGTCGCTGGCTCTTACTGGTTCTGTCGTCCCTGACAGTGCCTTTAGCGTCTTCTGCTCCCCTAGTTGTAGTTGTATTTCTGCCATTTTACTTCAACCCCCCTCTTCTGGTGGGCGCGTTGCTCTAGGGCTTCCCCCTGTGCCTGTCACTGCTCTGCGACAGGAACAGTGACGGACCACAGATGAAAACACAGTGTAAGCACAGCGTCACAGACACACGTGACAGACACGCTATCACAGGCACAGGCTAAGGCAACAGAAGGGAACCACACGGAAAAGGACCGTGCAAAGCAGGCTAGAAAAGTGGATGGAAAGCACGCCCATTCCTTGGGGGCCCCTTGGGAAAAGTAAGCGCTTCTGATCGTCTAACTGAATTAGTGAATGAACAAATGAACGAGGAAGTGAACGGTTGGTTGAACCCTTTGTAGCCTGCATCCGCTAACAGACGGGTTAACGGGATGAGGTGGCGCTAGCCAAATGGCGAACGTGGAGCTTCCCAGGTCACAAAACGATGAATTGTTGGCCACGATTACTGTGAGCGAGAATCGACGACAGGCAATACCGGTATGGTTGCCGGGACTCCCGGTGTGCGCGGTTTGCTGACCAGAACAAGCTCTCTAGGGCTGGTACGCTTGGGCAATAAGGAAGACGGCTAGATTCCAGAACACGATCCCTGTATACAAGGCCAAAAATACAATCAATCATCTCAAAGAGGCAATACATTTACTGGATGACCATCAGAAGCTGTCTAAGCCCGAACCAGACATAGTGACTCTAAAGATACCCCGGGTAAGAGAACCTACGCCGGAAGAGAAAGCGGAGGGCGAAAGACTGGCTCGAAAACTCTGGCCAGAGCTTTACGCCGATGAACCGTATGTCACCGATGTGACGGTCGAGCCACCTTTTTAATCATCTACTAGCCAGCGGTTATCCCCAGCAAAGTTCCACGACAGGGCCGGCAGGTAGGGGGAACACTGCCCCGAGTTGTTCGTGACTTCTTTTTGCGTTAGGTGAAGCCTTTGAGACTGGCGGAAGCGGTCGGCACAGTTGCCCAATCTGAGGCTTATCGGGTACTTGAATTTCTGCACCGGTGCGTTTTTTGTCATCTTGTGCTTTGGACGTCTGGAGCGTAGAGCTTGAGCCATCTCTTCTTGAGATCGTTGGGAATACGTATCTCAGTGAGTGCATTCCATATAGAATCAAGGTCATCGAGGTTGGCCACTCTTTCAACATATCTCACTATCGTATCGAGTGTAAGGTCCCCCTTCCTGGTGCCGTAAGCCAGGAGGTCACCGTCAGACCTGAATAATTCGGCCTGCGTTGCGACATGTGGTCCGCTGGTGTCTGGTGGTAGGCCCGCTACTGGAGTGGTTACTGGAGTGGTTACTGGTGATGGTGACTGTAGTATCGTTACTGGTGGGGCCACTACCGGCAACTGAATACCAGCCGCAAGGTCCTTGCCACTGTCAGTTATCACCCAAGTCTTCTTTTTTTGTCCACCATCTGGACTAGGTCGCCCTGAGCCAGTTCTACTAAGGCTTTTCCGATGTTCAGTGCTATTTCTCCAGTAACTCCCTCCAGGTCGCTGGCCCTCACTGGTCCAGTTATCTTCGATAGTGCCTTGAGAACTTTGGCTTCTCTTAATGCTAGTTCTGCCATCTATTTATGCCCCCTTGCCGTGTAGGCGTGCTGCTTCATCATCTCTTCACCTAACCCCAGGCAGTAGAATACCCAGGTAGTGAGGTTACCTTTTGGGTTTTCTGGTATAACGCCCTCTTCCGCGTTAACGAGTCAGTCCAGCCCGCCTCTTTTGTGAGCGATTGTTTGTAATAGTATTTCGTGTTTGCGACTAATGATTTCCACAATGAGAACATTTTGTAACCGGCTTATCTTTTGTCTGTATTACCCTCCACTTGCAGGTTGTCTTTGGCTCGATTTTTCAGGGCATAGGCAATGGTGCCGTCAGCAATGCCCTGAACGATAGATTCTACCAGGACCGAGGCTTGCACAATGCGAAGGAACCCAGGATTACTAAAGAAGCATCATACGACCATCTCCGCCTATGCCAGACTCATCCTAGAGCGTGAGTTGAGTAGGAAACGATAGCGTCCACGCTATTTGCGGTGATGAGGCTGGTCTCTCCACAGCGCAAAGTATCTGTATAGCGTTCTCCGATTGATAGCGATTGCTGAAGGTGGAATATCTCTGGGACGTTTGCCTTCAGCGAATAGTTTGAACGCTTTATCTTTGCCGGAACCTGCATAATGTGCCATGCCTTTATTCTAGCAAGCTATATGGTGATTGTCCAGAAGTATCAGAGAGACTGTCAGAGAGACTGTCAGAGAGACTGTCAGAGAGACTGTCAGAGAGACTGTCAGAGAGACTGTCAGAGTGCTGGCGCTAGTGTGGCCCGCTGGTGCTGGCAACTGGAATTCAGCTATGAAACCTAAAGCCTCAACACGCTCTAATTCATCGCTGATGCCTTTAGCCACCCGTAGCGCTCCGGAAATGTCTCCGGTGCGTGCCATGACTTCAACCACTGACTTTAAAGCCTCAGAACGGGAAAGTTCATCGCTGATACCTTCAGCCAACCAACCCGCAACTTACAGCGAGTCTCCACAGAATGTGACCTTGACGGCCACAGTGACAACAGCCGATGGGTCTCTGGTGAACGACGGGACGGTGATCTTTACGGTAAGAAACATTTTCTCTGACAAGGTGGCACATCTGAACACAACCGTTACCAATGGCAGTGCAAGTGTGGTCTACAACCTGCCGGGATGGACAGCCGGTTCGCCCGCAAGCCTCACTAGGCAGGGTTATTACAATGTGGGGTGGGACATTACGGCTAACTACAGCAGTGGAGACGACTTCTTGGCCAGCACTTGCTCCGCCCATATTCCGGTGGACTAGAAACTTAACCGAGAGCCCTCATATAAGAACTTTAATTCTTACAACGAACCCAGGCCAACAAGATGACGGAATG
>Ga0315296_10002913_pt1 | contig 14457 bp, 19 predicted proteins | sample YL17G14_18_MG_FD_203921 | JGI IMG/M metagenome (GOLD analysis project Ga0315296, IMG submission 203921) | Sediment microbial communities from Yellowstone Lake, YNP, Wyoming, USA - YL17G14_18 | ecosystem: Environmental > Aquatic > Freshwater > Lake > Sediment | place: USA: Wyoming | collected... | reverse complement strand
AGCCCGAGGGGCCTCCTACTCGGAGGTTCATCTCCGCCTTTGACGCGGCCTTGCGGAAACAGCCACGCGGCAAACACATCTCAAAGCGTGAAGGGGTCTACTCCTTCCTCTCTCTCAATTTCATAATCATGCAATGCTTTATCTTCTTTGTGGAAGTAACTTCTAGAACATTCAACGCTATTTTTGTGGTGGGCCGGGCAGGATTTGAACCTGCGACCTCCGCCGTGTGAGGGCGACGTCCTAACCAGGCTAGACTACCGGCCCCTGCTGTCAAAGAGACAAGCATTCCATATCTGAAGTCACAAAATAAAGATTATCATGCAACCAAACATGGTAGAAGCTTAAGCCTCTTGTCTCCTTCTTCTTTTGTAGAACGGCACAACATTGAAGTAACAACAGAACCAAATAGGAGAGTGAAAGAATGAGTAGTGATAACGTGGTTGAAAAATTCTTAGGTTCTGTTGGCTTATCGACTATGCGAAATTACAGACGTGGCTTAACGCTTTTCTCTGAATGGTATAAGAAACCTATCGAGACGATTCTAGAAGAGCGAAAAGAAGACCTAACGCCTAGACCAAACGAGAGCCTAATAGAGGCAAAACAGAGAGCTACTCGATTTGAAAAACTCATAGAAGACTTTCACAAGTGGCTAATAACACCACAACCAGACAGAGAATCATACGAGATAAACACAGCACGAACCTACTGCTTAGGCATTCTGCAAATTTTCCGATACTATGAAATGGGTTTAACGCTTCGAACACAGTCTCCTATCAACGTAACAGTTATTTCTGTAGGCGACTTCGTTCTAATGCCTCAGCACGTTAAAGCCATGTTTCACGTAGCTAAAGACCTACGCTCGAAACTTCTAGTCTCAATAGGCAATGACTTAGGATGGAGAATCGGAGACGTAATAGGCATTCAAAAGTCTGAGTTACCAAACTTAGACGCACAAGCACCTATTGAATGGGTTCGAATAACAACTAAAGAAAAACAAGTGTCTAAGACTTGCCTAAGCGATACAACTGTAGCACTATTGAAAGAATACTTGTTTGCTTTTCCGTCTAAGAATCCTTACCTCTTTAACTCAAACGGCTCTGGACACATAGACGACAACACGGTTAACGATAGACTACGAGACCTAGCGAGAGAGGCAAACATTGAAGTCGGAAATATGAAATTGACTTGGCATTGTTTCAGAGACATGATTATCTCGCAAGCTAAGAATCTAGGCATAGACTCAGACATCATTAAGCTAATGGTAGGGAAGGCTATCAATAAAGCAATGCTACCATACATGACAGGTATCGACACAAAAACGGCTTTTCTGAAACTGCAAGAGGTAACTAAGATAAACGGCTCAGTCATTAAAGAAGAATCAAAAGACATCATTGTAGAACTAGGCAAAAACGTAGCAGACTTGAGCACCAGACTAGAGCAACAAGACAAAACCATTAAGCAAATTGAGAAAGCCTTAGACCTAATTGCTACTGAACTAGAAAGACAGACCAAAACAGACAAACCAAAAACCTAAAACCTCTCTTTTCTTTTTTGTTTCGTCTATCTCTATCTTTTCCCGAAACAAGTAATAGAAAATTGTATCCTAGCCTCTAAATTCTGTATCCTAGAACTACGCAACCGAACCACAAGACTAGACGCCTAGAACCTAAACGTCTAGTCACAAACGAGACCACAACTTAGAACATAGTCACGACTAACAACCTAGAACCTATGACAACCATCACACAGAATAACGTCACACAATACCCTTATTGACTATCTTTTGCTGTGCGCTAGTATGGTCTTTTATGGATGTTAGAAGTAACATAGCCTCTCTCCGTTCTTCTATTACAAACAGTCTAAAAGCATGGAAACCGCACGATAGAAGGCTAGTTTAGGCTAGAAAGCGAACTGTAGCTCATGAAACGACCATGCCTAGACAACAAGCCAAAATAAAGACCATGAAACAAGCCTATTGAACCGAACCGAACCCAAAAACTAGATACATCATGATAGAAAAACGCCTATCCCTCTACCATTAGGGAAAAGAGGCATGATTTGAGCTTGATTTAATCACTTATTACATTGTCTAGGGTTGTGTGTGGATGTTGGGCTTCATTGATACTTAGTGATAATGGAGACTTGTATTTTCTGTGTAGTGGCTTTGTGTAGAAATAGAGGTCTGTGTAGCGAACTAGTGAGCTATTAGTAAGTAAGAGAATGAGAGGGCTTAAGCGTGGTTTTGGGTCTGCTAGGGCGTTTATGTGAATACGTTTAGTCTTGATTTAACTCGTTCTATGTTTCTTTTTGGAAAGTTAGTATAGTTTTAGGTCGTAGTGCAAATACTGACATAGTGCTACTCTGTTGAATCAGTTTGTAGCCATGTTTCATTGCTGTTTCAATGGCAACCTCAGTATATTCTCGGTCACTTGATTCTATCACTACGATTTTTCGGTTCTCTCTATCATATTTCTGAAAATCCTTTTCAGGCATTTCTAAGTATTGTGTTCTAAAGAATCCCATGCTCTCACTTCGCCTTTTTTCCTCTTGGACATCACGTTTTTTTCAAAAGGCTTACATTATTGCAGCATAATATCTGAATGGGAAATCTCTTGATAGAGAACTATTGCCTTTTGACTGGCGGAAAATGCTCATACTATCCAATCAATGTTGAAATGAATACTTTCTTCATTTCTGAGCCGTATGATAAGAAGAGAAAAGAGCGAGAAACAAGCATTATAGAGGCAATCAAAGGCTACAAATATGTTATTGCAGACCATAAGACAATGAATATAGCACTTACTTGTAAGATTTGTCAACAGATTCAGTCTGCACAGTTCGGAATTGTGGATATAACAAGTGGAAATAGAAATGTCTTGATTGAACTTGGAATGCTATATGGGTTCAACAAACCAGTTGTCATATTGATTAAGCGGTCTGCGAAAAACAGAATAAAGATTCCATCAAACATAATAGGTATTGAACAGATAAGATATGACAACTTTGGTAATTTGACTCAGAAACTCAGAAGCATTTTGACAACACTCTTCGACCTCTGGAAAAACAGAACCCAATATTTGCTTGACCTTAGACCAGCAATAGAGTATCAGATTGAGCAACTAGAATTGGCTATTGAAACAAGAAGACTACTCGTTGCCAATTTTGAAGGGGCAATCTTGGGTCTGAAATTCATTGATAATGTCGCAATCATCATAATTGACAAGGGCACTGAACACAGTGTGAAGAAAGGCATGATTTTCAAGGTTCTCAGTTGTGACAAGAAAGTCGGGGAAGAATATTTGGAAGAGGAAAACGGATTCCTAATGGTAAAACATCCGCAAGAAAAAATCTCGCAATGTCAACCAATATCCATTGACCCGAACAAGCAGTTTTGGAAAGACATCTTTAAAAAAGCCGCTCCATCGAAGAATATCGTTAGACCATATCTAATTAATGAACTTATGAAAACCACAGAAGACGAAATGAAAGAGTGGCTCAGCAAACTAAAAATATTGCGTGAGGGTTATACAATAATGACAAGAGGGTCATGAATGGCTTCACAAATGCTAACAGGTTATATTCTGAAAATTCTGAGTCCATCAAAGGTCTTGATTAGTTTAGGAAAGGGACAAGGCGTTAAGAAAGGCATGAGATTCATCATCTATGAAGAGGGCGAGATGATAATAGACCCAAAAACTGGGAAGGGAATAGAAAAGCTAGAACTTGTAAAAGGTGAGATAGAAGTTATCCATGTTCAAGAAAAGATGTCAATTGCGGAAAGCTACAAGGTAGAAAAGAGAACAGCATATACGCCTCTCGCAATGATGTATCCTTATTCGACTAGAGAAGAAGTCAAAGTCAAGAAGGAATTGACCGAAGAGACCGTTAAAGAAGTCTTACCTTCAAAACTGAAAGTAGGAGACCCTATAAGGCAAGTTGAATAAGCCTTTCGGTTCTACTTTTTTGCGATTCTAATCAGTTCTTTGGTTCTGCTATAGTTTTCCGCATTTCTCAAAGTTTGATTTCATAACCAGCCGCTTTAAGTTCTTCAAGAATGCCCTTGTAACACTCTTCAACTGATTTCTCAAACTTCTTAAAAAGAACTCCATGAATGTCTGAAGGCAGTTCGACATCTCCTTTGTATAAACAACATACTCTATCTCGACCAATTTTCCCAACAAAGTAACCTAATTCTAGAATGACGTTCTGACGTGCTCTCGGTCTGAGAACTGATGTAATGAGTGGGCGATTTTTGAGGAACTCAGACACAATAGGATACTGTTTGCTAAGTTCTTGAATCAAGTCTTGAAATCCTATATCATCGGGAGTTAGGATAACAAAAGCAAAACCAATGTCTAGGGTTTCTTGTTCAAGTTTCTCAATTATCGTTCTTCCCTTGTCTGGTTGCTCAGAAAGTATTATGGCATCAAAGCCCAATTTCGCAAGCATTCTTGCAAGTTCCAACTTAGGCTTGTCATCTCTACCATGAACAATGAACACATTCTTACTCCCTACAGCAACACTTTTCTGAGTTCGCCTCGTCTTGTTTATTGACACACCAAGAAACTCTTCAGCAACATCATCTCCGAATTCTACAGCATCTTCAAAATCATCCCGAGTGTCGTCAGTTTCGTAAATCTCAAAACCCGCTACTTCAGAGGGGTCAACCACTTTATTGTAAACCTCAAACTTGATTCCTTTTAGATATGGCTCAATTATTCCTTTAACCAACTCAGATTTCGTGAGATTCATTTTGTCCATATAGTCCGTTACTTGAGGGTGACGTTGAACAATATAGATTAGGCGAACACTATAAAATGGCATTTTGAATCGTATAAATACTTCAACCGTCCGCACTTTAACGTTTTCGCCTAGAGGTTGTTAGAAGAAAAGGCTAGAGAAAGAACCTAAACGTGATGAGGCTCTCGTCTAGGTGACGGGTTTAAGAAGGCTCATTGAACCCGTCTAGGCTTACGCTCTAGACTTACCGTTCTCACTCTAGCCCTTTTGTCTCTAGAGACTATGATTTTTCTGATTCACCTTTAACCTCTAACTTGATTTTTGCTTTTGCTTTTTTCATTATTTTCAGTTCTGCTAGTGGAATTTCAAAAGTCTTTTTTTCTGATAGAATGTTCAGTTGTGATAAGCCAATTTTTATCTCTGCTTTTTCCTTTATTTTTGCTCTAAATCCACATCTTTTACAGACTAAATATTCGTCTTTCGAATTTGGCTTATGAAGGGTTAATTCGCCTTCACATTTTGGACATTCATTCATTTTTACCATGTCTATCACCTCTCATAAATCGCCTATTAGGTCTATCATGTCCAAATACTCTAGAGTTTTTAGAACCGACTCGTAATATTCTAACTGTTTCTTTAGTTGTTCTTTTTTCTCTGTTTCTTCAATCAGAGACAACTTTCGTTTTAATCTGAGCATGAATTGAGTAAACCAAATCGTTTTTATTTCGTTTTCCTCAAACGGTTCTGTTTTAAAACGTATGGTAACATCGTCTGGTTCATCTACCTTCAACATTAAAATATACATGGGTTCAAGTTTTTCTAAATCCCAAACCCAAATCTGTTTTATCTCTTCTATAATTCTTTCTGTCGGGTATTCTGTCGGGTAGTCGCTTATCCTCTCTATCGTGAACTCAAATTTTCCCGTCTTATACCAAAAATCATGGTTCTCGAATTTTATGACGCCTTTCGTCATTTCAGACGGTTTAAGTTTTTCTATGTTTTCTCTAATGTATTCTAAAATTCGCTTATATTCTACTGGATTATTTTCTTCTGTTATCGGTTCGCTCATGCTTTATCACTTTCTTCTTTTTTCTTTTTGGCTCTAATCCACTCGAAAATAGGCGATTCTTCAGATTCTTGTTTAGTCTCTGTCTTGTTTTCAACTGTGATTTTGTATTCGATTTGAACTTGTTTAGGCTTGTTTTCCTCTTCAATTCTGAGGCGTTCTTGTTCTTGTTCAGCTTGAAATTCTTCGTCAACCTTTCGATTAATTTCAGCATATTCCTCTTCAGTGACGCCGAAATGCTCTGATTCGAACTCTTTTTTCTTGCGTTCAGATTCAGCTTGTTCTCTCTGTTTTTTCTTCGCCTCTTTAATGAGCCTAGCCCATTCTTCGTTAGTGAAAATGCTCATTTTCTTCGCCTCAGTTTGCCTAGGTTGAATCTCTCTAAAACGCAATTTTTCGGAATAGTGAGAATGAACTCGAACTGATTTTCGGTATTTGGGTCAAAACCTATGCCTATCGTGACTTGCTCTTTATTTTCCGAAATGACGAAACCTAACGTCACATAAAGCCTTCTAGGGTTTGACTGTGTTTCGTTTGACGGCTCAAGCCACTTCAAACATATGATTTTATAACCTAGAAATTCTGAAATTTTAATCCTCTCCGTTTTGATAAAGGTCTTGACGGTAACAGTGGCATGGGTTCGATTTGCACTTAGAACAAATATTTCGAGTGGTCTGAGTCTCTAACAATTCGTTTAGCGCGCTTTCTAACGCTTTAGATTCTGCTATTTTTTGCTCTTCACTCGAACCGAAAGTTTTTCCGAGTTCAAGTTCTAGATTGTCAAATTGGTCTTTTTGTTTAGACGGCTCTTTTGGAGTAAATTCGCTTTTAGTAGGTTTGCCAATTCCATTAATCCATTCTTCTTGTTCTTTTTTGATTCGTCTTTTCGCTCGGTATCGTCTCGTTCTAAGTCTAGTCAAACGCTTTTTTCGTTCTTCTTTCGATTCGTTTTCTGGTATTTCTTCGCTCATATTTTCGCCTCAGAAAATAGCCAATTTGTTAGGTCTGAACAGCTATTCGGGTTACATAGATGCGGAGACATTTTTTCTAGGTTTTGAGCCAAACATTGAGCGCACGGAATTTCAATAATCGAATCTAGGTCAAGATTAACGGATTTTCTTTTTATGGGTTCGAGTGGCTTAACTGTATCTTTAGATACAGAGCCTTTAGGTCTGCCTCTAGGTCTGCCTAAACGCTTGAGACCTCTAGACCGTCTCTCTAATTTTTTCCTATTATGATAAGCTATTTGCACGCATTCAAAAGAGCAATAAATTTTTCGAGAGATTTGTCTCGCTTCGAAAAGTTGACCACAATTCGGACATGGCTTTTGCACTAACGGATTTTTCTCTAATCTTCTTAGCCTAACCAATTCGTAATAAGTTTGACTGTATTTTTCCATGTACGCCTTTTTTTGGTTCAAATCTTTAAATGGCATTTCGTTTCAATCTCCATTTCCATGTATTTTCGTCTAGTGTCCAGACTTTGCCTTTTTCATAAGTTTCTACCTCATATTTTTCACGTTTTCTAACAGTTAATTTGTTTTGGCATTCTGTTTTTCCGCATGTTTTTTGTTTTCTTCGTTTAGGCAAATATTCAATTCCGCAAATTTCGCATTTTTTAGGTATTTTCCAGACTTTTGGGTTTGATTCATAATCCTCATAACCAGAAATTTCGTTTATTTTTGCTAAGGCTTGTTCTCTCTCTTCGTGACTAGCTGATTTATCATTCACGATTTTATAGAGGTCTCTCAACTGAGGCGTTAAAGTAAGTGAACTAGGCTTTAGCTCACGTTTTGGCTTATCTCTCAGTTGTGTCATATATTGTCAACTCTAAATGAAAGAAAGAAAACGATAGAGATTTTTAGAAATCTTAGTTACTTGAATGGTTTGTCTTGCTGAATCTTAGGAATTTCGTAACCACAAGTATAGCATTTTATTCCGTGCATGACGTTTGAACATTTTGGGCATTGCATAGTCGGTAGTAAGCTAGGATTTTTCTGTCCAGAGGCTTGCCATCCTGCTTTTGCTTGGGAATAAAGTTCATTTATCCTAGAATTTGCCATGTCGCGTTCTTTTGGTGAACTCGAAGGTGACTCAAGTATTTTGAAGAGTTCGTCGATTGTTTCTTTTGTGCCTTCTTTTCCAGAACTTTCTTGTGGTGGTGATATTCTCGCACCGCTAGGAGCTTTCTTTTCTCTACCTTCTCTATCGTAACCATCCCTATCGTAACCATCTTTGTCAAAGCCTTCAGAATCGTAACCTTTTATGTGACCGCCAGCTTCTTTAATGCCAGCACTAATTATGCTAGCCATTAGTTTTGCATTTTCAAGTTTGTCTGGGTCGTCTCCAATTCGGCGTTCGGCGTCTTTTCGTTTGTCTTCGTCTTTTATCTGAGAGAGAAATGCGGTCTTTTCGTCTTCGAAACTTTTGACAGCTATTAGTCCAAGCTGTTGCTCACGTTCTTCAAGTTTTTCTCGAAGTTCTTCTTTAGTCTCTGAGCCTTCGTCTTTCTTTTCTGAGATTATATGAACGCAAGTACAAGAACTCAGAGGTTTGTGGCAAGTTTCACATGTCGGTTCTGTTTCACTCATTTTAGTTCGCCTTTTACAAAAATTTTCTGTAAGTCTTCTAGCTCTTCTTTCGATAGAGGTTCTCTAGCTATCACTTTTTTCCAGATTTTAAGAGTTCGTTCTTTAACATCTAAATCCCATTTCATTGTTACAGTTTCAACAATTGCTAAAGCATGGTCTAGAGCTTTTTCCATTGACAAATCCAAATCATCTGCTAATCGTTCAAGTCTCTCTTTTGTTTTTGTCGTTAATCTAAACGTTGTATATTCCTTCACCATATTCAATTCATTTCCTACTACATAATGTAGTAGAACCGACATATAAGCGTTTTTATGGCTTGTTTTGGCAAAAGAGGGCTAAAATAAGGAGTTCTCAGATATACGAATACATGCCATATTTAAAGACCTAGTAGCTTTAAGTATTGCCATGCCATTAGATATGTGTGGAAAAATGGCTAGTAAATCGGAAAAGTTAAAATTGCTTATCGAAGGTCTCTCAGAAAGTTCAAAATATGGTTTTATAATTAGCCGTAAAGATTTGAGAAAGTTAATTGTTTGGAAACTCGACTACTCAGACGTTCATACGATTAATAGTTGGCTAGACAAACTTTTGCTTAAGGGTTTTATCTCATTGAAGGATAGCAGAGAGAAAGATAAGAAGTCAACGAACAAAACTCTCTATCGGTTGAATATTGACGATATCGAGAGGTTTCTAACTAATGAGCGATTTAAAGCGAATCAAAATTAGAACCTATGAACATGTTTCAGTCTATGCCTTAATTCCTAACGATAAGCCTAAGTCTTACGCTCACGAACTTCCGTCAGACTCTCAATATGAACTAGCCATTAACTTTAACGGAAAAAACCACACACACATATCCTCTGGACAGTCAAACAAGAATATCGCAAAAAGCATGTTCGTATGTATATTAACTGAGCTTCAACGTTCATGTGGTGTTTTGAGTAAATCATGTGGTTTTTTTGTGCCTAGTGTGCTTGATTGTCAAACGTGTCGTTTTAAGTGTAAGTTTGGTTACTTGAGTAGTTCTGTCGAGTATGGTCGGTTTAGTGGTTATGTTTGTTCGAGTTGTGGTTTTGGCTATGAGGGTTTTTACGCTTTTGGTTCGCCATGCTCTAAGTGTGGCGTTAAAGATTCGGTTGTTTCGCTTGTTCGTGGTAAACCGCATATTCACGGTAAGTTTTGGGTTTTTGAGCTTCACGTTCTAGACCATGATGTTGCGGTCACGCTAGGCGAATTTTTAGGCGTTAAGTTTGACGATATGTTAAGGTTTTCGTGTAAGGGTTCATGGCATAATTTTCGTAATGATAGCTCTGGATTCGATATTTGCCATGTTAATTGTCTCGATAACTTGATTCATGAACGGGTTAATAGTGGCTTATCGGGTTCAGATTTGTTTATGCGGTTGTATCCAGACGAAGGAAAAGTTTTGAATGGATGTAACAAGATAGTTCAATATTGGAAAAATAGCGAATTAAAGCCCATTACTGAATATTTTGATAGGCATAAGTCTTGAATAAGACATATAAGTTAGTTTTTCCACACATATCTATTGAGGGTTATGTGTGGATTTCAATTACGGAAAACAAGAACTATCGGAAAAAAAATCCAAGTCAATTGAGGATATCGAGCGTATTTTTAATGAGGCTTTAGAACTTGCACGAAAGAAAGCACAAAATTCAACCAAAATAAACAGTTAGAATCATGTTTTCAGTATTAAAAGGTCTCACAGAGAGTTTAAAATCGTTAAAGTTAATTGGCTCAGTCACGGTTCAGAGCCTTCTAGGTCTCTTCTCTCTTAGAAAACTCAAGATATTCTGAAAGGATTTGAGGATATTTCAGTTCAAGAAACTCGAACACATCACGCTCTGCATGACTAAGCGTTATTTCAAATCCGCAATTTTCACATTTAAGCGTTCTACCGAACCATGCAAAATTCCCTTTTTGTTGACAGTTCGGACATTCAACGTCTTTTATTGTCATGTTCTTTTCCTCTGAACTATGTATGAAATAATAAGACATGGGTTGTGTATTAAGATATCGAAAGAAGCCCAAAACAAGCCTATTTTTAATCACGTGCTTAAATTTAGCCTTCTTTTTCGAAGCTTTGAGCTTTATTAACGAAGGTTCTGTTGCGTAAATGAGGTTTGTGTGGCAAATTAAGGTTTACTCTTCTTCTCATTGTTGCAAACTGAGGTCTTAGGGAAAACCTTAGATATCTTTCATCCGTACTAAATTCTGGTGAAAACTATGAAGGCTCTGAGCAGTTTTTTTGATAAAGCCTCTAAAGGGAAAAGAAGAAGGAAGAGTTATAGCAGAACCTAAAGAACCAATTAGAATTATAAAAAACAAGTTGAAGGAAAAACGTGAAAAATGAGAAAGACAGAAATCGAGTTAATGATAGAAGAACTTCAAGCACTATTGCAATACGAAGAAGTTTTCAAAAACAAACAAGACAGTAAATCTATGGCTTCTGTCGAAAGGCTAAGAAAAAGAGTAGAAGAATGGGAAAAAATAACGTCAGAGTATCAGAAAATAAAAGAGGAAATCCTAGAGAAAATTCGAGAATTACGGAAACTCTCTATGAAGCAAATCGAAATATTTGAAGACTACTATAAAAAATTCGGTTCTGAGGCATAGACAGAATTACATCTAGGCGAAAACGTTAGAGTAGAGACTTCTTTTGGTGGAAACTTGAACTCCACAGACAAGATTAAAGGTGATTGAAAAGACACTCAACGAGACAACGGACCATTTTATTAGAGGATTCAACAAGATTCAACGGCTAATAGAGAGCCTTAAGGAAAAAGACTAGCCCTCTAAGTTCTCTATGCAATAATCCCATGTTTTTGCATTATAAATCGGAAGTTTTATAGCCACATCACATGAAATTAACAACGCCAAGAAACCAGAAAGAGGTGATAAATTATGACGACTTATCGTAGTCTAAAGGATAGCGATGTGTGGCATTGGTGCACGAATTGTTCTAATTATCCCAAATACAACTATAAAGAGGAGACTGTCTCTACTGGCAGACCTAAGACTGGCGAACTCTGCAATGAGTGCAGAGACAAAGAAAGAGACAAAAGATGCACGTAGTAGTATTGCATTCATAAAAACTAGGAAGAGAACCAAAAAATGCCCACAAAAGAGCAAGACACATTTGTAGTAGGGGGAATACTTGCCGTTCTCGGTCTTTACGTCATAGTCTCTAGCCATGATTTACTATCGGGTTTCTTTCTACTAGGGCTAGGCGTTGTCTTTATGGCTTCATCATCTAAAGAGTTCAGAGAGCAGTTTTTTGATTTCATCTTTTCAATATTTAAAGGCTTGTGGAGACTGCTTTCACGGTCTGAATGAGAATCGGTAGGGAAATGACTGATGGATAGGATAAGAACCGCAAGGCTTCTAATTGCAGTGTTTCTTGTTGCGTTCTGGTTTCTGCTTTCCAACAAATTGACATCAGAACCAAGTCTTACATCAACCACTATATTCTTTTCATTAGGCATGTTTGCTGTTGTAACCATTGTCATTGAACTTGTGTGGAGAAAAGACATAGATAAACGATTAAAAGAAATATTAAATTCCGAAATGAGAAACAAGAAAAGAGAATTGACTGACGAACTGCAAGATTTGATTTCGTATCTCAAAGAGGAGAAAAATCCTACTTTCTCTAGTTCCGAGGTTGAAGCCCTAAGTGAGGACCTACAAGCCCTAAGCAGTATCAAATCAAAATTTGCAGTAGCACCCAAAATAATGTGGTCAACGATTCTTATTGCGTTGTCTTCTATGGTTCTCTTTCTTTTTATGATAAGCCCAGATTCGCTCGTTTTAACAAGCGAAACAGGTCCAAACATTTCTCTAGCACATTGGGGTGTAGGGTTTCTAATGATAGGATTGTGGATGCTTTTCGATATTTTGACTATTGCTCTTGAAGTGAAGGTCTGGGAGACGGAATAAATGCAGAGAAGTTATAGCCGAACCAAAAGAACTAATTAGAATCGTGAAAACATGACTTCAAAAAAGGTATCAAAGACTGAATTAAGAGAGGCATATTACTTGTTCTCTGGGGTCATCTTAGGTTTTGCTCTGCAATTGCTTTATGACATTCTCCGTGAAGAACCTTTTTACCAAAACATTATGCCGATAGGACTTTGGCGTGTTGTTTTGGTTGTCGGGTGTGGAATCTTGTTCTTTCTAATGGTGCGTTACTTGAGAGGAAAGGGATTAGATTAACTCCCCTACCACTTCTGAAACTTCGACTTTTTTTCAGAGCCTAGAATTTTTCTGTCTTAGTGTAGAGCAGTAAACAACAACCGTTTTAAGACCGTTTAGGCTCAATTTATGTAGTGGCTTACGTCTGAGCGAATGAGTTTTGAACGCTCTGTTTGAAATTCATTCAACATACCCAAACTCAGACGTAAGCCCTAAAATCTTCTGAAAACAGAGCCAAAATTTCAGAGCAAAAATCGGCTCTTATGTGCGTTTTCTATGGCTTTTTTCGTGTCTCTCTCGTTCTTTTAGCCTCATTTTGAACCGTTTTCGTGTTCTACACTTCGTTTTAACCTTTTTAAGCCACTTCTTACACGGCATTCTATGGGTATGTTGAATGAAAACGAACAAGCGAAACGTTTGTTCTACCTCAGAGATTCGCTATGAAGCAATGGGTTACAAAAGTTTGATAAAAAAAGTTTCGGGAGACTTGGTGATTTTAGGTTTGAAAGACACTTGCAAGACTACTCTTTTACAGCACTTAGCGAGAACGCTCAGAGCAGAACCTCAGAACCACATTTACATAATGGAGACTTTCCCGAAATGGATTAACGAGTTTGACGAAATCGCTTACATGACTATAGCCGATTCTCAAGTGCAACCGAAAGAGAATTTGCCTTATCTCGAACAAGACAAAAGTTTCATTCAGTGGTCTAAGGATTATGCGATTTTGAACGCTAGCGAAGTCTCAGAATTTCTAAAGTCTAACAGTTCGGGAATTTTCCTAATCGAATGCGAAGACATGGAAAAGATAAGCGCATTCATGACTTTCGTTATCTATCAAATCTACAGAAAGCAATACTTGAGAGCTAAAGCGAATTGCCTAAACACGACAAACGAGCACTTTTATTTTCTAGTCGAAGAGGCTCACAACCTTCTAGATTCAACAGTGATAGCCAAAAAGACCTTTAACAAACTTCGCAAGATTCAGAACGAATTTCGAAACCTCAAAATGCACATGCTGTGCGTAGCTCTCAGACTTCAAGACCTAAGTCCTAAAGTTAGGTCAAAAATGCAAATTCTCCTAGCGAAAGTCAGCTTAGACGATTATCAGCTTAAGGTTAGAAACTTACTTCGAAACAGCACTTTCAGAGACGAAATAACAAGACTAGCGAAAGGTAAATTCGTTTTTCCAGAGACAGACGAGACCTTAGAAACAGAACCGTTTCAACAAATCGGTAAACCGTTTGAATGGAGACCGACAGAGAAACCACAAGCGCGAGAAACCGTTTTCGACAGAGAAAGTTATCCTAGACCACAAGCTAAAGCCTCTAAACTCAAGAATGTTCTAAGTCTCTTAAAGTTCTACGTCTGGAAAACAGAATCGCCTAAGACGAACGGAAAAGCAAAACTGGAAACTTGTGAATCATGCGGAAGACCATTAACAGAGAGCAACAGAGGCACGACTGATAAAGAACTGTGTTTCGAGTGCGAAAGCGACAGAGCGCACGAAGAAAACTTAGGAGAGTTCTAAAATGAACAACCAGATTAAAGCGATTAGAGACGCTTTGTATCTCTTTTCCGTCTATCAGACGTTAAACCTAGATAATGTTACTTCTATGTTGTTCCGTTTTTCTTTTGAAATTCTCTTAGCCGCAGCCGCCAACATTCAAGTTGATGATGGCACTAAGCGAGATTAGCCATCAACAAGCACGCAAGGACAGCCGCAGAGGACACTGCAACTACGCACGCCTGAACTGGGTTACTTCACTATTTCGCGTTTCTTCCAGCGCAAGTTCTTGCTATGACACTTGCGACATTTGACCGCTGACCCAGCGTTTCGTACGCCGCA
>Ga0315296_10002912_pt1 | contig 14461 bp, 16 predicted proteins | sample YL17G14_18_MG_FD_203921 | JGI IMG/M metagenome (GOLD analysis project Ga0315296, IMG submission 203921) | Sediment microbial communities from Yellowstone Lake, YNP, Wyoming, USA - YL17G14_18 | ecosystem: Environmental > Aquatic > Freshwater > Lake > Sediment | place: USA: Wyoming | collected... | reverse complement strand
CCAAGAAAAATCAGCCACGCGAAAATTCTTGAAAGCACCAATGGAACGCTACGCCTGTAATCGACAATAAGTACCAGCCAAACAACAGTATAGCTTATACCTTAGAAAGATATGATCATTACTGGAGTGAGAACTGTCCAGGTTTTGCCGGTGTTATGCCAGACCAAAGTTTACCACCTACGATCTTCCACATGCTGGAAAAGAACGTTGGAAAACAGATACGAGTAATACTAGATCAAGCCTACGGCTTTGAAGGGACACTGGCGGCAGTCACACTAGAACCATCGGGTATATGGCTGTCAGACGCTGAAGCAGTCATACTGCGCGCCACGATCGCACAACCCATACCCCAAGTCACAAGCAGAGAAGAAAGAAGCGAAATATTCATCCATCTAAACTCCGTACAAAGAATAGAAGTTCTCCATGCACCTTCCCGTCACTAGGCAGACCTAGAAAAATGCGTGTGCCAGCACGGCCACAACAATGAGTACTATCGAGAACGCAACTAGAATCTCAGGCCTGACTTTGACCCCTTCAGTCTCTTCCTCAAAGAACCTGAGCAAACCAGCACTCGCCGCCGGCATCGGCGCTCTTTCTTTATCCTTCTTTTTGCTCAACTAACGCACCAGTATTCAGCAAAGTGACATACCATTCACTTCATTATTAATGTTGCGTCGTTTCAAAGAGTTTTTATTTCCGGACATTTGATAGTGTGATGCAAACGGTGAGTATGATGCTCAATCCCAGAGAAGAATACAACCAAGTCTTTGACCTGCTACAACAACATCACAAATGGTTTCAAAATAGCATACCTCTCATAGCCAGCGAAAACATACCAAGCCCCGCCGTCCGCGAAGCCATAGTAACGGATTTTGGAAACCGCTACGCAGAAGGCTGGCCTGGAGAACGCGTGTACGCAGGCTGCCGATTCATCGACCAAGTAGAATTCAAATGCATCGACCTCATGAAGAAACTCTACACAGCGGAGTTCGTCGACGTAAGACCGATTTCAGGAGTCGTGGCCAACCTGGCCGTTTATACAGCATTCACAGAACCAAGCGACACCCTATTGGCCCTGTCAATTCCAAGCGGAGGTCACATCACATCGGGAAAGAAGGAATTAGGAGGCACGGCAGGCGCAGTCAAAGGATTACTGGTTGAATACCTACCATTAGACTACAAAGAGCTCAACATAGATGTAGACAAAGCCAAAATCAAGATTAAGGAATTGGCATCAAAGGGAAAACCACCCAAATTCGTCATGTTCGGCGCAAGCGTCTTCCCGTTCCCTCATCCTGTGAAAGAACTTGCCGAGGAAATACATGCAGTTGGCGCCACAGTAGGATATGACGCAGCGCATGTCGCCGGACTAATCGCCGGTGGACAATTTCAAGATCCACTAAGAGAAGGCGCCGACGTTGTCAGCCTGAGCACCCACAAAACATTTTTCGGCCCTCAACATGGAGGAATACTGTCATGGGAAAAGCATGCTGAAAAGATTAAAAAGGCAACTTTTCCAGGTATGGTAAGCAACCATCATCTGCATGAGGTCGCCGGTCTCACAATCGCATGCGCGGAAATGCTTGAATTCGGGAAACAATACGCAACCCAAGTAGTGAAAAACGCCAAAGCATTGGCCCAAGCACTCTATGAAAGAGGCTTCAATGTTCTCGCCGAACACAAAGGGTTCACAAACTCCCATGTGATTCTGATCGACATAACAAAACATGGAGACGGCGGCACGATTGAGGAAACTTTGGAGAAAGCAAACATTATCATAAACAGAAACTTACTGCCGTGGGATATAAAGGAGGGACGCCATTTTATGCATCCCGGAGGCATAAGAATGGGTGTTTCAGAAGTCACAAGACTGGCAATGAAAGAACCCGAAATGTCAGAGATAGCAGACTTCGTGAAACGAGTGATAATAGACAAAGAACCATTGGAAATGGTGAAGAAAGACGTTGAAGAATTCAGAAAAGACTATCAAAAGGTCTCTTACTGCTTCGAAAACAGCACAGAAGCCTACAAGTATGTAAGAATCCGATAAGGAGATCCTCAAAAGTCCCACAGAAGAAACATTTCTTGAATTCAAGTATTTCCATCCTAGATATTGCGTCTCCTTGACAAAGTGAAAAGGTTAGAGTAGGTATGCATATTCAAGAATTCCAAAAGATGATGTGCAAACTGTATTTCCATAGGGATACCGCACGCGGCGTCACCGGAACGTACGATTGGCTCGTGGACGAAGTAAGAGAACTGGGAGAAGCTTTGGAATCTAATGACAAAGTAGCTCAAGAGAAAGAATTCGCAGACGTAGTCGCTTGGTTGGCTTCTCTTGCAAACATTACAAACATCAACTTGGAAAAAGCCGCTCTTGGGAAGTACGACAATAAATGCCCAAAATGCAGGAGATCGCCTTGCGAATGCGCGTTCTAGCCCTCAATTCAACAAGCGTTTCTGTCCAAGACCACTGACCATCCACATGTATGGTCTCCTCCCCTCACGAGTCACTATACCTTCTGCCACCAGCAACTTTAGATGGTGCATAACCGAACCATAGGACAGCCCTGCCTCTCTGGCAATGCTTGTCGCTTCGCCTGAGGAATTCTGTAACTTGGTCAGGATTGAGCTCCTTGCCCTCAGCCCCCGTTTCGTGTTCCTAACATGCGTTAGGCTGGCATTAGGATGATACGTCTCTTTGGGCATGTCCCATCTACGAAGAACATCACTGTCTAGATAGAAAAAGGTTAGGCAAAGTCGGAAAGGCTGATTTGTCTCTCCTTCTGAGATTCGAACAAAGCCGAAATTTCGCCCTTCAAGAGAGCTATTCTTTGAGCATAATACTTAGGCAATCTATATTTCTCAACAAGATTCTGTGCCGCTTCCAGGTATTTTTCAATGCCACCCCGATAGACTGTCAACGCCAAATGACCCCCACAAAAAGGACACTTGCCCCTCAGAGGGATCCGACGAAACCGTCTGCTACAAGACTTGCACCTGAACCCCTGCGTTGAAAAAGCCCTCAAGTTCCCTGCAATATCCTTTATGAAATGCGTTGTCAAAACTTTGAGAGCCACCCTTCTAGCGTCAACAGCCTCAATCTTCTCGGCCAGCCCAAGCTGACTGTCCAACTTCTCAATCATGGTCTTGAACTGCTTGTAGGAGCTTTCGGCGTTGCCCATACCAATGTTCGACACAGGAGTAGTGTAGTTGAATCCCTCAAACTGCCCCTCTGTTCCGAGGCGCGACCCAATCAAATCGATGGTCGAACTCACCTGCTTGGCTTCTATTCTTTCCCACGTTCTCTCAAAGAACTCCACAGGGTAAACACGGGCGACATCAAAATCATGCACTTGCCGTTGAACCTCTTTGGTGTTTACTATAGGAATCAAAAGCAACGGGGCATCCATTATTCCTCCGATTTTCGCGGGCAAATACTCACGAGAGAAATTAAGCAAAGTATCCAATGCAAGCATCGCTGTATCTTCATCTCCATCACAATCCCTGCGCTTGGCCGAATGCCAGACAGGATGTGCGTAGCACACGTTCAACCTTGTGAAGCCTATGATTCTGCCAACTATCCCGACACAAGTATGAGGAGCAAGACCAACAACTAGATGCCCAACGAGATCCTCCATCCTTCTAGCATTGTAGTAGGGCGGGAGGCCATAGATTTTGACCAATAGGTCATCAACAAAACTGGCAATTCTTATAAAATAGTCCGCACTCTTCGCAGGAACCACGACATCTTGGATCTTCAGCTCGCAAAGCTGCTCTCCATTGACCAAAAGCTCACCGTTCACATCCGTCGCATAGCCGAGTTGCCTCAGCCGCTCAACCGCAACTCCGATCTCTAGGGGCTTGAAATGAGTCAAGGGAGCGTTGGTAGCGTCGAAGCGGATTGTGCCATCTTTATAGACCGACAAGTCATATCTCGCGCGCAAAACACCTTTTTCTATCAGTTCTGGTGTCTTCGTTTCGTTTGTCAGACCTTTCACACCTTTCAGTACTCTTGGGATCGAAACTCCCAGTAGGCAGCAAGCACCCTCCAACAGTGCCTTGAAGTTAACGGCTTGCCTCTGAGATTTCTGACCATGTATCTTGCAAAGAGGGCACGTGTCATCTTTCAGATTTCTCCCGCACTTCGGACAAGTCCTCTCTAGAACTGTTGGACAACCACACACGGGACATTTGCCATAATAGGTTAACCCTTTGCAACGCGGGCACTTACGCTTTACGAGTTCTACAAAAGCATGATTTTGTTTTGCTGCCTCGATAATGTCTCGTTGGGAACCCCCAGCCAACCCTACGGGGAAGAGCACATGGACAAGAGGTTTCATCTCGCGCCTCTTCGCTTTCTCAGGCCGCCCCATTCGCGCCCCGACAAATGTAGGAGCTTTGTCTTTCACTTCGAAGCCCGAAAGCGCGCAGATCACATCCAGTACAGGTCTCTCATAATCTTGGATAAAATCACAAGATTTCGTATAACCTAGGCAAGAAGCAAGTGCAAGGGCATCTTCTCCTTCAATGATTATCCTCGAGTTTAAGACCCTGTGGGGCAGGCAAAGTACTTCCAGAGCTCGTTTGACATCCGCAATCATTTCACCATCGATCTCGGTCAGAAAAGAACCCTCGATTTGCAGCTTGGAACTTAGAAGCCACGTTCTCAGCAGACTAACTTCGTGAGCAGAGGAAAGGCTTGACCAGAAACAAGTCAAAGACGGATGCAAAGGAACTCTTAATACAGTTGAAATGTCCAGAGCTTCCTTCGCGGTGGGTTTATTCGCGAACGGGCCATCCAAGAAACCCTTCAATCTTGACACAGGAAGGCCAGCTGAGGCTGCCGCATCATCTAGGCTTCCATTGAACTTCTCTCCGATCGCTTTGCGCAGATCCTGTACCCACCATTCTTCCACATATCCTGAGGGCGACAAGAACTTGCTGTTGTACAAAAAATCTCCAAAACTGATGAGAATGTCGCCCAAGAACAATATCTTGTCGACCTTGCCCTTCACTGCGTCAAAGTTAACATCCGAAACCCGTGTAACCGATCCATCATAAAGGCGCACTATTGGACCTTCTATCACATCAACGGGCACAACAACACCTCCTTTTCCAGGAAGTTCCATGCGAAGCTGAGTCCCTGCAGCAAGAAACCTTTCAAGCACAAGCATAGTCATTGGGTGGAGCCCCACTGCCGAAAGACCAGTGTTGCGGGCCCTACCATACCTCAATCTAAAACCTCCTCTTCTTGATGGAAATGAAAAAACTGGCCGTCCCGCGATCACGTCGTCCATAAATCCATCAGCCTTCTCAGATTTCCTCCGAAAATCCTTGAGCCAATCCCACCCCTGAAAATCAAGTTTCTCGACAATCGTCATGACCTTAGAGGCCCGTCCTACAATCCCATCGTTGACTACCCTCAAGGCTCCACCCCTCACGCGGTTAGTCTCAACCCTAGCAAGATTTCTGAAAGATGAGACTTCAACAGGATCCGACTCGGTTCCCGTAACCTCCACTGGAAGACACTGCAAAGCTTTCTTTAGCTCCTCATCTGAGATGTGATATTGAAAGCCCGTCACGGAGCGTTCGTATAGTCTCAATTCTTCCACAAAACGTAAGATTTCTTCATCAGTTGGTTTGTAGCGATCCAGCCCCAAAAGCCTACGGACGAAATCTCCAACCACCAGTGTCAAAGCTTGATCAGTTCCACCTGCAGATCTCATAGGGCCCGCAAAATATATCGCAAGATAACGGCTCCGATCGTTGTTCACCTTGATCTTCACTTGCGCTACTCCTTGGATCGGTGCTGCTGTCAGCCCTTCCGTGAAAATGGCGAGCGCGGTACGAATGGCTTGCTCGGCTGCAGCTTCAGGCTCCATGTGGCCAAATTTCCCGTACACGATCTCCTCGGTGATTTTAAAGGCCAACTCTTCCCTTGGAAGTTTGGAGTTCAGTTCTCTAATACTCTCAGCGATGCCTTTCGGACCAACAAGTCCCTCCACTAGAGCCGCCAAATCCTTAGCGGCAGTGCACTCGGTGTGCAAAGTCGGGTCGAGTCCTCTTTCGTGCGATTTTTCGCTGATATCATAGAGTGTCCGCAGACGATTCTCCAAGCTCTCAACGTACTGCCTGTAGACTTCACTCATTTCCGCGACCAACTGTCCCCCTCACAAGCCTCTCAGAACACAACGGACTTATTTCCGTTTTCTGACACACTCCTTTCAAAAGAGAAGCGGTAGAAGACCCGTATTGCACATGGATTCTACACAAGAAGACCCTTGTCCACTTTTCCTTCTTCTTGTTGGTTGTCTTGGAATGTATCTCTCTGGCAATATTATTCCTCGTTTCACTGCAGTCTCCACAACGCTCATGCCTAAGGCTGCTGGGCCCGTCACAGACACCCAAATTCAAAGACAAACCCTCACCTGTTCCGTGCAAGGGCGTCCACGAAAATTCATGTTCTCATATTGGCGCTCAAAGTCAGGCCAATCAAAATAGGAGACTCGCTGCCAAAGAAACCTTCAAGGGCGCTGAAACGAGTCTCAAAAACCGTTAAAGAGGCAATCACATTCTCCCGCGTCTAATACCTTCAATTATCTCGGAAACCTTGTGCCTGACACCAGATTCCTCAACAACATTTCCAGTAACAATAATATCTGCTCCCGCCGACGCAGCTGTCAATGCTTGCTCCCGAGATCTTATACCGCCCCCAACAATAAGTGGAACACCAGTATAATGTTTCACTGCGCGGATCATCTCTGGAGGAACAGGATTGTTGGCTCCTGAACCAGCTTCTAGATAAATGAACCTCATACCCAAATATTGCCCTGCCAGTGCGTGCACAGCGGCAAGTTCAGGTTTGTTGTACGGAACTGGGACCGCTTTTCCTATGACGCCCGCGGTTCCACCTTCGCCTACAATTATATACCCAAGAGGAATAGGTTCTAAGCTGTATTTCTTAACCATAGGAGCACCGAGAACTTGGGCGCCAATCAGAAAATACGGATCGACAGAATTCAGCAGAGACATGAACCAGATGGCATCTGCATACCGACTTATTCCTGTTACATTATTCGGGAATAGAATTATAGGAATCTTGACTGTACGTTTAACCGCCCTCACCACATCGTCCAGATGTGCTGCGGAAACAAATGTTGAACCACCAATCATTATAGCCGCAGTTTCGCCCAGCCTTGCCTTGCTCGCTATTCTCGAGGCCTGGGGCGGAGTCACCCTTTCAGGATCCACGAGAGTTATGTGAATAGCGCCATCTGATTCGATTCCTTCGAGAAGATATTTTTCGACAACTCCTACCATAGGGTTCCACCTCATGCATTCTTGACTGGCTGAGGAGGAGCCCTCTTAGGTCTTCCATAGATTTTGTCTGTAAACATGCAATACACGTCAATTTCGCTCTGTGCAGGCTTTATCGGAAATTCCTCCTTCAAACCACACCTTCCACAACCCACAACTGCACCTGCTTTGTCCCTGGATATTTCTACTCGCACCGTCTCTTTTCCGCACTTCGGACAAGGAAACAGTTTTGGCAGACGTTTCTTGGGAATTCGTACGACCTTTTTCCTTCTTCTTCCCATCAGGTGATCCTTCTCGGAAAGAGAATGCTCTATCTCCATATTTGCATTTGTCCTTAAATAGTTGCCTACATCAATATGAAAATGGAAGGGAATATCCTGAAACTAGAGGCTGAAACTCTTGAGATGGACTGGCCGGAAACCGAAGATAGAATTGTTCGTTTCATAGAAGATTATGTAGAGAAAACGGGGGCAAGAGGGGTTGTGATCGGTCTCTCGGGTGGAATCGACAGTTCTACAGTAGCCGCTCTTTCGGCAAAAGCCCTTGGAGGAAGAAACGTCTTAGGTCTGATGTTGCCAGAAAGAGAAACGGTCAAGCCGACAGATGTTCATGATGCGGAACTCGTCGCCAGGAAATTCGACCTTAGCACGGAAAGAATAGATATCACGCCGGTCCTCGCAGCTTTCTACGGATCAGCACCAGTTTTCGACGCTGTAGACAGAGTAAGCAAAGGCAACGTAAAGGCAAGAACACGCATGATATACATCTACTATTATGCCAACAAAATGGGAAAGCTCGTTTGCGGAAGTTCTGACAAATCTGAGACAATGATGGGTTACTTCACAAAATGGGGAGACGTTGCAGCAGATATATCACCAATAATGGATTTATATAAGACACAAGTCCAAAAAATCGCACTGCACATCGGTATCCCTAAGCGTATAGTATCAAAGCCTCCTACGCCCGCTTTGTGGCCAGGTCAGTTAGCCGAACATGAACTGGGCATGAAATATGAACAGCTTGACCTCATCCTTTATGGACTGGAACATTTCATGAAGACAGACGAAATTGCAGCTCAAACAGGTATCCGGGCGCAAGTAGTTGAGAGAATAAAGGGCAAATGGCTCTCTGCTGAACACAAAAGGCGCATGCTTCTAACAGCAAAACTTGAATACCGAACAGTCGGTACTGATTTCAGACTCCCAAGAAGTTGGCTCTAGACATCTTAAAGGAAAGGAAACAAATGGAGGAGAGATTTCGAATTGCACTCGCTCAGATCAGTTGCAGACAGGGCAACAAGAGAGAGAACCTTGAAACAATCAAAAGGAATGTTGCAAGAGCTAAGAAAGAAAATGCAAGGCTTGTGGTCTTTCCAGAGCTTTCGTTGACGGGGTACGTAGTGAGAGATCAAGTATATGATTTAGCAGAGAGAATACCTGGACCGTCAACAAGAGTCATAGAGAGGACTGCCAAGGCAAATGGCATGTACATCATTTTTGGGATGCCTGAAATAAGCGAAAAGACCAACTCTACACTCCACAACGCTGCAGTGATAGCGGGACCAGAAGGCTACATTGGAAAATACCGTAAGATGTACCTTCCCACTCATAGTGTCTTTGAAGAAAAAAGGTACTTTCGCCCAGGATATCAAGCATCGGTGTATGACACAGAGATAGGGAAGATAGGGATGATCATATGCTACGACATCTATTTTCCAGAGGTTACACGGCTCATGCGTCTTGACGGAGCTCAACTAATCGTCTGTATATCGGCCTCGCCTGCTGTCCGTCGATCATATTTTGAGACACTTACTGCAGCTCGAGCCATTGAAAACACGGCTTTTCTAGCCTATGTAAACTTGGCAGGAATAGAGGACGGCCTGCAATTTTGGGGAGGAAGCAGACTTCTGGGGCCAAGCGGAACAATCATCGCCCAAGCCAAGTATGACAAGGAGGATTTCACGGTAGCTGAGGTGGACTATAATGATTTGAGGGCGGTTGAAGCTTTCGTTCCCACTCTTCGCGATCTTCGCCCGGAATTGTATGACAAGCTCAAAGAGAAAGCTGAAAGATTATAGATACAATCAAATCGTTATAGATAGAATTAACCAAACTTCTTTATGGACTCTTGGATGCGATCTAGTGCCTCCTCGAGTCTATCATATGAAGCTGCATAAGAGAACCTGACATGATTTTCGCCGCCCTTGCCGAAAGCGGAACCTGGAACGACGAGAACGTTTGCCTCCTTCACAAGATGATCAGCAAACTGTTCTGAAGACAGACCAAATGAGCTTATGTTGGGGAAGGCGTAGAAGGCTCCCTTGGGAAGCAAACATTCGATCCCGTCAATCTCATTAAGCCGCTTATATACCAACTGTCGTCTCCGGTCGAATTCCCGAACCATTTCTGATACGAATGTTTGTGGGCCGGTCAACGCTCCTAACGCAACGTGCTGGGACAAGGTGTCAACGCAAGCGACCATATATTGATGCACAAGCCATAATGCAGACATAAGGTTTGTGGGCCCGAATGCGTAGCCAACCCTGAGGCCTGTCATCGCGTACGTTTTCGAAAAGGAATTAATGACCAAAGTGCGTTCAAACATCCCCGGAAATGTGGCAAGACAAAAGTGCTTCCTTCCGTCATAGACGATCTTTTCATACACTTCGTCTGAAATCACAATCATGTCACGTTCAACTGCTACCTCTGCGAGAGATGCAAGTTCATCGTATTCAAGCACGGCGCCCGTGGGGTTATTTGGATAATTCAGTATCATCACACGTGACCTTTCCGTGATGAGCGACGTCACATCCCGCAAAGAGGGTTTGAAACTGTTATTCTCCACAATTGGCACGTGAACAGGAAGGCCCCCGGCGAGCAGAACACAAGGTTCGTACACCACGAAACCCGGATCAGGAATAAGCACTTCATCGCCAGGATTCAAAAGGCCTAGCAACGCGGCAAAGATCGCCTCTGTGCCGCCGACAGTAATCAAGATCTCCTCATCTGGATCATAGTTGAGGGTGTAATCATTTTTCGCTTTCTTACAAAGTTCCTCCCGAAGTTCTTGTAAGCCGTTTGTAGGAGCATAATGCGTCTCTCCTTTCTTCGCCGCCTGCAGACCTGCCTCAATAGCATGATAGGGGGGCAAGAAATCGGGTTCCCCTACCGTCAAATTAATAGAACCAGGTAACGCTCGAGCCAAAGAGAAAAACCTCCGAATTCCAGAGGTCTTTATTTGTTTCAGGCGCTTCGCTGGCTCAAATCCTGGGACCAAATGTCATCCCTTAACCATCCATTGTTCTGTTCAGCATAAAATCCTTGTGCCAAAGCGGATTAGTTATCAACAAATCTGTTCAATGCTTTTAAGAAAGACCCTGTATACAAAATAGTATCCATTTGCACTTGGTCTCGGGACAATACCTTGAAACTCAAAGAAGATGTCCACATCTGGCTCCTAGCTTCTCTCAATGACCCCGTTGCAAAAATAATCGCCAAAAACAGCCACTTAACAAAAACGCAGCTGGAAACACTTCTCATAGACTTTTTAGCCGACAATATTGCGGGCCATGCTCTCAAATATGATGAAAAGGCCAGCTTAAGGCTAACCAAGGCCAAATTAAGTCGCGGAGCCTTTAACAGAACGTTGAAGCAGGCCAAAGAGAATGTGACAAAGTCCATCTTCACAATACTGCTTCTGGGGTATTTAGGTGTATTCGAAACCACAACTCTTGACCCCTACCTCGAAATAGCGAACAAGTTGCACTCATATTTAGAGGCGTGCAAAACAACACCAAACACGCACCCAGACCCAGCTGATTACACGAGAATGCTTGAAACTATTAGGCAAGAGCTCGAAAACAGCCTCAAAAACCTTTCAAATCCATCCACCGAACTCACGTGACGTCACAAAGCACACGCATATAAAACACTGCAAAGGGGGCCCGGCAATAGGTGATGGAAAAGGCAAAATGGAGACCTACAACGTGAAAGAGGCAAGAATTGAGCGCTTTCTGATTGTTCCTTTTCGCTCAACGAGGCATTGCTTAACCTTTGCAGTTGTGATGTGTGACATCATAAACTCCAATTCAACGGTAACGACCGTAATCTTTAAATCGACAATGGGCAAAGTGTGATGTGTGATGCAACATCCTGAGTATCAAGAAAGTCACATTAGCATCACTTGGTGAAGACCTTGGTTGAGTTGGCAGTCGTTATCGCCGGGGTGCTTTCAGGCATCACCGTTGTTTCTGCAATGGGGTACTTTATTCTACTTAGGAAAGCAGAAAAGGAATATAGGAAGGCACGGAGTTTTGTGGATGACGTTATTCTCAGTTTTAACAAGGAACTCAGGGGAGAGGCAAAAAAGTTGGAGGTTCTTGCTTACAAGGTTGAGGGTACCAACTCAAGAGCCAGCGAGGCAGCGAGCAAGGTCGCAGAGTTAGAAGGAAAGGTGACGAGGCTTCAGGAAGAAGCTGTTGCGAATTCGGAAGAAGAACGCTTGCTTTCTGCAAGATTGACCGATCTAGTTGTGAAAACTGGAGAAATTGGTACATCCCAAGAAAGGTTGTCTTCGAAGATCTCTATGTTGGATGAGGAAATTAGGCGACCACGGGTGGTTGCTGACGATGGCCTTGAGGGCGTCATACCCATCAAGAAAGAGAAAGCTTTAGCTCAGTTAACGCAAACTGAAATGCTTGCCTTGGAAATGTTGGCTTCCGAAGGAGCCAAGACCTCCCCTGAGATCAAAGAGAGGCTGAAACTGAGCCGCGAACACACTGCCAGACTGATGAAAAAGTTGTACGAAGAAGGGTATTTGGAGAGAGAAACTGGCAAGATCCCGTTCAGATACAGTGTTAAGAAAGAGATGGCCGAGTTACTAAGAAAATCCGAAACCGGAACAGCCTAGGTGCTAACACGCTGTGCACGTTCTGTTTTACGGAGTCCTCTGATTGATTGCCGTCTGAAGCTCGCTTGGTGAGACCCTGTATCTAAGATTGTTACCATTGCCTGTTTTCAAGACTCTTCCTCTCGTCACCATTCTGGCCAAATAGGTTGCCACGGTGCTCAGGGGGATTGGCTCTTTCAACTCATTCTCATAGGCAACTTGGACTTCCCGCGACGAAAACCACACAAGGGGAAAATGTTTCTGCGCGATTGCAATGACCTTGTCAAACTTTGTTAGTTGTGTAAGAGGGCTCACAGCGTTCTTGTTAGGCTTTGGGCTAGGCGGCATTCCACCTAGCAGCTCCACCAGATCCAAGAGACGGAGGGCTTTATCTCTAGTTATTTGGCCCTCGAAACTTATCGAATAGCGATTACCATCACCATCGAACAGTTCTACCCTCATTTTTCTTGCAGGCATTGGTTGTGAACACCCAGCACTCTTCACAACCTTGCACTTCACTGGTTATAGCTGTTGTGGTGAAATTAACAAATGAAAACTCTCCCAATTAAGGGCGTAGGGCAAAGAACAAGGCAGTTCTCCAGGGTTGTTGTCTTAACAACCTTCACAGAGCCCTTGGAGAGGGAAAACGCCTAATGTTGACGAATTCTGGTATTCTGGAGTGGAAAGCAAGGTGTGTGTCTCTTCACAGGAAAAGGGTGAAGAATCGCCAACAAGGGACAAAACCGGGCGCATATTGTGAGCATTACCTACGCACTTCACACTTACTTCACAGTCAAGGTTTGAAAATACGCTGTTTAAGTTTGTTTGTAGGTCCGGTTACTCGTAAGGAGCACAGAACAAAAATGAATCTAAAGCAGCAATGTTGGGCGGAAGAGTTGCGGAAGATCAGGCATACATCTGTATACACAGGGACCCCTTCGTTTCCGTTGGAGAAAACTGTTTCGGAACAGCATTTAAGAGATCAGTGTAGCGAGTTGCAGTGTTTGTCTAAATTCTTTAATGTTAGTCATTATAAAGTACGGTAAGCTCTTATAGTTCAGAGTATAGTTCTGTATTAAGAAACAATTAACCTCTTGTATACTACTCAACACAGAGTTCCACTGGAAAGCCGGGGGTGCGGCGGTGATTCTATTTTAGGATTGACATAGTTCCATTTAGTTTTTTGTACGACAGATCTTATGTTACAAAAATGAAACAGAAAGCAAGGATTTGGAGATGAAGAAGGGATACTGCACTGTGAGCGATTTCAACGTACTTGATGACGTGTTTAACAGATTTGTTAAGAGCGAAAGTATTCTAAAGGATCGGGAGGTTTTGCGCCACGACTATCTCCCCGAGAGGTTGCCCCATCGAGAAGAGCAGACAAGAAAGCTTGGGGAAACTGTGGCACCTGTACTCAAGGGGTCAAGGTGTTCCAACATATTCATCTATGGGAAGAGCGGCACGGGTAAAACTGCTGTGGCAAAGTACGTTTTGGGCCGCCTTGAAATCAAGGCAAAAGAGTTTAATGCCCCCGTGAAGTTTTGTTATGTCAACTGTCGTATGGCAGGATCTAAGTATCGAGTTCTGGCAAGCTTGTCCCAGAGTGTTGGTGTAACAATTCCCTTTACTGGGTTGTCTGTTGGAGAGGTCTTTGACAGGTTCAAAATGGGCGTTGACCTTTCAAGAGCCATGTATATTGTTGTTCTAGACGAAGCCGACGCGTTGATAAAGTCGCGGGGAGACGGTTTGCTTTATGAGTTGACGAGAATTAACGAGTCTCTTAATGCAAGTAAGGTCGCCTTAGTTGGCATTTCGAATGATCTCCGGTTGAAGGAATTTCTTGACCCGCGCGTGCTCAGTTCGCTTAGCGAGGAAGAGATCGTTTTTAGACCCTATGATGCGCCAGAGTTGAAGGAGATCCTTCTTCAACGCGCCTCTACGGCTTTCAGGGACAACAGTTTGTCTGATTCTGCTTTGAGTTTGTGTGCTGCTCTTGCTGCTGCCGAGCATGGGGACGCTCGAAGGGCGCTGGATTTGTTGCGAGTGGCCGGAGAGGTTGCGGAAAGGGAGGGCGCCCACCTAGTCAGTGAGGATCACGTTCGCGAAGCTGAAAAACACATCGAGCATAATCGAGTCTTCGAAGCTCTTCAGAATTTGACTCTTCATTCGAAGCTTGTCGTTCTTAGTGTTTATCACCTTTGCAGGACGAGTCTTCCGGGCGCGATTACGGGAGAGATCTCTGAGGTTTATG
>Ga0315296_10002911_pt1 | contig 14466 bp, 9 predicted proteins | sample YL17G14_18_MG_FD_203921 | JGI IMG/M metagenome (GOLD analysis project Ga0315296, IMG submission 203921) | Sediment microbial communities from Yellowstone Lake, YNP, Wyoming, USA - YL17G14_18 | ecosystem: Environmental > Aquatic > Freshwater > Lake > Sediment | place: USA: Wyoming | collected... | reverse complement strand
GATCGGCCAGGATTTCCTGCAGGCGCTTGATGACCTTGTTGAGCTCCTCCATCTCCTGCTGGAGCTTGGTGAGCTCCAGGTTGGTCAGGCGCTGGAGGCGCATGTCCAGGATTTCCTGCGCCTGGATCTGGCTGAACTGGAAATCCTGCATAAGGCGGGTGCGGGCTTCGGTGACCGTTTCGCTGGAGCGGATGGTCGCGATGACCTGGTCGATAATGCCCAGAGCCTTCAGAAGGCCCTCCACCTTGTGCTGGCGCGCCTTCGCCTCCTTGAGCTCGAATTCCGATCGCCGGTGGATGACCTTGATCCGGTGATCTCGGTACGCCTCAAGCGCCTCCTTCAGGGTGAATATCTTCGGCTCGTTCCCGATCAGGGCGAGCGTTATTACGTTGAACCTCGAATGAAGCGCCGTCTTTGAGAAGAGGATTTTCTGGATCGTGCTCGGGTTGTATTCCTTCTTGATGTCGACGACGATGCGCATTCCGGTCCTGTCGGACTCGTCCCGAAGGTCCTGGATGCCTTCCAGAGCGCCGTCCTTCACCAGCTTCGCGATCCTCTCGATCAATTCGGCCTTCTTGACCTGGTACGGCAGCTCGGTTATGACGAGCTGGAACCTGCCGCCCTTGACCGGCTCGATCATCGCCTTCGCATACACATCAATCGCGCCTCTTCCGGTCTCGTACGCCTCCTTGATGCCGGCGATGCCGTAGATATTGGCGCCGGTGGGGAAGTCGGGGCCCGGAAGGACCTGCATCAGGTCCTGCACGGTGCAATCCGGCTTGTCGATGAGCAGGACGAGCGCATCGCAGACCTCGGACAGGTTGTGGGGAGGGATGTTGGTGGCCATGCCCACCGCGATGCCCGACGCGCCGTTGACGAGGAGCGCGGGCACTCGGGCCGGCAGCACCTCCGGTTCCTTGCGCGACTCGTCGTAGTTGTCGACGAAATCCACCGTGTTCTTCTCGATGTCTACGCTGAGCTCCTCGGCGAATTTCGACAGGCGCACCTCGGTGTACCTCTGCGCCGCCGGCGGATCCCCGTCGATCGAGCCGAAATTGCCCTGCCCGTCTACGAGCGGATAGCGGATGTTGAAATCCTGGGCGAGCCTGACGACCGTGTCGTAGATCGCCATGTCGCCGTGGGGGTGATACTTCTTGTTGACATCCCCGACCACCGCCGCCGACTTGACCCTCCTGCGGTCGGACCGATAACCCTCCTCCTGCATGGAGAAGATGATCCTGCGATGCACGGGCTTCATCCCGTCGCGGACATCCGGAAGCGCCCTCGACTTGATGACCGAGAGCGCATAGGTGATATACGCATCCTTCATCTGCTTGGAGATGCCGACGTCGACGATATTGCCGCTTGCGGGATGCTCCGCATCGGGAGGGGGCCGAATATCGGAACCGTTGGATTCAGGTGGCTCGGTAATGGTCACGCTCTATCAACCTTAATTTTTATCGCCGCCCGGAACCGGCGGCGAGATGGTCTTTTCAAAGGGTCTATTATAGCACTTCTGCGAGCATTTTGCGAGTGGTTCGGGCAGCGCGAAGCCCAGTACTGATGCGGGATTGCGGGCATTCCCGGACCGGCTCGCGCAATCCGGACTCCGGTCCTTAGACACATGCGCAAAATGCGGTATACTTCGCACAATGCATTCGACTCTTCCACCGTCGATTTGGTTCCTTTTGACCGCCATTGCGCTGCTTTTCGGGTGCGGTCCGGGCGAGCGGACCGAGCCGGGCGCCCCTCCTGACGGGAGCGCTCGAGGGCCCCGAAACGTCCTCCTGGTTACCCTGGACACCACGCGGGCCGACTGCATCGCCTGCTACGGCAACATGCAGGTATCCACCCCGAATCTTGACGAGCTCGCGAGCGAGGGGCTGAGAGTGGAAAACGCCTACGCGACCGCCCCGATGACCCTCCCGTCTCACGCGAGCATGCTCACCGGCGCCTACCCGTTCAGCAACGGCGTCAGGAATAACACCCACTTCACACTCGGATTCGACAATGTGACCGTCGCGGAGGTCCTGCACGATGCTGGATGGAAAACGGCGGCATTTGTAGGGGCCACGATTCTCCTCGGTCGCCTCGGGCTGAGCCAGGGATTCGACGCGTACTTCGACGACATGTTCTCGGGCATATCGCGGCGCGAGGTCACGACCCCATGGGCGTCCCGCAAGGCAGCCAACGTGAACTACGATTTCCTGAACTGGCTCGACTCGCTTCCTCAGGCCGAAGAGGATAATCCCCCCGGCTGGTTCGCATGGGTGCACTACTACGACCCGCATTTCGCGTACGATCCGCCGGAGCCCTACTACACCGACTACTCGTTCGATCTCTACCTGGGCGAGATTGCGTACATGGACCACGAGCTTGGAGTGATCCTCGACGAACTGAAGAGCAGGGGGCTGTACGAGAACACCCTGATAATCGCGGTGGGTGATCACGGCGAAGGGCTTGGGGACCATGGCGAGGTCTTTCATGCGCTATGGACGTACGATTCGACGCTCAAGGTGCCGTTTATCATCTCTGACCCCGGGACGAGAGGATCGCCCGTGGTGCTCGACGGTCCGGCGAGCGTGATCGACGTCTACGCGACCGTCCTCCAATGGTGCGGCCTCGAGGCCCCCTCCAATCCCGGCGTCAACCTCCTCGCTCCCGAGGCGCAGTCTCTCATGTCGGAGCGGGCGGTGTATTTCGAGAGCATGGAGGCCCGGGTCAACTATAACTGGGCCGGCTTGCGCGGCGTGGTATTGGGGAAAGAAAAGTACATACACACACCAATCCCCGAGTTCTACGATCTGGATGTCGATCCCCGCGAGACCACCAATCTCTACGAATCCAGCCTGAGCAGGGCGCGAGAGCTGAAAAGCGGGATGAACCGGCTGGTCGACGAGTGGCGCACTGAGCGGGCGCCCGCCATCCGCGAGATGAGCCCGGAGGATGTGGCCAGGCTGCAGAGCCTCGGCTATCTCACCGGCGGGGCGGTCCCGGCGACCGGCCAGGAGCTTGAGAATATCGTCGATTTGCCGGATCTGAAGTCGATGCGCGACGTGGTGGACGATGTCAGCATCCTGCGAGACGAGGGCGACGCCGCGTTCGAGGTGGGCGACTATGAGACGGCGAAGGAGAAATACCGGCAGGCTCTGGAGTATGCCGAAATCTACACGGTGGTCGCGCACCTGGGTGAGATAGCGGCGAACGAGGGCGACTACGACGAGGCCATCAGGCTTCTCAGAAGGTCGGTCGAGCTTGGGCCTACCATGGCGATGAGCTGGTACAATCTGGCCGTTGCCTACCGGAACGCCGGTCGGCACGAGGATGCGAGACGGGCCTTCGAGCAGGCGACCGCGGTGTCCCCATCCGATCCGGTGAACGTCGGATCGTACGTGGCGATGGCGCTGTACGATTCGCAGGCGGGCGACTGGAGGAGCGCGCTCGAAAGCATCACGACCGCTCGCGGGATCGACGACAAGAATCGCGAGCTGATCGGGTACGAGGCGAGCATCCGATACCGGATCGGGTCTGTCGCCGCGGAGGACGCGAGCGTTCTTGCGGACACGCTCGCGACGGAGGATGTCGATCCCGCCGATCCGCGCGTGGCGAGATACAACGAGCTCAAGGAGGTCGCATCGAACCAGTTGAAACGCGGCTACGAGCTGTATTCCGAGTTTCTCGGCGGCGGAGAAGGGAGCGCATCGCACTACTTCGAGGCCGGCCAGTGCGCGATCCGCCAGGGAGACTACCGGAAGGCGCTGGAGTGGACCCGTCGCGCTGCCGACCTGCTTCCCCCGTCCGACCCGAACCGCCAGGGCCTCGAGACGATTGCAGCCGAGCTCGAGAGGATTCTGTCCGATCGAGGTCCGGAATGACCGGGAATTCCTCGAGGTCGGCCGGGACTTCAGGGAATCAGTCACCGTCCGCATCTAACCGGATGATAACTAATCTGATGAGACTTTATTTGATTTGTGTGCCATCGGGCGGGTAAAATAGAGATGTCGCGCGACATGGTGGCGCGGGTTTGTGTTTCGCATGAAGAAAAACGGAGGTCCAGAAGACCCATGTCTATTCGATTCGCACCCCACCGACTATTAACCCTCACAGTGCTTGGCTTTCTCCTCGTCGCGATATCCGCATGCGGCGGAGGCGGAGGAGCGGGCCGGATAATTCCCCCGACGGTGGCAATCAGGGGACTGAAGACACTGCAGTACAACTCGACGATCCCGGTCCCGGTTATCATCGAGACCGCCCAGTCGCTGCAGGTGAACCTGTCGGTCGCATACGCGAGCGGGGCGGCCGACAGTTTCAAGCCGGCCACTCCCCTGCCGGGCAGACCTGATCCCGCCGCGCTGGCGCGCATCGAGATACCGGCCGGCGGAGCGGAGTTCGTGTTCTGGTGGCACGCTGTCGCCGATCTCCCACCCGGAGAAACCTACTCCCAGATCTGGCTGAAGGCCACCATCGCCTTGAAAGACGGCTCGATCATCCCGACGACCTTCGGCCCGATGACGCTGGACTTCAGCAGCTACCTCGCAGGCACTCCCCCGCCGTTCGTGGCCGGCGAGACGCTCCCGGACACGCACTGCGGATGGAATTACGAAACACAGCTCGGAGTGGAGGGCGGCCAGCCCCCGTTCGTGTGGTCACTCCTCCCGCCCGGCACACGCCTGCCGTTTTATCTCGAGCTGACACATGACGGCATTGTGCGCGGCAAGATACCGCTGGGCTATGGTCCGATAAACCTGTATTTCGTCGCGATGGTGAAGGACTCGAACCCCATCCTGCAGCGCGAGTCGGCAGGCGAGTTCAGGCTGTTCGTCGACTGCGAGCCCCCTACCGTTTGCTTGTCGCCGCCCGAGATTCTCTTCACCAGCCTGCCGTCCGCAATGGAGGAAGAGCTCTACTTCTACAAGTGCACCGCGGCGGGTGGAGATGGAGAGCTGCACTGGTCCATCACCCAGGGCGGTCTGCCCGCGGGCCTGACGCTGGCCGACGACGGGCTCATTGCAGGCTCGCTGCCTACCGGATCCGCCGGCGACTACAACCTGACGATTCAGGTTTGCGACTCATGTGAGATCGGGCCGCAGTGCGACACGGTCAGCCTGACACTGCGGGTCAACTTGCAGGGCCAGGAGTGTGATCCCGGACCCGCCATCACGACGCAGACTCTTCCGGGCGCGAGAGAGGGCACGGCATACAGCACCACTCTTCTGGCGGCGGGCGGTGACGGCGCGCTGGCGTGGTCGATTGCCGACGGCGCCCTGCCGACCGGCCTGTCCCTGTTGCAGAGCGGCCAGATCACCGGCACTCCCGGCGCCGGCACGGGCGGGGTGTCCGGCACGGAGTATTACTTCACGATCCAGGTCTGCGACTCGTGCCCCTTCGGTGCTCAGTGCGACAGCAAGGAGTTTATCCTGGTAGTCAGCCCCCCGGCCGGTCCGTGCGCGGCCGGTCCGGTGATAACTTCGGAGTCGCCGCTGCCCGGTGGGGATGAAAACGTGCCCTACAGCTTCCAATTCCTCGCGACAGGCGGCGAGGGCACGCTCCTTTGGACATTGAACAACCCCGACCAGTTGCCGCCTACTCTGGTTTGGCACACGAACGGACTGATAAACGGCACGCCCGATGCGGGGACCGCAGCCACGTACTCGCTGGACGTCACGATCAGCGACTCCTGCCCGGACGTGCAGAGCGACAACGGCATCTTCGAGCTGACCGTGCGCGCCCCATGCGCCGCCGGTCCCACGCTGACCACCACCGAGCTGCCCGACGCAAGGGAGAACGTTGCGTACGACACCCTGTTGCTCGCCCTCGGCGGGCAAGGCGCTCTGACATGGTCGCAGATAGGCGGTCCCGATCTTCCCGCCGGCCTGACTCTCGAGGCCACCGGACAGTTGCACGGGACGCCGGCGGCCGGCACCGCGGGCGCATACGACGACATCGAGATCCAGGTTCAGGACTCGTGCTGGACCGCACCTCAGACTGCCAGCAACCTGTTCAATCTGACGGTCGGACCGGCATGCGCCGCGGGTCCGAGGATCGAGAGCACCGAGCTTCCGACCGGGGCAGTGGGCGTCGAGTACAACTACACGCTGCTCGTCGCCGGCGGCGAGGGGACGCTCACCTGGGAGATACTCGCCGACAAGGATCAGCTCCCGTCGGGCCTTGTCTTCGGCGACGGGGTGATTTCGGGAACCCCCGATACCGGCACTGAGGCGACCTACAACATCCACTTCCAGGTCTGCGATTCCTGCCCCGTTCCACAGTGCCATGACAAGACTCTCAAGCTCGTCATTTCAACCATCTGCGCTCCGCCTCCCTCCATCACCTCGACCAGCCCGCTGCCCGACGGGACAGTCGGCTCATACTACGAGTTCCAGTTCGAGGCGACTGGCGGCGAGGGAACGGTATCCTGGCGGGCAGCGGTCCCCATGCAACTGCCGCCAGGGGTGTTTTTGGGCAACACCGGCCTCCTGTCCGGAACGCCCACGACGGAAGGCGATTGGAATATGGACATAATCGCAGGTGACCAATGCTGGCTGGGTGAGCAGACCGATATCGAGACTTTCCTCCTGACGATCAAGACCGGGGCGTGCGCCCCTCCGCCGAGTATAGTCTCCGATCCGAGCTACTCGATTCCGGCCGGCTCCGTTGTCGATTTCCAGTTCGAAGCGGTTGACGGGGAAGGCACCTTGACGTGGACTCTCCTTAACTCCACACCGCCGTTGCCCATGACGATCCTGCTGGGTCCGGACGGCTCGCTGAGAGGGACAAGCGACGTGTCCGGATTCGGCACTTATGTGCTCGATGTCAAAGTGTGCGATCAGTGCCCCATTCCTATGGGGGGCCAGTGCGATGAGATCGCCGATTTCGAGTTGATACTTGAGGAGGCCACAGGATGCGGCGCCGGGCCGCCCGTGATTACCGATCTCACCGTCCCTGCACCCACCGCCGACGGATCGCCGTACAGCTATACCATGACCGCCTCGGGTGGCGACGGGGCGTTGACCTGGTTCGGTGTCGGGCTGCCCCCGGGCATCCTGATGGATTCCGGCACCGGGGAGCTGAGCGGGGCCGTGCAGCCCGGCGATGCGGGAGTCTACAGAATCTACATCGGAGTTCAGGACTCCTGCGCACCGGTGCCGCAGGCTGATTCCAATATGTATATTTGGAATATCATCTGAGGTCCCGACACAATGACGCTTGCTTGTTCGCGCTCCGTTACCGGAGCGCTTTTCTTATGCCCCGGAGACACAGACCCGCCGTCGCCGAGCGCGGCGCGCAACCGCAGCGTCTGCTACAATCTGAGCCATGCCGACCCGGCGTCTCACTAGCGTCCTGATCCCTCTCTACAGGGGCAGAGCAACCATCAGGGCCTGCCTTGATTCGCTCCTCAACCAGAAAGGAACCCCCATCGAGATCCTTCTGCTCGACAACGGCTGCCCGGAGGACTCCGGCGAGTGGGCAGGCTGGCGGCTCTCGCAGCAGAAGGCCGTCGAGTGGAGACTCCTCGAGGAGCCGCGCAACATCGGGTTCGCCGCCGGCATGAACAAGCTCTTCGCGGAGTCCGCCGGCGACCTGGTGTGCTTCATGAACCAGGACGTGACGCTCGAACCCGACCATCTGAGCCTTCTCGCCGACGCCCTTGAGAAGCACCGCGACGATAGATGGGCGGGGGTGTGCGGAGCTCTCTTCAGAACGACCGGCGGCGCGCGGACAGGGGTGATCGACACGACCGGGCACGTGATCTTTCGCGACCGGATTGTCAGGAATCGCGGAGCGGGGAGAGTTCTCGATCCCGACGAGTCGCCGCCATATCCCGCCGGCGAGGTCTTCGGGCTGTCGGCGGCCTGCTCCCTGTACTGGCGGGAGGCGCTCGAGGCGGTGCGCGAGGAGGAGGGGCCTTTCGATCCGGATTTCTTCGCCTACTTCGAGGATATCGACCTCGACTATCGACTCCATCGAGGCGGTTGGAGAGTGGGCTACATCCCCGAGGCGCTGGGCTCGCATGTCCTGGCGGGTTCCGGCGGAAGGAAGGAGCTCGGTATCAGGATCAGGGCGTACGGGAACCGCAGAAGGATCATGTGGAAGCACGAATCGATCTCGAGCGTCCTCCCGGACCTTGGGCCGATTCTCATGCAGGAGATCTACGGCTGGTCGAAAGCCCTGATGACGGACCCTGCGGCATGGATCGTAGGTCCGTGGGTCTTCTACCGCTCACTTCCGGGAGTGCTCAGAAGAAGAAGGCGGCTCGACAGGATGCTGGGCGTCGATCGTTCATGGATCAGAAAGTGGCTTCGTGCGGAGGCCGAGCGATGGTCGGAGCGGCGCTGAGGAGGTCGACTGATCCCTAGGTCCGTGACTACGGGCACGACTGGACGGTGAGAATATGTGGAGAAATGTTGAAAATCCTGCCAAGGGATTCCAGCTATCTCTATACAACCGGAAACCGGGTTCCAGTTGACGAAACAAGCTTCAACTTCTCACGACCGGCTGTGGAAATGTGGATAACATGGCTCGATTAGTCGCACCTTTAGGGACAGGATTGTACAAACCGCTTGGTTGTTCCAGGATTGAACTCTTTACATAGGAATCGTAGCCGCGACCACATTGCCGATCTTCTCCCGGCAGGGATGTGGAAAATTTCACAAGCGCCAAGCACTCGATCGGGCCTCCAAGAGGGTACAGTTGCCGCGCCGCCAGCCGAAGTAACCAGTAGACAATTCCCCCGTCGTGGGGTGACTTGCGGCGTGATTCAACTGCTTTTCACCGAGCCCGTGCAGCTCGCCCTCGAGCGCTCCCTCGACGCCCTCGGCGCAAGGGCGCACCTCATCGCGCACAATATCGCCAACCTCGATACCCCCAACTACAAGGCGCTGCGGCTCAATTTCGAGGATGTCCTGGAGCGCGAGTTCGACAGGACCAGCCGCCAGGCGGATTTCCCGCTCAGACGCACCCACCCGCTTCACCTTCCGGGTCACACGATCCACGGGCTGAAGGGGACAATCACGGAGTACGGGGTGATATACACCGACGACAAGACGACCTACAGACTCGACGGGAATAACGTGGACATCGATCACGAGACCGCGGAGCAGGCGAAGAACGCGATCATGTATTCTACGGTGACCGAGCTGGTGAGTCGGCGATTCACCGAGCTCCGAACGGCGATCAGCGAGGGGAGGCGATAAGTCCTGGCGCTCTACACCTCGCTTGATATCTCGGCCGGCGGCATGACCGCGCAGCGGCTGCGGATGGACCTCATCGCGAACAACATCGCGAACGCGTCCACCACCCGCACGCCTCAGGGCGGGCCGTTCAGGCGACACATGGCCATCTTCGCCGCCCGCCAGTCGCCGCCGCCGCATCCCGGGTATCCTCCCGGAAGCAGATGGTGGAAGGACCCGCTGCCATTCGAGGGAGTGAGAGTGATTGCCATCGCACAGGATCAGTCCCCGTTCAAGGTGGTCTACGATCCCGGGCATCCGGACGCGGACGAGAGCGGGGATGTGCTGTATCCCAACGTCGATCCGATCATGGAGATGGTCGACCTGATCGAATCGAACCGGGCATACGAGGCGAACATGTCGGTTTTTGAGACAACGAAGCAGTTGCTGATGCGCACGTTGACGATCGGGCGGTAGTGACGCCCGAGGGTCCCGGGAGTCGGCTGGGATCAATTCGAATTGAAAAATCTTGCCCCTGATTAAGGATATTAAAGGTGCATCCACCCCAGCGACCCCCACCGGATGGTGGGGCAATTGGTGTATGCGAGCATGATGATCGAGCCGGGGAAACTGGGTTCAGTGCTGCCGGGGAAGTTCCCGGCGCTGAGCATCCCCACCGACCCGACCGAGTCGGTGCCGGAGACGTTCGGCGAGCTTCTGGCCCGCGGGATCGAGCGGGTGCAGGAGCTCGGGGACGAGAGGGATGTGCTCTCGCTCGATCTCGCGCTGGGTAAGCCGGTGGAGCTTCACCAGGTGATGCTGGCCGCGACCAAGGCCCAGCTCGCCCTGGAGCTCTTTATCGAGCTGAGGAACAAACTCATCGAGGCCTACCAGGAAATAAGTCGAATGCCTGTCTGATTCGGCGCGAGGGCGGCCCGGTAGGCAATCGGGGGCACCTATGGAAACCGGAAGGCAGAACTTCTTCCAGCAAATGGGGATCCTCTGGTCGAAGCTCAATCCCAACGAGAGGCTGATAGTCATAGCGTCGGTCATGATCCTGGGCGTGGCGCTCGCGGTATGGTTCGGCGTCACCCGTCAGCCGGCGTACGCTCTCCTGTACGGCAACCTGGATCCGACGGATGCGGGCCGAGTGATCAGCGAGCTCCAGGGCCGCAACGTCAAGTACAAGCTGTCCGACGGCGGCAAGAGTGTTCACGTCCCGGCGGAGGAAGTGGACGAGCTGAGGATCGCGCTCGCCTCGGGAGGATTTGCCCCGACGGGGACCGAGGGCTACGAGATTCTGGACAGGGCCAACCTGGGAATGAGTGACTTTCTCCAGAGGCAGAACCGCACGCGCGCGATAGAGGGTGAGCTTGCCAGAACACTGATGAGCCTGGACGAGGTTTCGGTCGCCCGGGTCCACCTCACTCTGCCTCAGCCTACGCCGTTCATCGCGGAGAAGGTCGAGCCCATGGCGAGCGTGGTGCTGGGTCTCACGCCTCCGGGAAGCACGCTGTCGCGGGACAGGGTCGCGGCCGTGAGGACGTTCGTGGCGGGTGCGATAGGCAGCATGGATCCCAACAACGTCACCATTATCGACCAGAATATGAATCTGCTCACCGGCCCCTCACTCTCGCAGCCCGGCGCGCTTCTCCCCACTCAGGAGGAGGTTCGAAGGAACTACGAGACGGAGAAGGCGGGGGAGATACGGTCGCTTCTGGAAAGGAGATGGGGCATCGGGAAGGTCGCCGTGAGCTTCTCCTGTCAGATGGACTTCGATGAGGTCTCGACCGAGAGCCTGAAGTACGAGCCCGTCAGCGGCACCGAGCACGGGGTTCTGGTGAGCGAGGAGCGCACCGAGGATTCGGTCGAGGGCCAGGGTCCCGCGGCGCCGGTGGGTGCGCCCGGGACCGAGAGCAACATCCCGAGCTATGTATCGGCGAGCGGACAGCCGTTCGAGTCGGAGAGCTCGACCGAGACGAAGAACTACGAGTCGTCCTCCACCCATGAAGTTCGCGTGCAGGCGCCGGGCACCGTGACGCGAAGCTCGGTGGGAGTGCTGATCGACGATACCGACCGGAATATCGATCCGCGCGATGAGACCGCAGTCGAGAGCCTGGTCATTGCATCCGCCGGGATTGATGTCACCCAGGGGGACACAGTGACGGTGGAGTTCGGCCCGTTCGACACAAGTGTCCGGGACGAGCTCACGGCGCAGCAGGCCAAGCTCAACGCTGCGGCGATTCGCGACCTTGTCATCAAGGCCGCGATCGCATTCGTGGTCCTCTGGATCTTCTGGCTCGTCCTCAGAAACTTCCTCAAGCCTCTCGAGGCGCCGGTCGTGCTGCCCGCAGAGCGTCCGGAAGAGTTGGAGCCGGGAGTGGAACTGCCTGCGGCCGATGCCGAGACACTGGAGAAGCTCAGGATGCGCGAGGAGATCGAGCGACTCATCAAGGAGGACCCGTCCGGCGCGTCCAGGGTCATCAAGACCTGGCTGAAGGAGTGAGCGCGGACCCACCTGTGTGTTTCAGGGATTATTCGCTCATAAACGACAGCCCCGGCCAGTTAGGTCCTATGAAACAGAACGCCGAGCCCGGACTGGGCTCGGCTGCTTTTTCACACATCCGGATACGAAAGCTAGTCAGTGTTCCCCCATGCGCCCCAGACCGAGGTGGGACCTCCAGCCGGCTGGCTCGGGTCGAACGCCGACCACAGCAGCCAGTAGTATCTGTCGTACAGGCTCAGGGCGGTGCTGGCTCCGTAGTTATGCTCGCCAGTTGCGCCTGGGTCCCAGTCGCCAACGGATACCCCGGTTGACGGGATGGGCTGATGCAGACTCTGTGCGGCGAAACCGCCTTGCGGGTATGATTGAATCGAGCAAGCGGCAGCTACCTAATTGTCCGTCACATAATCGCGCGAATACAGAAAAGACACACTCGCTCGGTAGTTCCCCAAACCGACGTGCTGATGCACAGCGACTGAAGGCAAGGCCGAACACGGAGCGCCCCAGGTGTCATCATCGTGCAAATGGTGATATGTCATATAGCCCGCCTGTGAGTTCGAATTATGGACATCCGCATATATCCCCGTACAGTTGCTCCATTCATCGCTCTTCGCTTGAATCCAGACCATTGCAGCGTGATTGGAGCCGGGAGGGCCGATGTCCACTACGGGCAACCCTGCCGAAAACTCGTCAAATTGATAGTCATCCCACCCAACATCGTTCTGGGTGAAATAGATGGCCTGAGGATGTTCGATCTCCCATTCCGAGAAGCAATTCAGTCGGACATGCCACTCGAAGGCCTCGTTGTATGCGGTATAGGCGAATCCCAGCATCCATTGCTCGTCATAGTGGAATAGCTTTATCCCGAATTTTCCGAAGTCCACACGGGGATTGAACGAGTTGAGCTGTGTGCCGGGAATCGCCTGGGCCAGGTAGGGCTCCAGCCAGTCCACATCGTGCGGGTCTTCATCGTCCCTCTCGCCGCGGGTAAAAATGACATCGGCGCTGCCGAGCCTGTTGTCGATCACCGAAATTACGTACAAATCGCCATTGTTGGGATTGTATGCCAGATCAGGTTGGAGATCGTCGTAGTCGACATTGGCTATCGATTCGGGATCGCCCCAATCTGGGTTCTGCGGGAATGTAGCCGGATCGAACGTGCCGCGGACCATGCCGATTTCCCAGTTGCTTTCATCGGGGTCTTCCGGGTCCGTATCCACCCACCAGAACTGGTAGATAATCGCCACTTCGATGAAGGGTTCATAGCCCTGAGGGACATCCTCAAAGTAAAGCGCGGCAACCTTCGGTAGCCGGATCGGTGAAGGATCGCTAACAACAGCCGTGCCGGGCTGCGCAATCAACCCGTGCGTAAGCGCGGAGAAGAGGACCTGTGAGGTGAAATTGGGGTAGGCGGATCTGCGGAGCGCTGTAGCCACAGAGTACGTATACACCCCACGGTACCACGGTTGACCAACATCATCATCGGTCCCTGGTCCGTTGAGCACTTCGCAAATGTCCGCATCGATCGCCGGTGCATTCCAGGTGCCGGAGAACAGCGGGATCGCGTCCGCAAAGGAGGTCGCTTCTCTATCGCTCCCGCCTTGATCGGCGGAAGGGTGAACGACATCAGCCCTTCCGCACGACATCATGACCAGACTGACCGCCAGGCAGACGCAGATGGTATAGGTTCGCATTTCTCTTTCCTCCTTTTGGATATTGAATCGTGAACCTAGTAGTTGTCGATCACAACCTCGTAGAGGTCAACAGCAATGTAGGGTAACGGATAAGGGCCCCAGGTGTACCAAAGGAACGCTATCAACTGGTACTGCCCGCTAGGCTCAAGGATGTATTCATAGGGGTATATGCAGCGCCAGTTGGGCGGCCCGTCGCACTGCATGGCAGAATACCCCAACCCGTGGGGGGCAAACTCAGGACACCATGCGCCGACCCAGAAGTAGCCAGAGAAGTCCGGCATCAGGTACCAGAAATCTATCTCGGCGCGGGCCTTGTGGACCGAGTGGGGGAGTTTGCAGCAGGGGTCATCGAGTGTGATTGGTACCCCGTCGTTGATGACGCAATGGAAATGATAGGCCTCCGGCTGGTTCGCCGTGATCGGGAAGTCGTCGATCGGATTCGTCACCGGCGTCTTGGTGGGCGGCTCCCAGCAGGCCTCGACCGCGTAACCTGCGACGATCGGGCCCGGCGGGAGCCAGATGTGGTAGGTGCGGCTGACAGACGCGTCGCATTCGAACACGTGCCGCTCTTCGTTCGAGTAGAAGTTGAGGTATGCGTTAATGTTGGCGGTCGGTGTCCCCTTCGAGTACTTCCCCGGCCAGTAGTTGAAAACGGGAAGATCGGAGCCGGATTCGTACCAGGGGCTCCAGCGGAAGGAGTACCCGTCGGCATTCAAAAGCTCCGGGTCCCCGAGAAGTCGCCAGGAGACCCGATACTCCTGCGGTATGAGCGGGTACTTATAGGGGTCGTCCGGGCGATGAAACACGTGCGATCCCTGGAACATGATGATGCCCTTGACGTCGAAGCCGGTGTACTGCGGGAGCCCGGGGAACGGATGTGTGATTCTGACGGTAAGGTCAATCGTCCCGTCCCCATTGTTCAGGATGCTCGTTATCTGCAAGCAGTTCTTGCAGTACTCCTCGAGGAACTTAAGCGCGTTGAGATGGAAGTGCATGTCGCGTCGAGGGACGACATCCACTCGGTCGTGGGTCTCCGGGATGTACCAAGTGTACTCCCCCCATAGACGGTATCTTTCGTCATAGAGCGGCTGAGTCTGTG
>Ga0315296_10002909_pt1 | contig 14467 bp, 12 predicted proteins | sample YL17G14_18_MG_FD_203921 | JGI IMG/M metagenome (GOLD analysis project Ga0315296, IMG submission 203921) | Sediment microbial communities from Yellowstone Lake, YNP, Wyoming, USA - YL17G14_18 | ecosystem: Environmental > Aquatic > Freshwater > Lake > Sediment | place: USA: Wyoming | collected... | reverse complement strand
CTCAAGGAGCGATACAAGATGACGCTCTTCATGACAACTCACTACCTCGAGGAGGCCGACCAGGTCTGCGACCGCATCGCGATCATAGACCACGGTCGGATTGTTGTGATAGACTCTCCCTCGGCGCTCAAGGAGAACCTGGGAGGGGACATCATCGAGATAAAGGTCGATGGGGGCTCGACTGAGGAGCTCGCGGAGGCCCTTAGGCACATAGCGGGTGTGCGCGAGGTCAACCAGAACAACGGTACGTACAGAATCAAGGCTCTGAATGGCGACGAGACTGCTCCAGAGATCCTTGACAAGATACACAGCTTCGGCCTGAAGGTCACAAGGATATCCCTTACCAAACCGACGCTGGACGAAGTCTATTTGGAACACACAGGCAAGTCGCTCAGAGATGAGGAAGGGAGCCGAGACGATTCAATCAGGCGACGCGTGACGCTGAGGAGGGCGAGGACATGAGCGGGTTTACTGCACTCGTCGGGCGTGAGCTGAAGAAGTGGTACAAGCAGCCGATCATGCTTTTGATGACGTTGATCCAGCCGATAATCTGGATGGGACTATTCGGAAAGGCCTTCAATCTGTCCGCGCTTGCGGGAAGTACACCAGGAGGGAGCGCTGGTTTTCAGCAGCTTTTCGGAACATCCGACTACTTTTCCTACATGGCGGTCGGGATGCTCTCGTTCGTGCTTCTCTTCACCACAATGATGGGCGGCATGTCCATCGTCTGGGACCGACGGCTGGGTTTCCTCAACAAGGTGCTCAGCACTCCAGTCAGCAGAAGTTCCGTCGTCCTCAGCAAAGTGTTCTCCACAGTGATCAGATCCCTAGCGCAGGCAGCGATCGTCATTGCGGTGGCAGTTGTCCTGGGGCTGAAGGTCTCGGCCGACTTCCAGGTTATTAACCTCCTGGGTGTTTTCGCCGCGTTGTTTCTGATGAGTGTGGGACTGTCGTCGATGTTTGTCATGATCGCGATTAGGTCGACTCACTGGGAGACTCAGATGGCGATCGTGAACCTGCTCAACCTGCCCATGCTCTTCTGCAGCAATGCCCTGTTCCCGACTAGGATCATGCCCGACTGGATCAGGACCATCGCGAAGTTCAATCCCATCTCCTACGGAACAGATGCGGGGCAGCAGCTGATACTGCACTCCGTTAACACGACCGCATTGACGAACGATTTCATCTTCCTTGGAGTGTTCGCAGCCCTGTTCTCCACAATCGGGATAGTGCTCTCGTGGAGGTACCTCAGCAAGTAGACGATGATGTGAACATGACTGTGTGGCGCTTTGAAGGATCTTGACCTAGTCTGATCGTGGACTCAGAGAAGTAGGGTTTCCTCGTTTATTTCCACGTCCTTCTTCCTCAGCCTCGATAGGAAGCTCTCGGCCAATAGCTGCTCGGGGATCACGAATCCTTTGTCCTTGACTTCGCCGTCAATCAGCATCTCAGTTGCCACCGCGCCTCCAGTGCCCACATAGTAGGCGCCCGCATTGGTCTTGTACAACTCATAGGCTTTCTCGTGAGACATCGTGGTCCACATCTTCACTTTCGCCCGATGGCCATCCTTCTCGCCGATCACTTCCACGACGAAACCCGTGTCTCCCTTGGTCCTGTCAACGAATTCGACCGGGCTGGGCATCATCGAAGCCACCACATCGATAGGGCGGACCTTGACTCCTTTCACATCGATAGCCTCCTTGCTCAACATGCCCATCTTGCGGAGGGATATCGCTGAATTCGCGAACCAATCGTCGATGCAGATGTTGAACGAGACGTTCTTCAGCGTCTTGATGCCCATTGGCATGAAGTAGGTTTCGTCATGGTTCGTCTTGTAGACTGGAAGACGGCCAAGGGGAGCAGGGAAATCGTACATCTGCCTTGCACTCATCGGAGGGATGAACTCGATTTTGCCATTCCTGAAGACCGCCGCTGGAACGCTTGTCTCGTCGAGAAGATCCACGGGCGACCAGATCGAGAAGAATCCGAGCCCCTCAACCCTTGCGGTGTCACCATCGTATGTGTGGGCCTCATCGGCTCTGTCCAGCTTGCTCGCCGCGTGCATAGCGAATACATCCGACATGCCTGGTTCTTCGCCCATCCCAATTAGAGCTGAGATCCCGGCGTCCCGGCAAATCTTGTTGTACTTGTCGAACTCCGGTCCAGTGCTGTCAAAGGGCATGCCGAAGTCTACATAGTGAGTTCCGAGACTGGCTGCGACTTCCAGCGGAAGCCTGTTGAGCCGCCAGGGCATGGTGGCAACCACGATATCGCAGCCCTTCAGGAGGGATTTCAGTTGAGCACGGTCGGTGCCATTGACCTTCCTGACGGATACCTGGTCCATTCGAAGGCGGTCGGCCAAGGCTTCGGCTGCATTGGTCCTCGCATCAGCTAGAATCAGTTCATCGACCTTCGGGTTCTTCGCGATATGTTCGGCGCATACTAGCCCACAGACTCCACATCCCAGCTGAACCACTTTCATGTGCTCACCTCCGTTTGCGAATCACATCCACTGCGGACGTTCCAGGAATCCGAGGATGGCACGGACTGCCTTAAACCTTCCTCTTCTGGCTTTACGCAAACTCGTCTTGAGTATTCCGAGGATGATGAACAGTACGCGATGGAACGCAAGGATCCGTTCTATGGGGCTTTGAGGGTCGTTTGGTAGACTCCACATTCTGGCCAATAGGCGGCATCTTCATGTGGGGACGGCACAATGACGAGATTGTTGGGCAACCATTCGCATTACCATTCAGATCACCTAACTCAGCCTCTGATCATAGCTATCGCGATAACGGCGACATTTACGCTGGTTGAATTTGTTGGAGGTCTTCTGAGCGACAGCCTTGCCTTGATGAGCGACGCTGGGCACATGCTCACAGATACGATTGCATTGGCATTGAGTCTCGCCGCTGTCGGAATCGCCCTCAGACCGCCAACGGAAGAAAAGACCTTCGGGTTCTTGAGGGCGGAAATCCTGGCAGCTTTCATCAATGGCTCGACCCTGGTGGTCATAACTCTGGTCATCTTCTACGAGGCGGTGCAGCGGCTGCTCAATCCGCCAGAGATAGATGCGCCCCTTATGCTAGTGGTTGCAGCCGCCGGCCTTGCAGCCAATGCAGCAGGCGTTTTCGTGCTCCGGGATAGATCAAAGTCCAATCTGAACGTCCGCGGTGCTTTCCTCCACATGATGGGAGACCTGCTGTCTTCCGTCGGGGTAATCCTGGGTGCGCTGCTCATAATGTTCTTCGGTTTGCAGTCTGTAGACCCGATACTCAGCATACTCATAGGCGCTATCATCCTATTCGGAGCCTGGAGGCTCATCAGCCAATCCACGATGATTCTGCTCGAGTCGGTGCCGAGCCATGTGCGCCTGAATGATGTGAAGGAGAGCCTGCTGGGAATTGAAGGGGTTGTGGATGTTCATGACCTGCACATATGGACTCTGTCTTCCGGTCTGCACGCGTTGAGTGCGCACATCTTGGTGAAGGACCAGATGGTCAGCAACTGCTCGGCCGTGATCGAGAAATGCCAGGCCCGGCTCAACAGAGAATATGCGATATCCCATACGACATTTCAGATCGAGTGTCAGAGCTGCAGCGATCCTGTGTGCACTTTCGTGCCGCATAGATGATCGTTCGCTCGATTAGTTTATGCAGATCCCAGTGTATGTCATTTCGAATGAGGGCGCGCATTATGGGCGACTGGAGGAAGCTCTTGAGACATGACCCCATTCCTCCGCTTCTATCATGTGGGAACCCTGCCATCGAATACTTCGCTGAACGTGACCTCCTGAACCAGCGTGTCGGACCAATCAGTGACTTGTGGAGCCTCGAAATCGTCGAGAGAATCACGGGGAAACAGCATCCCAACGGCTCGTGGAAGTACAAGAACGGCAACTATCGCATTCGGTCTCCTCAGAATTACGACCAGCTCGAAACCTATCGAGTGCTGCGCGTGCTCCTCGAGAAGTATGGATTGGTGAAGGAACACCCCGCAATCGAGAGGGCCGCTGAGTTCCTGTTCGGCTTCCAGACAAGCGATGGCGATATCAGGGGGATCTACGGCAATCAGTACTCGCCAAACTACACTGCTGGGATAATGGAGCTGCTCATCAAGGCTGGCTATCTCGAGGACCCTCGCATGGAAAAGGGTTTCCGGTGGCTTCTCTCGATCCGTCAGCACGATGGTGGTTGGGCAATTCCACTGAGGACTATCAATGCCAATCTCAGCACGATGACAATGAAGTCTCGCACAATCGAGCCTGATAGATCGAAACCATCTTCGTGGCTCGCAACGGGGGTTGTATTGCGTGCGTTCGCCGCACATCCGAAATACCGAAGAGCCGGAGAGGCAAGGGTCGCCGGCGGGCGTCTAAAGTCTCGCCTATTCAAACGCGATGCCTACCCGGATCGAGGAAGAGTGGAGTACTGGACGAAATTCACATTCCCGTTCTGGTTCACCGATCTGCTCTCTGCGCTCGATTCGCTATCAAAGTTGGGCTTCAAGAGGGGAGACTCAGACATCGCAGCGGGCTTGGACTGGTTCTTCAAAGCACAACAGCCGACTGGTCTATGGAAGCTGAAGATTCTGAACAAAGGAGGAGACAGGGACACGTTTCTGTGGATCGATTTGGCCATCTGCAGGCTGATCAAAAGGTTCGATGCCTGATCCCAAGGCACGGTTTGAAGTATAATCAATCACGGATGATATGCCGTAGACCTGGGTGCCCAGCTCAGGCGGAAGTGAGCAGCTAGATGGTCAATCTAACCAGAGGAACTTCTTCACCTTTCCTTCCAAGACATCAGCTTGCTAGCAAGCACGAAGAACACCAGTCCGATAACCAGTAGGACACCCAAATTGGCCAGGGTGCTCATCGAGTTCCCATAGACCATCGTGTCTCTTAGCCCATTGTTGAAGTAGGTAAGGGGCATCGCCGCTGCCACCACCTGGAGGAATGAGGGGAACGCCGAAACTGGGAAGAAGGCGCCTGAGAGGAACATCATCGGGAAACCTATGGCATTGGCGATTGCCACACTTGATTCTGGGTCTTTCACAGCCACTCCAAGCAACATCCCCATCGAGACGAAGACGAAGGCTCCAACTGGGATCAGGAGCAGAGCAAGGGGCGTTATGGTCGACTCGATACTGAATGCCAACTTGGCAACAGCGAAGGTCGTCATGAGAGACGCCAGGAGTATGATGGAATAGAAGACGAACTTGGAGAGCAGCCATTCGTACTTCCTCAGCTTCGTTGTCGCGAGGAGCTTGAAGTAGCCTCTCTGTCTGTACTCTCCGCACAGAGACGACATCGAGAACAGCGAATTGGTCATGACGGTTATCCCAACGACGCCTGGGAGGAAGAAGTCCATGTACTTCAGGCCCTCAGCAGCTGGCTGAGTAGGGTTCATTCCAATCACCGGTCTGGCGTTCGAGAGATAGTAGTTCATACCCACTATTGCGGTCTCGACTGCGGCCTGCGCCGTGCCGAAGGTGGAGGACTGGGATGGATCGCCGTAGAGCGTCACGTTCGCGGTCCCCGAGCCGTTGGAGGCAATGATATTCTGGATCTCCTCGCTGAACGTGGCAGGAATTTGAAGCGCAAGCGTGAGAGAATGGTCGCTGATGTAGTCGCGAATGTTAACATCCACTGGTATCGTCTCGATACTCACAAGACCCGACCTATTCATCGCTTCAATGAACGCATGGGATTCGAAGCTATCATCAAGGTCTTGTACCGGGAGGCTGATTTTCTGATTCCCGCTAGACGTAAAGATGGCTCCGAAAAGTAGAACCAGAAGTATCGGGAATATGAATCCGAAGAATGCTCCAACCTTCGATCGCAGATACTGCTTCCCGAAGCCTTTGATATCAGAGAGAATGCGGCTCATTCCTTGAGCACCCCCTCTTCCATCCTAGCGCCTACTAGCCCGAGGAATACGTCTTCCAGGGTCTGACGCCTTGTGTACATGTCCTTGGCCTTCAGCTCGATCCCTGAGAGCTTCTGGAATATCACTCTCATTTCAGAGGGGTTCTTGACCGGGACAAGCACATCCCCTTCTTCCTGAGTCGCATCGATCCCCCTTCTCTTGATCTCATTAAGAGCCTCGCTCCCCGCTCCAGTGATGACTATCACAGTCATCTTGCCATACTTGGTTATCAGGTCGTGGGGACTTCCTCCGGCAACGATCTTTCCCTTGTGCAGAATGGCGACATCGTCCGCAAGCTTCTCAGCTTCATCAAGATAGTGAGTCGTCAGGAAGACAGTCGTGCCTTTCTTGCTGATATCATGTATCATATGCCAGATGTCCCTTCTGGCCTTGGGGTCAAGGCCGGTCGTGGGCTCGTCGAGGAAGAGCAGCTCAGGGTCATTTATCAGCGAGAGAGCGATGCCGAGCTTCTTCTTCTCACCGCCCGAGAGCTTCTTGGAGATCGAGCTGCTCCTATCGGCTAGTCCCACCCCTTCGAGCAAAGCATTGATCTCTTTTCTGGTAGGCTTCATGTCGTACAGGCCTGCCCAGTACTCAATCGCCTCCCACGGCTTCAGCTCGTCAAAGGGTTCGAAATTCTGGGGCAGAATCCCGACCTTGTCTCTTATCGGGCTGTAATCCTTCGTCACATCTACATCAAAGATGCGAGCGGACCCAGAAGTTGGGTTCCTCAGCCCTTCGAGAATCTCGACCGTTGTGGTTTTTCCCGCACCGTTCGGACCCAACATCGAGTATATCTGACCAGCTCTTATTGAAAAAGTGATTCCATCTACCGCCTTGATGTCCGGAGGGTAGGTTTTGACTAGATCACTTACTTGAACGACGGTTTCTGCCATAGAAGGGACTCCCCCTGTCTTCGCTACCCTGGAGGAATTGCGTGAATCCATTAGATACTTTCGGAGACATTGAGAGAAACGCTGTCTTGTCATCGGCATATGTGCGACTGCGAAGTGATTAGAAAAACCCAATAAGACAGAAGCTGTTGTCTTGGCGTGGGTGGTGTTATGGCAAAGGCTGGCAGAAAATCATCACGCCGGCTTGAGAGTAAGGTGGCAGTCGTCACCGGAGCTGGTCGTGGGATCGGAAGAGCCATCGCAGAGACTCTTGCAAGAGAAGGCGCAAGCGTCACAGTGACCGCCAGAACCAAGAAGGAGATCACGGAGACTGTGAGAAGGATTCGATCTCGTGGAGGCAAGGCGATGGCAATAGTAGCTGATGTCTCGAACGGAGCCGACGTTCAGCGAATGATCAGCGAAACGAAGAGGCAACTGGGACCTGTCGACGTACTCGTGAACAATGCTGGTCATGTGGGCGTATTTGCCACTCTTTGGGAATCGGATCCAGTTGAATGGTGGCGCACCCTTGAGGTGAACTTGCTCGGACCCATGTTGTGCTCTCGCGCGGTGCTTCCAGACATGATATCGAGAAGGCAGGGAGTGATCGTGAACATTGGCAGCTATATTGGAATCCGTGCAACGCCTGAGAACATCGCCTACTCTACAAGCAAAGCTGCCCTCGTCCGATTAACAGATGGACTGGCAGCTTCTGTTGCGAGGTATGGAATTCGTGTGTTCTTGTTGAGCCCAGGGATGGTCAAGACAAGAATGGCACGTGAGATTCCAGGAATAGGCAAGATGTCTGACATAGTATGGTCCCAACCTGAAGCAGCAGCCAATATCGTAATCCGTCTAGCATGCGGCGAGGGGAAGATGCTCTCTGGACGGTTCCTCCACATCGATGATGACTTCGATGAACTCGTCCGGGAATCAGGAAGAATACGCAAGGAGAACCTGTACACTCTCAGGCTGCTCAAACTAAAGGGAGCAAAAGACTAGCCTGGGATAGACAAGGCTCACAGGTCAGATCGTATTCACAGCCCAATCACAGGGGGAGGCTCATTGTCCTAGAGAGATCTGAGGACATAGGCGGAATACTCCTTCTTTCCCCTGTTCTTGGACTTCAGGACCTCGAAGCCAGCGGCTCGAAAACACTTTTCGATTTCCCTGCCGAGAACCAGAGAATGATAGTGCCATCCTTTGTAGTCGGGGACGTTCAACATGTAGATGTACTCACCCCAAACGACTGGCTCCCTTTTAACCAGCTTCCAGTACAGATAGTTCTTCAGGTAAGTGAATCTGGTGCACTCATCCGAAAGCCCTTCCGCGTTCAGAAAGACAACCCCTCCTTTCTTGACTATCCTCCTCAGCGATCTGAAAAACCTCACTCTCACGTCTGGCGGAACATACTCGAATGCCTCCGAGAACCAGATGCCATCGAACGCGCCATCCACGAATGGCAGCTCAACAATCATGTTCAATCGGACGAACTGAACGTCGTTGGACGCAACTGCTTCCCGTCCACCTCGAAGCGAATGCAGGGACAGATCTCCCAATACTACAGAGTTGCCATCTTGAAGAAGGTGTGGAGCCGCTTTCGCGTAGCCTCCAGCGAGGTCCAAGATCTGCTTGCTACTGCCTACGAGCGACAGAAAAAGTGGCAGAAGCTCTTTCTCATCATCGTCCCAGTCTCTATACGGATGCTCGTATGCTGCCATTGCGTCTTTCGACATTCTAGCAAGGAACAGCTCTCTTCTGCGCTCTCGAGCTTCTCTCATGCAACGCTCACTACCTCAAACCGTCCTCATCCAAGTACCTCCGCGCATTCATAGATCTCGGATTTGCGAGCTGCTTGGGCTGGGCGCAGCATCTGCTATGTCTCCCATAATCCTTTCTTGGCGGAGTTGGTTTATCGAACCATGAAACGGTGAGTGAAATCCCTCGCCATGGCGAGCGCATCCGGAGCCAGCGGTCCCTTGAAACCGGTAACGGCGACATGTAGAACCTCTTGATGAGCCATCAGACCGCCTTTCCTGGCCAGCTCCTGCATCCGGGTGGCCGCGCTCTTCGTCACTCGCTCGAGCCATTTCTTGCGCTTCTCCTCGTCCTCCGAGAAGGGCCCAACGGTGTCGAAGGCCACGATTGGCCTGTTCTTCCAGTATTCCCTGTCCAGTCCCTCGACGAACACTCTGGCACTTCGAGTCATGCGCCCCATCCTAGTGGGAGAGCCGACGAACAGGAAATCTCCAGTAACTGCTACTCCGCCTTCGTCCCTGAGGGCTATCAGCTCGACCTGGTGGCCCTCGGACCTTATCTGCTCGGCGATGGCTTCGGCAACTTGCTTGGTATTCCCGTACACGCTATCATAGGCAACAACTCCTTTCATGACATCAACCTCGTTGTTCTGCTGGAGCTCAGTCCGTCTGATCTGAGCGCGATGTGAAATTCGTGACCTCGCTCGGAGCATTCGTCCTCCCACAGCATAAGATTGTCGCATGCGACAATCTTGTCTTCGTGCAGGGCAAAGTCGATTGAGTCTAGCTCTGTCAAATTGCCCTCTTGTTGACGATGGGCAGAACATTCGAGGCTACACGCTGGCTCTATGAGAGAAAAGGTCATAGCTGTGGAACGGCGATTCGGCATCGGGTGGTATATTGAAGGTATTCGCTCTCGGAGGCTATGGCACTTTTGGAAGGTTCGTTGCCAAGAATCTGTGCGCCAGCGACTTGGTGAGTGAGATAGCGGTCGCAGGCCGAAGCCTGGGTTCCGCAAAGAAGTTCGCTCACGAGCTGGGTGGCAAGGCCTCGGCAGTCAAGGTCGATGCCCTGAGTGAAGCAGATATCAGGTCAGCAACACAAGGTTCGGATCTGCTCGTGAATACTGCTGGTCCAGACTACAAGGTTTCCTTTCACGCCGCTAAGGCCGCTATTCAAGCTGGCGTCGACTACTGTGACATCGGCGCTGATTGCGACTGCACAGAGCGACTGCTGAAATTGGATTACGCCGCGAAAGCAGCGGATGCCACCATACTACTTGGAATAGGCTACGCGCCCGGAGAGACGAACCTGCTGCTCAAGCACGCGGCGTCGCAGTTGGATGCCGTCGAGGACCTTCGGGTTCTGTTCATATACAACCTGGTCGGAATGATCCACTACTTCGGAGTCGAAGACCCAGGCAAGGCCGCCTCCGAGATGAGGAGAACGGGACGTGTCAACGCCTCCTGGGAAACAGTGATGAACTGGGCTGGAGGAAGGGTCTGCGTATTCCGCAAGAACAAGCTGATTGACGTGGATCCATCGAAACATCAGGAGACAATTGAGTTCCCAGGCGCGAAGAATGCGATGTTCTTCCCCGTCGGCGGCACCGAGGTGGTCACGATACCGCATTTTCTTAAGAACATAGAGTCCGTGTCCTTCATGATGAGTGTCTACCCGCCTCAAATCGGCGGCCTCTATCTCAACATCGCTGACCGAATCAGAAGAAGGGAGATCGACCCCGGAGAGGCCACGATCCAGTTCCATGAAGGTGTGGCGACTAAGCTGAAGGAGGAGAAAGCTCCTCCTTCCTGGAAGCAGCCGAAGACAAATCTCAGGGTGGTCGCGACTGGGGTGAAAAACGGCAGGCGAATGCGATACTCATGTTGGCCCTCATGGGACTGGATGGGAGCTCCTTCAGCATTGACGGCCGCTGCCCTGAGAATATTGCGTGGGGACATCAACGAGCGTGGCGTTCTCGCTCCGGAAGCGTGTTTGGATCCAATGGATTTCCTTCGCGAGGTTGCCATGTTGGTATCCGAAGACTCAAAGCACAAGAAGCTACTGAAGGAATCGTTCCAGAAATTGGGCTAGGCCTGGGCGCTCGGTTTGACATCAGCTCAACATAAATCCTTGTGACGTGATAATAGTTGCGGATGGCTCGGATTGTTGCCTGGTATCTACAAGTAACTGAAGCTATGAGCCATGCTCACCGATGCGCAACTTGGGCTCCTTACGCTCAATAAGGCCACTGATGGAAGAATAGATATGGCCCTTTCCAGCCTACGGTCTTTAGTTGATTTCGAGTAGGAAAAATCCATAGAGACGACAGAGCGATAAGGGTGCAGGGAAGATGATGTCGGCATTCGGAATCAAAAGAGGGCTTGGAAGGCTGGAGGTGTTGACGCATGAACAGAGAAGAGATCTCCATGAGCAATCGCTCCAACTTCTCGAATCCATGGGCATGAAGATATACAGTGATGAGGCTCTCGAAATCCTACGCAAGAACGGCGCTGATGTCGACACAAAGGCAAAGATCGCGCATATCCCTCGCTCGCTCGTTGAAGAAAGCTTGCGACGCTGCAAGCGTCCAGTCAGACTGGGAGGCAGAACCCCAGATCACGATTTCGTGATGGACCACGAGCATCACTTCCTCAGCACCGATGGGGAGGGAATAGCCGTTCTCGACTTTGACACTGGAAAGCGTCGTCAAGCTCTCCTCCGCGATGTTGAAGAGTGCGCTCGCCTCGCCGATGCAATCCCAGAGATCGTTGGATACACTCCTATGGTGACGCCTTCGGACGTCCCGACCCAGGCGCATACGGCGTACGAGTTCGCTGCCTCTGTGAAGAACACCTCCAAGCATATCGTGAGTGGCGGGGTCTACAGGAAAGAGGAGGCTGAGACCGAGATACGAATCGCAGCAGCCGTTTCTGGCGGACGCGAGGAGCTTAGAAAGCGGCCATTGTTTTCTTCCATAAACTGCGTCTCATCTCCGATGATTGTGGGCAAGACGATCGAGCCAGCGTTGACATATGCCGAGGCTGGAATGCCTCCAATCATCATGACAATGCCTCTCATCGGAGCTAGTGGGCCTGCAACAATCGCAGGATCTATTCTCATCGGAAACGCGCAGGTGATCGGCGTCAATACCATTGTTCAACTCGCCCATCCTGGTGCCCCAGTCATCTATTCCTCGGTGCCAATGTCGATGGACATCACAACAGGTTCGTTCGGTGGGGCGCTCCCACCAGGGAACCTTGTCGTTGCAGGGCATATACAGATGGCTCAGCACTACGACCTGCCATTCTTCTCGGGGGGCCATGGTTCGAGCTCGAAAATCCCTGATCCCCAGGCAGCCTATGAGAAGGCCTTGAGCGCATACACGATGTTCCTTGCAGGCGCTGACTTCCTGGGCGGTCCCGGCCTTTTGGAGAGTTTCACGGTGCTCTCCTACGAGCAATTCATGATCGACGTGGAGATGTTCAAGATGATGGGGTCCATGCTCGAAGGGTTTCCCATCGACGAGGAGTCTCTCGCGCTGCCCTCGATCGAAAGAGTGGGTCACGAAGGCCACTTCATGGGGGAGAAGCAGACTGTGGACACCTTGCGAAGGATGTGGCGCCCAGGAATAACCGACGTTACGTCATACGCCACATGGACAGCTGCTGGCAGCAAGAGCGTAATAGAGAGGGCCCACGAAGAGGCAAAGCGCATTATGAGCTCGCATCAGCCAGAGCAGTTGCCATCCGATGTCCAGCGGGAGATACAGAGGCTGCTTGCAGAGACTAGCAAGCATACCTCATAACGAACGAATGCGATGGATCTGTATGCGCGCGGTCAGAAGATCTTCGATTGCATCAGCTGTTGTCCAGCATTGTCGCCTCATAGCTCAGGGTCCGCTACTCGGACATCGCTCGGAAACTTCCTTCGATGGCGTTAAATAGCCACAATACACGTCACCTCCAGCGTTCGCCAGCAGGATGAATCTGGATAGGGGGAGCGGGCACATGGTTGTTCTTCCTTTGGGAAGGTGCTCATCGACAAGACAGCGCCTTTGGCGGTGAACAACTGGCGGGGAGGTCACACAATGGCGAGCAGACCCATGAGCAGAGGCGTCGTGAGGACGAGGCCTCTCAAGATCTTGTCTCCAAATGACGTTGACCAAATCCACAGCTCTTCGCTCGATGTGCTCGATCAGATAGGCATAAAGATCTACAGCGAGCGCGCACTGAACATTCTCAACGATGCCGGGGCGGACGTCGACTTCAGAGCGGGCGTTGCCAAGATCCCGTCTTACCTGGTCCAGGAAGCCCTCGACAAGTGCAAGAGACCTGTTAGACTCTGTGGAAGGAATCCGAAATACGATTTCACTCTTGATGATGACCATGTACATCTCTGCACCGACGGAAGTGGAATAGGTGTCCTCGACCTGGAGACCGGGCAGAGGCGGGACTCAACGAAGAAGGATGTTGAGGACTGCGCGAGGATTGCAGACTACCTCGAGTATCTCAACATATACTATCCACTTGTGACTCCGCTTGATGTCCCGAAGCATTCACACGTTCTCCACGAACTAGATGCCGCCTTCAACAACTGCGAGAAACACGTGACCAGTGGGACGACTTACTTGAGAAAGGAAGCGATTTTCGCTGTGAAGATGGCTCAGGCCGTGGCCGGAGGGGAAGACGAGCTCAGGAAACGGCCTCTGTTGTCTGCTGTCGTGTGTACATCATCGCCTCTCGTCCTTGGACTGACCACGGATGCAGCGATCGAATTCGCCCGCGCAGGAGTTCCGCCAATCGTGATGACGATGCCGCTAGTCGGGGCGAGCTCGCCGGTCACGCTCGCTGGACCGATTACCCTTGGCAACGCGCAGGTCTTGGCTCTCATCACTGTTCTGCAGCTGGACACGCCAGGTTCTTCGGTGATATACTCCTCTGTCCCGATGGCGATGGAACCCATGACGGGCCTTTTCGCGGCGGCGTTCCCTGCGGCGACGATGGTGACATTGGCGCACATCCAGATGTCGAAGCATTACCGACTCCCAATATTCGTAGGTGGCTGGGGCTCGTGCTCGAAGATACCTGACGAGCAGGCGGCATATGAGAAGTCCATCATGGGCTACAGCATGGTCCTGGCCGGAGCCGACATCAATTCCGGACCTGGCCTCCTAGAGAACTACACCATACTCTCCTACGAACAGCTCATGTTGGACCATGAGATGTATACCATGATGCTTGAGACCCTGAAAGGCATTGACGTTTCAGACGAGACCATCGCTATGAAAGCAATCAAGGATGTGGGTCATGAGGGACACTTCCTCGGCCAGAAGCATACGGTGCAGCACTTCAAGGAGTTGTGGATGCCTGCGCTTAGCGATCCGAGGCCGTACCAAGCGTGGGCCAAGGACGGAGCGAAGACCGTTGTGAAGGCAGCTTCGGAGAAGGTCAAGGAAGTACTCGCGACGCACAAGGTAGATCCGCTTCCAAAGCCAGTTCAGAACGATTTCAGCAGAATAATCAAAGAGGGGGAGGCGGAGATCCCGAGGTAAGGATTCTTCAGCACCTGCCAAGGAGAGTATTGGGATGAATCGTAGTCAAAGAACCGGAGGGGACCATGCCCGAAGATAAGCAAGCGATCTTGCACGAGCTTGAGAACAGCGTTAAGAACCTGCAACAGGAAGAGGCCATCGAAGCGGCGAAGAAAGCGTTGGCTGCGGGCGTAAGCCCTGTCGAAGCAATCGAGAAGGGCCTCGCAAAAGGTATTCGTGAGGTAGGCGAGAAGTTCGCCCGCAAAGAGATGTTCATGGTGGAGCTCATCTATGCCGCAGAGATCATGAACGGAGCGATCAAGGTCCTGGAGCCGGAACTGAAGAAGAGCAAGG
>Ga0315296_10002907_pt1 | contig 14470 bp, 1 predicted proteins | sample YL17G14_18_MG_FD_203921 | JGI IMG/M metagenome (GOLD analysis project Ga0315296, IMG submission 203921) | Sediment microbial communities from Yellowstone Lake, YNP, Wyoming, USA - YL17G14_18 | ecosystem: Environmental > Aquatic > Freshwater > Lake > Sediment | place: USA: Wyoming | collected... | reverse complement strand
ACCCGCTCCAGGAGAGCCAGAGCCGGCCGCCTTCGGGGTTCTGGAAGTGGAACCGGTACGGTGCACCGGTGGGTATCCCTTCGAGGAGCTGCATGGTGGGCTTCGTGAACCATGCCGACTGGCCCGTGGGCCCGCCATAGGAGATGGCACCCGGGTACGCGAGCGTCACCGCGGTGGTCTGCCAGGTCATCTTAGCGGGAAGCGGAATGGCGATAGTCTGACCTGCCGTGCCCTGGTACTGCATCTCGAAGGAGTACGTACCCGGGAAGAATTCGGCCTGGGTCTCTCCTGCTGCACTGGATCCGGTCAGGCCGCCGGGGAACCACCAGGTGGTGTACGTGCTCCCCTTGCCGTAGCGGGCCCTGCCACCATTGATTGGTGTGTAGTCACATTGCTCCAGCCGGAGCGTCAGGAGGCTCGTCTGGAATACGAAAAGGGAGTTCGTGGACACATCCTGCGTTATCACCTTGGGGGTGTTGCTGTACGACATCTCGTAGGACATCGTGGTCGGCTGGGAAGCCGCGGTACGGATGTCCAGCAGGACGCCGTTTGCATCCGTGAGGCCGGGCACCCACCATCCGGCATAGTTACTGCCGAAGCCGCCGCGGGCTCTGCCACCGGCAAGAGGGGCGCCGTTGTGGTCTTTCAGGAGCAGGACGTTGACGAACTTCTTCATCTCGCAGCCGGAGATGGTGAGGTCTGTCACGCCGCCTGAAACACCACCGTCACGGAAGTGGAACTTGACCACGCCGGGAAGGAGCTCCGTTGAGGGCTTGGTGAACCAAGTGCTGTCACCGACAGGGCCTCCATACGAGATCAGGCCGCTGTTGTAGAGCGTCACCTTCGTGGTCTTCCAGGTGAGTTTGGTATCCGCGTTCAGGATCGTCACACTGATCTTCTGGTCAGCGGTGGCCGCATACAGCATCTCGAACGAATACGTGCCCGGGAAGAACTCGGCGGAGGTCTCTCCATTCGCATCTGTAACACCTCCGGGGAACCACCAGGTCGTATAGGTAGCTCCCATGCCGTACCTGGGGTTTCCGCCGGGCAGCCCGACTCCCGGACAGGTCTCCAGCCGGAGTGTCAGGAGAATCGTCTGGAAGTCGAAGAACGAATCCACCGACGGGTCCTGCGGGCCGTCGACAGCCACCACGTTGTTGACCTTCATCTCGTAGGTGAGTTGCGAGGGCGTACCGTCACGGAGGTCAAGAAGAATCCCGTTACTGTCGGTGGATCCGGATACGTGCCACACGGTGGGTGTCGTGTACCCGCCGCGGGCGGTACCCCCGGCAAGCGGGACGCCGTTGTGGTCCTTGAGCCTCAGGACCGCGAGGGTCTTCGCCATCGTGCAGCCGGAGATAGTCAGGTCCAGCCGGTACCCGGTCCGGAAGTGGAACTTGTACGTACCCGGGAGGAGCTCAACGGTTGCTGTCGCAGGGGTCTGTTTAAACCACCGGGAGTCGCCCGTGCCCCCACCATAGGATATCGAGCCTGAGTACTGCAGGGTAACCGCAGTCGTCTGCCAGGTGATCGTGGTGTCCCCGGTAATGACCCGGTTCAGCTTCTGGTCAGCGGTGCCCAGGTACGTCATCTCGAAGGAGTAGGTACCGGGGAATAATTGCCCATCCACCTGGCCAGGTCCATTGAAGCCTGTCAGTTTCCCCGCGCCGTCAGGGAACCAGGTTGTGGTATAAACCGCTCCTGGTCCATACCTGGCGAGGCCGCCATCAATAGGAGTCCCACCGCATGTTTCCAGGCGGAGGGTCACCTTAACTGTCTGGAAAGTAAACGTGACAGGGGGAGCCACGCTGATATCCTGGGTCACATGGGCTGATGCTCCATTGTGATATGTGACCCAGACCTCCACATAGGTCGTACCGTCAGGGAATACCTGAGTTGCACTTCCTGAGGCATCGGTAGGGGATCCAAAGTAGTACGTGGTCGCCCCCAGTTTGTAGGAGCCTTGTGCACCTGCAATCCCTGTCACACCATCGCTTGCCTTCAGTGTCAGGGTTGCCGTGATTGTCGCCGCCGCCGCACCCGGCAGCAGCACAAGCAAGAGTATGGCGATTACGCCTATCCACACAATCTTCTTCATTTCATTCTTCTCCGGCGCTCCTTTCAGGAGCTGCCATCCTGTTCTTACCTGTGTGATCCCGGGACGAACGGACTGGTAGGATGATCAGGTGTGGATTGCGTGCACCGCACACACACCGGATTCCTGGACCTGTGGGGATGGGGCCGTCATCGGGACCGGGGTACCCTCGGGCCGGGAGCGGTCCCTCACCCCATCCCCTGTTCCCTTCGGCGGGGAACTCCCCGCCTTTCACTCACATGCTTCCCTCTCCTCCCCTCCTATCCATATGAAGATTCCTTTTCTCTCCTCGCTCATGGCACCCAGGAGTAGCTGAAGGTGCACGGGCAGGTCACACACGGGCCCCAGGTCAGCTGAACGACCCCGCCACCGGGGTCCCGGAAGTGGACATTGAGGTTGGTGACGGCGAGGAGCTCCATCGTCGGCGGGACGAAGTAGGTGTTGTCACCACCCGTACCTCCATAGGAAATCGCTCCGCCACCGCTGTTCACAAGCGTCACCGCCGTGGTGGTCCATACCAGCGGTGATGCTCCCGGGAGCACCTGGTTCATCTTCTGTTCTGCGGTTGCCTTGTACTGCATCTCGAAGGAGAACTCCCCGGGGAAGAGCTCGGCGTGGAGGTTGCCGTTGGAATCGGTCGAACCGGTGACCCACCGGGTGGTGTAGGCGCTCCCCTTCCCGTACCGGACCTTCCCTCCCGCAAGCCCGGTATGGTCGCAGGTCTCGAGCCTGAAGGTGATGGCATCGGTCTGGAACTCGAAGGTGGGGTCATCCGTGATGTCCTGGGTGATGGGTGCACTGGTGGAGAGGGCGTACTCTGCGAGAACCTGCAGATCCGTGACGGTTTCATCGAACTCCTTGCTGACGCACCCGTCTTCGCCCGTGGTACCGAAGATGCTCGGGCATGAACCGCTCCCGTACTTGATAACCGCGCCCGGGAGCGGGGTGGTCCCGTCACTTGCCACGACGCAGGCGGTGACCATGGTATTGGTCACCACCAGGGTGAAGTGTGCGTTCACCGTGCCCCCCGCGGGTACCACTACTGTCTGTGATGGCGGCTGGTAGCTAGCACCCGCCGACACCGTGTGGGAACCCGGCGTCAGTCCCGTGAACGTGTACGGGGTCACATGCCCAGTGGGATTATCATCCAGGGTGATGGAAGCCCCGGCCGGGTCCGATGTGACAGAGAGGGATCCCGTCATCTGCACCAGGTCGAAGTGTGCCGTGACAGAGCCATCGGCTGGTACCGTCACCACCCGGGTCTGGGGCTCGTAGTCGGCCTTCGTCACCCCGATGTTATGGTCACCGGCCTCCACATCAGTGAAGGTGTGGGGGGTTACCTCTCCGGTCCCGTCTCCATCCAGGCTGATGGCTGCCACAGCCGGGGTTGAGGTGACCTGGAGGGATCCCAGCGCGGGTTCGTCACCGCAGTGGCCCGGGCCGATGCGCCCGTTGTTGTAGTCATCGAGATCCGAGGCATAGGCTAGAGCCTGGGTCTCATCGGCGGGAGCCAGCGCATCTGAGGGAGCGGCCGCGAATTTCGCCTCAGCCCATGCGATGGCGGTGTTCACTAAGGTCGTGGAGGATGCCCCGTTGTAGATGTTCAGCTTGGCGGCCATGTACTGGTGGGCCAGATTGTAATACGCTCTCCCTTCCACCGGCTCGGTGAAGACCACGTACCAGGTCTTCCCGCTGTTGAAGAAGGGCGAGTCCTCGGCCGACGGGAGCACGGAATCCCAGGTGTCATCCCTCTTCACCTTGTGAGGTTTGTTGTCGTAAATGGTGTGGGTCTTCCAGTATCCCTGCGTGTAGGTGCATCCCTGCGCGCACTCCACAGTAACAGTGACTGGCCAGGAATCGCTGTCCGGTATATTGTTATCATTGGTGACGGAGCTCGCGGTGTTCACGAACGTGGGTTCACCACAGGTGTCGTAGGGACCGATGGTAAGGGTGTAGGACTTCGTCTTCACCGCATCATCCGCACAGATGGTTCCAAGGGACGGCACATACTTGTCGTCATCAAGGGCAATGCATTCGTCCACTTCGGTGGCAGTACCGGGCAGGATGCTCTTCTCTTTCACATACACGATGTCACCGTCCGGATCCTCCACAATGACCGTTGCGGTGTTCCCTGTCGGGGTGGTGCCGGAAGGCATGACAGCGCTGTAGGAGCAAACAAGCACCTCATTGTAGGCAAGGGTCACCGGGAAGGTGCGTGGTGTGCCCCCGATCGTGCATGTCAGCGAGGCGGGAACAGGCCCGGGCTGGACCGCATCCGCAACACTCTTCACGACGAGGGGATCCATCCACGGGTTGTGGACGGTAACCTCTCCACGGACCGTGAGAGTGACTGTGGGGGTCTCACTGGCGGTGACTTCATAGTCCACGGTGGCGGTTTCGCCTGGTAAGAGGGTGAGGGCTGTCTCGTCTCCCTCCTTGTGGATGTCCCAGGTGTGGGTCGTCTGAGTGTCAACAAACGCAGTCTTGTCGATGTCGCCGGTTTGGATGAGGTTCACATCTTCGTTGTGGATCGTACAGACAGCGCTCTGGCCAAGCCCCAGCGTGATCTGGTTGACATCGGGGATTACACCGACACAGCTCCATGAACCTGGCTGGTAGCCTGGTACAGAGGACTCTGACAGCGTATAGGTTCCAGGCAGTACGTCACCCTCTGCAACGCCCGGTCCCGAGATGGGTGTCGGACCAGCAGCGCTCAACGTCCATGCCGTTGGCAATGCCTTTCCGCCACCATCATTCCCGACGTCCTTTACGAGCTTCAGGTGGGCCCGCTGGTAGTTTCCGAATACGTACTCATCGTCCGATTCGCCGCAGCTGAGGGGAATGTCGTAGAAGCCACTGATAGGTTGTGTCAGCACCCAGTCCGGTCCCCGGGAGTCCTCAGAGAGGCGGTAGCTCCCGGCCGCGAGGCCGGTGAAGGCGAAGTTCCCCTGGTCATCCGTAACCGTGGTAAGGGAGGGAGATACAGGTGTGCACCAGGGATCCTGTGGATCGGTGCACAACCGGGTGAGCCTCATCGTGAATCCTGCCCCCGGCCCTTCACCATCATCCCTGTCGCCGTCGTTGTTGGCATCCAGGTACTTGGTCCCGGATATGGATCCGGGGGGACAGCGCCACTCAAAGGTTGCCGTGTTCTCATGGCACGGCGGGAAGGATTCAGAGCCCTCCTTGATGGTCACCTGAACCGTAGGCTTCACCGCATAGAACCGGTACTGGTAGGTTCCCGGTGCCAGGTGTGAGATCACGCCCGAGTACGTGGTCCCGGAGCCGGTCAGCTGAATGGTGATGGGTGTCTGGGGCCCTGGGGGCGTCAGGCTGGCCCAGTAGGTTGTCCCAGCCGGGGCGTACTGGGGATTCGTCAGGGTGAGGACGAAGGTCTTCTCGTACATTTCGGTGTTCCGGAAGAGGTTTCCGTCGCTCACCCGGTGGGTGTCATCCAGGGTCACGGGCCCGGTGAGTGAATGGCGTGTCGGGACGCGGCCTGCGGGGAGGACAGTCTCACCGACATAGAACTGCGGGCTTCCCCGGACATCGATGCCCTCGAAGCAATACCTGCCATCGCCATCGGTCGTTGCCGGGTTCCCGTTGAGCGTGACAGCATCCAGGGCATAGAAATTCACATGGTCCACGCCGAGCTGACCCCACTGTTCCATCCCGCTCCAGGGAGATCCGGTAGCCGTGATGGTAACGGTGAGATCCGTCCCGCTTAGGACGTCGGGGGGCACATAGATTCCATGGGTGTGCCAGATTCCTGTGGATGATGGAGCATCCCCGAAGTAATTCCCGTCACCGGGAAGCGGGCTGTTCTTCGCTGTATACGCGTAGAGGAGGCGGCCGCCGGCTTTTACGGTGAAGGAATCATCACCGATTCCGTCCAGGGCCTCGATCGTAAGGAGGTGTCCCTTACCGGGAACCGCGTTATGGAGGGTGAAGCTGGCCCAGGGTGCGTTGCCTCCTATCCATGCAACCCGGCAGTTGGCTGAACCATCATATCCCGGTACAATCGGGAGAGACCAGTCCTGCAGGTTGTGGCTGCCTTCATCGGCAGCACCGATATCAATGCTGTCCACCAGCGTGGCGGGTGCTGGGAAGAGGGTGATCCCTACCCCGGCCTGCCCGCTGTCCTCCGGAGTCTCCTCGAGGCCATTACCATCGGTGTCTGCGTACTTCGTGCCGCAGACCTTGCCCGGGAAGCAGACCTGCACCGTCCAGGTAGCGGTATTGTCTCCCTTATTCAGATCTCCTCCCTTGTGCCAGCCGGTCGGCTCGTTGGGCTCCACCACTGTGGCGGTGTTGGTCAGGGCATTGGCAGGCATGGTGACAACCAGGGAGTATGTCCAGGACTCATCGGGATCGATGAAGCCAGGGTTGTGGGTGTCCCCGCCTGTCAAGGTCGGGGTCCCCGTGTCATCCGTGAGCACAGGCGCGACACTCGCCGGTCCTGCATTCGTCACCGTGTAGGTGAAGGTGACCTGGTCACCAGGAGCGGCGCAGGACGGACCACTCTTGGTGAGGGCCAGGTCATACCGGATAACGTTCAGCAGGCCCCAGTCCAGACCATCCTCCGGAAGCATCTTCCGGAGGGAATCGTAGGCCTCTTCGTAGCCCGGGGGCAGGAAGGTCTCGTCAAACTCGTAGATGCCGGGCCGGAGCCAGAAGTACAGGGCTGAAGGTTCTGTGAGGGTCAGATCTCCCGTCAGCGGGTTTCCCGCCTCGTCCAGCACCCTTACCTTGAACTCCGTGTTCGGGTCGTCATATGGCCAGAGGTTCCCGTTCCAGTACAGGAGGACATCCTTGCGGAGAGTGAAGAGCACGAGGGTGTAGTCATCCCACGCGGTGACTGTCTTCCCGCACGCGTCACCGGATGCGGTGACGACATTGGTGAGAGTCCTGTCAGGATCATCAGCCGGAAGTGTGTAATCCGCCTCGAACTTCCAGACCTCCCCGGGGTCCAGCAGGTTGTCTGTGTTCGTGTCCCCGACATTGAACCCGCCACTCGTCACCGGCCGCTCGTTGATGGCCAGATCGTCACTGATGCCCACATTGGCCAGCGGCTCCTCCGCATGGTTGGTGACGTCATACGTGTACGTGATCATATCCCCGGGCCGGCCCATGCCCGGTCCGGACTTTTCAATACCGATCTGGGCATGGCACCCTTCCCAGGTGAAGGTGTTGGTGATGGAGATGGGGATGCATTCCGTCCCCTGGAAGAGGGTTACGGGCGGCTGCGCATCCACCTGGTAGTAGATACGGTAGTCATAGCACCCGGGCTCAAGGCCGGTGAACTCGGTGGTCCAGTGGCCGCCGAGGCCCTGGACCATGGTCTGGGTCCCGGTCTGGCTGTTCCAGGTTAGGTCCACCTTCAGCACCGCACCCGGAGGCAGCGGGGAGATGCAGGAACCGTTCTCCTCCTTCAGGTGCTGCTCTGCCCAGCCGGTGACGGTATCCCCATCGTCGAACGCCTTGTTCAGGTGGTCGATAAGGTCATTGAGTATGGGCACCGTGTAGCCGGCAGGGAGGGTCCCGCCGCCCAGCACATCGTTGGCGATGGCAAGGATCTCCCGTACCGTCTTCCCATCCAGGGAGTCGCCGGGGTTCACGTACACCAGGTCGCCGAGACCTGCGTCAGTCTTCCCTGCATCGCTGAAGTCCACGCTCAGCTGGAGCGCCAGCACCTGCCCGGCAAAGACACCGGCATCGCTGGTCGTCGGATCGGTAGCGCTCGTGGTGAGCACGTCCGGTGTTCCGCCCTGGGGGAGGAAATCCTTCACCGCGTTGGAAGAGGTGAAGGTCAGCTTGAAATCGGGGCTTCTCCCGATCACGACACCCGATGGATAGACGGTCGCAAAGTTGTTTGCCAGGAGCTGGCCTGGTGCGCCTGGGCCACCCCACCCACCCTGGGTGTAGGTGGTGTAGTCGCCGGGCTCGAATCCACCGGGCGGGCAGAACTCCACGATCAGCAGGTCAAAGAGCTTGCTGACATCCCCCATCTCCGTGTTCCTGAAGATGTAAGGCTGGGAAGCGGGATCATTCACCGATCCGGTGGTCGGGATGGACCCGGCCGGGAGAGCGGTCTCGCCGATGTAATACACCGGGAGCTGGGAGAGGTCAACACCGGTCAGCAGGAAGCAGAACTTCCCGTCACTTGCCGTGGTGACCGGGTTGGCGCCTGCCACCGGCGTGAGGGTGTAGAGGTCTGCCTGGTCCACGCCCAGCTGGCCGTAGGTGTCAAAGCCGCTCCAGGCCGCTCCCATGGCAGCGACGCTGATGGTGAGGGTGCCGGAACCGGCCACGTAGATCCGGTGGTCATGCCAGAGCTCATCGGAGCCGGACGGATCGCCGAAGTAGTTCCCGTCGCCGGGGTGCGGGCTGTTCTTGCCCGTGTACTGGTAGACCGGGTTGCCGTTGACAAAGACCATGAAGGAATCGTCGGCCTGGCCGTCCAGCATCCGGAGCACCAGCTCGTTCTGGGAACTGGTGCCGGCATTCATGGTGAACGAAGCGCCACGGCCGTCGCCCTTGACCCAGGTGGCACGGGCGTCATCGATGCCGCCCCAGGTGCCTCCACTGGTGGTGGGTTCAACGGGACCCCAGCCGTTAAGGCTGTGGCCGGCTTCGCTGCCGGTGTCTCCGATGTCGACTCCGTCGACAGGGTTCGCGCTCCGGGTGAAGAGGGTCATGCCCACGCCGCCCAGGCCTGTCTCGCCATCGTCCGGGAGGCCGTTCCCGTTGGTGTCCCGGTACTTCTCGCCGCAGATCCGGAGGAATCCGGTGTTATAGAAGTTCAGGGGCTCCACCACCAGGTTGCAGGCGAGCGTGATCTTTGCGAGGATCGAGTGGGTGCTGGGCACGTTGCCCGACGGGATCACCGCTTCCCCGACGTAGTAGTCCCCCTTGTCCAGATCCTCGAAGCAGTAGTGCCCGGTGCTGTCGGTGGTTGCCTCAGCGATGGGGGCACCCAGCTTCAGGAGCTCCACCGTGTCCACTGCCAGCTGGCCGTAGGGGTCAAAGCTTGACCACTGGGGGCCGGTGGCGATTACGGTCACGGTGTTGTCGCCGGTCGAGAGGATCTCCTTCGCAAGGAAGATCCCGTGGGTCTTCCACTTCTCGTCGGCCACGTTCGTGCTGGCCGGGTCACCGAAGTAGTTCTGCCCGCCGGAGACCGGGTTGTTCTTGCCTGTGAAGGAGTACACCGGCTGGCCGTTCACCAGAACGATGAAGGAGTCGTCCGCTACGCCGTCCAGCACCTTCATCAGCAGGAAGTGGTCCATCGAGGTATCGGTAACCGCAAGGGTGAAACTCGCCGGGCGGTCGTCGCCCGGAGTATCAGGAGTCCAAGTGACCCGTGTGTCGGTGATGCCGCCATAGTTGCCGCCGGAGTTGGTGGGCTCCACCAGGCCCCATCCCGCCAGGTTGTGGCCGGCCTCGCTGGATACCAGGCCGATGTCCAGGCTGTCGACAGAAGTTACGGTCCCCGGGTAGAGCCGGATCTTCACGCCGGCCACCGGGGTGTCGCCGGTATCCATCTGCCCGTTGCCGTTCAGATCATGGTACTTGTACCCGCAGATCTTTCCTGCACAGGCCTCCTCTTCGTTCGTGTACGTGCAGGTGACCGTCTCGCCGGCGTCCAGGTCAATCGTGGCGATGCCGGTGAAGGTATCGAAGGTGGTTCCCAGATCCGGATCGGTGCAGTCCAGATTGGTCAGGTCCCAGTCATCGGGGATTGGGGTCTCGGTGACGGTGTAGGTCCCTTCCAGTACCTGGTCAAAGACCATCTGCCCGCCCAGCGGGAGGCTGAACGCCCCCAACGGTGAGGGGCTGGCCGTATACGGAAAGAGCGTCTTGCACTTGCCATCACTGCCCGCGGCAACGATGGCCTGGATCTCGGCCTGTGTCAGCGCCCGGCCGAAGATCTCCACCTCGTCGATGAGGCCTTTGAAGTAGAGCCCGGGCTGGCCGGTGAAGGGATCTTTCTCCACCCTGCCGATGCTCACCGGGATGGCATTTGCCGTGACGGAAGTCCCGGGGCTTCCCTGGGTGATGACAGGTGCAGGCACCAGCACACCGTTCACATAGATCTTGAGGTCTGTACCGCCGTTCCATACGCCAGCCACGTGGGAGAAGACATCTTCCGCTACCGCTCCCGTTGCAGTATCTGCATAGTAGCCATGCCAGTTCGTTCCCACGTTCCCTGTGTACACCGCGAACCGAACTGAACCGCCCTTCATGAGGCCGAGCCAGTAGCTGTACCCGTTATCCTGGGTGTAGTCGTATTTCGCGACAATCGTCTGGAGGCCATAGGGATTTCCAGAATCCACTGTATCCGGTTTCACCCAGGCATCCAGGGTCAGTTTCTCGACCCCGTCCAGGGGTGCGCCGGCCTCGGGAATCTGTACCGCATCGCCTGCACCGTCCAGGGAGAAGGCATTTCCTACCTTCCCCGCAGCATACGTTGCATCGCCGATGAGCGTTCCGTCATTCCCGTTTACCCGGTCCTCGGGGCTGTCATCGCCGGGCCACCAGCCCGCCATGCCGGCAGGTGCGGCCTCGCAGCTCTCGCTGGTGCCGATCTTCTCGATGACGATCTTCCCTTTGTTCTCCTTCTCATTCGTGTACGTGCAGGTGACCGTCTCGCCACCGTCAAGGTGGATGGTGGCGGTGCCGGTTGCAGGATCAACGATGGTATTGCCGTTGGGATCCGCGCAGACAAGGCCGGTCAGCTTCCACTTGGGTGGGACCGGTGTCTCCTGTACCGTGTAGATACCCGCGGGGACCGGATCGAAGACCTTCTGGCCACCAAGCGTGAGGCCAAACGGTCCGAGAGGCGCCGGGCCTGCAGTGTAGGTGAAAACGACCTTGCACTTGCCGCTGGATCCGGCGTCAGAGATGGACTTCACTTCATTGGCAGAGAGCGCCCGGTCGAAGATCTCCACCTCGTCGATCAGGCCCTTGTAAAAGAGCCCTGGTCCCGTGGAACCGGGGCCTTCCCTCCACACACTCCCGATGGTCACCGGGGCGGTGTTGGCGGCAATGGTGAGCCCCCCGGGACCGTTTGCATTCGGTACGACAGGAGATTCCGCCGGAGTCAGCTCGTAGCCATTGATATAGATCTTGAGGTCAGCTCCGCCTTTCCAGACGCCTGCTACATGGGTGAAGGTGTCCATCGGGACCCACGGACCAACCGTCTCCGCAGTCCAGCCCGTTGAGGTGAAGGGGGTGGCTGTGTATTTCGAGTAGACCGAGAACTGGACCTTCCCGTCAGGCCGGAGCCCCAGCCAGTAGCTGACGCCATCGTCCTGGGAGCCGTCATACTTGCTGACAATGGTCTGGTATGCAGGGGTCAGTGTGTTGGGTTTCACCCACGCGTCCAGGGTCAGCTGGCCGTACCCGTCCAGGGATGCTCCTCCCATGGTTTCGGAAACCTGGACCGTATCGTCCACACCGTCCAGCAGGAAGGCCTGCCCCACCTTCCCGCCAGCAAAGGTGGCTCCGTTCAGCAGCGTGCCGTGGTTGCCATCAAACCGGTCGTTTGCCGTCCCGTCACCGGTCCACCAACCCATCATGTCGGCAGGCGGTACCAGGCAGCCCTGGCCATCCTTGATGATGATGATCTTACCGGTATCCACCTTCTTGTTGCCGAAGTTCTTGTTGTAGACATTGGTGCACACCTTCAGGTATATGGTATAGAAATCATCGTCCAGCTTGGGATGATGTTCAGAAACGACCTTCCCCTTGGGATAGGTCTGGACATATCCGTCGGTCTCTTCGGCAACTTTATACCAGTTGCATGGAGCCAGATTGCAGAACTTGTATGTGCCATCAGGGCCTGTGGTTGTTTCGGCTTGGTATACCCACTGGTTTTGTGCATTCTGTTTGTAGAGGTAGATCGTCCAGCCACCGATAGGATGTTCATTGGCGTCCTTGATGCCATCGCCATCCGTATCATCCCATTTCATGCCGCTGATGCACTTGCCCTCCGGGATGGGCAGCCACTTGTCCCCCTTGTTCCAGTAGTGGAGTGAGGAGACGAAGAGGCGCCCATCCACGAAGTCAATGCCGCTGGGGTTCGCGTAGCTCAGGTAGCCTGAGGTGCCGGACTGCCAGGTGGTGGAGGAGTCCACCTCAATGCCCAGGTCATCGGTGTTTGCCTCGGCCAGGATATCTCCCGTCATAAAATCCACGATCCCGATCCGGTCCCAGGGCTCGATGGACCCGTCATCCTTCACTACGTAGAGGACCTTCCGCTCCCCATCACCCAGCGTGAAGCGGGCGAAGGCCACACCGGTGTACATGTAGGGATAGAGGAGCGAGTCGGGGGTGGCCTTGATCGTGAGCGGCTGGGTGAACGGCGGGACAAACCGGCCATTCCCGTCCAGGTTCACCCGGTAGATCTTCTGGTGCCCCGGGTCTCTGGAGACCGCGAGAATAAAGGGTGTGTCACCATCTTCTGTGACCACATCAATGCCGCCGATATTGACCGGAAGCGCCAGGCTCTGGACCACTGCGCCATTCTCGATGATATGGAGGTTCTTCCCTTCGGCATAGTAGAAGAGGTTCGCCCTCGTGGGCGAGGGTGTCCCGAGACCGTGGGCAAACTTCGGGAGGGCCTGGACCTTGGTGGACCGACCCGTTGCCATGTCCAGCTGCCAGATGCTGTTCTTGGTGGTCGAGGAAGGGAACTTGGTCTGGGCGTCCAGGAAGTACACCTGCGGGTTCGCGGCCGTTCCGGTGACACCGAGGCCGAAGATGTAGTCCGCGAGCGGGTCGGCGTTGGCCTTGTTGACCTCCCAGTAGCTGGTCGGGCCCTTGATCTTCAGGGTCACGGGGTCCAGCTCGACGACGGCAGGCCAGATACTCTTGATCCAGAAAGCGGCCTTCACGGTGAAGGAGAGCTCCTTCGAATAGCCGCCGCCTCCTCCGCCGGTTGCTGGCGGGTTATAGACCCGGATTTTGGCCGTTTTCGGGTACTTGAGATCGTCACCCGGTATCTTCACCGTCAACTTCGTGGCGGAAACGTACGTGGTGGGCTTTGCCACCCCGTCCCACTGCACCACCGATCCGGAAAGAAAACTCGAGCCGGTCACGGTGATCGTGACGCTGGAGATTCCAGCGTCAGAGTAGGTCAGGCTGATCTTGGTGATCACAGGGACTGGGTTGTCCAGGGCCTGCACCGGAAGGATGCAGACTGCAAGGACAAGCAGAATTCCGAGGATGACAGATCCGCTGGACCCGGTCATAGTCGGTAGTCGGGCAGATTCACGACGGTACATGATGGCACCTCAATGCCCCCAAATAAGCTGTGGGGGAGTATAATACTGCCATCGGTAGGGAAACTATTTAAAGTTAATTTATCAAGAAGGTTTAATATAGGTTAATACTTTTTCATAGACAGTATCAAAACAAAAGATTTATATTATCATCTGATATTTGAGTTCATCTTTACCAGATAGATAAAAAATGACCACAAAGGTTCCGGTTGAAAAGAGAAATGATTAAATAGTACTGAGAATTCTATACGGACTCCCTTGACCCTCCCTCCCTGCAGCGAACGGGATCTCCGGTGACCGAGGGTTTCAGCCGGAAAAAAGGAGGGGTTCCAGCCAGGGCTCTAGGGGGAGCCGCATGGATTGCAGCTGCACTTCTCGTTCACGAAGGTGCAGATCACGGTCTCGCCCGGTGCCAGGCTGATCTCTGCGGTGGGACCCGACACGGTGATGCCCCCGCTGGGATCATTGCACTGGATGGTCTTCAGGCTCCACCCCTGCGGGACATCCTCTGTGACCGCATAGGTCCCCGGTGCCAGGTTCTCGAAGACCTTCTGGCCGCCCAGGAACAGCGGGAAGCTGCCCAGCTCACCGGTTCCGGAGAACGGGAAGGTGACCGCCCCGTGCTTGCACTTCCCGCCGCTGCCCGCATGGGCGATGGCCGCCACTTCCGGTCCGGAGAGCGCCCGGTCAAAGATCTCCACCTCGTCGATGAGGCCCTGGAAGTGGAAACTCGGGACTCCGCCGAATCCCTCCACCCGGCCGATGCTGACCGGGATGGTGCTGGCAGTCACCTGGGTACCTCCGTTGCCATCTTGGAGGCCGGGATCGCTCACGAGGACCCCATCAACGTACACAAAGATGTCCTTCCCACCCTTCCAGACGCCGGCGACGTGCTGGAAGCTCCCTGGGGTTACCACACCGGCAGGGGTGTCGGCATGGTAGCCGGAGTAGCTGCCCATCCCGCTGTTGTCTGAGTAGACCGCAAACCGGACCTTTCCATTATCCATGAGCCCCAGCCAGTAGCTGACCCCGTCGTTCTGGGTAAAGTCGTACTTGGAGACAATGGTCTGGAACAGGGGAGCCCCCGTCT
>Ga0315296_10002906_pt1 | contig 14474 bp, 8 predicted proteins | sample YL17G14_18_MG_FD_203921 | JGI IMG/M metagenome (GOLD analysis project Ga0315296, IMG submission 203921) | Sediment microbial communities from Yellowstone Lake, YNP, Wyoming, USA - YL17G14_18 | ecosystem: Environmental > Aquatic > Freshwater > Lake > Sediment | place: USA: Wyoming | collected... | reverse complement strand
GGCCACCTGCAGCGCCTGAAACGCGTTCCGCACGCGCCGCTGGCCTCGTCGGGACGAGCCGGCGATGCTCTGACCGCCGGCGAGCAGACCGCCGGCCGTCACGGGATGTGACCCGCGAAGCGCGGGCACGGCGCCACACAACAGGCCGGTCAGAACGGCTGCGGCCACTCCAAACACCAACACCCGCGCGTCGAGCTGAGGCAGCGACGCGCCGAGCACCGTACGGATCAGGTTTGCCGGCACCAGTGCCGGAATCGCCCGGATGCCGCACCACGCCAGCCCGATCGCCGCCGCGCCGCCCAGTCCTGCCAGGACAAGGCTTTCAATCAGGAACTGCCGGGCGAGGCGAAAGCGCGTTGCGCCGACTGCGCCGCGGACCGCGATCTCCCGCTGGCGCGCGAACGTACGAGAGACCAGCAGGTTCGCAACGTTGGCGCACGCGATCACCAGCACGAACCCAACGGCTCCGAACAGGCTGAGCAGCATCGCTCGCGTCGAGCGCTCCAGGCCGCGGGCACCGAATTCGACTCCGCGATCCCATCCTGCCGGAGAGATCTCGAACCGGCTGGGTCTGCCGCCCGAGAGTGCGAGTGCGGCATTCAACTCGCGCTGGGCCTGCTCCACGGTGATGCCCGGTCGGATACGAGCCGCGAGCCGATCGCCGTCGCGCTCGGCGATCGGCAGCCACCCGTCGGTCTGGGCTCCCACGAAGTAACGGAACGTCGGCGGCATGACACCGACAACAACGCAGGTCCGATCCGCGAAGGCAATGGTCTTCCCGAGCACGTCGCGGTCGCGATTGAACATGCGCTGCCAGTAGCCATCGCTGATGACGATGGTGTCCCCGGCCAGAACGTCGTCGTGGGTGAACCCGCGACCCAGTTGAGGTGAGACACCAAGGAAGCCTGGGAACCTCGGCGCGACCGCCCCCATCTGGGGGCTCTGGTCCGACCCGGCCGACAACGCCTTGGGACGCGGGTCGCTGAAGACCTCCACACCGTCGAACACCCGGGCGACCGCGCGAAGCCGCTCCGCGTGCCTGCCCGATGCACGAACGAGCGTGCTAGCTCCGCTTTTCAGTTGAGCTTCCACCCACACGTCCACCAGGCGCTCGGCGTCCTTGTACGGCAGCGGGCGAAACAGCGCCGCGTCGACGACGCTGAAGATGACCGTGTTCGCGCCGATGCCCAGTGCGAGCGTGAGGCATGCCACAAGGCTGAAGCCCGGATTACGACTGACGAGTCGAAGGGCATGCCGGATGTCGCCGAGCATTGCGCCTCCAGTCCCGCGACGGACGCGGCGAGTCTACAGCAGACGAGAGGCCGTGCGGAAGCCCTGTGGCGCAGCTCCATCAACACGGCGGCTCTACGCCTGACGGGCGCGTTCACCTGCGGCCGCTGTCTCTCGGGTCCGGCGGCCGCCGGGTCGACTTGTCCGACCTCACGCCCCCAGTGGCTCGTACGTGAGCCCGAAGACCGTGTCGGTCATCCATCGGCGGAACGACTCGTTGTCCATGAACTGCTTGAAGAGCTCCGTGTCGTCCTTGAGCACCGCCGTCATCACGCGTGTCAAAGCCTTGTCGTGTTCGATACGGGCGTTCTGCCTGTCGGAGTACTTCTTGGCGTTCTGGTAGGCCGTATCGGCCGCGACGCGCTTCGGGATGTCGTCGGTGATCAGCCTATGCACGTGGTCGGCGTCGGTCCACGGGATGTTGCCGAACTGCTCGTTGAAGCTCTTGAGGATGTTCGAGAGCCGGTCGAGCTCTGGTTCGGGCTTCCGCCCTCCTCCGCTCGTCGGCACGGGCTCAATCTGCGCGTCGGCGTCCGGAAGCTGGATCTGCATCGCCGCCTGCTTCTCGACGCGGTAGCTGTCCATGTCAATGGCTTCCAAGATGCCCTTCGACAGGTCCTCCTCGACGGGTGCGGGCAGCTTCGGGACGAGGAAGTTCAGGAAGATCGACAGCTTCTCCCACTCGGCGCTCGTGTAGGGCAGGATCTGGGCAAGGAAGCCGTAGCTGCGCAGGAATGCCTTGGCATTGCCCTTGAAGTCCACCTGCCCGTCCTCGTCGAGCTGCTCCCGGTAGACGGCCACGCAGGCATCGAGGATTGGGTCGAGCCGATCGCGCTCCGCGCCATCCAGATACAGCGTCACCAGTTCCTCCACCTGCGCGGCCGAGTAGACCTGGTAGCCGTCGAGCACGGCCTTCAGATCGTGCAGCTTGTCGGGGTCGGTCTCTTCCGCGAGGATCGTGGTGCGGTAGTAGTCGGCGAACGCCTGCTGGATCGTGTCGGCGTCGTTCATGAAGTCGAGCACGAAGACATCGTGCTTCTGGGGGTGGGCGCGATTCAGTCGCGAGAGCGTCTGCACGGCCTTGATGCCCGAGAGCACCTTGTCCACGTACATCGTGTGCAGCAGCGGTTCGTCGTAGCCAGTCTGGAACTTGTCGGCACAGATCAGGAAGCGATAGGGGTCTTCCCGGATCCTGTCGGGGATCTGGCTCGACGGAAACCCATTGAGCGACGCCTCGGTGACCTTCGCCCCGCCGTACTCGTGATCGCCAGAAAAAGCGACGATGGCGCGGTAGGGGCTCTTGCGCTCGATCAGGTAGTCGCGGACGGCGTGGTAGTACTGGAGCGCACGCTCGATGCCGGTCGTCACCACCATGGCCCGGGCCTGACCGCCAATCTTGCCCAGCGCGAGCACCTGCTCGTGGAAGTGGTCCACCATGATTTCGGCCTTGAGCCAGATGGCGTGCTCGTGGCCCTCGACGTAGCGGCGCAGCTTCTTCCTCGCGCGCTTGACATCGAACTCCGGGTCGCCCTCAACCGTCTTGACCAGCTTGTAGTAGCTGTTCACCGGCGTGTAATGCCGGAGCACGTCCAGGATGAATCCCTCCTGGATCGCCTGCTTCATCGTGTAGCTGTGGAAGGGACGATGCCGCGTCGTGCCGTCCGGCTGCGGCTCCGGATCGCCGAAGATCTCCAACGTCTTGTTCTTGGGCGTGGCGGTGAAGGCGAAATAGCTCGCGTTGGGCAGCAGCTTCTTGGCCTCCATCAACCGGTTGATCTTGTCCTCGATGCTCTCATCGTCCTCCTCGGCACCAGCGGTGCCCAACGCCGCCGAGACCGCAGCGGAGGTGCGCCCGCCCTGGCTCGAGTGGGCCTCGTCGATGATGATGGCGAACGTCCGGCTGCGGTGCTCGCTGCCGATCTCGTCAAGGATGAGCGGGAACTTCTGCACGGTGGAGATGATGATCTTCTTGCCGCTCTCGATGAAGCGGCGCAAGTCGCCGGAGTGTTCGGCATGTCCCACCGTGGCGCTCACCTGCGCGAACTGCCTGATGGTGTCCCGGATCTGCCGGTCGAGGATGCGCCGGTCGGTGACGACGATGATCGAGTCGAAGATCGACGCACTGTCCTTCGCGAGACCGATCAGCTGGTGGGCGAGCCACGCGATGGAGTTCGACTTGCCGCTCCCCGCCGAGTGCTGGATCAGGCAGCGGCGGCCCGCGCCGTACTGGGGCGCGTCGGCCAGGAGCTTGCGCACGACGTCGAGCTGGTGGAAGCGCGGCCAGATTTGCACTCGCCTCTTGCGCCCGGTCTTCTCGTCTTTCGTCTCGACGATCTGGGCGTAGCTTTCGAGGATGTCGGTCAGGCCTTCGCGCGTCAGGATGCGCTTCCACAGGTAGTCGGTCTTGAGGCCGTTCGGGTTGGGCGGGTTCCCCGCCCCGTCGTTCCACCCCTGGTTGAACGGCAGGAACCAGGAGCCCTTGCCTTTCAGGTGCGTGCAGAAGCGCACTTCGTGCTCGTCCACCGCGAAGTGCACCACGCACCGGCCGAACTCAAAGAGGTTCTCGCGCGGGTCGCGGTCGTGCTTGTACTGTTGGACGGCGTCCTCAACCGTCTGCTTCGTCAGGCTGTTCTTGAGCTCGAAGGTCGCAACCGGCAGGCCGTTGATGAAGAGGGCGAGGTCGAGCGCGAGCAGGGTCTTGTCGCGGCTGTAGCGGAGCTGGCGTGTGACGCTGAAGCGGTTGGCCGCGTAGCGCTCCCGGGCCTTCAGGTTGCCGGGCGAAGGCGTGCCGTAGAAGAGGTCAACGTGGTGTGGTCCGTGCTTGATCCCGTGACGGAGCACGTCGATGGTGCCACGCCTGCTGATCTCGCCCTGAAGGCGCGTCAGGAACTTACGCCGGGTCGGGCCGTCCTGGCCGAGATCGAGCGTCTCTTCCGCCTCCGGCTGCGTCTCCCGCAGGAACGCGGAGAGCTGCGCCAGGTCCACGCAGTACTCGCGGTTGTAGTCCTCGGGCGCGCCGCAGATCCAGCCGACACTGTACGCCGCCGGTCGCTCGCGCACCGAGTCGGCCCGCCCGGCGCCCGGATCGCCCGCCCCCGCCGAGGCTTCGGCGGGCAAGCAGGGCGAGCCGGTGAGCGCTGTGCAGATCAGCCTTTCGAGGCCGCGCTCGGTCGTGTCGGTGGTCATTGGGGCACTCCGATCCATTGCCCATCAAGTACCCATCAAGTACCGCTGTGGAGTATAACTCACTGATGGACAACCACTTATGTTCTAGCCCCTCCTGTGCCCGGCCTTCGCCATCAAGTACCCATCAACAAACCGCCCTTTACTAGGTTCTTAGCTAACACGCCGGAATCTGCCGCAGTTTAGCTAAGCCGCAAGGTGTTTTCTATCAATAAGTTACGTCTCATCACCGTCGTTTGGCTCCGGCTTTAGCACCGAATTCCTTGACTAACTCTCCGGGTGTCTGCCGCAAGACCCACTCGGGGTCCGACCGCCCGCCCCGGTTGACGATGCGCCCAGAGCGCCGGAGTTCCTGCAGCAGGTTATGAACCTTGTGCACCCTCTGCTGGGTAGACTGCCCCAGGTCGTGAGTCCAGAACAGTCCTCCGTCAAGTACCCATCAAGTACGCACAGAAGCTGTAAGTGCTTGTCACATTGACAGTTCCCATGACCTCATCCAGGATCGAGGATTGTTTCATCAAGTACCCATCAAGTACGCCCATCAAAGCTGCTAGCCCCTGCCCTGAGGCGCGGCCCACCACGGCACATACTTGCGCAGCTTGGGCGCTGCCGAGGGATTGTGACAGACAATCGCCTGAGCCACCACGGCCTCACGGATCAGGCGCGAGACAGTCGAGCGGTTGTGTTCCTCGATGCCAAAGCGCTCGCGAAGCGACGTGTTCGTCAGGAAACCCCGCGTCACGTACTTCAGACATGCGTGCAGATAGCAGGCCCGAACGCGGTCGGCCTTGTCCATGGCCACAACCGGCTTGTGGGCAAACAACACGGTCCGTGTGAACCCCTGTGGCACCTCGAACAGTGGAGCCGGGAGCTGGAACAACTCCACCTGGAAGACAACCTTGTCGATGCCGCTGCCGCGCTCCTCGCAGATTCGGAACCGGCGCATGAGCGAAGCCAGCCCCTCATTGCGCGACTTTGGCGGGGTGTCCACGAAACGCTGGGTGTCCACCAGCGGCTCGCCGGGGTTGGTGATCTCGACGCGGTCGTCGAAGATCTCCACCATGGGTCCGGCACCCGTGACGAGGAAATCCTGATGGATGAGGGCGTTGGCGACCAGCTCGCGTACAGCCAGCTCCGGGAACATAGGCACGGTCTTACGCAGGGCCTGCCCGATCACTTCGTTGACAGGCAGCACGCCGTTGATGGAGCCAACCAGCCCCTCGAAGCCACTGGCGTAGCCCTTGGCACCCACCTGCTCCTTCAGCGTCTCGGTACGACCCGTGCCGCGGTACTGAATGACCCGCACGGCCTTGCGCCTGAGGGTGCGGAAGTCATCCAATCGTTTGGCGAACAGAATGGCCCCGAGATTCGTGATATCCCAACCGCCCGCCTCACAGGGCCGGATCAGATTGTCAGCGGCCAGCGCCTCCAGAATGCCATCGCGATTCGCGGGTAGCGGCTGCTCGAGGAGCTCGAAGAAGGCCGGGTAGTCGAGCAGCCGCAACACCTCGTCGGCGGACACACGTTCGACGGCGACGAGATCCTCGAAGCGCGTCTGGTCGAAGATGCGCCACAGCTCCCGCTCACGGTCGGGCGCTTCCTTGAGCGGTTTCTTCACCGGCCCGACACGAACGAACGCCTCGTTCCGGAAGCGAACCGGATGGCGGAAGGCACGCCCCATCTCAAGCAATGCCACCGGCTTGCCGTCAACGGTCAGCTCGAAGAAGCGGAAGTGGATCTTGGGCGTCAGTAGCCGCAGCAACCAGGTCTCGAGCGGCTCGTTGCCCTTCTTGGCCGTCGAAGGTAAGAACGCGGTGCCGATGATCTCGTGAGAAGCGTCCTCCACGCCCCAGACAAGGTACCCGAACGCTCTGCCGTTCAACGCGGCGGCATTCGAGAGAGCAGAAAGGTACTCGCCGATCTCCTGCGGGTCGCTGTAGTTGACTTTGAACTCCACCCACTCGCTTTCCCGCGGCAGATTGCACAGCTCGCGCACCAACCCAGCGAGGTAATCATTGCCGCGAGCGGTGGTCATACTCCAGCCTCTCTGGGAGTGGCGTCGAGGTCGTCGGCTGGCTCTTCGTCGGCGACGCTCAGTGCCTCGTCCTCGTCGAGCGGTTCCGGCCCTTCGGCCTCCTCCGGCAGCCGCGCCGCCGCCTCGCGCACGTCGAGCTTGCCGGTGACCACGTCCGCGATCAGGCGGGTACGATGCTCGCGCAACAGTCCGATTTCCCTCTGGACTGCATCGACAGAGCGGGTGACGCCATGCGCGTGACTACCAACCCAGTCCGCAATAGCCTGCTGTTCTAATGGCGGAGGCATAGGGACCGGCCAACCGCCGATGATCTGCGTGTTCAGATTCGGCTGGGCTCCGAGATCCACCCAAGCTCGAAGATGGGGCGTCTGGGTCGTCCAGAAAAAGTACAGGTACTCCTTGTTGACCTCGGGATGTACCCTCAAGAACGCCGCGACGCCATCATTGATGCAGCCCCGTATCATCGTGATCTTTGGCACTCCCAGGGTCGCACCGCTGTTCGTCAAAAGCAGTGTACCAGGCAAGACAGTTCGGCTTCGTTCAACACCCACCGCCGTCAATCGCGTTGCCGTGCTACAAAGGTACATGTCACGATCCTTCGTTAGCTCGCCCACGGTAATCCACGGTTCCGCGTCGCCGTGGAAGTACACTGGGCTCCCCGCTGGGCGAGGCGTGCCGCCTCGCACCACTTGAGCGACCGACCGGACCTGCGCTATCTGCCAGTGTTCCGGCACATCGCCAAGCCACCCAACGCCGGAGTGCTTGAGGCGGACGTTGGGATCAAGGCCGCGGGTGACGGCGCGGTGGATGATGGCCAGCCTCTCTTCGTCGAGCAGTTTGGCCGACTTCTGCTTGCCGCGGATGTAGCGCCGGATCTTCCGGTCATAGTGGTTGAGGAAGCGGACGATGGCGCCTTGTTCGGGGAGCGGTGGGACTACTACGTTGAATGAGCCGAGACGACTCTCGGCAATCGCCGGGTAAGCAATGCCAACCGAGTCTGCCGTCACACGGTCAGTGAAAGGGCTACTCTGCACCAAGTAGCTAACGAACTTCGGCAGCGTTGCCAACTGCGGGGTGAGCACGGCGAAACCCGTGGAGCAGATCAGATCCTCCGCGTCGTCCGCGACGAAGTAGACAGCTTTGAGGTAGGTCCGGACGGTTGAGACGATGGTGTCTCCCTTGCGGACGATTCGCCTAGCTCTTGACGGAGAGCCTTCGAAACGCAGCATGCAAGGCCTCCGTGTCAGAAACCCGGTCTCTACCGCGCCAATGTCGAGGTATCGAAACTCGCATTGTGGCAAAGTGGTCTCTGGTAGCACTGCCGCGTTGATCCTAACCCACCGCTTCAGCGGCTTAGTCGTCCAATGCTCCGGCACCCGCCCCAGCCACGGCACGCCGGAGTCCTTGTAAGCCGGATAGGCCTTGAGGTCGTGGATCATCGCCCGCGCCCACCGATGATCTCACCGAGTAACCCCTCGGTCTCCTTCTCCAGCGCCAGGATATCCGCGCGGATTTCTTTGAGTGTGCGGAGCGGCTGCGGTTTGTAGAAGTAGCGCGTGAAGCTGATCTCGTAGCCGGTCTTCACGCTTTCGGGCTCGTACCAGGCGTCTGGGGCGTAAGGAAGCACTTCGCGGCGCAGGAAGGCGTCGATGCCGCCCTCTTCGAGGAGCGGCACCTGCTCGGTGTCTCGCAGCTCGGGGTCCGGCTCGTACTCGACGGCGCACGCCCTGCCGTTGATGGTGACTGCAAACAGCCCGTGCAACGCGCCGGGCTCCGCCTTCCCGGGCTTGTTAATCTTGGTGATGACGGGCGGGGCAGCGTCGTCACGCTCAGCGGTTTCCCTGAGCGCCTTGATCTCCTTGGGGGTGTAGGCGCGCTCCGGATCGATTCCCTTGAGCCGCAACGGCCGCTCGACCGTCACCTTCCAGGAGCCAAACGCAGCGTTCGGGAAGATCTTCGACTGCTCAGTCTCCTCGAACCTGAGGAACGTGTCGCAGATGCACTGGATGTCCTCTTCCGACAACTCGCAGTTCTTCTTGCCGAGGTTCTTGCGGAGCGGCTTGAACCACTGCGTGGCGTCGATCAGCTGCACCTTGCCCCTCCGATGCTCCGGTTTGCGGTTGGTGAGCACCCAAATGTACGTAGCGATGCCTGTGTTGTAGAACATGTTCAGCGGGAGTGCGACGATGGCCTCGAGCCAGTCGTTCTCGATGATCCAGCGGCGGATATTGCTCTCTCCCTGGCCCGCATCGCCGGTGAACAGGCTGGACCCGTTGTGGACCTCAGCGATGCGGCTGCCTAGCTTGGTACCGTGCTTCATCTTGCTGAGCATGTTGGCCAGAAACAGCATCTGGCCGTCGCTCGATCGCGTGATCAGCGAGTACTCCGAATCGCCCGCGTGATTGATGACGAACCGCGGGTTCTTGACGCCGTCCTTGCCACCCAGGCGCTTCAAATCTGACTTCCAGCTCTTCCCGTAGGGCGGATTGCTGAGCATGAAGTCGAACTCGTGCGCGGGGAAGGCGTCGTTCGACAGCGTCGAGTGCTCAGGGCCACCGACGATGTTGTCCGCGGCGTCGCCCTCGCCCTTGAGCAGCAGGTCTGCCTTGCAGATGGCGTACGTTTCGGCGTTGATCTCCTGCCCGTAGAGGTGGGTCGCCACCTGCTTGCCGTGCGCCTGCGCGAGGCCTTGGAGAGTCTCTTCGGCAACGGTCAGCATCCCGCCGGTGCCGCAGGCACCGTCATACAGCAGGTACGTACCCGATTCGATCTGCTCGGCGATGGGCAGAAAGATCAGCTTCGCCATCAGCCTGACGGCGTCTCGCGGGGTCCAGTGCTCGCCGGCCTCTTCGTTGTTCTCCTCGTTGAACCGGCGGACGAGCTCCTCGAAGATCGTCCCCATCCCGTGGTTGTCGAGGCCCGCGATTCTAACAGAGCCGTCGCTGTTCAACACCGGGTTCGGGCTTAGGTTGGTGTCCGGCGAGAGGAACTTCTCGATCAGCGTCCCGAGGGTGTCGGCCTTCGTGAGCCGCGGGATCTGATTCCGGAACTCGAAGTTCTCCAGGATGTCCTGCACGTTCGGCGAGAAGCCGTCGAGGTAGGCCTCGAAGTCGGCCTTGAGCTGTTGCTGGCTGGTACGGGCCTTGAGGTCACGCAGGGTGAACCTGGAGGTGTTGTAGAAGGCCTGGCCGGCCGCCTGTCGCAAGGCCTGGTCCTGGTGGACGATCCCCGTCGCGTCAAGCGAGGCCTTCATGTCGAGAACCGCCTGCTTAGTGGGCTCGAGCACCGCGTCGAGCCTCCGCAACACGGTCATCGGCAGGATCCCATCCCGGTACTTGCCGCGAACGTAGAGGTCGCGGAGCACGTCGTCCGCGATGCCCCAGATGAAGTTGGCGATCCAGTTAAGTTGGCCCTGTTCCATGTGACCCCGCGTTCGTCGGGAGGCCTAACCTCATCGAGATGAGCCGCGTGGAGAGCCCACGGCTAGTTTCGCGCGAAAGCCAAACAGTCGGCTGGGCGGGTCGGCTCCATCGAGTTGTCAGGCGGCTTCACAGCTGTCCTTTCGCGTGCCTCTTAGCGACAAGCTCAAGTAGCATTTCGTTCGCATGAATGCAGTTTGCGTTCTGCCTTTCCATGTATCGCTTCTGTTTAGGGGCCAAGGATGGGGAGAGCGTGATCATCCCCGTCAGCTGATTCTGCAGCTCAAGGGTCTCCTTGGCGTTGCGAAGAAGCAGATCACGGAAATCACCAAGCGGTGGGGAGCACCAAGCGGCGGTTGGCGCATTTGGATATGCCGTGACCCGGCCGCCTTTGTCAAGCAGGACGACCCCTCGGGCCTCGCGTAGGGTCATAGAGGAAACGTAGTCTGATTGATAGAGGTCTGCGAGTTCGGGAATCGCTTGTATGTTGGGAAGAATGGGCTGACCTATCGATACCGCATCGAGGGGTTGAGGGAAAGGGAGCAAAGGATGGGAAAGGCGCTCTTGCCCTGGCTGGAGTTCTGCATGGAGCCTTTCGTCGGGGCCGAAGAGATACGCGGCCTGAAATGGCAGGCCGGCAGCTTGGCTGAGCAGCATCTGGTAGGACATATTCACAAGGAACCACTCGTTGATAACGAGAGTGAAGCAACTTGGGGTGTGGGCAAATGATGGGGTGTTCACGCCGGCGAAGCGAATCCCTGGGTCGTAGGTTCTCGCCCGGTAGATCAGAAGGAATCGGTCGGCTGCGGCTATCCGATCTGAAACGAAGAAGTGGGGGACTACGCCCCAGTAATTCCGGTCGAGAAAGTAGTGGAAGGCGAGCCACAAGCCGACACGCACCTTGTCGAACCAATCAAGGATCGTGTCGAAGTCCGATGCGGTGAGAGGTTCTGCCGCAAGGAGGCTGGATATGAGAGGCTTTGCGCGTCCCTCTAGTTCAGAGAATTTTCTATTGCAGGTTTCGCAACTTGGGACAGAGAACGAGTCGAACGAGAGTGTCTTGAATGGGCCTGCGCGAGAGCCGAGGATGGCGTGCGAAATAAACGGCCCGAGGATGATCTTCCTGTTCGGATCACCAGTGAGCTGGATGAGCCATCTGGGGACAATGTGCTCGCGGTTCTTCGCGGCGGGAGGTTGGCCGCAGAAAATGCAGACGCGAGCGCGAGACAGGAGCCTGCGAATGTGTAGTGCTCTCACACGAAGCCGCCTCAAGTCCCGGCTCAGCCGAAGCTCCGCCTGCGCTTTCACCTTCCGCGGCTGCCGGTTCAGCCGCCTGTTGGGCAACCTGAACACGGCGGCCACCTTCCCGAGAATCACCTGCTGGTCGCCGTTCACCGTCTTCTCATTTGCGTCCAGTTGATCACGTCGCGGAGGCGGTCGAACGACTCTGCACATAGGCTGCAGCGCGCGAAGGTGATCCTGCAAACCCCACTGAACGGAGAACGCCTTTCCCCGCGAACCAGGAGCCCGCGCGCGCTGACAGCCTCATGCGCTAGTTAGGCAGCGGCTGTCCGGCCGTAGGCGGCCCAGCGCGCTGCACTACTCGAACCAGTGACCGGCCGCTGAGCGAGGCCAGCGGGAGAATCCTATCGAGCAACCGGACGGAATCGTCCCGGTAGATGGTGCTGGCCAAGTCGACGATCCCCGAGTGCAGGTTCTCGACACCTTCGATGTAGCGTATTGCCGCCGGACCTGTCTCGAACGGGTCGTAGCGCGGGCGTGTCGTCTGAGCAAGTTGGGCACGCTGGAAGTGGTCCTTGGCGTCGCCGCCAACTCCGTCGGTCGCGATGATGACCGGGTGCTGCGGCTGGAGAATGCCAATCTTCGCCCCGAAGGAGTAGGCGTTGCCGAGATTGAACTCTTTGTCTTTCAGCTCGAACAGGGCGAGCTCGCCACTGATGATGGCCAGACAGTCAATCTCGTCGCCGCCAACCTGCTGCTCCACGAGAATGTGCTCGAGAGGCACCCCGACCCGGCGCAGCTCTTCCTGGAGGAGAACGGTGAGCCAGCGACTCTTGTCCAGCAGCACGCGGCCCGCGTCTGTCAGTGTAAGCGCCTCCTCAATGCGCTCATCGGCAATGGCGCGACCACATGCGCAACGAAGCCCCTGCTTCGACAAAGCGTCCAGGACCTCCCTGGAGGGGGCGCGGGCGCTTTGGGATTGGCTCTTTGAGCAGACAACCACTATTTCCGAGTCAATGAGTCCATGCTCTCTCAGAGCTCGCTGTATCTTGTCAGTCTGGTCGCGCGCGTCCTGGGGAAGCTGCTTGGCGAGGTCGCGCACGAGTAGGCCGCCCGACGCCTTGATTGCGATGGCGATCGTGCGCACGGGTCTCTCGGCTAGCAGGGAGGCAGATGCAAGCTCTTCAGGTGTTGGGTTGGCAGGTGACTCTCTTCCCTCGGTCTTGAGCCGTTCGAAGCTCTCGGATGGATAGAAGTACGGCTGCAAGTCGATGTTGAGGCGTTGTCTAGTCACGTCGCAGAGAGCGGCGAGGGCGTCGCATTCGAGTTCTGCGCTCACGTAGGCGACCTCGACGAAGGCCTCAGTGTCGACATCAGCTGCGGCGTGACCCACGGCGCGTACAGCACGTCGATGAAGCGGCCGCTCTTTGAGGGCAATGGCGATCAGGCTCCTTCCATCAGTGAAGATCTCCCCGTCGACAGTGACTGTATCGGTCTCGCGAGCCCGAGGGCGTTCGGACGCAGCTTCACGAAGCCCTTCTGGTGAGAAGGCGAGGATTGCCGCCTGGGCTTCGAGGGTTGGCAGAACGAGAGGACGCCACCCTACCGGGGAAGCAGCGCGCAGTTCAGCGAAGCGCTGTGCCTGCTCTGTACGCGCAGAGGCATGGAACATCCGCAGGATGAGCATCGTCTTCCTCCATCGTACATCGGCGCCGCTGCCTAACGATCGCGCATCACCCGCGGCCGCGGTGCACCAGGGCCGCCGTCGAGTGCATGCGCTGGCTAGCCGGCGTATTCATCGCCCTCAGCCTTCCACGAGTGCTTCCAGTCTCTGCACAAACGCCTCGACCTCGGCACGGTAGTACACGCTTGCCAGTTCGTTGGGCCTCGGAAGGTTCTCAACGCGCCGCTTCCATTGCCTGTCGAGCGTCGCAATCTAGGCATAGGAAGTCGCCATGACTGCATGACACAAGTCGAGGCCGTCGTGCGGTCGGAGCTGATATGCGCGTGCCTCGACTACGAGTGTACGCAAGAGGTGCGAGAGTGCGAACGTCGCCGGGCGCGCAGGGTCAAAGACGACTGGCGGCACCGATTCATCAAGCGACGCTGGGCGTACCTCGTATGCCGCCCTTTCCTGAGCGACTCTATCCAGCAGCGCTTGATCGATCTGCGCCGACTCGCGTGCCTGCGTCGGGTCGTTGCGCACCCAGTCGACCACTGCGCTGAGCCGGAAGAAGGTATCCGGCGAAAGGTCAAGCACGCGGGTTCCGTTTGGCGACAACTGATACGCGCGCTCTTGGAAGAACGACGTGAGGGAACGCTCCGAGACCGGCGCGCTCCGCCCTGCGCCAGCCTCTTCGCGCCGAACGACTTCCCACGGACTCAGAGCCAGCGGTATCCATTCGGGCCCAAGAGCGTCTAGGAACGAGCGCACGTTGTCTGATATGGACACTTCGATGGCATTTGCGAAGGAAAACAGGACGGTCCCTCCACGGAGCACTGCGTGGACGAACCGATCGCGGAGATCGCCGGGTCTGGCGAGTTCAGAGACGACGTCGTTATCGAGGTAGACACCTACGCGATCGCCAAGCTCCGCGACGCAGTCGACTTCGCCTCCCTCCATTGTGAATCGGACCACTGCTGTGCTCCTGGAATCCGTCCGGCTAGCCTGTAAGTAGACTGCGCGTTGGCATCCGGGGTGCCGCGAGCATACCTGCAGAGCCTGCAACGTACCCGACATGGCGTTGGCGACCGCAAGCGCCGCAACCCGCTGTCCACGAAGATCTATCAGGGCCAAAACCCTGGCGGCATCAACACCGAAACCTAGCGCAGCTTGCGACCTATGCTACGCCTGAGCTGGCTCACGAACAAGCAGGACCCGAAGTGGACTGCGAAACCCGCGGCCGTTCGTCAGGCCCGGTGCCTCGCAAGACGCGACCAACGCGTGGGTCCGACGGGAGATCGACTGATTCGGATCGGCGGATGCAAGTGTAGAGACGCGGGCGCAACCGCTGCCATCCCACCGGCAGCCCTCATCCGGGGCGAGGCGCTTCACAAGGAGTGGCACGGGACGAACGGCGCGGCTGCGCCGCTCGATCAGCCCTGCGCCGTCTAGTAGGCCATCTCGCGCAGCGCGCCGATGCGCTTGACCATCGGCGGATGCGAGGCGAACAGATCGGACAGGAAGCCCTCGCGGGTGCCGATCTTCCGTCCGAGCGGGTCGGCAATGCACAGGTTGGCCGTGCCACGCTTGATCGCCCTCGTCGGCTCGACGGCGAACTCGATCTTCTGAAGCGCGCTCGCCA
>Ga0315296_10002905_pt1 | contig 14480 bp, 13 predicted proteins | sample YL17G14_18_MG_FD_203921 | JGI IMG/M metagenome (GOLD analysis project Ga0315296, IMG submission 203921) | Sediment microbial communities from Yellowstone Lake, YNP, Wyoming, USA - YL17G14_18 | ecosystem: Environmental > Aquatic > Freshwater > Lake > Sediment | place: USA: Wyoming | collected... | reverse complement strand
TCCTTCCCGCCCCTGGCTCTCCTGGAACTTCAGGAGACCTTCCCGGAGGCCGAGGATCGCCAGAAATGGATCGACGCGGTCCAGTTGCACCTGGATGAATATCTGCTGCCCATGGCGGAACGCAGCGCTTACCGCATCTTGCCTCTCGGATTGTTCGTGGGTTCACCGACGCCCGAGACTTACCGGCCGCTGGCTGGCGACCTTACTTACCGTTACTTCATGCCGACGCGCAAGCAGTTCTGGTGGCTGGGGACAACGTCCCACCTGGAATCCAACGCCCTGCTGCTGGCGCGCTTTGCGCGGCTCGTGGCAGGCAAAGGAAAGCCGTATGTGGACCTCGCCTACCGGCAGCTCGAGTGGGTAATGGGCGCGAATCCTTTTGCCGCCTGCCTGATGACCGGCGAGGGCATGCGCAATCCCTATCCGCACTCGCGCTTCGTGGGGCTCATTCCCGGCGGCATCATGAACGGCATCGCCGGCAACATGGCGGATGAGCCCGTCCTCGACCTGCAATATACCCAGGACTGGCGCACCTGCGAGTACTGGAGCCCGCACGTGGCCTTCTATATCTGGGCGAATTCGGTGCTGGAAGGAATTGTGTAAAGAGCAGGGAATCTGCAATGGCGCAGCGTGGCAGGTCAGCGATGGCCCTTCATTGACCCAGCTTGATTCAATGCCCAGCCGCGGAGCTGCTCTCGGCGGTCAGGTGAGGAGCAACCTTGTATCTCGGCGTTGTGAATGATATTCTCACGTGGCGATGAAGAACGCATCTTGGGCGGATATTCTCGAGTTGGAAATCTCGGAACGGATTCAGCTAGTCGAGGACGTCTGGGACAGTATTGCGGCCGTCCCCGATGCCGTTCCACTGACCGAGACGCAACGGGAGGAACTCGACCGCCGTCTTGCTGCGTACCATGAAAACCCCCAAGGTCTCTCTCCGTGGGATGAGGTAAAGAGGCGGCTGGGCAGCCGCGCATGACTCATCAGTTGGTTGTCGCCGCTCCGGCCGAGTCCGACATCGCACAAGCCTCTGAATGGTATGAAGAAAAGAGCAAAGGACTCGGTCTGGAATTCTTGCGTGCCGTTGACGCTTGCCTGATGTCGATTCGGCGGAATCCTCTTGCTTACCCTAAGGTCCACAAAGATATCCGCAGAGCACTACTGCGCAAGTTCCCCTTCGGCACGTTCTATGTTGTCGCGGATGAGCAGATCGTCATTCTGGCCTGTTTTCACGTGAGGCGCGGTCCGGGTACACTCCACCGCAGGTTCTGACGTTCTTCAAGAAAGCCGATGAACTCCGTCCCGCGCTTGCGAGACAGGTACACGCTGCGTTCTAAACTTCTGGAATCCCCAAATCCTTACTGCCGAGCGGCGACATCTTCGCCTGGGGCGCATACTGCTCAAGCAGGTCCAGCGCGATGCGCCCGCGGTGCACGCGCTCGCGGCCCATGTTCACCGCCAGGTCTTCGATGTGCCGGCCGCAGGGGTAAATATCCGGGGCGTTGCGCAGGCCGAACTTGAAGTAAATCGGCGCGGCCACCTGCACCAGTTGCGGCATCTCGTAATAGCGGACGAAGCCGCCGAAGTTGTCGGGCACCTCGATGTAGATATCAATGGGAATATCCACGGCCTGGCGCAGCGCGCCCACCTGGGCGGGGGTCAGATCGGTCGGGATATTCAGCGTGGAGACTCCGGCGCGCTCGAAGAGTTTGGCGGTGGCGGGATTGGCGGCAGGCAGCGTGACCGAACTCTTGATGACCAGGTTCTTGGGTAATTCGCCCTTCTTCTTCATTTCATTCAGCACCCAAATCAGGCCGAGGTCGGCGGGCAGCACGCTGCGAATGCCCAGGTCACAGGCACGCTTCACATCTTCGATGGCGTACACCAACTGATCCGCGCCACGATGTTGGAGGCCGATGACTTTCCCGGCGGTGGAGGCGGTCTGCGCGCCGGTTTCAAACGTGGCGCGCGGCCCGACGAACAGACACACCTCGATCTGCTGGTCGGCGCCGATGTGCGCCATCTCCGCGATTTCCTTCTTCGTGAGCAGCATGATGCCGCTGCCTTGGCTGACACGGTGCACAGGCACTTGAAGTTCTTTCGCCGCCGCCAGCACCTCGCGGAAGACGCGTGGGCCTTCCACGCTCGGGATCTCAAAGCGCCACTGCCCGCCGTCCGGGAAGCGCTTTGTGCTGGACTTCAGCGCGTGATTGTCTTCGCTTGGTAAACCCAGCCTGGTAAGGAACTGTTGCGTCTTTTTCATGACTCAACCCTTCGATCAGAGAGATTGCAGGCGTGGCATGTAACTAGGATTTGATCTCCCCAGACTGCTGTGACCTGCGAGGCACGGGACTGGAAAAACTCATTATGGCTCGCTTGAGGAACTAGGAAAAAGACTACATTTCTCGTTCGGAACGAAAAAAGGTCTGCTGCACCCGTAGCCCAGCACAGCTCTTGCGCCGTATTGCATATAAAGGGTCCCCTCTTCTGCCGTCCGAAGTGCTGATATAGAAGAATTGAATGTCCTCGCGAGAAGGTACACCAAAGCTCGTCGGAATACAGGTGCTTAGGAGAACGTTTCATGCGATAGGGCACGGACGGAACTTCGAGGCCATTGTCCGGATCAAAGAAAACAAGGTTAGCACCAGTTTCCCGGGCAACCGATAAAAACTCTTGGAAGTAAGTTCGGCGCTCCAAACTGTTGGCGGGAAGCAACTTTGAGAAGAAAAACCTAGCCGTGGGAAGGATGCCCCAGCTCTCGGCGTAGGAGACGTGACGCTTCCGCGGGTCGGTCGTCTGTTGTAGCGACTCAAAAAGGGGTGGATCGTACTCGCTCCAATTACCCTTTCCATTCAGGTATTTCCTTTTCCCGCCGTCCGATCCCCCATCGTCGGGTGTCAGCATCCAGCATACAGCTAGGCTTATGTCATGGCTGCAAAGGGTGCGCAGAAGCCCGTATTTCCTGAAATCGTTGATGTCACCAAAGTATTGGTTTTTCACTCCAAGACCCGCATAGCCAAAGAAAAACTCGGACGGACATAGGCGGCTACAGCCGCAGAACAACCCACTGACAACTGACGACTGCCTACTGCGTATACTTCAGATAGACCGTCCGCGTCTCGGTGTAGAAATCCAGCGCCAGCGGCCCTTGCTCGCGCATGCCGAAGCTCGACTCCTTGGTGCCGCCGAATGGGAGTTGATATTCCACGCCTGCCGTGGGCAGGTTCACGGTGATCAAGCCGGCTTGAATCCCGTTGATAAACTGGTGCACACGCGTCAGATCTCGAGAAACGATCGACGCCGAAAGGCCGAAGCGGGCGCTATTGGCCAGCCGCATCGCATCATCGAAATCCTCGGCCACCATCAGCGCCAGGACCGGCCCAAAGACCTCTTCCTGGGCGATGCGCATCTCGGGCGTCACATTGCCAAAGATAGTTGGCTCGACGAAGTAGCCCTTGTCGTAGATCCCGCCGGTCAGGCGATTCCCGCCACACAGCAGCTTCGCGCCTTCCTGCTTGGCAATCTCGATGTATTTCAAATCGGTCTCAAGCTGGCTGGCGTCCACTGCCGGGCCCATGTCGATGCCGGGTTCAAGGCCGTTACCAACCTTCATCTTGCGGGTCTTGGCCACCAGGATTTCGACCAGCCGCTCGTAGATAGCGCGCTCGATGACAGCGCGGCTGCACGCCGTGCACTTCTGGCCCGTGGAGAAGAACGCGCCGTTCACCAGGACGTCCGCGGCGTAATTCAGGTCTGCGTCCTTGAGGACCACCGTGGGGTTCTTCCCGCCCATTTCGAGCTGCACGCGAATCTTGCGCCGTGCCACGCGGTCGTAGAGCGTGTTCCCGACCTCGCAGGAGCCAGTGAATGATACGGCGCGAATGGCGGGGTGATCGACCAGCGTATTGCCAACCGTGCCTCCTCCGCCGGTGAGGTAGTTGACGGCGCCCGCCGGGATGCCCGCTTCGTGAAGCGCTTCCACCAGGCGCAGAGCGCTCAGCGGCGCAAGCGACGCCGGTTTGATCACCACCGTATTGCCACCCACCAAGGCCGGCGCCATCTTCCAAGCGGGAATGGCGCTGGGAAAATTCCAGGGCGTAATGAGGCCCACCACTCCCAGCGGCTTGCGCATCGTGTAGCAGAAGACGTTCTCGCGCTCGGAGGGAATCTGGTAGCTGAACTGCCTCGCGCCCTCGCCGCCGAAATAGCGGAAGATGTTGATGGCACGCTTCACTTCCGCCTTGGCTTCCGGCAGCGTCTTGCCTTCCTCGCGCGTCATGTCCTCGCCGAGTTTGGCAAGCCGGCTCTCCAGGATTTCTGCGGCCTTGAAGAGATATTCCCCGCGTCGCGGGGCGGGCAGCGCTGCCCAGCCTGGCTGCGCCTTCGCGGCCACGTCGCACGCCTCCTGGACGTCTGCGGGGCCGGATGCTTGAAACAGACCCACCACCTCGTCCGTGTCGGCCGGGTTGATGTTCGGAAACGTCTTCTGGGATTTGCACTCGACCCACTGGCCAGCAACATAATTGCGGAACACTTCGGGCATAGAGTCTCCCTTGCGCGAATGGCGATGGGGTTTCGATTCCCGGCTGCGGCGAGTCATTATCATCGGGCGGTTTGGTGAGTGTCAAGCGGAGCCGCGATGCTGATGCCTGCAGTTGCCAGGCCGCGAAGCCCTCGGCTACAATGCGCCCCGTGAAACGGAAACCAGAAAAGCTCCCTGAGAAATCGCCGAGGCCCGCGCCGAAATGCAACTGCAAATGCACCCAGTGCGACGTTGGCGCCCACTGCGGCAAGCGCCGCAACGAGTGTGAATGGCCGAACTGGAGTGATCTGGCAAGGAAGAAAAGCTAAGGGTGAGCGGCGTGGAGTGAGATGCTGTTGGCCGCTTTCTCCTCGCGCTCCTTCTGCGCCCACTCCGTGAACATGCGTTCGAATTCCGCTGGCGAATATACGCCCTTTTGGGTCAGGAGGCTGTTCATGGCGTACACAGTAGCTTTGAAACGCTCATCCCTCGACAGTGATTCGAGAGCTTCTTCGAATGACATGACCGTTCTCCCTCTTTCCGGTTCTTGCATCCTCAAGTTAGCCTGAATGTTACCCGCTTCCCCGCGACGTTTCAATACGTTTCCGCGCCCGCTGCGACGTGCAGATTCGTCTAGCGGCAAACACGATCTGGTTGCTAATTCTCTCCAAACCTGAAAATATCCATCTTCGCGAATTCTGGAGGGGGACATGCGCAAGAGCGTTGTTGCCCTTGAGTTCCTCGTGCTGGTGGGACTCGCCAGCGGTGCCGCGGCAAGAGACTACGAGACGGTGGAGATGACCGCCGCGCATCTGGGCGGCACGACCGTGGGCTTCAACCTCATTCTGCCTCGCGACTATGCCACCTCCGCACGGCGCTACCCCGTGCTTTACCTGCTGCACGGCTACACCGACCACTATCCCGCCTGGGTGAGCTACACGCACCTGACCCAATACGCGCGGGGCTACGATCAGATCATCGTGATGCCGGAAGGCGACAACGGTTTCTACACCAACAGTGCGTCTGACCCCAACCTCGCCTGGGAGGATTTCCTCATCCTGGATTTGATTCCCTACGTGGACAGCCACTACCGCACCGTCGCCTCGCGGAGCGGACGCGCCATCGCCGGCCTTTCCATGGGAGGCTACGGCGCCATGAAGCTGGGATTGAAGTACCCCCAGATGTTTTCCGCCGTGGCGAGCCTGAGCGGGGCAGTGGCCGCAGCCCGCTGGCGGCAACGGCCCCTCGACGATGCGGAATTCAATAAATTGATCGATGGCGTATTCGGCCCGGCTGACAATCCCGCGCGTGCCGCCAATGACCCCTTCGAGCTGGTGAAGAAGGTGCCAGCCGACGCTCGCCCGCAACTCTACCTATCGATCGGCTCCGAGGACTTCCTGCTGGAAGAGAATCGGGAATTCGCGCGGCTTCTGACGCAACTGAAGATTCCCTACGAGTACCGCGAGATTCCAGGCAAGCACGAATGGCCCGTTTGGGACCAGCAGATTCAGGTGGTGCTGGCAATTCAGGCGCCGCTGATTGGGGCGCTTTCGGGAACGCGCTACTGACCCCGGTAGGGGCGGGCCTGGGTGTCCGCCCTGGGGCGCACCCGCGGGTGCGCCCCTACAAGAGAGAGCGGACGCGTGCCGAGCGCTGTTCCGGGTCCGACATCAGCGCGACAGCGTATTGAAAGCCGCCCAGGCAGCCGCGCATCACCGCCAGGCTCCGATAGTAGTCGTGGTAGCGAAACCCCGTCTCGCCTCGCCACATGGGAAAGGCCGCGCAGGCTTCCAGCCAGCGATCGTAAACCGCGCTGACATCAAGGTAAGTATCGGGCTGGAAGTTGGTCATGTCTTCCCAGTTTTCCGCAAAGAAGAGCTTGCCTACGGAGTGCGCCGGACGTTCGCGTGTGATGGCGGGAAGGCCGGCATAGAAGAGGGCGTCGCGCACAAGGGCATGGCAGTTCTGGTGGTCCTTGTGCCAACTGCCGCTCCAGTGGGTCACGACCAGGGCAGGCTTGAACTGCCGGATAGCGTCGCATACGGCGAAGCTCGCTTCGTCATGCAGGGGAATCACGGCGTCGGGATAGGTGAAGAAGGCAGTCTCGGCGCCCAGGATTTTTGCCGCCTTTTCGGTGGCGGCGCGTTGCATCTCGCCATATTCCTTGGGCGGAATGGTCTTGTGGCCGCGCTCGCCTAGCGAGAGGCTGAGGAAAACGCCGCGCCCGCCGTTGCGGATGTGTTGCGCTACTGTGGCGCCCATAGTGAACAAGGCATCGCCGGGGTGCGCAGCGATGGCGAGGATGGTTGACGACATGGGATTACCTCTAACCTTGCGGATTGTGTTGTAGCCCGAAGAAGCAAATCAAAAGGCAAAAAGCAAAAATGAAGAGCGAACAAGTGGCCGCCGGAGTTGGCAAATCCAAAATCTAAAATCCAAAATCACAAATTCCCATTACCGCGCCACCACCGGCAGAACCAAAGCCGAAGGGCGCTCGCGGTCGTGATAGATGGTGTTCGTCGCCTTCGTCAGGCGGGTGGCGCCGCCGATTTCTTCGCCCGTATTCAAGTTGCGATCGAAGCGCGGGAAGTTGCTGCTTGAGACCTCCAGGCGCAGTTTGTGCCCCGCGCGGAAGACATTGCTGGTGGCCCAGAGGTCGAGGGTGAACTTATAGACCTCTCGCGGATTCATGAACTCCGGCTTCTCCGGCGAGTTCCGGTAGCGCGCCCGCAGGATGCCGTCGCTGAGGTTTTGGGCGAAGCCGTTGGGCCAGACGTCCACGAGCTTGGCGGTGAAGTCGGTGTCCACGGCGGAAGAGCTCGCATAGAACTCGAGACTGACGGGCCCGGTCACCTCGAAGTCTTGCTTGAAGGGTGCGGTGGTGAACACCAGGACATCGCCTCGGGCCTCGGCGGGGCGCTGGTCAAACGCCCCCGAAGCAAGGCTCTCGTTGTCGCAGCAGAGGCCGCCGCCATGCGTGGGGACCGGCTCGAGGGGGTTGTACACGAAGTGGTCAGGCGTCTCCGCCTGCGGCGCGTCGGCCGTGAGTGTTCCGTCGCCGAGGAGGGAATTCGCGTTGCCGCCCGAGTGCAAGTAGTACGGAGTGGTTTTCGCGCGCGCCAGGGGCCAATCGTCTTCTTCCCGCCAAACGTTTTCTCCCATAACGAAGATCTTCACCGGCTTCTCGCGTTCCACACCGCTATTTATGCCCTTCAAAAGGTAGTCATACCAACGGAGCATCAGCTCTTCGGTGTCAAACGGTTCCGCGCCGTTGCGCGCCGCGGGACCGAAATCCACTTCGCCGACCTTGCTGCCGTACCGCCCGTGATACCAGGGCCCGACCAGCAGCCGCTGGCCCCGACGAGCAGCGTCGCCTCCGGCGTGCGCCTTGATGCCGACGTAGTTCCGCAGCGTCCCGCCCAGAAAGATGTCGTACCAGCCGCCCACGTGGTAAGCGGGCACCAGGACCTTCGCGTGCTGCTCTTCAATCGACCACTGCTTCCAATAGTCGTCGTAGCTGGGGTGGGCAAGCCAGTCGGTGAAGTAAGACGCCAGACCCTCCGCGCTGCCCAGTTCGAGGAGCGGGTAAGCGGTGAGGGGCAACTTCCAGATCCACGGCAAGGCTCCCGATTTCTCTCGCGCGCGCCGGCTGAGCGTGTCCTGGGCGAGGCCCGAGGTCCACGATTCATTGAACCATTGCTCGAACGCGCCGCCCTGATAGGTCCAGCCGTCGTGATAGTTGGACGCTGTGACTACCGGGAAGACGCCCGCCAGGTGCGGCGGCGAGGCGATGGCGGCGAGCATCTGCGTCGCGCCGACGTAGGAACCGCCGAACATCCCCACCTTGCCGTTGGCGTACGGCAGCGCGGCGGCCCATTCCACCGTGTCGTAGCCGTCCTCCGCCTCATGCTTGAACGGGTACCACTCACCCTCGGAGGTGTAGCGCCCGCGGACGTCCTGGATGATGGCCACGTAGCCGCGCGCTGCCGCCTTGAGACCGAAATCCACGCCGCCGCGTTTATCGTAAGGCGTGCGCTGCAGCAGCACGGGGAACTTGCCATCCGCTTTGGGCCGGTAGATGTCGGCACGCAGAATGACGCCATCGCGCATCTTCACCGCCACGCCACGCTCAATCGTCACCTCATAGCGCTCGGCGGCCAGCGCCGCAGCCCCCGCCACCCAAAAGAGAAGCACCAGTGAAATGATCTTGTGCCGGTTCATCATTACCTCGCTGTTCTGTCTGGGTCCGCGCCCTAGCCGCGCGTCAGCAAGAAGCAGGATTATGAACGCGCAACGGTAGCTAATCAAGCGGGGGAGCACGCTTACGGTGCTCCTGCCGCGTGAGCGCCACAGGTAGCGCAGCCCGTCGGCTGACGGGCTGCGGCTTTTGCATTCCGAAAGCTACGTCAGCGTTAGTTCCCTCAGCGCGCCGAGCAGCCGTTCCACTTCTTCCGCCGTGTTGTAGTGCACCAAGCCGATGCGCAACATGCCGCCGCTGGATTCGACCCCGAGGCGTTCGGTCAGGTTGAGCGCGTAGTAGTTGCCGTCCCAGGTGAAGATGCCGCGCGTGCCGAGGAAGTCTGCCAGCTCGCGCGGCGTGTGACCGGCAAGCCGGACAGCCACCGTCGGGACGCGCCGGTCAAAGCGTCCCGGGTCGCGAATGCCATAGAACGTCAAGCCAGGGACTCCGAGCAGGCCCGCAATGAGCCGCTCCACAAGGCCGAGTTCATACGGCCGGATCGCCTCATAAGCGGCAAGCAACGCCGCGCGGCAGGTGGCCGCGGCGGGATTGGCGCGGCGCCCCAGTTCGGCCAGGTAATCAACCGCCGCGGCGACGCCGGCCAGCCCTTCGTGGTTCTGCGTGCCAGTTTCCCAACGATCGGGGATCTGGTCCGCAGCGGGGCGCACTTTGTAGGGCCGCAGCCGCATGAGGTGCTCACGCTTGCCGTAAAGCACGCCGGTGTGCGGTCCGAAGAATTTGTAGGGTGAGCAGGCCAGAAAATCGCAGTCCAGCGCGCGCACATCGATTGAGCCGTGCGGGGCATAATGCACGGCATCAATGAAGGCCATCGCACCGACAGCGTGGGCCAGCCGGACGACGTCGGCCACGTCGTTGATGGTTCCTACGGCGTTCGAGGCATAACCCACGGCCACGAGGCGCGTGCGCGGATTAATCTGCTGCGCCAGGTCTTCCATGTCGAGCGTGCAGTCCTCGACGCGGATGTCCACCGCGCGGACCACGGCGCCACGCTCCGCGAGCGCCTGCCAGGGCGCGACGTTGGCGTCGTGGTCGAGGCGCGTGACCACCACCTCGTCGCCCGCGCGCAGTTCGCGCGCGAGGGCGTGGCTGAGCGCGAAGGCAAGCGTGGTCATGTTGGGCCCGAAAACCACTTCGTCTGCGTCGCAGCCAAGCAGGTCGGCGATGGCCGCGTGCGCTCCGGCAATAATCTCATCGCTGCGCCGGCTGGTCGAGAACGCGCCGTGCGTATTGGCGTTCGAATGCACCAGGTAGTCGCGCATCGCGTCAATCACGCGCTCGGGCACTTGCGTGCCCCCGGGTCCGTCGAAGAAGACTGCCGGATAACCATTCACTTTCTGCGCCAGCGCGGGGAACTGCGCGCGCGCCCAGGCCACATTGAAATCCGTCATTGCTGACTCCTTTCCTCTCCGATCCCTCGCGGGCCGGGTATCAGCCACCAGTGGTTTGCTCTGCCCGAACTCCCGTGAAGCCTACTCCGCCACTTCGCGCCGGGTCAATCGCGGAATGACCGCGTGAGCTTTCAAGCTTTCCGGAAGCGCGATCGGCGCCTTTCCTTGACGCTTCTCGAGGCGTGCTATAGACTTTTTCAGGTTGCACTCGACGAAGTGAGGAAACCGAGTGAAGAAGGAAACGATCATCGCCGCTATCATTTTCTTCAGCCTGGGATTCCTGGCCGGTTACATCTATCAGGCCCAGACTAGTTTTCGCACGGCCCAGCAGCGGGCCGTTTCCGGAGTGCCGCCTCTCCATGAGGAACAGGCGGGCGGCACGGCAACACCCAGCGGACCCCCGGCAGGGATGGGTCAGGGGCTTCCGGAAGGACATCCCCCCGTAGACATCTCCGCCGTCGTCAAGACTCTCGAGGAGCAAGCCGCGCAGAATCCGCAGGACCCTGCGCCCCGGCTGAAGCTGGCCAACTACCTCTACGACCACCGGCAGTGGCAGCAGGCTACGGAGTGGTACCAGAAGGCGCTGGAACTGGACCCGAGGAATGTCAGCGCGCGCACGGATCTAGGAACGGCCTATTTCAATCTGGGCCGCCCGCAAGACGCGCTCCGGGAATATCGCCAATCACTCGCCATCGACCCCAAGCACGAGCCCACATTGTTCAATTCGATCATTGTCAACCTGGAGGGCCTGCACGACGTGGCCGCCGCCGAGCGGGCCTGGGACCGGCTGCACCAGTTGAATCCGAGCTATCCTGGACTCGACAACATGAAAAGCCGCGTGCAGGCCGCGCGCGGGTCCGGCGCGAAGGCTCCCGCCCGCCAGTAAGCCTGGACATCCTTCCGGCCCTCGATGTCGTCTGAGGATTTATGACCCGACTTCTCCTCTACCTGCTTAACCTGGTCTTCGTAATCATTATCGGGTGGATTCTGAACCGCATTGTCCGGCGCCTGTTCGGAGCGCTGGGGGTGCATGTGCGGGGTCCGCGGGTCGGGTCAGGAACAGGCAACGGGACTCGCGTGGTTCGCGGCGAGACGGCCCGCGACCCTGTCTGCGGCATGTTTGTTTCCACGGAGCTTTCGCATCGCCTGACGCGCGGCAAGGAGACACTGCATTTCTGTTCGCGCGAGTGCCTGGAGCGCTACGAGAAGAATGAACCTCAGTCCTGAGCCAAGGGACAGAGCAGTGGGCTTTAGTCCGGTATGCCGTGCTGGCGTAAAGGCCGCCTCGAGGTGCATCGTCGCGGCGCTCCTGGTCCTCGGCTGGAGTCTTCCTGCACATCGACGGCCAGGGCCAAGGCCGCATGCTCGTGGCGCTGGACGACGGCCGCATCCTGCAAAATCACGCCACGCTGCGGCAGACGCTTCGCGCCCGCCTCAAGGGCCCCGCGACTGTCCGCCGGCCCGGTCATGCTCGAAGTCGATTCTGAGACCCGGCTGGAGGTGGATGGCGCGCCGGAGAGAAGCCGTTGACCAACGATACGATTTTTTCGCGGTTCCGCCTCAAATCCTTATTGACACGCTGGCAAGCGATTTTATAATCGATTCGGATTGCACCTGAGGTGGATGGCTCAGCTACATAGATGAATCACCAGCTTAATCCTTCCCCGCCCGTGGTTCTGACCATTGCGGGATTTGATCCCTCCAGTGGCGCGGGGATAACCGCCGACCTCAAGACCTTCGCTGCCCACAACTGTTACGGCGTAGCTGCTATCACGGCCCTGACCGTGCAGAACACCCAGGGGGCGAGCGCCCTGCACCCGGTCGAGGCCCCACTGCTAAAACAGTCCATCGTGTCTCTTCTGGCGGATGAGCGCGTAAGAGCCATCAAGATTGGGATGCTCGGCAACCGGGCCAATGCCGAGGTGGTGGGCGAGATCCTGGATTCGAACGCCCCGCTGCCCGCGGTTCTGGACCCCGTCGTGCGCTCGGCGAGCGGGCTGAATTTGGTGGATGCGGCAGGGCTCGACTACCTGCGCGAGCACCTGTTGGGCCGCGTCCGGCTGGTCACGCCCAACTTGGATGAAGCAGCGGCGCTCACCGGTCTAAAGGTTGAGAACATGGAGCAAATGAAGGCGGCGGCACGCAAGCTGGTGGAGATGGGCGCGCGGGCCGTGGTGGTGACCGGCGGCCACCTGGATAAGGCCATCGACGTCTATTTCGATGGCACGGAGATGGAAAGCTTCGTCGGCGATCGGGTGAAACCCGACAATACCCACGGCACGGGCTGCACCTTCTCCTCTGCCATCGCCGCCAACCTGGCCCTGGGCCGGCAACTCCGCGACGCCGTGGTGCTCGCCAAGGCGTACGTGACGGAGGCCATTCGCAAAGCCTATGCCGTAGGGCCCGGCCGCCTCCCCCTGAACCACCTCTACCGGATGCAGCAAAACCCCCGCGCGACGGATCATACCCCCGTCATCCCCGAACCCGGGCACTGAGCTGTATGTCTTGTTCCCTTGGCTGGGCGAGCCTAGCAAGCCGCAGCAAGAACGGACGAGCCACATGTCCCTCCCAGCCCTTGCGGCGGGGCAATGAACACGATCCGGGGCGTCAGCCAGGCGACGGGCGCGCCGCGGCTAGGCGGGGCGGAGGATCTTCTCGACTTCCTCGCGGTCGGTGTCGGTGACCAGGGGGATGCCGCTGATCTCGGCGGCCCGAGGCGTGAGCGCGGCGATATCGTCGCGGGAAATGTGCTCCAAGGCGAACTTACGCGCCCCGCACATCAACTGCCGCAGCCCCTGGGCCACGCGCTGGTAGTAAGTGTAGAGGCCGATGGCGCCGATGGGGATGTTGCGGTAGCGGTCCTTGTAGCGCTCCTGCAGCTCGGGAGCGGTGACGAAGACCTCATCCACCGTGGTCCCAAAGCGCTCGATATAAACCGGCAGGCTGTTCTCCTCGATGCACCGCCCGATCGTCTTCCCCACCATGGCTGCCGCGAGCGGCGAGCGGGCCCAGGCGATCAATTTGACGAACGGCGCCGCCAGCGCAAAGCCCTTGAAGATCTGATCCTCGAAGGTGAAGCCGCCCGCCAGGGCGATGGGCGGCACGTAGTGGCCCTGCTTGGCCAGACGCGCGCAGTACTCACGCAGCAGCGAGTGCAACTCGATCCCCGGGACACCCCACTCGTTCATCATCCGCCACGGACTCATACCGGTACCGCCGCCGGCGGCGTCCACGGTGAGGAGGTCGAGGCCAGCTTCCGACGACCACTTCACGGCGCGCGCCAAGTCGGCGGGCCGGTAAGCGCCGGTCTTCAGGAAGACCCACTTGGCTCCGGCCTTTCTCAGCTCCTCCGCGCGGCGCAGGAAGACGTCTCGCTCGGCCATGCCGACGCGTGAATGGCGCTCGAATTCCCGGAAGCCGCCGCGATGGAAGGCGTCAACCACCAGCGGGTTCTCGGGGTCAGGAAGCACTACGTAACCGCGCTTCTTGAGCATCACGGCCTTGGCCAGGTCCTGGATCTTTACCTCGCCCCCGATGTCCTTGGCGCCCTGCCCCCACTTCATCTCCACGGCTTTGGCGCCCAGCTTTTGAATCGCGTACTCGTGGACGCCGAGCCGGGTGTCTTCCACGTTCGCCTGGATGACGATTTCCCCGCAGCCGTCCTCCTGCCACTCGCGGAAGGTCCGCACGCGCCACTCCAGCTCGCGGCTGGAGAGCAGGTGGCCGTTGGAAAGCTGGGAGTCCGGGTCCATGCCGCAGACGTTTTCGCCCACCGTCAGGCTGGTGCCCGAGATCGCCGCGCCGATGGCCAGCCCCTCCCAGTTGTTCTTGGCGATATTGGTGGAGCCGAGCGCCGCCCCGATGAAAGGCAGTTTCGAGCGCAGGCCGGGCTCGCGTCCCCAGCGGACTTCCAAGTTGACATTGGGGAAGAGGGCCTTATCGCTGTCCGCTTCGATTCCCCACGCCCCGGTCGCCCGCCCCAAGATGGTGAAGTGGGAAAGATCGACCGGATAGTTCTTGGCCGAGGCCGTGGTGATGATCCCGAAGGGCTGCGGGTAGATCATCTCCGGGCCGCGATAGGCCGACTTGCCAATCTCGCACATGCCGATGCAGCCGTCGATGCAGGTTGTACACATCCCGCTGAACGGGCTGACCGAATCCTCGGTGCGGTTCTTGGTCAAGGTCGCCGCGGACGCATTCAGGCGCGAGTAGGTCATATTAGCTCTCCGTGTTCTTTTGGCGGCTCGGGCTTCTCCCAAACCCTGTCCCTACTGAGCGGACCGGCGAGCCGCAACGGCCCGGCCAGCTC
>Ga0315296_10002904_pt1 | contig 14481 bp, 19 predicted proteins | sample YL17G14_18_MG_FD_203921 | JGI IMG/M metagenome (GOLD analysis project Ga0315296, IMG submission 203921) | Sediment microbial communities from Yellowstone Lake, YNP, Wyoming, USA - YL17G14_18 | ecosystem: Environmental > Aquatic > Freshwater > Lake > Sediment | place: USA: Wyoming | collected... | reverse complement strand
ATATATGGTGGAGCCCCATCACCTACTGAAACAATGTATTTACTTTGAATAAGCGTTGTAGGCGCGGCTATTCTACAGAAGCCTATGGTACCGTTTGGTCCTAAGATGCCAAAACTTACCTTTCCATTTACCTTGTCAAACTCGAAGTTTGAAACTGAAGAATTACAAATGACGGATAAAAAGTATGTTTGCGATCCATATTGAACAGTGAAATTCGTAAACATGCCCATTAAGGGATAATGATCCCCAGCGAACGGCGAATTTCCTATGCCGTCCAAATCCGCATCTGAACCTATATAATCGCTCCAATAGTTGCCCTCTGCGCCATTATCCAAGATAATCGGTGGGAAAGCTTGCCATTGTTTCGTGTTGTTTATGAAGTTATTATGATAGAAAATATTTGACGGAGAGTTTTGACCCCACAAGCCAATGATGTTATTCTCGATGATGTTTTCTAAGAAAACATTGTTACTGCTGCTATCATGAACAAATATACCAGCGTATGAATTGTTTATGATCACATTGTTGAAAATTTTGCTATCATTAGAATTAGTTAATTGTAAACCGTAATAATTCTCTCTCAATACAGTGTTATTGATTACAGCGAAATTGCACATGTATATGGATATGCCGCTATAAGGGTATAGCTCTCCTGTTCCATTTTGAATTGTAAACCCACTGATCATCACGTTAGGGGATATTACATTGATAACGTGCCCCTTACGTCCTCCGTCAATAATAGTGGTTTCGGGATTTTCGCCAATAATAGAAACAGACTTATTAACAAGAAGGTTCTCGTAGTATGTTCCATTAGTAACTTTTATGATGTCTCCTGGATTTGCTGCGTTGATAGCTTTCTGTATAGTTTCATATCCAGGGCTTGGAACCCTGATTGTGCCGGGGATTGCCACTACAACTCTGTTGCATATCACTCCAACTAAAACTATTAAGAGCATCAAAACAGCAGCTTTGAAAATAATCTTTCTAAGCATAGTGTAAACCTCACAAATAATATGCTTCTAGTCAAATAAAGTTATTTTCTCTTGAAATCTGTTGTTCCAAGAAGATGGAATGAGGGAGATCGCGCTTCTTTTTGTCCGTGCATAGTTCGAAGTTTACAGTAAAATCGTCTGGTGTTCCTTCAACAGTTGCACTTACATATCCATTTATCTTAAAATATGGTGAGTCTCCGGCAAATATTTGATAGCCAGTGGGGTTTTCTCCCGTCGCTGCTTCAAAATCGTTAACTTTAAAGATATCTCGTTAGAACTCTACCAAAAAGCCCGCTGATGAATATTTCATCTTTTCAGAAGGTTTTGCTTTAGCAGAGCCTTTGAATCCGTATAACAGTTCCATTCGTATAAGCCAACTAGGCTTTAAGATTACGGCCGTAGAAGAAAATGCCACAAGCGTGTATATGTATCCTTGGAAAGATGGTGGAACTTGTGCAGACATCGGAGTTATAATAAGAAACCGCTCCATCCATACACCAATAATTTAATACAGAAAAATGTTTCACAAAGTATATGTGTAACCGAATTTCTTCTAATTATTAGAGAAGGCTGACGTGCAGTATCATGACCAGTTATGCAGTTGAAATACTCTGTAATAAGCATGGATTTGAAAGATTTAGGGTTAAAATTGTAAAAAGATTTAACATGCCTTCAAATATTATAATGCCTGAGTTGAGCCAGAGACCATCAATCGGCAAAATAAAGTGCATATATGTGGGTAGGGGCATCAGTAACAAAGAAGTTGAGAGATTTCTACTCGATTACTTTCGTGAGAAAGGCATGCTGGAAAGAATAGTGAAAATGCATATGATAACATGATTTCACACACAAATAGTTTTGAATTATCCAAAGCACAGTGACGTATGTTGCCTCACCACGTCATCCCTTGAAACTTTTCAGGCTTATTTTAATTCTAAAAACCATATACTTTTACTTAATTCAAACTAAATCATTTTACTCATTGCCGGATATTTTGCGACGAAAAGGTGCTTTTGATATAGAACTTTGTTCCAAAATGCTTAAATGACTTTCAACCACTAAATACTAGTGCCGAAGGAGAAGGGAAACTGTGAAGCTACGCTTAGCTATTGCAGTTGTTATGCTTTTTCTGCTAATTCTAATTCTGCCATTTTTTGTTTCACAAGTTGAGAGCGGCACCTCAACTAATACATTATATGCCCACGCAGAAACAACAACAATAGGCGGTGTGAATTATTACTTACATAAATTATCATCCGCTGATGAGCCTGCAACAACATCATCGCAGTCAGCAGTATCCGTTGGCAGGAAGTTGATGGGCAGATGGGTCTATTCCTTGAGTGGAATCGTTTCAATTCCGTCCTCAACATGGACTGTTACATATAGGGCTATGAAAAGTTCATCTGCATCATCAGTTGTAGCGCATGGCGATATTGATATATTGATTAGAAAAAGCGATAATGTGATCAGAACAACGATAGCCACAAATGTTGCAAACTCGCCTTCCTTAACGCTAACCAATACTTGGCAAACATTAAAAGGAACATGCGGTTGGACGACTTACACAGTTGTTGACCAAACAGACTATCTGGAAGTGGCATATTACATTGAGGTTACAACTGCTCAAACCTCCAAATCAGTCTCCTTAAGAGTTGATGATAGCACACTAGCGCTGGCAGACCAAACCAAAATAGCAAATGTGATGTTTACATATCCTAACCAGGCTCCTGTGGCTTCTTTCACATTCTCCCCGAGCAATCCTTTAATTTACGATACCGTGACCTTTGACGCCTCAGCCTCCTACGATCTCGACGGCAGTATTGTCAGCTATAAATGGGATTTCGGAGACGGAAACATCACAACAGTGACCAATCCAATCATAACGCATGTTTACACAACAGCTGCTTCTACAGTAAACTACACAGTAACCTTAACGGTAACAGATAATGAAGGCTCAACAGGCTTCACCACACAGATTGTGTCAGTGACAAACCCGTCTATCTTGTACGTTTCTTTACCAGCTGGCACATACATTGGACCTGACCCGGATAATTGGTTAAGTCAATGTTGGCTTCTCAACATTACTGGACTCTCCGGAACCTTCACTGTAAGGATAAATAATACACATGCAAGTTATGTATCATATAACACGCATCTGATTATTGCCCTCAACAATGCCTCTCACAATTATCTTAGCAGCCTCACCGTTGACAGCACAACAATACCCAAGACTTCCTTTACATACGGCAAACCGCAACCATACGGCTTCACACTGACATGGGAAAATGATGTATATCCAACATGGTTTAGTGACACTTATGTTGTGGGCGACATAAACCCCAAGAGCCACAAAGACGTGACAGTTTCCGTGACCTTATCTAACACAACAGGCGTGAGGATGCATTTCGACGCCTACGGGAGTGCAGATCCAGTTCCACCTCCGCCAACAAGTAAGGGTCACGTAACCGATAACCCGCACGAAAAAGACTCCACAGTTTTGTTCTGGCCACCCTTGAATACGCCTCCAATAGCTTATAACCAAACGATTACTACTGCTGAAGACACTTCCAAAGGCATCACTTTAACCGCCAGCGACCCTGACAGCGACCCCCTAACCTATTTCATAGTAACCGGACCGACTCACGGAAGCCTATCAGGCTCTCCCCCAAGCGTAACATACAGTCCAGACCTAAACTATAATGGCGCAGACAGTTTCACCTTCAAGGCATACGACGGCAAAGCCTACAGCAACACAGCAACAGTCTCCATAACGGTTACCCCAGTCAACGATCCACCAACAGCCCCTGTTGTTGATGTCACTCCAAACTTGCCACTCACCACAGATAATTTGGTTTGCACCGTCACTACCCCAAGCACGGATCCTGACGGAGACCCAATAACCTACACCTACGGATGGTACAAGAATGATGTCCTCCAACCGGCCTATACAACAAACACGTTGCCAGCATCCGCAACAACAGTGGGTGATGTATGGAAGTGTGTTGTCACCCCCCACGGATCAGATGGCCCTCCAGGTTGGGATCAAGTTACCATCCAAAACTCACCGCCTGTGCTAGCCTATATTGGACCCAAATCAGTTAATGAGGAAAATATGCTCCCATTCACCGCCACGGCAACCGATCCCGACGTACCCCCGCAAACCCTTACCCTCTCGCTTGGACCAGGTGCGCCACCCAGCGCTTCTATTACGAGCGGTGGCTACTTCACTTGGACTCCAACTGAGGCTCAAGGCCCAGGCGTTTATAACATTAACATCACGGTTTCAGACGGCATTGCCATAGACTATGAAGTCATCACGGTGACCGTAAATGAAGTTAACCTACCGCCTGTGCTGAATCCGATTGGACCTAAAACGATTAATGAGGGAGCTCTTTTACAGTTCACCATAACAGCTTCAGATCCTGACATACCCGCCCAAACTCTAGCATACTCGGCAAGCAACCTCCCCCTAGGAGCCACTTTTAATCCTACTACTCGCGTCTTTAGCTGGACTCCCACCTCTGGGCAGGCTGGAGTCTATCCTAGTGTCCACTTTGAGGTGACTGATGGGGTCCTAACGGACAGCGAAGACATAACTATCACCGTCACCGTCTTTAGGCCTCCAGCGCCAGTGGGAGGCTACTCAATCTCGCTAACCAAGCAAACTCCAGCGTCCCACATAACCGTCTATGCAATGCTAGTCGCCGTATTTGGCGCAGTACTAATTCTTAGAAAACGCAAAAGAAAATAGATACGAACCGTATCATTTTTTCCTCAACATGTCGAAGAGTACTCTGGAGACTATCTAAAAATGACTAAAAAGAAAAAGGAAACCGCACAGCAAAAAACATGGGTACCTTCAAAAAAACATTTGGTGGCGATTTTAATAGTTCTTACCTTAATAATAACCTTATGTTCCGTTGTTTTCTTTTTGTTTCTTCAGCCATCTGAAGTTACATTCTCTCTGAACGCAGCAATAATCGATCAGTTAGGAGAATCAGACCCTTTATTGTCAAATTCTACATTTGTCGAAAGCGTGACCAACCTTCTGGAGGGTCGTAATTTCACAGTGACATATTACAATAAAACACTAGATGTTAATTTCTTCAAAAGACTCGCTGAATACAATTATGGGATAATAGTATTAAGGGTTCATTCTGCATTGAGAGAAGACAACTCGACAGTCGACCTATTCACATCCGAAAAATATGATCCCAACAAATACAGTTGGGAACGAGAAAACGGGCTCCTAACCAAAGGTGAATATTTCTATACCCCAGGAAAATACTACTTCGCTATCACATCACTTTTCATAAATAATTTAGTAGGTCGTTTTCCAAAAAGCATAATAATAGCCATGGGTTGCTGGAGCTTGAAACCGGGATGCGAGCAAATGGCTAAGGCTTTCCTTGATAAGGGCGCAATAGCTTATGTTGGATGGAACGAAACAGTTCTACCAAAGGATACAGATTATGAAACTGCCAAGTTCTTGGAAATGTTTCTAGGCAAAAATAAAACATTAGCCAGCGCAATAGACCTAACGGGCAGTCATACTTACCATGATCCTTCCATCAACATAACTGTAACAAGTAGAATGGATTTCTATCCACCGTTACCGTCCGTTGGAGATTTAAAAATATCTGATTTAATTGCAGAAGCAAAAGGCTCCAAAACTTTAACGACATTTAATAATCTTGGGCAGTCTTCTTTTTTAATCGCTAATGTCAATCTTAAATCAAAAGGTTTTTTAACGGATTAAACCAGGACCATACGTCAATTGTTGGTAGCGTTTTGAAACTATTGCATGAAATTGATTTCGTAGCTGGTCACCCAATGGATTAGTTTTCTGCAGTTTAACAACGTCTTCTGCTAACTTTTTATCTTCCAAAACCTCTGTTATCCACTTTTCAAAATCTCCCCGATAAAGATGAAACTCGAGCGATTTCACGTTTACTTGATTTATTTTTTCCATAAACTCTTTCAAAGATGTTGCACTTTCACCCGTGTAGTTTCCGATAGATGTAAAGAAGTAGAATGCTTTTTCTCTCGGAAGCGTCCTAAGGATTTTGGAATTCACTTCCTCTTTCAAGGTTTGTCTTCTCCTATCTTATTATGTTTTTCTTTTATAAATGTTAACTTTTCGAGTTATTAACTATTGAAAATTGAGTTTCCTTAAACTTCTTAGTCAATATCGACGTACGAATCCTTAAAACACCGGGCAAGGGAGCAACTGAATTAGCGATAAATGTGTGCAAGCTTTCCTGACTCTCTGCAACAACCTTCGCAATTATTTGGAGTTCTTCTGATAGTGATGTGTAAACTTCCAGGACTTGAGGTGCCTCACATAGTTTTTCTGCAACTTTCTCGCTTTCTTTAGGGTCTGTGTAAATTGTCATTATGGCTGTGATGTTTTTTGCTCCAGCCTTTTCGGCATCTATCAAAGCTGTATATTTCTTGATTATTCCATGCTTCTCCATTCTTCTTATTCTTTCATAAACTGTTGAGTGAGCTATTCCCAAACGTTTACCTATAATCGTGTAAGTCTGCATTGCGTCTTCTTGCAAAGCCTCCAAAATTTTTAAATCTGTAGTGTCTAAGACTACAGTGTTGTTTTTGAGTTTCACTGTTATCTCTGCCTCTCTTCCAATATCAAGAGATTTGTGTTTAAATTTATTGTTTTTTGTCGGAAAAATGTAGAAATTCCTCTGTTTTCTCGTCAAAGTTTTACTTCGACTTGGCGTAAATTTGTAGCTAAAAACTCCTATTGCCTACAAACTTTCAATAAAGAGGATATTTATCCTACATTTTTGCGGATAAACTGACAAATAAGTTTAAATTTATGGTTGAATACTAGAATATTGTTCTAGAAGATTTTGACAGAAAAGGTTTGTGATGAAAAGATGAAGATGCCTAGAGTTTGGGAGATTCTTAGAAAATTTAAGGATGTATGTAGGGTTCGCGGTTGGAGAACTTCTGAAAGCGAAGACTGGGTTGAAATTGATGATAAGTATAATAGCTTTTTATGGGCTAGAGATATTCATCCCTCTTCCTTCAAAAGAATAGTTTCAAATCGAAAATGTGTCGTTCGAGAAGGTTTATCTTATCGTGTTGTTGAGGCATCATATACTGCATGGCTGTTCTCGGAGACACCTTCAGAGACCCTTGTTAAAACAGTTTTTGAAAATCCAGACTTTTCTGAGAGAATAGCCCTTTATGACCTAAGCCCCTTATTAGAGGGAAAAAATCTATGCGTTAAACTAAATCACACGGATAGCCCTGTTTTCCAAGAGTTTGAACGCTTTCTTCGAAAAGAACTAAAAGTTAAACTTAAACCTCTTTCATCCTTTTCTAACACGGAAACCACTGAGAAGAATTGCACCATTGAAGAACTAGCTTAAGTTTCTAAGCAAAACTCTTCAAAGGATTGATAAAGGAAAATGCTCTAAAGTATTTACTGTGAAGGGCAATGTCTCAAGATTCTGAAAAAATAAAGAGGCTCGTCTCTTTTAAGCAAAAACTTGAAAAAAGGGTTGAAGAACTGGAATCTGAACTTAAAGAACTACAAGCCACACTTGAAGCCATAAACTCCATACTAATAGAAAAAGGGTTTAAACATGTGGAAATAACAAAACCACCTGCTGAAATAGAGGCTTTACCTCCAAAAGAAGAGGTGATAGTTGAACCTTCTCCTCTGCCTCCAACAGAATATGAAAGTGTTATTCCGTTAAAGACTGTTACAGGTGAGCTTCTTGCAACGCTTCACGTAAGTGAAGATTCATTACGGGTGGTGCCAGCGGAAGATAAAAGCTTTAACGTTAACACGCCGCCTTTTACCCCTTTTCTAGTGGAAAGAGTTTTTGCAAAAATGCAGGAAAAGGACAACGAACTAGCCAGAACCGGCCAGATAGCACCGGAAAAAATTTTCTGCTACAACATTGTCAGAGAAGGTGACATAATTCGTGAAATAACAATTAAGCATGTTGACCAAGACCGTTTGAGGGAACTTAAATCAAGCATTCGCTGGACATTAGAGAAAATGTATGAGAAAATGAAAAGTCAAAGTTAGAAATGCTCATTTTGGGCGGTCGAAGTAGATGTTTTTGCCACTTGCTGACATTGGGATTCCCATGATAACTGTTGCTTCTGGCAGCAATTTCAGTTTTAATGCTGCTGTGCCAACACGATACATTATACGGTTGTCAACGTCCAAAATGCTTGCTGTTTTTGCGGCTGATCCTAAAGCTATTCCAAGGTCTAAGGCTTTAAAAATACATGTTGGACCAAAAAAGTCTTGTCCAAACTTTTTCTCTGCTTCCTCAAACTCCTTACAGCTTTTGTAGCCGCATGCCCCACATTGGAATCCAAAACTTTTGCCCCCTCTAACCCCAATCAAAATGACTGCTTCTGAATCTCTAACATTTTTTGCATCCCGCTTAAAACCCTCAATTTTTCGCTCCTCTGCTATTTCTTCCATTTTCTCAGCAATGGCGTCTTTCTCTTCGCCGTAAACGATTATGGTTAGAACATCGTCTATGCCACCTGATTTTGGAGCAGTCCTCGCTGCTATTAACATAAGTTTAGCTGCTTCCAAAATTGCATCTCTTTCTCCGTTTTTGCTTTCAATTATCGGTGGACTCAAATTCATCACCCACACTAAATCATGAAGTTAACTTTACAACCAAAATTATGCGGAGTTAGTTTAAGAGCTTTAGGCTTTCACAGTGTTAAAAACCTTTTTTCAGCATTTCCACAATCGCGTTTAACTGACCCGTGTATATGCCTACAGCTAGGAATGAGACTCCCAAAAGAAGTAGCAATGCGCCTATTACCCTACGTTCTAGAACATCCATATAGATCCTATCCCAGATGCTTTCTTAAAACGGCTTCAACATGGTTTTTAGGAACAAGCCCAACAATTCTATCAACTTCTCTCCCATTCTTCATTATCAGCATGGTTGGGATGCTAAAAATCTGGAAGCGTTCAGCAGTCCTTGGGTTGTCGTCAACATTAAGCTTCCCAACAAGAACTTTTCCAGTATATTTCCTGGCTAGCTCCTCGATTGTCGGGGCTAAAGCTAGGCATGGACCGCACCAAGGCGCCCAACAATCAATCAAGGCTAGCGAATGCTGATTGACTATTTCGTTAAAGTTTGAATCTGTTAGAACATGTTCCGCAGTCATTTCCAGCTTTTTCTCCTCCAGTTCCACGAGTTCCCTGAGTTTCTTTTCTCTGATACGCCTCAGTTCTTCATCTTCCTCTGATATAAACTGTTCGTGTTCATCGCTCATGTGCTTTTATCTGCCATGTTTTAAAGAGTTCTGTAAAGCCTTAAGCTTCCTGTAGGCATCTTTAGGATTTGAAATTTCCGTCGCCAGCTTTTCAAAGGGGCATATTCCTGCCTTATTAATATCAAGTATATTTTCAACTAAGTTCTCCCATTCATGATAAACTGAATACTTTTCCAGTACATCCTTTGCCCCTATGCTTAGGGTTGCCGCGTAAACTGCCTTCGCCTTCACATAAGCACACAGTAGCGCAATGGCTTTTCCAACAACCCTATCAGCAACAGAAGCCTCTTCAAGGCTGTTTCCTAAGTTTTCAATTGCTTCTAAAAAGCCAGAAATCCCATTTGAAACAGTCTCAAAAATTATCTCGCCATTTTTTACAATGGAAAGTGTTAAACTCTTTTCGTTTAGGCGTTTTTTGGCGACTTCTAAATCCTGCATGTTCGTTTCAATTGGCACCAAGTCGCAAAAGTATTTATCGTTTTTCTATCGTAAACAGTTGGCTTTCTGGCATGCGGGCAATTTCCCATGCGAGTTCTTCATTTGAGGCGCCTTCTGAAATTCTATTCATTAACTTCTGAACTATTTTTGGATTAACAAGCACTTTCAGTTTTCTATTTGAATGTTGCAGTTTGAAATTTACCGCTATTTCTTTTTTGGAGTTTTCTATTTTGAGTTTTTGGTTTCCAACAGTGCAATGTGTTGTAGTTTGTATTCCGTCAATGATGCATGAAATAGGGGTTAAAAGTGGAATTTTCGCAGTTGCCTCTAATTCACTATTATCTCCGGTGTTTAGATTTAAGATTCTTTTAACGGTTTTTCCCATTCTAACCCCAATGACTAGAAAAGGACCTAAATGTCCGTGCAGTTTCTCAGCGTTTTTTATTGCTGATGTAAGTTTCTCTTCTTCTTCATGCACCTTTAATCTTCCTCACGTTTGCTTTTTCCAGAATGCCTATTATCGGCAACGTTATGGCGAGGCTTATTATTCCGCCTATTAGGTGCCATCCACCCCAAATGGTTAGTGTCCAGTCTAATGATTTGTTTGTGAAGAAAAAGCCGATTACTATTCCGGCGAAATAGGCGGATGCCATAGTTACCAGAGTTGCTATTGTCATATTATAGATTTTTGCAGATAGTTTATGATGGTTTGCTGACATTAATATGTCAAAAAGAATCGCTGAAACCGCAAAACCGATGATGTGCGGTGAGGCTCTCGTCAACAAGATTATTATTGAGCCTATAATGCCAACCAAAGAAGCTGTTCCAAACTTACCAGTTGCCCATGTAGCAAGTAGAAGTGTGAAGAAGACTGCGAAATCGCAAAAGATTGGAAGTCCAAACCACGCAAAACCTAAAGGTCCTAATGTCAAGTTTAGGGTTGCCCATAGGGCACAGAAGACGCCTATTAACGCGATGTCCACGGTTGCAAAATATGGTTTGCCCATAGTGAAGCCCATCTATAGTAATACCTTTTTGAAAAATAGTAACACTACTCTCATAAAAACTTTCCCAAACCCCGCAAACTCCATCAAAACATTCGCCATAAAGAAACAAACCATAACAACTCTTTGATTAGACAACCTCAAACTACACAAAAACTGAAACCAAAATTCAACCTATATATAAGGGGGTCTAGTCACCGCAGAGCACAACAGCAGTCAGAAAAAAGTTTGGGATAAAAACTTTATGGCTAAACTCTTAATAAATCTAGTCTGTGAGCTGCATGACAAAAATCATAAGAGTAGGCGTAACCTTTCCACCAGACCTGCTAAAGGATTTTGATAAGATAATTAATAAAATGGGCTATGAAAACCGTTCTAAAGCTGTTCAAGACGCCGTGAGAATGTTTGTTTCTGAGAGAAAGTGGCTTCAGGAAGAAAGGGGAACTCAAGCGGGAGTTTTAATGATGTTTTACGACCACGAAGTAAGAGGACTGGAAAGCGTACTAACTGATGTTCAGCACCATCACGCCAACATAATCTGTTCAACTATGCATATCCACTTAAGCGAACGTGACTGCCTAGAAGCCATAGCTGTGAAGGGCGACGCCGCTGAAGTTCGTCGGCTAAGCGATGAATTAGCTGCAAAAAGAGGAGTAAAGATGCTCAAGACGATGGTTATTTCGATATAGCCCTTTTAATTTGTTATCTCAAACATTTTTTCCAGAGCTTTTCTAGCCTTTTTCGCTATGGACTCTGGAACAGTGACTACGTATTTCTCTTCTTTCAAAGCCATGTAAAGCTTCTCAAGAGTATTTAACTTCATGTTTGGGCAAACAGCATCCTCGTAGGCTAAAATGAACTGTTTTTCGGGGTTCTGTTTTCTTAAACGGTGTAGAAGCCCCTCTTCAGTTGCTATAATGAAAGTTTTGGCATTGCTTTCTCTTGCGTGACGGCACATCTGTGAAGTGCTTCCAATAAAATCTGCTACTTTCTGCATTTCGAAAGAGCATTCAGGATGAACCATAACAACCGCGTCTGGATATTGCATCTTTAGTATCTGCACATCTTCAGGTTGGAAAAGCAAATGGGTTGGGCAAAAACCCCACTCAGGAATTGGAATAATCGTCTTTCCAGTTTTCCTTTGCACATATTCAGCTAAATTGCGGTCCGGCCCAAAAAGCACTGTTTCAGCGTTCAGAGATTCTATAACTTCTACTGCATTTGCCGATGTACAGCATATATCGCAATAGGCTTTAGCTGAAGCCAAGGTATTCACGTACAAAACCACAGGGACAAGGGGATGAAGCACCTTCCACCTTTTAATTTCATCAACTGTAAGCATCTGCGCCATAGGGCAACGCGCACCAAGAGTCGGCAACAAAACCTTTTTGTCGGGGTTTAGGATTGCTGCTGATTCTGCCATAAAATCCACAGCGGAAAAAGCTATTATTTCCGCTTCTTTCTCCTCCATGGCTTTTCTACTTAATTCTATACTGTCTCCCACGTAGTCCGCTATGTCTTGGATTTCTGGTCTTTGATAATTGTGAGCCAGAACTACTGCCTTTTTATCCTTTTTTAGTTTAACTATTTTGTCAACTAATGTCACTACATTCGCCTTTCAATTGATGTTGTGAAGGTTTTCTAACAAAATAGCGAGATATATTCTTTGCTTAATAATGCCTTTTCATTTTCTTTTCAAAAGAAGAAGTCCTATTATTGCGGGCGAAGAGCCCGAAAGAAGTTCGCCCATAATTGGAGCCGAGACAAAAAGTGAAAATAGGTGGAACTCTGTTTTTCAATCTGAAATCCTTTTAAGGGGTTGTGGAAAAGTCTGCTTCGCAGTGGTAACATTTTCTCTGCATTGCGCCAGTCGATAAAGGTTTCCCACATACTGGGCATCTGTACTTTTCTTCGCTTTCACGCAACCACTCTTCTACTTCACCCTTTCTAATCCTTTCAAGGTTTGCCCTTAAGTCAACGCCATCTTCTTCTAAGTACGGCATTGCCAGTTTCTCAAATTTTTCGCATGTTTTATTTTCGTATTCGTTGCATTGGTAGCAGAATTGCAAGCCTTTATTTCTTAAGCATTGAACGATTTTGCAGTCGTATCCCCAGCATTCTGGCGTTAAAGCCATGCAGCCTTCGCATCGCACTTTTTCTGGTGGGCATTTGAAGTGCTTTGCCAGTCTTTCTAGGTATTCCCCATTGTCTTTGTAGGCTCTGTAGATTGCGCAGGCTCCGCAGTATAGCCCACATCTACCAACAATGTTTCTATTAACCAATGTTTAAGCTTCCTTTCATTTTGATAGGCAATTATATTGGAATGTGTCTTAAAAATTTGAATGGTAATTTTGGTTGTTTTTGCATTTTTTAGCATGATTTTTCAGTTTTAATGATTTGGTTCTTAGGTCGGTCTTTTGCGGAGTAGAATATCGTATATTAAAAGGTCATCAACAATCAGTTCAAATTTTAAGTCTTCTATATTTTTGTTTAAATTTGTGTCTTGTTTCTTTCTCATGCTTTCATCCACCTTAAGTTCAGCCTATTATATCTCAAGTCTTAATAAATGTTTCCAGCTAACCGTTCAACTAGGCTACACTAAAATTGATACAGAAACAATTTGGAATAAACATGTGGGCATGTTTATTTTTGTATATCTTTCTTCTTTCCATGCGTCAGCGGTGTTGCTGTATCCTCTGGATTCCCAGTAGCCAAGCTCGTGTTCTGAAGTGAATTTTATTTTTCGAATCCATTTTGGACTTTTGTATGCGTATTTGCTGGGGATTATGAGCCGCAAGGGTCCGCCTCTCTCTGGTGGTAGCGGCTTGTCATTTAGCTTGTATGCCAATAGAACGTTGTCTTCCAACAGTTCAGGTAAGGGCAGGGAAGTTGTGTAACCGTCGTCGCATTCAAACGTCACGTACATTGCGTTTTCTTTTGGCTTGACAATCTCAGCAAGTGCTTTGAAGGGGATGCCTTCCCACTTGTTGTTTAAAATGCTCCATCCTTCAACACAGTGAAAATCCGAAACGCTGACAACACTTGGTTTGGTTTTTAATTCCTCAAAGCTGAATGTCGTCGGTTTTTCCACTTCGCCGTAAACTTCTAAGTGCCACGTGTTTAGATTGGATTTTGGAATTGAGCCTATTTGACGTAATGGCGTTCCCTTTGTTTCTCTTTGCCCTGGCGGCAGCCTTTCGCTTCTCATGTTCGAACCCTTCACGTAGAGTTATTATTGCAGTAAACATAAGCAAATTCGTCGCATTTATCTCTAATCATATCAAAAGACATGTTGATGAATCGTTTGTGAGGAGCTTGCTCGAAGCGCCTAGACCTCTCTCTTATATATGGATTGGACTTTGGTGTGAAGTTTTGGGTGTGGTTTTTCTTGTTTGATTGCTCCTTTTTTTGTGATGTAGTTTATGCCGAGATTTAGGGGTGGTGTCAAGAGTTTGATTTGTGGCTGGAGTGCTATTTTTTCTTGGTGCGAATGTGTTTTTGGTGGTGAAATTAGCCAATACGGATAGACCCCTCTAGGTTTTTTGCATTCACAAATGTGATTGGTCACTCTGCAGTGCCTGAACCCCCCTTATATGGATTGAATCTTTGATTCAATGTATCGAGACTAATATGGTGCAGCGGGCCGGATTTGAACCGGCGAACCCCTACGGGAGAGGATGGCTCATAGGGCTTTTTGAAGCCAATAGCTCCGATCTTGAGTCCTCCGCGTTAGACCTAGCTTCGCTACCGCTGCACAC
>Ga0315296_10002903_pt1 | contig 14489 bp, 17 predicted proteins | sample YL17G14_18_MG_FD_203921 | JGI IMG/M metagenome (GOLD analysis project Ga0315296, IMG submission 203921) | Sediment microbial communities from Yellowstone Lake, YNP, Wyoming, USA - YL17G14_18 | ecosystem: Environmental > Aquatic > Freshwater > Lake > Sediment | place: USA: Wyoming | collected... | reverse complement strand
TTGAGAATTGGCCCTTTTGGCAGCTCGAGGTTTCTTTTTCCCTGCTGGTGGTAGTACTAGGGGCAATGACGCTGATTTGGTGGCGTAGAAGGAAAAGAGGTGAAAAAGCATTAAAAAGCTGACCCAAAGCAGTAAAGAAAGCCGATCTAAACTAGAAAGGAGGAGGCAAATGAGAAAGTGGCTGTATTTGGCTATTGGGTTGGCTTTGGTATTCACCTTGTCGGGGACGCTGGGTTATGCTTTGACTCAGCAGGGCGGCAACAACGGGTTTACGCCAGTGACCCAAGAGGAGAGCCAAAGGATAGCCAAAGACTATTTGGTGAGCAGCCCCACCTTCGCCTTTGATGGCACGGAGGATACCCTCAGGCTGGTGAACACCCACACAATGCGTTGCCCATTTTGCTGGGCCTTTGAGTTTGAGTTCCAGTGCCGCCATGCTGGCTATGGTGATAGGTCAGGACAGGCAGTGGCTGAGGTCATAACTCCCCACACTGCGTGGATCATGGTTGGGGAAGGGGAGGTCGTTGAAGCAATCATGGATGAGGTGTGGGATATGATGAAGCAGGAGATGCTCGCCGTATACTCGGGTGAAGCAACCGCTGAGACAATTATAGCGGAGGTCGGCGATAGCTTCATTTTGTCTCTGGACTCAAACCCCACCACTGGCTATGTCTGGCAGGCTGAGTTCGATGACGAACTCCTTGAGCTTATGGGAACCAATTTTGTGCTCTCCTCAGATTTGATTGGCGCTGGAGGTATCGAGAGTTTTGAGTTTCGGGCGCTAAAGAAAGGTGAAACTGAAATCACGATGGTCTACAAGAGGAGTTGGGAGGAGGGCTACATCGACAAGGTGATTTACAGTGTTCACATAACTGAAGCTGAGGATTAGAGAAAGGAGGGTCAAAATGGGAAAGAGGCTACTGGTCATCGGCTTAGTATCTTTACTCGCTATCACTAGTATTGGCTACATTTGGCGTAAGCGCAGGAAAGGAGGCTAAGATGAGAAAAAGTCGGCTGTTGGCTTTAGTGATAGGGGTTGCCCTTTTAGGCGCGGTGGGCTTGGCTTTTGTTCCCCATGCATTTGCTACCACTTCAACGCCTTCGGAGGCAACCCTACAAAGTGTACCAAATTTGGAGGGGAACAGCAACTCTCAGTTTATGGGGATCTGGGTCACGGGGGAGGGGAAGGTGACAGTGGTCCCCGATGTTGCCGTCCTCAGTTTAGGGGTTGAGGCTCAGGCGTTTACAGTGCAGCAGGCAATGGCTGATGCGGCTAGTGCCATGGATCAGGTGATGGCTGCCCTGCGCGCCAACGGGGTCGCTGACAACGATATCCAAACGCAGTGGTTCAATATCTATCCGGTAACAGAGTGGATAGACTGCTATACCTATCCCGAGTCTGAGTGGAAAGATTGCGGTCGGGAGACCATCGTTGGCTACCGGGTGAGCAATATGGTAAGCGCCAAGATCCGGGATGTGGGGGCTACTGGCAGCATCATTGACCGGGTAGCTGAGGCAGGGGGAGACCTCATCCGAATTCAGGGGGTGAGCTTCACCGTCGACGACCCCTCGCAATACAATAGCGAAGCGCGAGAGAAGGCTGTCGCCGATGCTATGGCCAAGGCGCAGCAACTGGCCGACCTTGCTGGCGTCACACTCGGCCGCCCCTTCTATATCTCTGAGAGTGGCGGTTTTGTCCCCATCCCCTGGGACTATCGTGCGCTGGGGGAGGGTGCGGTTTCCACTACCCCTATCAGCCCCGGGGAGACTGAAATCACCCTCACCATCCAGATGGCTTTCGCCATCGAGTAGGCGATAGGTCGCTTGATGAAAGGGGACAGGTGAGCCTGTCCCCTTTTTCTTTGTTGCACTTTGCCAAGGTAGATGGTAGAATTGCTATACTAAGCCACTGGGGTTTTAACATGGTGCTCAGCGACCGCACAATTAAGGAAGAGATCGCCAAGGGAAGAATCATTATTGAGCCTTTTGACCCTGACTGCATCCAGCCAGCGAGCATCGATATCCATCTGGACAAGAAGCTTCGCGTCTTTAGGGCCTGGCGTTATCCCTTTTATATCGACGTCAAGCAGAATCTGGATGATCTGACCGAGCTGGTGGAGATAGATGAGGACACACCATTCTTTTTGCAGCCCGGGGAGTTTGTTCTCGGAAGCACTCTGGAGTCAGTTACCCTCCCCGACGATATTGTGGGTCGGCTTGAAGGCAAGAGCTCCCTGGGCCGGATCGGTCTTTTGATCCATTCCACCGCTGGGTATGTTGACCCCGGCTGGCAGGGACATCTCACGCTGGAGCTTTCCAATGTGGCCAAGCTGCCGATAACACTCTATTATGGAATGAGGATCGGGCAGATCTCCTTTATTCGTCTCACCTCCGCCGTCGATAGGGTCTATGGGGCTGAGGGGTTGAGGAGCAAATACCAGGGGCAGCGGGAGCCCACCCCCAGCAGGTACTATCAGGATTTCGAGGAGGAAAGCCGTTAGTGGCACTTCTATGGGATACATGGAGCGTGCCCTTTCTCTGGCGAGGCTGGCCTTGGGCAAGGTCAGTCCTAATCCGGCAGTGGGGGCGGTGATCGTCAGGGATGGCGCCATCATCGCCGAGGGCTACACCCAGCCCCCGGGCTCGGCTCATGCTGAAGTGGTGGCGCTGAGGCAGGCCGGGGATGGGGCTCGTGGTGCCACTATGTATGTCACCCTTGAGCCCTGTTGCCATTTTGGGCGCACCCCTCCTTGTACCCAGGCAATTATTGCCAGCGGTATCGCCGAAGTTCATATGGCTACCCTTGATCCCAACCCACAGGTTTCAGGTCGGGGGAAGGTGGAGCTGGAGGCTGCGGGGATAAAGACCTCCCTTGGCGAGCATGAAGAGGAAGCCCGCCAGCTCAATGAAGCCTATATCAAATTTATCACCACCGGCTTGCCCTTCGTCACCGCCAAGTTCGCCATGAGCCTGGATGGCAAGATCGCCACTAGGACCGGGGATTCGAGGTGGATTAGTGGCCAGGAGTCGCGGGAATACGTTCACCGACTGCGCCAGGCGGTGGATGCCATCATAGTTGCGGTGAATACCGTGCTCGCTGATGACCCTCAGCTTACAGCAAGAGATGAGCAAGGGCGGCCTTTAGCAAGGCAACCCCTGCGAGTAATCGTAGATAGTGAGGCTCGTACGCCGGTCACAGCGCGGCTATTTGGGGAGCCGGGGACAACAATGGTAGCCACAACCTCGGCTGCGCCGCGGGCTAAGGTGAGGGAATTCCAGGAGGTCGGAGCCGAGGTGGTGGAGCTTACCTCCAAGGAAGGGCTGGTAAATCTTGAGGAGCTGCTCAGGGAGTTGGGAAGAAGAGGTAGCATCAGCGTTATGGTGGAGGGTGGTAGCACTCTTTTCGCCTCCCTCTTTGAGCAGGGGCTGGTGAACAAGGTTATTGCCTTCATCGCTCCGATGATCATTGGCGGTAGGAGGGCTAAGATGGCTGTTGCTGGTGAGGGGGTGGAAAGAATCGACCATGCGCTGCGGCTGAACCGGGTGACGGTCGAGCGCTTAGGCGATGATGTAATGATGAGCGGTTATGTAGGGGGATAGGGATGTCACTAGTGGTAACGGTTTATGTTCCGAGCGGGATCGTGATGGCTGGCGATAGCCGGGTGACTGCCACCCGCAGGGAGGAGAAAAAGGAGGGGCAACAAACTACAATAAGGGAGCAGCAGGTAGTGCTTTCAGATCACGGTTACAAGGTGATAGCCTTGGATATTGCCCCAGTGGGCATCTCCTGCTTTGATGCTGCGATAATCAATAATGAGCCTATTGACAGCCACATAAACAGGTTTGCTGAGCAGGCGCTGGCTAAAGGCGATAGTGTATCCCAGGTGGCGGCGAAACTGTTTTCTTACTTTAGAGATCGCTTTCCCAACGTGCCTGTGGGATTCCACGTTTGCGGCTACCAGGTGGAAAAAAACATCAGCATCCCTTACGTCTATACCTGCCATACAGTGAAAGAAACCTCACCGGCGCGAAGAAATGTCAATCCACAGGGGAATGTGGTATATGGCCTGACCTTTAGCGGTGAGACCTCGGTGATTCAAAGGCTGATCGCCAAGGATTTTGTGCCCCGATTGGATGCCATGCCCCTCCAGGATGCTATTGATTATGCCATTCACCTGATCCGGACTACAATCGATAATTTGAGGTTTGAGCCCAGATTTCCCACTGTGGGAGGGGCAATAGACGTGCTGGTAATCACCCCTCCAGGAAAGCTGAATTTTGTGCAGCGGAAGGAGCTTCACGGAGGCTAGATGTTCACCGGAATCATTGAAGAGGTAGGCACCGTTAAGGCAGCTCAACCTGGCAAGCTGGCAATATCTGCTAAGAAGGTTATTGAAAGTACGAAAAAAGGCGATAGCATCGCCGCAAATGGGGCTTGTCTCACCGTCACCGACATTTCGCCCGCTTCCTTTTCTGTAGATATCATGCCCGAAACGTTGCGGCGCACCAACCTGGGAATGCTTCGCCCTGGGGACCGGGTGAATCTGGAACGCCCGCTGACAGTGGGCGGTCGCCTGGGGGGGCACTTCGTCCAGGGGCATGTTGATGGGGTGGGGAACCTGATTTCGGCGACGCGAGAGAACGGGGCTCTCCTCGTTAGATATGAGGCCCCACTAGAGATCATGCGCTACATGGTGGAAAAGGGCTTCGTTGCCGTCGATGGGGTAAGCCTGACAGTTGTGGAGCATGACAAAACCTCGTTCAAGGTGTCTTTGGTCGCCTATACGTTGCAAAACACCAACTTGGGTAGCAAAAGGCCGGGGGATTTTGTTAATATAGAGGTGGATATCATCGCCAAGTATGTGGAGCGAATTAAAGCGGGTCAGGGCTCAGCCATAACCGAGGAATTCCTGGCCGAGCATGGCTTCCTCGCCCGCTAGCTTGGAGGTCTAGCAATGGCGTTGGTAACGATTCCGGAAGCGATCGAGGACATAAGGGCAGGCAAGTTTGTGATCATTGTTGACGACTATGATCGAGAAAACGAAGGCGATCTGGTAATGGCGGCGGAGAAGGTAACCCCGGAGGCCATTAACTTTATGGCCAAGTACGCCCGGGGTCTCATCTGCGTGCCTATCATTGGACAGAGGCTGGATGAGCTGCGAATCCCGATGATGGTTGGGGCTAATACCTCAAAGTACGGGACCGCCTTCACCGTTTCCATTGAAGCCAAACACAAGGTGACTACCGGCATCTCCGCCTACGACCGGGCAGCAACGATCAAGGCAGTGCTCGACCCATCTACTAAGCCCGAAGACCTGGCTTCCCCCGGTCATACCTTCCCACTGCGAGCCAGGGAAGGTGGGGTGCTGGTGAGGGCGGGGCATACCGAGGCCGTAATCGACCTGGCAAGACTGGCTGGATTTTATCCTGCAGGGGTGATCTGTGAGATCATGAGCGAGGATGGCACCATGGCTCGCTTGCCTGAGCTTGAGGCCATGGGAGAGAAATTCGGGATCAAGATAGTTAGCGTCGCCGACCTCATCGCCTACAGAAGGCGCCATGAAAAGCTAGTGCAACGCATGGCTGAGGCAAGCTTACCCACAAAGTATGGGAAGTTCGTTGCCATTGCCTATAAGAGCATCATCGACCCCGATGAACACGTGGCTCTGGTGAAGGGGGATATATCTGGAGAGGAGCCGGTGTTGGTTCGGGTGCATAGCGAATGCCTCACCGGGGACACCTTTGGCAGCCTGCGCTGCGACTGTGGTGAGCAGATCGCACTCGCGATGCAGGCTATCGCCAGCGAAGGGAGGGGTGTTTTCCTCTACATGAGGCAGGAGGGGAGAGGCATCGGGCTGCATAACAAGCTCCGTGCTTATGCCCTCCAGGATCAGGGGATGGATACCGTGGAGGCCAACGAATCGCTGGGCTTCCCCGCCGACCTTCGCGATTATGGCATCGGCGCCCAGATATTGGTCGACCTTGGTCTCAAGGATATTCGCCTGCTGACCAACAACCCGAAAAAAGTGGTTGGCCTTGAGGGCTACGGGCTCAGGGTGGTGGAGACATTGCCTATCATTGCTACCCCCAACCCAATCAATATCCACTACCTGAAGACCAAGCAAAAGAAGATGGGGCACCTTCTGAAGATAGAGAAGTCCAGCGGGAAGCAGGGTTAGCCAGTTATGGGCTTGGGCCTGAAAGGAGGAAGCATTGGGTAAAAAATATCAAGGGACGCTTCTGGGCGAGGGTTTGAGGTTTGGGGTGGTGATTTCCCGATTTAACGAGTTTATAACGGCAAGGCTCCTCGAGGGGGCTGAGGATGCCTTGGTGCGTCATGGGGTCAAAGAGGGTGATATTGATGTTGCCTGGACGCCGGGCTCCTTTGAGATTCCCTTGGTCGCCAAGAAGATGGCAGAGTCAGGCAAATATGCAGCTATTATCTGTCTTGGTGCCGTGATCCGCGGGGGGACGCCTCACTTTGACTATATTGCCACCGAGGTGACCAAGGGGATTGCTACTGTTGGCCTGGAGACGGGAATGCCCGTTATCTATGGCGTGGTCACCGCAGATACCTTGGAGCAAGCCATTGAGCGAGCGGGAACTAAGATGGGCAACGCCGGCTTTCAGGCGGCAGTGAGTGCCATAGAAATGGCAAACCTGGTTCAGGCCATTACTCGGTGACCTTATAAACCTGATCGCCGCGCCTCACCCGGTCGGGGACTTTGATCCCTATGGCATCCCCTGGCTTTGCCTCTTTGACATCAACATTGTTGATCTGCATCGACTCCACCACCATCTCCATCTCGGTGGTATGCCCTTTGATGTGAATCTTGTCCCCCACCTTGAGCGGGGCGGTGAGTTCGATGCCGGCCACCACCGGTCGGGCGAAGAAATCGCTTACCCTGCCCACTTCCTTTTCCGCCATTTGGACACCTCCTTCTTCAATTTTCTTAGGGCACTCCTGCGGGGTGCAAACGACTGCACCGCATATTGTGTATAGTTTGTCCCTTTTGCGAAGGAAATTTCGATCATAGGTCACAAAGTAATCCCTCTTGCCCCAAAGATGCCCCATCAAGTGGTCGACGTCTATGAGCTTGCGCACAAACTTGCTTGGTTCTCCTCTTAGGTTTGGGAATAAACAACGTTTTACCTTTTCTTCAACGCTGATGTAATCTTCCCCTACATAGAAATCGCCACCGTCCCAATAGGATACACCATATCTGCCACCTGTCCCCAAAACTGGAAGCTTGCTGAGTTCATTGAGCATTTTCTGTTTTCGTTGTTTGTTCTTGTCTCCCTCAACATCACTGCGCCCTCGCGTAGTGACCCTCAAGCTAATCTTCCCCTTCTTGGCGAGCTGAATCAACCTAGCAACGTGCTTATCGTCCTTTTCCTTGTAACGAATAAGGCAGTTTGTGTCCAGCGTTACCTTCTTCATTCTTGCCACAGGGAGATTATGTAAGTATACTTATTTCCCGTTTCTAAATCAATAGTCCTGCCAGACCGCTTGACAGCGGGATTGTGATGTCGTATGATTATTTAGAACATATGTGCGATACAAAGCGAAAGATTCTTCACGTTGACCTCGATGCCTTTTTTGTCTCTGTGGAACAGGTCCTAAATCCCGGGCTCAGGGGCAAGCCGGTGGTGGTCGGCGGCGAGCCTGACCGTCGCGGGGTGGTTGCCTCTGCCTCCTATGAGGCCAGGGCCTATGGGGTTCATGCCGGCATGCCTCTGGCTCAGGCTCATCGCCTCTGCCCCCAGGCTATCTTTCTCAGGGGGTGCTTCCCTCACTATGAGGAAGCCTCAGAGAGGTTCATGAGAATCTTGAGCGATTTCACCCCCGACCTTGAGCCGGCGGGGATCGACGAGGCATACCTTGACCTCACCGGCTTCGAATCCGTCTACGGCCCTGCTTCAGAGACTGCGTTAAGGATAAAACGGAGGATAAAGGACGAAATAGGACTCACCGCCTCCATCGGCATCGCCAGCTCAAAGGTGGTGGCTAAGGTTGCCTCCGACCTGGCAAAGCCGGATGGGGTGGTGGAGGTGGCGCCCGGCGAGGAGCGCCGTTTCCTCGCCCCGCTTCCCATTGCCAAGCTCCCCTGCGTGGGACCAAAGACAGAAAAGGTGCTTCAGGGGATGGGGCTGACCACTATCGGGCAGCTAGCCGATATGCCACCCTCTCTTTTGAAGGCAAGCATTGGCTTGCTGGGGGAGGTGATTCACCGTTATGCCTGTGGAATCGATGAGCGCAAGGTTGAGCCTGCGGCAGCGGCCAAATCAATAAGCCGGGAGACCACCTTTGCCCAGGATACCTTGGATTGTCCTTTTCTTAGCGCCACCCTGTATTATCTCAGTGAAAGGGTGGGCGCCGAATTGCGCCATGATCGGAGAATGGCAAGGTGCGCCACCCTGAAGCTGAGGTATGCCGATTTCCAGACCATCACCCGCCGTCGCACTCTCAGCGAGGCGATAGATGCTAACCGGGCCATCTTTGATATCGGGCTCGAGCTTCTGAAGAAGGCGCTGAGCTCCAGGCGGCAACGGGTGCGTCTTGTTGGCATTGGGGTATCGAGTCTGGTCGGCGATGGCAGGCAGCTCAGCTTGCTCCATTCCCCGACACAAGGCTGGGGGCGCCTTGACCGAGTCATTGACCGCATCCGTAGTAAGTATGGCTTCACCGCCATCCAGAGGGGACGAACCCTGGTGCTCAAGGATTTCTTCCCCCTGGAGAAGGGTGAATACCTTCTGCCCACCCCTGCCCTTTCCCGCTAACAGGGCTGCCTTTGCCGTTTCCTTGACAGTGGTAGAGGCCAATGCTATAGTTTAGCTGCATTGGAGGTTTCTCGAGAGTGGAATTAGTGCAAAAGATGCTTGCCGGGAGCGATCAGTCCCTGGCCCGTCTCATCACCATGGTGGAAAGGGAGGCTCCCGAGGTACCGCAGATAATGAGCCTGATCTATCCCCATCTTGGCCATGCCTATTGTGTCGGCATTACCGGTCCCCCAGGAGGGGGTAAGAGCACCCTGGTTGACCGATTGACCGCAGTGATGAGGAGCCGGGGTTTTTCAGTGGGTATACTGGCCGCTGATCCCACCAGCCCCTTCACCGGCGGCGCTCTTCTTGGCGATCGAATCAGGATGCAGCAACACTACCTAGATAAAGGGGTCTTTATCCGCAGCATGGCCACCAGGGGCAGCCGTGGTGGCCTTCCCCGAACAGCTCGAGGGGTGATCAAGCTCCTCGATGCCTTTGGCAAGGATTTCGTGCTGGTAGAAACGGTGGGTGTGGGACAGACAGAGCTGGACATTATGGAGGCTGCGGACACCACAGTTGTGGTTCTCGTCCCTGAGGCGGGGGATGCCATCCAGACGCTGAAGGCCGGACTTCTGGAGATCGCCGATATATTTGTGATCAATAAGGCTGACCGAGGGGGTGCTGAATATCTGGTCACCGCGCTGGAACAAATGCTGCTCATGAGCCCCAAGGACTCGGAGTGGCAGCACCCGGTCCTCACCACTCAGGCGCTCCACAACATCGGCAGCGAAGAGCTTTACCACCAGATCGAAAGGCATCGCAAGGTGCTTGAAGAAACCGGGCAGCTCACACTCAAGCGCCAGGAGCAAAGAAAAGGGGAATTTCTGCAAACTATCGAACACGGGATCAGAGCCAGGCTCATGGAGCTGGTGCAGAAGGATGGCCAGCTCAAGGCGTTCTTAGAAAAGGTGGGGCGGGGAGATGTGGACCCCTATTCCGCATCCATGGAGATCCTCACCAATAAGACTCTGCTTCAGACTTGGCTTTCTGAACTGGAAAAGGAGTCTTAACCACAGTGCTAGCAGAGGATAGCCCTAACTAACTGAGCACGGGGTGAAGGAGCGCTCTATGGGCGGAGAGTTGGGGAAAGTGCTGCTGGTCAATACCAACCAGATGAAACCCCCGGTGGTACCCCTTGCTTTGGACTACCTGGCCTGTGCCCTTAAAAAGGTCAACTTTGAGGTGGATCTTCTTGACCTCTGCTTTGCCACCGACTTTGCATCAGAGATCGATCACTACCTGGCTGAAAATATCGTCTCTGCCATCGCCGTCACCCTGCGCAACACCGATGATTGCCACTTCGGCGGACAGGATTTCTTCATCCCCAGGTTCAAAGAGATAACCGACCGGCTTAAGGCAAAGGCATCTGTTCCCTTGATCCTTGGCGGGGCGGGCTTCTCCGTCATGCCCGAGGCCATTCTTGAGTATTGTGGGCTTGACTTTGGCATCTGGGGGGAGGGGGAATATTTGCTCCCTTTGCTGTTGCGAAGAATGGTCGCTGGAGAGGATTACCATCAGGTTCCCGGCCTTGTCTATCGGGTGGGGAAAAGTTTCGGCCGCAATCGCCCGAGATACCTCAAGCTTGAAGATGTGCCCGCGCCAGAGCGCAGCACCCTGGACAATCGCCGCTACTATGATGAGGGAGGCATGGGCGCTATCGAGACCAAGCGGGGCTGTGCCCAGAAGTGTATCTACTGCGCCGACCCCCTAGGCAAGGGAAGGGTGGTTCGCTGTCGATCGCCACAAAGCGTCGCTGATGAGTTCGCCGTTCTCCTCAAGATGGGAATTGATCATTTCCACCTCTGCGATAGTGAATTCAATATCCCTCCTACTCATGCCCGGGACGTATGCCTGGAAATAATAAAAAGGGGGCTGGGCAGCAAGGTGAGATGGTATGCTTACTGTAGCCCCGTCCCCTTTGATGAAGAGCTTGCCATTCTGTTCCAAAAGGCGGGGTGCGCCGGGATAAACTTTGGCGTTGATAGCGGCAATGACTTCATGCTCCGCACCCTGGGTCGCAATTTCACCGTGGACGACCTGGCTCGCACCGCCCGGATTTGCCACCGTCAGGGTCTGGTCTTCATGTACGACTTGCTTCTGGGTGGACCGGGGGAGACCAGGGAGTCGCTGCGGGAGAGCATTGACATCATGAAAAGGCTCTCCCCATCCCGGGTGGGTGCCAGCATCGGGGTGCGGGTTTTCCCGGGAACGAAGTTGGCATCTCTGGTGAGAAAGCAAGGCCCTATAGGGAAGAACCCCAACCTGCAAGGTATCATCCAAGGAAACGATAATTTCTTCGCCCCCATCTTTTGTCTCAGCTCAGCCCTGGGGGCAGATGCCCCAGAGTATCTGGCCAGTCTCATCGCCGGGGATGAGCGTTTTTTTTCGAGCTTTACCCAGGCTGCCGAAAGAGACTATAACTACAATGAAAACCTCGTCCTAGTGGAAGCAATTAAGAAAGGTTATCGCGGCGCCTTCTGGGACATCCTAAGGCGGTTAAGCGAGAAGGGCTGAAATCCCCTTGACAGCCTGGTCAAAAGGGGTATATTGATAGCACCAAGGGGAAGGGCCCTTTTGGTTAGCTGGCGCGGAAAGGGGGTGAGGCGAGGGAGAAAAGTGCTTGTGAAGCTATGGCTAATAAATCTAAAGAAAGGAGCAATCAACATGGCAAGTGAAGATGTCCTTAGTGGTGCTAGGGCTGCGTTTACACTCTTCGATGCATACCTGGGCACAGTGGCTCAGGAGATCGGCATGGAGCGGGCTGTGGGCTTGCTGACAAAGATGTGCGAGAGCATGGGTGCCATTCAAGGCCAAATGCTCAAACAGCAGGCGGGTGTCGAACAAGCGGATGCCAAAACAGGGGGGGCACTGGCGCGAACCGTTCCCGAGAGTCTTGGCATTGCCCTCCAGTTGATAGAAGAAAGTCCACAGAAGGCTGTGTGGAAGGCCGGCCGGTGCTCCCTCTATGAGGCCGCCCAGATGCTGGGCATGGATGCCAAGAGCATGTGCCGCGCTGGCCCTTTACGATTTATGGATACGGTTGTCAAGCAGCTCAACCCGAATCTGAGTTGGCAAGTGCTCAAGTATCGTTCATCGGCAGATGACTTCTGCGAAGAGGCATGCGTGCTTGGTGAGCCGTTCAAGTTTCCCGAATAGCGATTATTGAAGTTTTCTATGTATAGCTGAGCCGGAGAAATCCGGGTCGGCTATCCTTTGACAACCTATAAAGCCTCGGGTAGAATAAGCAGGGAAAGAAAATTGTCCAACAAATACGATGTCATCATTGTAGGCGGCGGGCCTGCGGGTATCTTCGCCGCCTTAGAATTGTCTCAAGCCTCGAACCTCAGCATTCTGCTCTTGGAGAAGGGCAAGGACATCGATGACCGCAACTGCCCCTTCATTGGGCGGGGGGTTAGCTGTCCCCCCTGTTCCCCCTGCGACTTGGTCAGCGGACTGGGTGGTGCCGGTGCCTTCAGCGATGGCAAGCTGACCCTCTCAACCGAAGTAGGGGGCAGGCTCAAGGACTACATTGGGGTGGAGAGGGTGGAGGAGCTTGTCCACTATGTTGATAGCGTCTTTCTCAGGTTCGGGGGAACGAATAAGGTCTATGGCAGTGGGGAGGAAGTAGAGGCGCTCCAGCATAAAGCAAGCCTGGCCGATCTGCGCCTGATTCCGATGGTGGTTCGCCACCTGGGGACGGAACGCTCCCGCTCGGTGCTCAGGGAGATGCGGGACTTCCTCGCAAACAGGGTTGATATCAGAGTGGGCACTGCTGCTCGTGCCATCCTCACCAAGAACGGGGTGGTCACGGGAATCGAGACCGAGGACGGCCACAGGTTCGAGTGCCGTTATCTAATCATCGCCCCGGGCAGGGAGGGGGTCGATTGGCTCACTCAGGAAGCCGCTCGGCTCAAGCTCACCCTCGAAATTAACCCCATCGATGTCGGGGTCAGAGTGGAGGTTCCCAAAGCAGTGCTCGAGGAGCTGACCAGCGCTTTATATGAGTGCAAGCTGGAGTACTTCTCGAAATCATTCGATGATAGGGTGAGGACCTTCTGCATGTGCCCCGCCGGGGAGGTGACCATGGAGTGCACCGGGGGCAGCGACCCGGTGACCACGGTCAATGGTCAGAGCTATGCCGACCGCAAGACCGACAACACGAATTTTGCTCTCCTGGTGAGCACCACCTTCACCGAGCCCTTCCGTGACCCCATCGCCTATGGCCGCTATCTCGCCCGTCTGGCCAACATCCTCAGCGGGGGGGTGATCATCCAGCGCCTCGGCGACCTATTGGAGGGTCGGCGCTCAACACCGGCGCGCATTGAGCGGGGCATTGTCCAGCCCACTTTGAGGAGTGCTACCCCGGGCGACCTTAGCTTCGTCCTCCCCTATCGCTACCTGAAAAGTATCATCGAGATGCTGGAAGCCATGGACGAGCTAGCCCCGGGCGTGGCCTCGCGCCATACCCTGCTTTATGGCACTGAGGTCAAATTCTATTCCTCGCGCCTCGCCCTCAGCCAGAACCTGGAGAGCGAGATAGGGAACATGTTTGCTGCTGGGGATGGCGCCGGGGTCACCCGTGGTCTGATCCAGGCTTCGGCTTCCGGGGTGGTGGCAGCTAGGGAAATTCTGGAGCGAGCCGGCGCAAAGAGCTGATGGCAAGAGCCCTCTTTATCGGCATCGACCTCACCTCTTCACCCAAAAGGCCAACCTCCTGTGTTGGACTGGATGAAAGGTTGAGCCTTATCTTTGATGACCTCCTCTCCAGCGACAGTGATATCTTGGCAGCCATCGCTATTCATCGTCCTCGCATTGTTGCCATTGATGCTCCCCTTGGCTTGCCCCAAGGGCTATGCTGTCTCGAGGAGAGCTGCTCCTGCCGGGCGCTTTTGCCAGCAAATGGAAGGATATGTGAACGTGAGCTCTCCCGCCGTGGCATCCCTTGCTACTATACTACGAAGAAATCCATCATCAAAAATATGGTTTACCGGGCGATAAGCCTCAAGCGGGAAATTGTTGCCCGCGGCGGTGAAGTCATCGAGGTCTATCCTTATGCGACAAAAGCGGTCCTCTTCGGTCGGTCGATACCGTCCAAGTTGACGCCCGCTGGCATCTCCTTCCTCAGGCAGCGGCTTGCCCAACTCATGCCTCAGCTTACTGCCTACTTACCCCGGTTTAATCATGACCTCTGCGATGCCCTGGTTGCTGCCTATACTGCCTATCTCTATGCTCAGGGTGAAGTAGAGATCTTGGGCGATTTCGAGGAGGGTGCCATCTATTTGCCGGCGTTAAAGGGGTTCCTTTCTCTTGACACATCGCTTGCCGCAGGCTAAAATATTGCAATTGTGAACATGATTTATAGAAAGGAGGGGATTATGTGGTTGAAGTAAGACTTGATGATAAGGAGAGTTTCGAGAGTCTTCTGCGCAGATTCAACAAGAAGGTGCAGCAGAGTGGGACTTTTGCTGAGATTCGGCGCAGAGAGTATTTCGAGAAGCCTAGCATCAGGCGCAAGAAGAAAGAAGCAGCCAAGAGACGGAAGAGCGCCCGAAGTAGCAAAGGAGAATTCTTAAAAGGTCGGTAATGAGGCGAGGATGACATTACAGGAAAAGCTCAGGGCTGACTTGAAGCAGGCGATGAAGGGCCGCGATAGTGGGCGCAGTTCA
>Ga0315296_10002902_pt1 | contig 14491 bp, 12 predicted proteins | sample YL17G14_18_MG_FD_203921 | JGI IMG/M metagenome (GOLD analysis project Ga0315296, IMG submission 203921) | Sediment microbial communities from Yellowstone Lake, YNP, Wyoming, USA - YL17G14_18 | ecosystem: Environmental > Aquatic > Freshwater > Lake > Sediment | place: USA: Wyoming | collected... | reverse complement strand
AGCCTTCGATGAGGAAGTCGGAGTCTTTCTCCTTTACGTCATAGCTCTTGACTTTGGAAGTCGCCGACGTCGTCAACCTCTTATGGACACTGGGGTTTGAACCCAGGACAAATGGAGATGTCTCCCGAACAACGAAATTGGATTGCCGAGTTCTATTCAGCCTTATCCAAGAATGGACGGGTTAAACTGTCTTATAAGGACAGCTAGAGAATACTTCCGTTAGGTCAACGGATTTGGAACATCCAAGGACATAGCGCGCGCTAATATAGAGAAGTCAAAATAACCTTGGAAAGAAAGAAATATGAAGATTGAAGCTTTCCCTGGAGAAGTAGTGTTTCTAGCCTTCAAACTTAAGAAAGGCTCTGGCTGGCTAACAAGCCACCGTCTAATCCTTTGCGAACATGAGCAAGGTTGTTTGGAAGGGCAGACGCCTATGTCTTTCCTCCTGAAAGACTTACAAGACGCCCAAATAGACGGCCGAACTTTGACCGCGCACTTCCAAGATAAGCAAGAGGTCAGAATACAACTTCAGTCAGACTCTCAAAGTCAACTCCAGGAGATTGAAAGATACAGTGAAGAAGCAAGCAAGAAACGTAAGTCAAATGAGGATTCGCAGAGACCGCCTTTCGAAAGTCGCTGTTGGAGAATGTTTACTGAATATCTTGATAATGAACAGATGTGCCCGTGTGGTTCTGGAAAGGTCGCCTATGTGTGCTGTATTCGCAGAATGCCCCGAGACCATATTAAAAAGTGGTATTCTAGATCTCAAGGGAAAACCATAGAGTTCTCAATTGTTGATAGATTTGTTTCTCTTTGGATTGCCTTCGTTTCATGGAGCGAGTTTGAGTCAAAAGGCGAGACTGATAGAGAAATAATACAGTGGTTGAAGAAATCAACTTTTGTCAACAAGATTTTTCGAGATCTTGAAAAAGATAAGGGATTCTATGAAGCTCTACGAGAATTGAGAGGAATACCAGTTCACAGATACATAAAGGATGAACAAGTGTCAATAGATAATATCAAAGATCTTAATCAAGTGTTGGAATTCATTTATGTGGTCAGGTGCAATCTTTTTCATGGGCACGGAGATCTTGAAGATGATTATTTAATCGCGCATTGTTTTACCCTCTTGAATAAGATATTCTCGAAAATTCTTGAAAAGGACGATCAGTTGACTACTGAACCCGGTCTTTTTCTAGATTTGACATAAGCCTGACTACCCCTGTCTTTTAGAGTGCAGACTCTTAACTACGCACGAAGGCTACATTGTATTTCGCGAAATAGGGTAAGTTAAATCGGTGAACGCAATTTGAGCTTCCAAGAAGAAAAGCATCCTGAAGAATAATCAATCAAGTTTTCTATAATGTTATATGTTGTCCAAGAGAATTGATACTTGGACCGAGGGATACAATGCCGCCCAGAACGTTTAGGATCGATGTTTCGGCGAAAATAATCGCTGACATAAGCTCTGGGATATACAGAACTCCAGCAAACGCATTGAAGGAATTGATCAGCAACTCATTCGATAGCGATGCCAAAACAGCGATAATCACAACAAACTATCCAAATTTCGATGTAATAACATGTAGTGATTATGGCAGAGGAATGACTCTCTCCAAATTCGAACAAGTAATGAGACGGATTGGAGGTTCTGATAAACGATCTGTGGAAAGCGCCATAACTCCGCTCGGTAGACCAATTATCGGAAAAATTGGAATCGGGATCTTGGCGGTTGCTCAAATCTGTCGCAAGTTTACGGTAATCTCATCCACAAAAGATGACAAGAATCAGTTTGAGGCCGTAATTGATCTAAAGCCTTTTCACGATCAAGAAGCATACAAATTGAATTTAAGAGACCAGAAGGTCAACATTGGCGAATATGAAGCAGAAGAAATCGAAAAGGAAGAAACCGATAAGTCCTACACCAGAATAGTCTTGGAAGAAATTGATGAAGGTTTCAAGAGTCGTCTTTCAGATATTCCTAACAAGGCAGTTGCCGGATTTAAGTTCAAGAAAACAGATCCTGAGACATTTGAAGAATTCATAGATTGGTTAAAAGATAAAAAAACCAAAGACGTGCCTGAATATTTGAGACTTCTTTGGGAACTAGCGCTAATTTCTCCCATTCCATATCCAAAAGCTGGACCTGTCCCGAACAGCAAAACCATGGAAGTAATAAAGAACAGGCTACTAAAATACGACTTTAATGTAGTCGTTGACGGCATAAAATTGCTGAAACCTGTTTTGTTTCCATATCCAGAAGACACCAAAGATAGGCATTTTGATTGGAAGACGTATGATATTTCTTACGATGATGTTGTGGAAAATTCTCCTCTGAAATTCTCCGGCTACATCTACCATCAAAACAAAGCAATCATTCCACCTGAATTGCGCGGATTGATGATCAGAATTCGAAATGTTGGAATTGGCGGTTATGATAGATCCTTCTTGGGCTTTCCTCAGTCAGTTGGACCGATAATTGCGGGAATGACTGGAGAATTGTATGTTGAAGAGGGATTGGAAGATGCTCTAAATATTGACAGAAATAGTTTCAGAGAGACGGACTTGCACTACATCAAGCTTCAAGAGGAGATTTTTGACAACCTATCCAAAAGCAGAGAGAAAGGCGGAATTCTAGCTGATGCCCGCTACAGGTCAAAAATAGTCCAAGACAAGAAAAGAAGTGACCTTTTGGCAGGCGAATTTGATGCCCTGGAAAAAACGATACAAAAGATCTATGGACGTTCCCTGAAGATTGAAAGGATTGACAAACAAAGCGACGTACCCGTAAGGCTCAATTTCCCCAATTCAAGAATAGAGATCTACAGTTCTTGTGCCGTTTTCCCTCGAAGCAAGAAATTGCGTAGATTATACGAAAAAATATCGATATTCCATGAACTTAGCACCTACGGATGTCCTGAGAAATCTGCGATTGACTCAATATTTTACAGCTTCCTGAAAGAAAGGGGATAGACTATGAGCCATCCGAGCCCCGATAAGTGTAAGGACGTGTTAGACCTCTCCAGAGACCCTGTTAAGCATTTTGTTAGAGTAAATGGATGGCTTCAGGCAGCAACCAGCAGATTTGCAAAACTGAATGCTCAAGGAGCACCAAGAGAATTTGGCTTGCGGTATTTGACTCTTTGCGGCAAGGAGGGAATTGACATCTATCTATTCAAGAGAGCAGCTCTAATAAGGGACAATGGTAGAGGATTTCCTTCAGTCTTTTATTGTGAATCTTACGTCGGAAACTACGCTCAAGTAAGGGAACTTTTGGGAAAGACCCGCAGCTTTCTGGGGAATTTTGAAGAATTGGTCAATAAGAATTGTTTTCACGAGTATGTAACTAACAATCCTTTTGATGTAGTGAATCTGGATTTTTCCGGTAGCTGCTTCCCGAGGGCTGATTACCCATTTTCAGGTACTCTTCGGTCAATCACTAGACTTATCGAATTTCAGAAAGGAAACGAGTTCGATTTGTTCGTTACCTTTAAGGCTCTTCGGTCTGCTGAGAATAATGATGCTGTAACTGAGCTCGCTGCAAATATGGAAAAGAATTTTGAGGAAAACAATGAGATTGAAGAAAAATTCAAGACCTGTTTTGGAAATTTGACTCCAGATGATATACTGGAACAAGATTACGGTAGATTTCTGTTGGCAACTTTTCCTAAGATAGTTTTTGGATTTGGATCCTCAAACAGTTTTGTGGTAAAATGCCCACAAAAATTCCTATATCAGAGAATAAATCGACGTGGAACAAAGTATCAAATAGTGAAATTTATCTTTTCCTTTGAGAATTTGGGTCATAGTAGTACGTTTTCCCGAGCGAGTCGCCGAACCGCAGAACTCGCTGCCCACTATAAGGAATCTACACTAAGTGATTTTGACGTAGTTCCCTTGGACGTTGACAATGTGGTAATTCATAATGATGTCCTCAAGAACGAATTAAAAGAAGACTGCGTAGACATTCTCGAAAGCAGGAAAGCTTTCGGAACGTAGGTTCTTCCTATCGACTCTGTTTACCTGAACAGCAATTCTTGGTCGTCCCCATAGCCCGCTATAACGGGCATTAAACTTTGGAAACAATTATATGCGAACTATTCGAAATCTGGTATTATGACAATAATCGTTGCAGTGAAGTTTGCGAAAGGAGTGGTTGTGGCAACAGACAGCCGGACAACTTACGGTGAAGCCGACTTTGTGCGGGATATAGACAGAAAGATAGAAACGCTGAACGAGAAAGTAGCTCGCGCGCGCATGTTTGATACTTTAGACGGAGCAATTTAAGATTTTGCTCCCGCTGAAATGAGCAACCCTAGCGTGAACACTTTAGTCTCTTGTTATGTCTTACAGCGCGCGCTACTGATTTCCTAATTATGGCGGGCCAGGTATTTTTGGTTCCCATCCGAATAAGTTTCTAAGGGTTTTTCCGGTCTGGATGGATATTTCTCCTGACCCATCACTTCCGACAGAAGATCGTATGCTTTGCTGACTCCTTTCATACCGCCTAGCGCAGAAAGTGGAGAGTTCTTTGCCGTCCAATCGAATGACCTAATTGGGTTCAGCTTCTCTTTAAAGAAACCTGATTGCCTGAAGTTGATCCCTTCTTTGATAGCTGAATGCAAGACATCTCTCGCAAGTCGATGAACGGTGTAGATTCCAAGTGCAGTCAACAGCAAATACTTCGTGTCTTCTTCCTTCTTTGCATTCTTGCTTTCTGTTTTCTTCGCTTTCCTGCCGATATTTGACTTAAACCTTCGGCCGAATTCTTCTTCCTCCCTAGGCTTTTGCTTGCTTTCAAATGCTTCTGGGAGCAACTCCTTCAGTGATGACCAATAATTCTCCAAGAAACAGATCTTGTCATCTATCGATAGGTCCGAGAATCCCCTATCTTTGAAAAGAGTTTCCAAAGAAGAAACAAATGAGTTGAGCTGTATTGGCTTCCCGCTGTTCCTTTTGCCACTTACATTAATCTTGGCCCTAAGAGGAGAAGTCTCGTTGCAGTTCAGAGTAATCCCTATTTGCGCTCCCGCTATTCTCCATCCCTCTTTGTCAACTAAGGATAGGCCTTCGATTCCACTAGTCTTAATGCTGTACAACAGAGCGTCTTTAAGCGAGGGGCTGATTCCCCTTTGTGTCTTGTTTACAATGAAAAATATCGTCTTTTCTATGTCTTCTGCTGATAGTGAAGAGGCACGCCTAGTTTCTTTTTCCTTAACTTTTTCAGCTGCACCTTTGGAGTCGATGAAAACCACTGGGAACTCGTATTTCATCAGATCCAAGTATAGACTAGCGCCTAGACTCTTCGAAAAGAAAAATCGGTCACGTATCTTGCTGAATCCTCCAACTCGATGCTGTCCATCAATTAACCAGATTGCCCCTTTCCTTCTTTCTATTCTCAATATGCCCAAGTCACCATCGGAAGGAACAAAGACAGTTTTTCTCAAACCAACCAAGATGGCAGGCATAACAGCCAATGGACTTTTTTCAACATACTCAACGAGTTGAGAGGTCCTTTCTTCATAACGCTCGCGTTGATAGCCCTCAAGCTCCTCCTCTTTGAATTTGTCTAGCTCATAGAGGCTCAAAATATCGCTAATATTCATCTTTCCTACATACATTTCTATATCTTTTTGAAGCAGCTTGATGACTTTTGTCTCAACCAATCCGTTTTGTTTTTCTCCTTCTTGTGCAATTTCTGAAAGAAGCTTTAGCCTTTGATCTTGTTTTATTTTTTCAGGGAAGAACATTTCCGGGTTGTTCCAGCATTTTTCACAGACATATCTCTGTCCGTTTTCAACTGGATGTGAATCTCCCTTGATTTCGTAACCACAACAGAAACAGATCATTGAACCACCGCTTCTTGAGGCAGAATGAATTCCCTAAATGCTTCGTCAAAAGTTTTGCATCCTTCAACCTTGACTTTCATCATTCCTCTGTATGGGGGAAAGGTCCCACCCGAACCGAATACTCTTCGAGCGGATGCAATAGCATCAAGCCTTACGGTATCCCATTCAGGTGATATGTAATTGTTTTTCTTCAAAGTGTAAACTGGTTGAAAGCGCATAGGATAAGCGACTGCACCCAAACTGAGAACTTTTTTTATTCTTAGGAACAAATCTTGTGGGCTATCGGTGAAATTGTAAAGCAAATAGACCAAGATGTCCCGCCCGTCAATGCCTCTGGATCTAAGTAGTTCAATGGCATTTTTGACGCAAGGTCCCATCTCTGAAGTATCATAAGACAGTCTGATGAATCGGTCGATTTTGAGTTCAGAAATCTTGTCAGCGACTTGGGCTGTAACCAATCTGGCATCCAAACCCTGATTGAAATCGACTGCAAGGCCGAGTTCTTGAATTTCTGACAAAACGCTTTTCCATTCACTGCTAGCCAAGAAGTTGTTATCAAATAGAATGACCCGAGTATGTCCAGGCCAAATAAGGTCTTTGATGCTCTTCCTTTCAGAATTCAGTTTTCCCTCAATGCGTGACACACCGCAGAAAGTGCAGGAACGCACGCATCCTCTGGATGCAAAGACTATACTTGCTTTCTCTTTTTTGTTCCATGTAGGAACTAAATCATAATCTGGAAGCCGGCACTCGGCCTCGGTATGGATTCCTCGGAAAATACGTTCTGGTTTGATGCCGCTTAGAGCAGCATGCTCGGGCATTAATGATGCGTACAACCCACCCAACCAAACCTCAGCGTCTGGAAATTTCAGCGAATAGTAGCGGATTGCTTGCCACACCGGTTCCCAAGCCCATGTAAAGAGACTGGTAATGTAAACAATGTCGGGGTCTTGTACAGTCCTTCCAGTGCCCCAGACAAGCTCAGTGGTGTTGCCCAGATCTTTTTGGTAGGTAGAAAGCTTGAGTAATCCTAGAGGTGGATATGCTGAATAATACTTGGGTTTGACCAAGAGCACATGCTTAGCCTTCACGATCCCCAGCCACCCAGTCGTCCACTTCACCGATCGTGATGCTATTCGGCAGGTGGCGTTTTAAGGCTTTGCATCATGAACAAGTGATGTTTTAGCGCGCCCTATTGGCTGACGTGTTAACTTGCGATTTTCTTTGGTATGTGCAACTTGATATCCATCTCATTACAGAGTTGGACTAATTCTTTTGTAAGATATTCGATTTTCGACCGGTCTCTTTTGTCTTTCTTTATTGCTTCTCTTTCTTCTCTTGTCAGTGCTTTTACTCTTCTCAGCAAATCTTCGGTATCCTTCATTAACGGAGAATCAGTCATTGGTGCCTTTGCTTTCAGTTCATGTTGCACATCTTCTAGGATCTTGTTCTCCGCCCCAAAAGCCTCTTTTCTAGCATCTTTATGTTTCCAGATATCTCCAACTCTTCTGATTGTCTCGGCCCTTCGGATGGTCCCATCTTTGATTTTCTTTATTACTAGACTCTCAATTTTTGGTTCTATTTTGGAGATTTCTCTGATCGGTTTTGAGATGACTATTTGTTCAAAGTAGCTGTATTTTTCCTTGTCATGGACCCCGCTCTGGATCATTAGTTTGTAGGCTTTGATCTTGTTATTTATCGAACTTGGGCTTTCCTTGGTTATTTTGGCAATTTCCTCGGGGCTCTTGCCTTCTTCTTGCAGCTTAGAAAAGAAATGCGCCTTTTCCCAGGCATCCCATTCTATTTTCCCATCGATGTGTTCTGTACATAGTAGTCGATAGATATCGTCCTGGGTCAGTTGCTCAGTAATAGTCTGGCACGGAATTTTTCTCCATTTGTTGTCTTTGAGATCATCGAAGAGATGTCTGTAGCAACATAATCTAGTATTTCCCTCTAGGACTTTGTTTTCGTACACGATAATTGGATGAATCAAACCGCCATCTTGTTCAATGGCCCGTTTAAGTTCATGCGTTTTCGACAACTGCCACAAAGCGTCATCAATGGCTTTTTCGGTCACTTTTTCCAAACTATCGACTATTGTGGCGATTCTAGGATTTTTCTGGTAAGACTCGAGTTCATCAATATCCTTTTGTTGAATTTCGTAGGTAATCGAATGACCACCTATACTGATTTTAGTCTCTTTCATGGCTTTTCCCACCAAGGATTATTAGCAAATCCTCTTTCGACAAGTATGATCTATTTGGTTTTAAATTTTTTGTGTCCCCTAGCGTATATTTGGAGATTGTTTCTTTCTTTTCCAGGATTTCATCCGTGTATTCGTCTATTGTATCCTCTGCAATCAGTTTGACGATTTCGCACGGCCTTGTTTGTCCGATTCTGTGTATTCTATCTTGTGATTGGAGGTAATCATCCATCTTGAAGTTTCTGTCCAAATAGATTGCGTTATTGGCCGAAGTCAAAGTCAATCCTTCCTTTGCTGCTGAAGGGTTGGCGACCAACACTTTGCACAGATTATCCTTTAAGAATTTGGCCATTACTATTTCTCTTTCGACAATCGGCATTTCTCCAAAAAGAGTACGTGCACCATACCCACTATATCGATGCTTTAGCGCTCGTACATTGTCAACAAAACTTGTCCAGACAATTGCCTTTTCGCCTTTCTCGATCACCTTGGACAGTAATTCATCCAATGCTAAGAATTTAGCTGGAGTTTCACTATAGGCATCATCTAGCAGGCGAGGGTTGCTGGCTATCTGGGTTAGTCTTAGGAGTTTTACCAAGTAGTTTTCGATTTCTTCTTGAATTGTTTCGCCAGAAACGTTTGTTATTTCACAAAGCATTTCTTCTCTCGCAAGGTCGTAGATCTCTCGCTGTTCTTTGGCAAGTTTCATGGTTATCTGAGTGAAAGTCTTATCGGGTAATTCTAACACATCTTTTGTGCGCCGAATTGAAATTGAAGCAATTTTTTCTCTTAATGCCGTCAGGTTTGCCTCAAATTGAGAGAGGTCTTGCACACCTTTCAGATTCAACTTGAATTGTTTCTTGAAGGCGGGGTAACCGACACCAAGTAATCTCCCACCGTCAAGAAAGAAGAATTGAGACCATATATCATCTGGCTTGTTCGCGATGGGCGTGCCTGTTATTATTATTCGTTTTTCCACTAGGTTTCTCAAGCCTAGAATTGTTCTTGTGACCTTCGCTTCTGGATTCTTTATTGTTTGCGATTCGTCTAGAACCAAAGCCATTTTTCTTGATTTCAGGAGAAGTTCTATCAAGTCGTAATTCTCGACTACAGTCTCATAATTGCCAATGTAGAAATGACCCAACCTGAGTAATGATCTGCCTCGTGTCTTTTTCGTTCCGTCGATAACAACAGGAAAAAGGTTAGAGTGTTTCTCGACTTCTCTTTTCCACATGTAAAGCAAGCTTTTCTTGCATATTATTAGAGCTCCTTCTATGGCTCCTGTTTTCAAGTTCCTACATAAAGCATCGATGACAACCTTGCTCTTCCCAAGTCCTTGTTCATCAAAAAGAGGGACAATATCATGGCTACTTACAAAATCGATGGCCTCAACTTGATGATTCAATGGCTTGGTTCTCGGAGTGTAATCAAATGAGATCTTTGTCTTCATTATCTACAAGCTCCTCAGGCAATAATATGATTGAAATATCCTCTGCAGGAAGATTGATTCTTTCCAAGAGTTGTAGTAACGTAGCCCTAGAATGTAGAGGAACACCAATGATCAGCTCGGTCTTTTCTCCAGAGCTCTTGCAGATTATGTCTGCAAAATCACTAAATTGGGCAGCCGTTCTTTTCGAAAACAAGTCATCATGAGTCTTAGCTTCGCCGATACATACTCTCCTTGTTCTCATTCTTATTCCTATGACATCAGGTCGATGTCGCCTGATTTTCCACGGAATGGGCATTTTTTCATCTTCCGGCAATGGAAGAAGATTGCCTTCCATTGCGACGATAGTGTACCTTTTCTCTCTCATCTTCCTAGCTATCAGATCAACAAGCATCTTGTGAATTCTTGTGGCCATCAATCCGACTCTTTAGTCTCCAGATCCCAAGAAACCATCGAGTTCTTTGCGGAGCTCATTTATCATTCTGAGCTTAATCGGATCCTTATCAGAGAGGATTTCATGTTCTTCTTCTCTGGTCATCTCCCTAAGTCCTTGTATACATTCCTCGACATGTTCAAACAATTTGGAACCAAGAGCTGGCTCGACATGCATTAATTCATCTTTGGCCGCTTCAAAACCTCTTGTTCTTAGCGCTTCAGCCGCACTTTTGCTTTCGAAAATGGTTTTGAGCAAGCGGACGTCTTGCCCTCGTGGAATTTCACCATTTCCTACCCAGTCACAAAAGTCCTGGGCGTTCATTCCATATCTTTTCATGCCGTTTAATATCTTTGGATTCTGATATTCAACGAAGTATGAGAATTTGGTCAAAGCGTCAGATCTATGAGAGTATTTTGGTAGGAACTGCTCATTCATTGTTCTATATGCTTCTCTCCATCTTCTAATATCGTTAAGTGAGAGTTTGGTTGTGTTTCGTAGCTCTTCTTCTGTATACCCTTTGTTGTACCAAAGCAGGTATAGCAACCTTGCTCGTTCATACACCTGCCAGTCATTTACTCCTCTTAGATGTGCCATGAGTCTAAGGAAGTCCTTAGTTCGGTCGTCTATGTTCTTGGGGAGAATCTTTGCTTTGATTTTTTGCCATTCTGGCTTATTCGGATACTTGCTCTGCAATTCTCGATAAATCATCACTCTTGTATTGCCGTCAATGCATAGATACTTGTCTCCCTTTCTTGCAACCCAGATCTCGACTAACGTGCCTCCATTCTGTTCAATGCTATCTTTCAGGCGATTGTATTCAACAAGGTAGCCCATTTTTATTCCATACGCTACACCTTCTTGAGAAACATGGTCTGACATTCTTGAGAGGTTGTCTCTGTAATAGCCTATCCTTGGATTATCTTCATCTAACTCAATATCATCCGTCGGAATATCATCAATTTCAATATTTTTAGGAATGCCAGCAATACTGGTGCGGTAGTTTCTTCTTTCGCTCGATTGCTTCATATAATCAACAACTCAGTTCTCGACCAGTTGCCCGGATATACCTGATATATTACCTTGCATTTAATTGCTTTGTTTCAATGTCGCGCGCGGTCTAATGGTCTTTCCAAGTCTGGAAGGCGGAATTGGCACTACTTTTCGGATGAGTTTTCTTTTCAGATTCGGGCGTCTCGTATTCCTGTGCGTCAAGCCTAGACTATTGAACAGATCCGGACCTCTCTTGTCGTCGACGAATCTGGACTGGAAAAGTCTCTGAACGGTTTCAAACTCGCAGAACTCTGGATATTCATAGCCGTTCCATTTCTTGATAGCCTTTTCATACGGTTTCTTGAACATCCAGTAGACTTGAAGCTTTTCGGCGTAGAGCAGACTAATGCTGTTGTCGAAATGCAGAAAAATGAGAGGTTTCAGATTTTTGTCCCATCTTGTAGTCCTCCGTTTTCTGCTCCAATATTCGCTTTTCTTGACGTCAAACAATCGCCATCTGATCGGTATGCAATAGTGTTTTATGCCTTTACGCTTCACGATGGGCTTTCTTAGGATTCTTGTTCTTCCGACAATTTGAGCTTGTGCATGGAGATTTAGAGGCAGAATTGTCTGCACTTCATTTCCGTCTTCCAGTTCGGCTTTGATTTCAACTACTCCGGAGAAAATGGGTCTAAGGTACTTGTCACTGCGCTCGTAGAACTCCACACTTATCTTTTTGGCCCTATGTTGCAACAACTTGGTCAGCGGGTAATTCAACAAGTCAAATAAATCGATCTTGAAAGCCGAATAATCAAGAAGGTAGACATACTGAGGGCCAATTCTGAAAATCAGATAGTTTAGAAGTGGATTGATTTCGTAGGTGTTCCCTGCACGAACCAACCATTTCGTATCTACGAGAATCTTGATATACCGTCTTAGCGACCTTTTTTTGACAAAGTTGAAGTAGAGCTTGATTTCCCATATGAAGGCTTGTTTCTCAATGAATCTTAGAATTGCCGGTAGCAGGGGATTAATCCTTATTCTCTTCCTTCTCTCATAACTGGCCATTCGCGTACAATGCCATTCGCGTACAATGCACATTTTTCAGCTGTTCCGATCTGGCCCACTCTAACATCTGGGTCAGAGTCCATGGATCAACATGCTTTTGTCCTGATTCCTGCGACTCCAAAGCCGCACAAAACACACGATTTTCTGTCATTGGACTCTGGGTTTTGCCACCTTTTCTTTCTCTGAACAAGCGCATCTTGTGTCAATCTTAGATTCTTCTGCAAAGCTATCAGGATTATGAATCCTCGATACGGATTTCGTCAGCAACGGATGCCTCAAAAAGGGTAGCCCAGGTTCAATGCGTTTCTATGATAGGGATGTTAAACAAAAGCCACTATACAGATTATGTAAATGGATGGCTGATTTTCGCTGTTGAAATCCCCCCACCCTTCTCAGATTTTTGTCAGTTTGATTGTCTTGGAAAAATCCATGACAGATTGACCCACTTTTCAAAATGGTTTCTGTTTTTGGCAAGAGCACAATTTCAAATCCATTGACAACCAGTTTTCAAAGACCCTGCGAATCAGTTGACAGATATTTTAGAAACGTTCTTTCGTGGTTCCGACAGATTTCTCAAGAAGCATTGCGGAAAAGTCGTGGACGGCTACCCCCTATGTGCTTCTTTTATCATTTCAATTGACTTGACATGTGAAAGGGAATTAGCAATGTCCAGCCTTTCATCGAAGCCAGTCTCCCTGATACCTAAGAAATGGTGAAACTCTAGTTTTAACGTTACTGCAAAACTGGATATCAGAAATTGAATTTCCCAATGCTATCACAAACAGAAATTGAGAGACAAGAGACCCCCCGACCTTTTGCGTCAAGCAGAAAGTCGAAAAACGTGGGTTAGCCCCCTTTCAAGCGTATGACTACAAAGTGGATGTTACGGACTTGTGCCAGAACAAGATAAGATAAGAAAAAGAGTGGTTTTGTGCTTGTGGCTTACGCTGAATACGTCGCAATCGCCGTTTCTACGCTTTCAATGGCTTTCTTGATTTCCTTGAGTTCAGTTAAGATTTCTTTCAGCAGTTCTGTTTGTTCGTCTGTCATTGTTGTTCGCTTTAGCGATATATCATAGGTTCGATTTTCTTGTGGGTTCTGGATTCGTAGTCTTTCTTCAACACAGTAAGTTGTTTGACAAGGTGCTTCAAGACTCGTTCGTTGCCTTTGATTATTGCTTCGTGACTTTCGAAGTTTTTCTGCAAGATTTCTACTCGCTGTTTCAATGTTGCGTTTTCCTTTTCAAGTGCCAGTATCGTGTTTTCAAGTTGTTTGACTCTGTTGGCTTCTGTTGGTGTGTTTTTCGGAAAAAGTCTTAACACTTCTGAGATTTTGACAAAGTCGTTCTTTAGTTCTGCATTATGTATATATGCGTCATCACTTGCGGGTATCGATTTGCCGACCATCAGTTTAGCCGACCACGGACTAATGCCTAATTCGGTTGCCGTTCTTAGAAACAATTTTCTCCCAGAATGCCAAGCCATTACGCCGTGGTTCTCAATGCCCGCTTTCTTAACCAAACCCTTGAAAATATTCTCCAATTGCTTTGTTCCTAAGTTCTGTATTCCCTTGCGTTTCTTTGTCCATTTCTTGCTTTGAAACAGATATGGATTCGACTTGTCAAGTGTTGGAAGGTATTTGTTAAGCAGTTGCTTAAACTCTGCACTTATGAAAGTCCTTGCGGTCACATCTTCCTTTCTGGTCAGAATCAGAATCGGAATCGGTGCTTCTCCGTTGACAGCGAAGGTTTCCCATCTCAGTTCAGAAACGTCCCGCACTCGTAACCCCAGCAAGAACACTTCAAGAAGGACTTGTTCTCTGATGTCTCCCAATTTTGCCATTTCTTGAACTTCGCTGATGGTTGTCATGTGGTCTCTTGTGCTCAAAACGGTTCGATACATTCCAAGGCTTTTGCGATACTTTGGATTCTTGCCGAAGTATTTCAAATATTGAAGCGGACTGTTTATCAAGTTTCGACAAGTGTTCTGTCCGTGCCCTCTGTCTTTAAGCCATGCATAGAACTTCTCTATGATGTGTCCAGTTTCTTCATCACTTAGAATAAGAAGGTCTTCAATTGGTTTCCGATAGAACTCTTCAAACTTCTTTATGCCGCTTTTGTAAGTCTTCCGAGTATATTTTGACGGAATCGCACTCAACCAGTCGTCTATCCGAGCCATATCCATTAGTGCGTTCACCTTCTGGATAGGTCTCGGAACTCGGAATCCGGATTTCGAGTCAAGGTTTCGGAAATTCAATTTCCGTGTTCTCCCGCAAATCCCCCTTTTTCTGTTTTCACGTGTGTAGAGATTGCTCTCCTACTCATATTGTTTGATTGCATAAGATGCTTGCTTCAGAATTCCTTCTCCCACGAGTTTTAGTTGTTCAGGAGAAAAGCTGTAGCCGTTTTTGTATGACGTTATAGAGTCGACCAACATCTCAAGAGTAGCCAAGACAGAAAACGAAGTATGCAAACTGATCGAGGACGGATTCGAGTTCGT
>Ga0315296_10002901_pt1 | contig 14492 bp, 10 predicted proteins | sample YL17G14_18_MG_FD_203921 | JGI IMG/M metagenome (GOLD analysis project Ga0315296, IMG submission 203921) | Sediment microbial communities from Yellowstone Lake, YNP, Wyoming, USA - YL17G14_18 | ecosystem: Environmental > Aquatic > Freshwater > Lake > Sediment | place: USA: Wyoming | collected... | reverse complement strand
CCTGCTTTAAAATGTCACTATCGTACCAGGGGACAACATAACGGATCTGGATCTCGTCCATCGTCGTCCGAGGGACGGTCACGTTGATAAGTGCCTCCCTTATGCACTGAATTCTCTCAGCAGTCAGGCTCCGGCTGAGCCGGTCCTCGGTTAAAATGTGGTGCGGAAACCCGTATGATGACAGCAATGGTCTGGCAAAAGGAAATTCCTGCTGGCCTGGGATCGGCTCTTTTTGCGCAAACAGCGTGATCAGCTCTTCGAGGATGTCAAGGTTTACTTCGGTGTTGGCATATTCTACGACGTCCAGCGCGTAGTATTTTTCGGCTCCTGAAACAAGCGCTGCCAAGCCGATGCCGAGCGAATCTCCCGGGCCGAACTCGGCGATTACCTTCGGCCAGGTACAAAGGTCATTTTGCTGCGCTAAAACCAGGTGTCTTAACCACACCGAATAACAATACCGAGCCGAATTGGTCCCGCCGGTGCGCTCCGGTCGGAGTTTGCCAAGTTTGGGGACGTACGTTAATATGCCTCTTACTATGTGTTTAAGACCCAAAAAAGTGTCCCTCTGATAAAATCTCGTTGTACGCCTGCAACGTTTGCCTGCAAACGACCGATGCCATAAATCGGCTTTTCGCGATCTGTTTAGCACGCTGACTCATCGAGTTGGCCAGGTTCTCATCTGAAAGAATCCTGCCAATTGCCTCGGCAATATCTTCTGTTTCATAAGGGTCGACCAAAAGCCCGGTTTTGCCCTCTTCGACCATCTCCGGGATGCCGCCTACTCTTGCCCCAACCACGGGGACGCCTACAGCCATCGCCTCTGCAATAGATAGCGGTGCGTTCTCCTGGAAGGAAGGTACGGCTAAGCAATGGGCCTTTGATAACTCCAATTGTATGTCTTTGACACTGAGATTGCCGAGCAAGTGCACACTATCTTGCAGCTTTGTTGCTTTTATCTGCTGCTTACATTCTCTAAGGTATGCAGGCTCAGCAGTTCCTGCAATGCGAAGTTGCGCCCCCCTGCTTTCTTGCGAAAGCAAGAAGGGGGGGCCGAATCGTTGAACAATAACAGCAAATGCCTTTATCATACCCAGGATATTTTTCAAGGGCCTAATTCTGCTGCAGCAAAATATCCTGCCGGGTTCTGCTTGCCAGTCGACATTGAAGTAGGAATCTGCAATCGGATTATCAATCAGCCAGGTCCTACGAATCTTATTTTTCTGGGGCAAAATCCTTTTCGCATATTCACTTATCAGAATAACATAAGGGACACGGCGACGCCCATACTCCTCCGTCAATTTCAAAAGCAGCCAGCGAGGCCAGCGAAGAGGGCCCCAGCGCCTGTCCCACATCGCATCTCTTTCTACAATTCCGTGTATGGTGAGAACGTGCGGATGCTGGCAATTCGCTGCCAAAAAGGTAGCGTTCTGAAAATGCACAATGTCAGGGTCTATTTGCCTCAAAATAGATCGCATCTGTCGTCTGCCCGCAAAAATGTCATAGAGGGTTCCGGGTAGATATCGCCATCGCCCTTCTTTAGCAACTCGATAGATATTAAAGTCCTCCCACTGCTGGCAAATGGTTTCTCCAACAGCTCCTTTAGGAACGACTACGCTTAACTTGACATTCGGTTGCTTTGTAAGTTCGCAGGCCAGGTATTTCGCTGCACCAGCTACTCCTCCGTCGATTTTGTGACGGTCAGTTGGAAAATCTGTCACCATCACTACGTGCATCTGCAAATTGTCCCGGACCCCGCAATAAATTGCGGGGCTAAGTATTTAGCCGGTGGTTTCACCACCGGTTTCGCCAGTTTCTGCTTCCAGCTCATCTACCGCCGGAGCGAAGAATTCAGCTATTCGTTCGCCGGCCATTATAAATGCCAGGAATACCCAAAAATGTTTCTGATATAGCTGTCCTACATTTAATCCCATCACTAACAAAAACGTTAAAACCGCTCTGGCGTATAGTTTTTCCCATCCCAGCGGGGTACCCTTCACAGTGAGCATCATCATAATTACGAGAAGCGCAAACAGACCAGCGGCAGGTATGCCATAAAGGCCGAGTGCTAAAAAAAAGTCATTATGTGGCAGGATTAGAAGTCCACTATTTTCAAACCAGCCAAAATAACTTGTTCCGGTCGGCTTTCTAACCGCACACCTTACTGCCTGCTTAATCGGCATCATCCTGTAGCTGACAGCATCTTTGGCACGATGTATGTCCGTCAATCGTTCTGCAACGCCGGTTTCCAGCCCCCTTGTTTTTACCACCAATCCTGCTGAGACGGAAGCAAGTAGAATAGCCACTAATACAATTGCTGCTAACCCAGGTTTTCTCAATACCTGTCTTATAAACAGTAATGGCGATAACATTGTAAATGCCAGTGCCACCAAAGCACCACGAGAGCCTATTTTAAGTAACATTATAGGTAGGGCCAACATGGCAACAAGATATACGATTCGCCACAGAATCTTCTTGTCACGGGCGAACAAGTAAATAGCTGCCAAAAAGGCCAAGCTGGTCAGGCCTGCTAACATATTCGCATCAATCGCCTCACCGAGTGTAGCTGCATATCTTGCTTCAGGAGTCTCTTCGACGGCCCTTATTGCTGCACCGGTTGCAAATGCTAATGTGATAGTGCCCAGCGTCCCAAGTACGTATGCTCTTAATGCCCAGCGAAAAGTTTTTGCGTCGTTTGTTTGCAGTATCCAATATACGATAAAAACCAGCACCAGAAGCTGAACTTGGGTGAATGCACGCTTTAACTCTGGGCCGAGATAAGGTGCCGCCAGCGAAACCAAAAACGCCCAGATGGTGTACAATACAACCACCCATAATGCCTTGTTGCCGATACGCAGCCGAGGACGAGTTATCAGCAAATTCATCGCAAAGCTGATCGCAACTGCTATCCCCACACCTCGGTCGAGACTGAAATCTCCTCTGGCGCCGATACCCGCTCCTGTGGGCAACACCAACATCAAAACGGCGAGCGCAAAAGTCGGCTTTATAACCATGCCGATGAACGTGGGCAGCGCTATGATTACGATACCAGCGGCGGTATTTTCCCCTAAAAAGATTACCGCAAAGCCAATCAGGCAAATCACGGCCCAGATCGCCAGCAGCAGAATATTCATCGCAGGCGGCAGTTGAATATCAGACGTGCGTTCCGGCTGCTCATACCACAAATCTTCTTCGCTTATTGCATTATCGTATCCGGCATACATACCGAGCTCCCAATTCACTACTGGTAGCGGCGCAAGAACTTATGTAAACGAGCATACATGAACACCTGCGGGCAAAGATAAGCTGCAGCCTTCAATGCTGATCTTTGTCGCGCAAGATACCAAACCTTTTTTCTCTGCAACCGATATATATTCGGCAAATATTCCCTCAGCCTGTCGAAAATGTCTTCAGAATAACGCTCGGCGTAGCCTTTCAAAAACGCATCAGCTATCCCCTCGGCGTCCCAGCTCAAAAACCTCACCCTTGGCGCACCACGAAATACGCAGCTTACAAACCAAAGAATATCAAAGTACCGGCTGCCAAAAGTAGGAGTTCTCCCTATAATTGGTGCTGCCGACCAATCTAATATGACTAACCGGCCCGAGGGCTCGTGAAGACATACGTTTATGCTGGCAAAATCACCGTGAATAAAAACATTTTTGTCCGGCCAATCCATCCATTCCGGCGGAAGTTCATATTTGATTCGGCCAGGCAAAATCAATTGTTTATGGATAACCTGCAGAGCTCGGCCGGCTTTCTCTGAGAATTCAAGCAACCGTGAGTCCTTATCAATCGCCAATTGCAGCAGGGTGACCAGGCCGCTCAGCCGCTCAAAATCCAGCAGGCCCTTATCCTGGTCAAAGTTCAACACCCGAGGGACATAGAACAAGCCGCTATCTCTACCAATTTCACCTGCTAATTTGGTCTTAGTTGCCTCTATAGCCAGTAAGGAAGCATCGCCGACCTTGCGTACAATGTCACCGAAAAACTCTATTAATGATTTTCTCTGAACATCAACCGTCATTTTCTCGGCCTATTGCTCCAACTGCACACCGCTATAGGACTTTCGGAAAACTGGGCCAGAGACTTGAATTTGCAGCATATATTCTCAATTACGGCAGTTAACATTTGTGGAACGGCAATTTTGGGCGGATGGAAAAAACCAACCGGATAAAATTCCACCATCTCCATCCCTACCCCTTCAACGAGTTTTTTCATCTCGTCTATAGTCATAACGTTGAATATCCCTTCGGGCAGGGCGATGCCCTGCACTGGATCAAACCCGCCCCCTGCTTCTGCAGGGGCGAGCTTGTCCCCGCGCAGGCGGGGAGCGGGTTTCTGCTGATGGCGCATATATAGCAGCTTAATCCAGGGCGACCCATAACTTTGGTGATTGTTAAATACGAAATAGCCGTCTTCAGAAAGCAGCTTGGCAAGAGCCGCCATCGCTACCGCACGCAAAGCCGGTTCCGCATTAACGAAAAACCTGAACGCCATTATCAGATTAAACTTTCTCCCCTCCAAAACGTTGTTTATGGTTATGTCTGCCTCGATTATTTCAGTCCGCTTAAGTTTTTCTCGGGCGATGGCTAACATAGAGCTGGATACGTCAACACCGGTTGATGTTTTTACACGATCCTCCAGAAGACTTGTTATGCGCCCTGTCCCGCAGGCAAAGTCCAGCAGATGGATGTCCCGGTGCGCAAAGTATTTCTCTAAAATCCGCAGGATAATTTCGCGCTCGCGTGACCAGAGGAATCTTTGCCAGGGCTGCGCTTCATAGTATGCCTCGTATTCAGTGCCTTTGCTTGCGTATTTATGAGAGTCTCTGTAAGTATATTGCTTCGTCATGCGTGGCCTTGCTATTTTCGCAGAGCAATATGGACAAATCGTTTTCGCTCAACTTCTTCCAGACTCAAAAACCAGCTGCTTACAAGGGTCAAAACCATTGCGGCAACTGCTACGCCCACGATTTCAAGCCAGGAATCAGGTGGTGCCAGATACTTCCATATACTAATCAGAGCTATGGCCGGCAACGAACCTAAAAAGGCCGGTCGCCAAACGTGGCGAGCGCTTTCGGCCGCAGAAATTCGCATCTTCCGGTGAAAATATATTGGCAAGATCACGCCGGATACAAACGCCATCGGCAGTAAATTGGACCAGGCTATGCCTATCAATCCCCAATTCAGCACTTTCACCGAGATAACAGAAGCCGAAACGCAAACCAGCGCCGTTAAAGCTGTGAGAATGCCGAATATCTTATGTTGTCCCCGGCCGACCAGCACCAGGAAGTTGCTGTACTGTGCTAATTGCAAACAGTGTCCCACCGCCAGGACCGCCAATATGACGCCCATAGTATTTACCACAGCAGGGTCCTGGAATTTTTCACCTACCCATATCCATAGAAACTCCCTGCCCATCGCCACTAAAAAACATCCGCCGGGGATTATCAGAAGCAGACTATATTTTTGAGAAAGAAAAGATATTTCTTTGACCCGCAATTGGTCATTCCTGGCGTCGAGGTCGCTGACAGCCGGCTTTATCGCCGCCGTGAAGGCCTGCAGAACCTGCGTCAATAACAAAACTCCCGCTGCCGCGATCTCAAACCGGCTTACCTGTGCAGTATCCAGAAAAATACCGATTATAATGCTGCTTGCCTTATAGATGATAATCGCACCTGCTGAATACATGAAGGTGTTTATTCCATAAGACAACATCTCCTTCAGAAGCCTGAAATCCAGGTTCGCAAAGGACAAAGACGCAAAGGTTGTGAAATTCCTGACAAAAATACAATGTAAAACTCGCAACAGAATTTCACTTGCTCCAAATACAAGCCCCATCGTGAGCAGGCCGTAACCCCGCAATAATAATACAATCAGCAGCAGTGTTCGCAGTATCAAAGTAACCAGCATAGCCAGGTTGATGATATCGAACCGCTGCAGTCCGCTTAAAATCGCAGTAGCCGGCTGAAAAGGCATGGCAACGGCAAAAGAAAATCCTACCACCAGCACCAGTGTCGCGGCTTTGCCGACGAACTGCGGCTCAATAGCAAACCACGAGCCGACATTCCAATATATCACTACGCTGGACGCTGCTAATACAGCACCAAGGATTGAGAAGAAATAAAATGACGTGCTTATAACTCGCTTAATCCCAGCCTCATCGTTTTTTGCAAGGTATACCGGGATATATCTGTTTATAGAGCTATTCAGCCCCATACTCAGCAGGGCTGCATAGCGAAAGAGCGAACCTGCAATCAATAACCATACGCCGTACCGCACCTCGCCGAGCTGGCCGAGAAAAAAACGGATTAAGAAGAAATCAATAACTGCGCTGCTTACCAGTGTCGCTACGTTGAAAAACGTGTTGTAAATCAGCCTCTTAGACGTTGTAACATATCGTTCATTCATACTTGTTTATTTGTGGTTAGCTTATGCGTGGCAGCCTCAATCCAACGCAGGCGGATTGGGGATGGCGCAAGCCTCCTCTTTCTTACCGCTTAACTACTTGCCATAGAGGGCCAGCCGGCACCAAATCATAATTATCAAGCACAAATGCCGGACAGTACCCCGCCTGTCGTGAAACAACATATACCGACCTGTCATTCAGCAATTGCTCTATTGTATGCTCATTAAAACTCGGTGCATTTTTGCTGCTTACAACGCCCGAAACAACCTTCACATCCGGACGCCTGCCTGCGACTTCCTGGACCAATAAAAGAGGAGCAACGGTAGTGCTGTCGGCAAAAATAATAGCATCACTCTCGGCCGCATCTAACGCCTCATCAGCGAAGTGCTCCGCTCCTTTATACCCGGTCTTCCACGGCTGCAGAAAATACTTATAATCGTTGCGGTAAGGGATATCGCTTCTTGTGCCAAGATTGAGCTGCATCTTTTCTGCCAGCGTTGGCGCAGCCGCATAAACACCGACAGGTAGTAAACTGAAAATCAAAACCCAATGTGCTCTGTAGAAAAGACTCACTGTCATTTCGACCGAAGCGTCCCTTAGGGACGCGAAGCGGAGAAATCTGCTCAAAAACAGATTTCTCGACTCGCCTTTGGCTCGCTCGAAATGACAACCTCTGCTCTTTTCTACAGAGCAAACCCAATGCGAAAAAACTTTGCTATTTATTTGAGCCTGTAAAAAATATGCTCCCAGGCCCATAAAAACCGAAACCATGCAGTAAAACGGTATAAAAAAAGCATACCTGTCAGGCACGGTGTATCGAAAAGCGAAGATAAAAAACAATATAATTAAGCAGACCAAAACATTTCTAAAACCTTGGCTTGGTGAAATCTTAAACAAGCCCCAGCAGCCTACAAAAAATAGCAGAATATTAGGCGTAGGAAAGTTAAACAAAATAAACAGAAAGTTTTCTTTTACAATTTTTACCGACAAAGAGGTATTAAGAACCGCTGTCTGCCAGCGCGTTCCAAAAAGTGCGGAAACCAAAGTGCCGGCGACACCGCCGGTTTGTATTATGTTTTTGATTATCAAGTACTCATAAGGCAAAGCACCGACAATCCACAACAGAATAATAATAGCTAAACTTTTGAGGCGGATATTTTTTTTAGCTAACAGAACAACAAAAAATACAGCATAACATAGAAGCGGTATCGAAGCGAGATTATGAACAGCAATCGCAAGCCCGTTAAATAAACTAAGCCAGTACAAATAACCCACACGGTTTGTCTTGACATATTGCAGCAGCATTATCAATTCAGCAGTAAATATTGCCGCCCATAAAGTGTATGTTTCGATAATGCTGGCATGAAGCCAGAATGTGTGAGAGACAGCTAAAGTGACAGCAGCCACAACTGCTGGAAAACTTTTGCCCAGCCACAGACGGGTAAATAGAAACAAATTCGCTACGGCTACCGCCCCGGCGATTGCCGAGACTAAATTAACCCGGTAGGCAAATTCGCCCAGCGGCATATACTTTGCGCCGATAGCTAATATGTAAAAAAGCGGATGAGAAAGAGCAAGGCCCAGAAATCCTTCTATATCATTATGCCAGACGCGGTACTGGATAAGGCCGCTATCCTGCCACAAGGCCCCCGGAGCACAACTAATTATATAAACTAAGGCCGCGCTACAGAATATCCCCGCGTACCACCAACTCAATTTCTGGTTTGTCTTTGCCATGGGTATGATGTCATGAACCCCCAAATAAATTGGGGGGCTAAATATTTAGCCCCCAGTTTTACTGGGGGTCAATTGCTTGCGGTTTGCTTTGTACCAATCTACGGTAGCTTTAAGCCCCTCACCGAAAGAGGTTTTAGCCTCAAAGCCGAAGTGTTTTTTAGCTTTTGAGACATCCAGCCGGCGTCTGGGCTGGCCATCCGGCTTAGAGCTGTCCCAGCGTATCTCGCCGGCAAAGCCTGTGAGCTGGGCGATCTTTTCCACAAGTTCCTTGATTGTTATTTCAAATCCAGCCCCAATATTGACCGGCTCAGAGCCGTTGTAATGTTCTGTCGCCAACAGAATTCCTTCCGCAGCATCGGCAACGTAAATAAACTCACGCGAAACCACACCTCGCCCCCAGCAGTCAATATAGTCCGCACCGCTGTCGATTGCATCAAAGCATTTCTTTATCAGCGCCGGTATTACGTGACTGGTAGCAGGGTCAAAATTATCACCCGGCCCATAGAGATTGACCGGCAGCAAAAATATCGAGTTAAAACCATACTCCTGCCGGTAGGCTTGCGATTGAACCAGCAGCATTTTCTTGGCCAAGCCGTATGGCGCGTTGGTTTCTTCCGGGTATCCGTTCCAAAGGTCTTCTTCCTTAAACGGCACCGGCGTAAATTTCGGATATGCACAAATAGTGCCAATCGCTACGAGCTTTTCAATGTTTCGGATTCTTGCTTGCTCTATGAGCTGAACGCCCATCATCAAATTCTTATAGAAGAACTCGCCCGGATGCTCACGATTGGCACCGATACCGCCGACAACCGCCGCCAGGTGAATGACAATATCCGGCTTCATATCTTCGTACATCCGAACAATATCATCCAAGCTCACCAGATCATAGTCTTCGATCTTCGGCACGCCTATATATTTACAATAGCGTTTTCGCAGTCCCTCAGTGACATACTGGCCCAGAAAACCTGCCCCGCCGGTAACAACAATTCTTCTATTTGCAAAAAAATCGTTCATCATCATTCTTGTTATTTTCTCTGCTCTTGGAGTGTCTTTTCGTCCCTGGCGATTTTCATATCGGCATCGGTCATCATCTTTGCAAGCTCTTTGAAGGTCACCTTTGGTTTCCACTTGAGAGCCCTTTTCGCCTTGCTGGCATCACCCTGGAGGTATTCAACCTCGGTCGGCCGAAAGTACCGGGCGTCAATTCCAACATATTTTTGCCAATCCAAATCAAGATAGCTAAAAACCTCCTGGACAAATTCTCTAACCGAATGGCTTTCGCCTGTAGCGACGACATAATCGTCGGGACTATCTTGCTGAAGCATCAGCCACATTGCCTCAACATAGTCGCCCGCGAAGCCCCAGTCTCGTTTTGCGTCCAGATTGCCTAAATAGAGCTTATCCTGCAAGCCGAGTTTGATTCGCGTTGCCGCTCGTGTGATTTTTCTGGTCACAAACGTCTCGCCGCGTCTGGGCGATTCATGGTTAAACAAGATGCCGTTGCATGCAAACAAGCCGTAAGCTTCCCGATAGTTCACCGTTTGCCAAAAGCTGTACACCTTCGCACAACCATAGGGACTTCGCGGATAAAATGGCGTCTTTTCTGTTTGCGGTATTTCGATAGCATTGCCGTACATCTCGCTACTGGAGGCCTGATAGAACTTCACCGGCCTATTGCTGCAGCGAATTGCCTCCAGCAGCCTAAGCGTCCCCAGCGCATCGGTATCCACCGTATAAATCGGCATGTCGAAACTTACCCGGACATGGCTTTGGGCACCTAAGTTATAAACCTCATCGGGTTTAACCTCATTCATAATTGCTGAAAGATTGCCGCCGTCGGTCAAATCCCCGTAAACTAATTTAATTCGCGGATGTTCATGTGGGTCTTTATACAAATGGTCAATCCTGCCGGTGTGAAATGACGAGCTTCGCCGAATGATGCCCCAGACCTCATATCCTTTTGCGAGCAAAAGTTCTGCAAGATATGAGCCATCTTGTCCTGTAATGCCGGTAAGCAATGCCTTTTTCATAATGTTCCTCATATTTAGCCCCGCACCAATTGAAACCGTATCGAGGATTCCGTCCACCAGCAAGACGGTTCAATCGCCGGCGGACAATTGGTGCGGGGTTTGACCCCGGGTTTTTTCCTCGATAATCACCTGCAGCACCTCTGTCAAACTCGTCTTAGGTTCCCAGGCGATCGTTTTTTTGATTCGCTCTAAGCTGGGCACCCGCCGCATCATATCCTCAATAGGCCTTCCATAAGCAACCTCGTAGGCAATATATTCCTTTTTGCTTTTGCTGCCGGTCATGTCGATAATTTTATCTGCCAGGCCCTCGATGGTAATCTCTTCAGTCGAGCCGATATTATATACCCTTCCTACCGCCTGCTCACAATTCATCAGCTTTGTAACCGCTTCGACCAGGTCAGCCACGTAGCAAAAGCATCGCTTTTGCTTACCCGTTCCATATATCAAGACCGGCTCATCCCTTAATGCCCATTGAACAAATCGAGGCACCACCATCCCATACCGGCCCGTTTGCCTCGGCCCAATGGTGTTAAAGAATCGTCCGATAATAACTTTAAGGCCGTACTGCTGATAAAAAGCCAGACCCAGAAATTCGTCTACTGCTTTGCTGCAAGCGTACGACCAGCGGGATAAACTGGTACTGCCGAGGACAATATCATCGTCTTCGCGGAAGGTAGCCGATTCATTCTTGCCATAAACCTCGCTGCTGGAAGCGATCAGGGTTTTCCTGCCGAATTTGTGGGCTGCCTCCAGCACTACTTCGGTGCCGATAATATTGGTTTCTATGGTATGCACGGGGTCATCGACGATAAGTTTAACGCCCACGGCTGCAGCTAAATGAAAGATAACATCGCACCGTTCTGCCAGGCTTTCCATTAGTTTAGCATCACGGATGTCACCCTGCACAAAGCTAAACTCTGGCTTATTCTTGAGAGTTTCAATGTTTTTTAAGCTGCCGGTGCTCAGATCGTCGATAACAACTACCCTGTTACCATCCTCCAGCAGTCGTTCTGCCAGATGAGAGCCAATAAAACCTGCACCACCCGTAACCAATGCTTTCATACAAGACATGGATTAGAATTTTGAGAAGTTAAAGAAAAATAGTCAATAATAAATAGTCAATAGTAAATTAACAGACTCCGTCTCCGTCGGTTGCGCTACCCGCCAAAGGCCAGTTAAAGCCGGTCCCCCGCCTTTGGCGGGCCGCCTTGGCCCAGCCTATCTTAACCATATTATCCCCGGATTAAGCTGGTTTGCGGTTTGCACTTCTGTTTTTCCTTCTGTAAGTATCGGCAAGTAAAGAACATAGCTTTAGCATGGCAGGTCTGCAGCGAATATTGACAGCCAATTCGAAGTCAAAAAACGATACGCCTCTAAAGCCTAATAATTTCATAATCCCCAACTCCCTTCCAATCTCAAGAAAACCATTTTTATCGGACGGTTATGTGCGATCTCCCTTCTTTTTTAGGCTATAAAGATAGGTCTTATATGTCGTTCGTAGATATTTTCCGTCACGTTCTGGGCGATTATGACCTCATATTTGGCCAGCGCCTTTAAGTAACGCTGACCCATTTCAGCGGCGATTTTGTAAGCAATGTGCAGAAGCTGCCGAAAGTTGGGATTGTAATCTCTACTGGACTGATCATGGCGCAGCGCCGAAGCAAATTTCAGCCCATCCCATTTATCAACATCTGCAGGTGCCGGCAGCTTAGCTCGGTCGATATCAATCACCGTTGCATAAGGGGAGGCAAGCTCATCTATCCGTGATATTGCCTTTGCATATACTTTCTTGGCGATGTCAAGGCCGTCTCCGCCTGCCATTGCCAATCCCGTAAGCTCTTCCAGCCAGGTCGTGCCGGCCGTTTTAAGATGCAGCCCTGCATCAAATTTCTTTAGCGCTTTATTTATTGGCCCATAAATGGAGAACTTGTCGCTGCCGGAGTGAATGCTCAGCTTTAAGTTTCTCGGCAAGCCAAATTCTTTGATTGCAAAAGAAACCACCGCAAGGTCCGCTTCAAACTGCTTGGCAAATCTTGTGACGTCACCGACATAATCAACGCCCTTATTGAATCGGCCAGCAAATTTTGGCGCAATCGTCTGGGCAGGAATTCCTTCATCAGCGATAGCAGAAAGGACAAAAAACAACTCCACGGGAGTCTGCGGCTGGTCCGTTTCATCCATCGAAACCTCGATAATAAAATTATCTGCGCCGCGGGCTCGCCGGATATGACGATAGATTTTGCCGGCCTGCATGACCGCAGATAGAAATTTGGTTGCTATCGCCTCTACTTGTTCTCTGCCAAATTTCAGACGCCGCCCGATGCCGGCAATTTCAAGTGTTCCGATGTATTTGCTGTGCTTTTTGACAAAGCGTGCGATGTCACTCTCTGCCACAGGCCGACCAATAAAATCGGCAACATCAAGCGTGAAAAAGTCGCTGGCTTCAATGAACTGGTCAACATTCATAAGAGCGATATGGTCGGCGTCCACAAAATAAGGCCCATCCCACCCACAGGCTGCTACAGCCTGGTCGGCTTCTTTGCGGGTATCCGCTGGCTTTGTGCCTATAATAGTGTGCTCCCGGTAGGACTTATTCCAGACAGGCGTAATTTCAAGGCCTTGCTGTTTTGCTTTTATCAAGGCAGCGAGTTGCGCCTTTGCCTGCCGGCCGAACCTGTCACCAATTCCGAATGAATACTTCTCAAGAATCATAAACAAATTCTCCATCCCATATCTTTGGGTTCCCGCGAAGTGGGGTCCCTAATCGATGTGATTTGCCAGTTCAGATAGTGCACCTTTCGGCACATCCGGGCTTATCTGGGCAACCTTGTTGACACCGCTGAGGTCATTGCCCATGAGCACTACCTTGTCACTTTGCGCACCTTGTAAATTCAAAAATACGTCGGTCCCCGCTTTTGGTCTGCACCCGCGGATAAGAACTCCTTTGACATCGGTCAGCCGAATAGTCGAGCTTGCACCAGGGCAGAACGCAGCATTTAGACCATCGATTAACGCGTCCTGTACGTCTTCAAACACAATCGCATGACGCTGGTCATCCGTGGCCAACTGCAGTTGCACATTATTAAGCTTTAAGCCTTTTACATGCCGGCAATAGAATCCATAAGCTGGCAGCCTGCCGAACATCGAGTAATCAGGGTACGCCGTCGGCTTCTCAGGAATATCACGGACCGCATCCTGTCTTGTTCCTCCGCCTGCGAACGATAGTCTGACGTTACTAATAGTCACATTCTCTATCTTAGCCTCGGGCAGTCCCGAAATCGCGCAGCCCGTCGCACCGACACCTGTTGCCTCAATATTGCTTATCGTGACATTTTGCAAGACACCGATACCAGGTTTTTCCATATCCTTTCTGAACGGCCGAGCGCGATTACCCAGACGCAAAAATATCGGTGCTCCGATTTTGTTCATTGTGATGTTTGACACAACTACACTATCCATGGTCCCGCCATCTACTATTTCCAGTGCCACCCCGGCCAGGCGAGTGTCGTAGATCGAACAGCCGGTAATGACGACATTCTGAAAACCGCCGTTCGATTCGGTGCCCATTTTTAGCGCGTTACAGTGGCTTCTAAGAACACAGTTGCTGACCACTACATCTTTGCACGGCCGCGCTGAAGTACTCTTCAGCACAATGGCATCGTCTCCCGAATCGATATTGTTGTCTGAAATAATAACGCGGTGACAGCTATCAATGTCGATACCATCATTGTTGGCATTCACACGGCTTCTGACCGTGACACCACTTATGCGCACATCATCGCAGGCCAGGTAGTGCTGCACCCAAATCGGCGAGTTTGTGATGGTCACGTCCCTCACCACGACGTTTCGACATTGAATAAAACGAATTACATAAGGCCGGACTTTGTATGGTCCCTTGAACGCACGTCCCTGGCCATCAATAATGCCTTCACCGACGATAGCAATTCGCTCCAGATTCTCGCCATAAATCAGACTCTTGTCTGTATAGTTGTCTGTGTAGGACCTAAAGGCCTGCATCATCGGCGGGTAGTCTTTCAGGTCCTTGCTACCCAGCAGTATGCTGCCCGAATCGAGTCTTAATGTCACGTGGCTTTTCAAAAATATAGTGCCTGATAGATATGTCCCAGCCGGCAAACAGACTGTCCCGCCGCCGTCATTGGCGCACTGGTCGATTGCCTTTTGGATGGCTTTGGTGCACAATATTTTGCCGTCGGCATTGGCGCCATAGTCGCGCACATCGTACATCTTGTAATTGCCAAAAACTGAAACAGCTAAGAGCAACCACACAAAGCCCACCGAAATTAAGCAGCTTTTCCT
>Ga0315296_10002900_pt1 | contig 14495 bp, 19 predicted proteins | sample YL17G14_18_MG_FD_203921 | JGI IMG/M metagenome (GOLD analysis project Ga0315296, IMG submission 203921) | Sediment microbial communities from Yellowstone Lake, YNP, Wyoming, USA - YL17G14_18 | ecosystem: Environmental > Aquatic > Freshwater > Lake > Sediment | place: USA: Wyoming | collected... | reverse complement strand
CTCCATTTAACGAGGAAACGGTCTCTCCTAAGCTGTATAAAAGAGGGGCGGTCAAAAGACATTCCCGCTAGGTGGAGAGAGATGAGTTAAAGTAAAGAGAACCTTCAAAATAGATTTTCCACCCATTTTATGCAAGGCTTATTAAAATTTGTAAGCCTATTATAAGTCAGGTCGGAAGACGCTACGTAAGGAAGGCTGGATAGAGGAATGAAGACGCTTAGAATATCAGACGACATCCACAGAAAACTGACGGCAACCGTTGGAACGCTTATGGCGCAAACAGGCAAGATGCAGACATATCAAGACGCCATAGAAGCCATGCTCAATCGATCAGTGATATTGCCACGTGAACTACTCGCAGAAATTGAAAACTTCATAGAAACAAACAAGCATTTGGGCTATACGACAAGGGAAGAGTTCATATGAGACTCTGCGAGATGGCGACTCAAATTTCTAAAAAAGGAATATGAATACGTAGAGGTTCCCAAGGAAAAGTATGGACGGCTTAATGAAGCTCTCAAGATGATGAATACGCCTTATAATAACGCGCAAGACTTCATCCATAAACAGATGGAGCATGTGCTAGAACAGTTTGATAAATGGCTGGAGGAGAAAGAGTACAATGAAAAGCGACAACGAAGAAGTTGCGGCTAGTCTTTGTTTGAAGTACGGTTTGAGGTTGGGTGATGGTCAGCGCGCGCTAAAGGCTGGGCACTAGCGATATTCCTGCGAGAGACTTGGGGGCTGGGAAGGACGAAATCAACTATGAAAAAAGGCGATCCGCATTCAATCGAAAGGAATATAAACGCAATCTCACAAGAATCTTATAAGATTATCCAAGGAGGATTTGTATGCCAAGAAAAGTTCAGGTAACATTTACTAACGGGCAATGGAAACTTATTGAAAAACTAAGAGGAACAATAGGCGATACCGACTCTGAAATTGTGAGGAACATCGTCATTTCTTACCTCTCTGAAAAGTCTTATGTCAAGGAAGAAGCATTAAAGAAGTGAAATACCATGGATGTCCTCTCACTTTTCTGTGGGTGCGGCGGTCTAGACTTAGGGTTTGAGAACGCTGGGTATAAGGTAATTTGGGCCAATGATTTTGACAAATATGCTTGCCAAACCTATGCTAAGAACTTTTCAATTGAACCATTGAAAGAGGACATCCGAAAGATTGAGAGTTTTCCTTCTGCCGACATAGTTATCGGCGGCTATCCCTGCCAAGGTTTTAGCCTTGCCGGAAACAGGGACGCATTCGATAAAAGGAACTATTTGTATTTGGAGTTTGCACGAGTTTTAAGAGTCGTCAAACCCAAGTTTTTTGTGGCAGAAAATGTGAAGGGCGTGATCGTCCCCTTCAAAGCGGTCAGAGCCATCGACCCTATGGTAAAGGAGTTTGTGCGGTGTGGCTACCACGTGGCGTGGCAACTTCTTAATGCAAAGGACTATGGTGTTCCTCAGGATCGGGAAAGAGTGTTTATTGTGGGCGTCAGAAATGGTTTGAACCTTGAATTTGTGTTTCCAAAAAAGACCCACGGAAAACCTCCATTGGAGTCGTATAAGACTTTACAAAAAGCCATAGGAGGCTTGCCACCACCTAAAGAAGGCGAGTATTATGACCACAGTGGTTTTTCCTCGCGCTATATGTCTCGAAACAGAATTAGGGGGTGGGACGAGGTAAGCTTCACTATTCAAGCGAGTGGCAGGCACACCCCTCTTCACCCAAGTTGCCCGCAAATGAGAAAAATCGGAACAGACAAATGGGAATTTACTGACGACATAAGCAAATATAGAAGGTTATCAGTAAAAGAGTGTGCGCTAATTCAGACATTTCCACCCGAGTTCGTTTTCTGTGGACCACTTAACTCTCAATATGTGCAGATAGGCAACGCTGTTCCACCACTTTTAGCTAATTGTATTGCAAGAGCCCTGAGTAGCCTAGTCCCAGCGCATCCTAGATTGGCAAAATGGCTAGAGCAGTGACTATGGAGAAAAGATTCAGGGTGAATAGCAAGAAAAGCAAAGAGAACACATTCACTATCCGCCTTCTTGAATGGTTTTTATCAAACGGTCGTGACTTTCCTTGGAGACATGAGACCAGTCCTTACAAGATCTTAGTGGCTGAAAAACTGTTGCAGCAAACAACGTACGGACATGTTATGAAAGTTTATCAAACATTTCTCAAAAAATTCCCGAACGTCGAGGCTCTTGCAAAAGCCGAGGTTTCAGAGATCGAAGACACTATTAGGCGCCTAGGTTTCCAACGCCAAAGAGCCAAGCAGTTCAAGGAAATGACCTCAGCACTCTTGCGAAAACATAATGGAGCAATTCCTTCAAACAAAAAGGATCTATTGGAACTTAGTGGAATAGGAGACTACGTGGCAAACGCCGTTCTCTGCTTTGCCTTTAATGAAGACGTGCCAATAGTAGACATGAATGTCAGGAGGATCGTTGGAAGGTATTTTGACTGGGGAAAATCTAATGACATGGAGATAAAGAAAAGACTAGACGAAATAATTCCGAAGGGAAAGTCGAAGCAATTCAACTGGGGAATGATTGACTTTTCTAATATTATATGCGCGAGAAAGCCCAAATGTAAAATCTGCTTCTTAAATGACCTTTGTTCATATTATCGAGGTCTGCAAACTGGAAATAGAGGATTGACCAACTTCAGACCAGCTTTGATTAAAAAATCCTCTTAGCTTTTCCTTCATGTGGTTGTTTTCTTCATTCCAGTTTTGGATCATCAGAACCTCAACTGAAGACTTGAATCCGGTTGATTGCCAGATTGTTCCATACTTTTCCGCTTCGTACTCTTTTGGAATGGCGTCTGGAAGCAAAATATGCAGTGATGGGTCAATGTCTACCTTGATTTTCTGGTCAAAATAGGCTTGAAGCAAAGAGGATGGGTTAATGTTCATTGAGCCTATGATGAATCCTTTGTCTGTGCAGATAAACTTGGCATGTACTCTAGTACTTCTGCGGATTCTTTTCTCGCTGATAAGAGGCTTTAACATAGGGGCATCCTCGGCTTTAATTGCAGCTTTGTTTGACACTCCGCTTGCAGCTAATAGCCTCACGTTTACACCTTGCATATGTCTTGTGATAAGCGTCTCCATTATGTTTGGTGATTTAGGCTCTGACCAAGGTTTAACGTCTGGCATGAAGTGTTGGAACATAACGTCTACGAATTCTCTACTTTCATTTAGTAGCCTTGCAATTTGCCGCCTTAGGTAGTTCTGGGGTTCATACCTATAGAAAGGAGCAACGAAAAGTAAGTGCTTGAATTGGAAAGGTTTCTGTGTTTGAACCTTCGAAAGGATGGTCATTCTGGCGGCCTCTCTGATCATATCAGGCAAGGATGCATGCGCCGTTTGCTTCATGTCTACAGAGAACTCGATCAAGTCTTGAGAGAACGTGTAACATTCGTCTGCAAGATTTCTGTCGTCTGAGTAGACGCAAACATCATAATGCCTTGCAGATTCGAAGTTGCTACTAGGAAGATAAGTAGAATCGTCAACAACCAGAAGTTTCGCATGAAGAGTGTAGGCGACATTAATTAAAGAGCGGAGGTAAGTGAGAGACCTGTCTTTTTGCCACCATAATGGGCACACGTAAAAACTGAAATTGTTTCTTTCTGAAGCAAGATTAGCGGCATCATTGTAGATTTCGAAAGCTTTTGGGATAACGTCGCCGGAATAGGAGGTGATAGGTGGGGCGAGTACGGTGACTTGAACTCCTTCGATGACTTTACTTTTGAGAGCATTCCATACTCGATTATTTGTAAACAAAAAGGCAACGTAAAGAACTCTATTCCTTGCACTCAAAATCTTTTCAATAGCAAAATCAGCTAATTTATCGACCTGGCTAGGCGTTTCGAAGGTAATATCCATCATATATGTTAACCATCTTTAATTGCGCTAGCACGCTGAGTTCGTTACGCATTAATTGTAAGCGGGCTACGATTACTAGTTGAAGCACATAAAGCATATCAGCTTATCTAATTCATATGCAATGCGGTGTGAACTGGCAATGCCTGGAAATGAGGTTGAAGTAGCAAAGTATCTGATTGAGAACATTGGCAAAATAGAGCTTTCTCATCTGGGAGTAATAAAAACTTTGGGCGCTCCAAAAGCGCATTCTGCAGATTACCGACTACTTAGCAGTCCAAGCGACGCTGAATTGATCAGTTCGCCAGACGCTAGCAAAAAAGCTGACATTTATTTAAATGGAGTGGGCGTCTCAGTAAAGCAAGTTGGCGGGAGTTTTTCATATAATCGTATTCAAAGAGCAAACATCCAAAGCCTTTTCAGGCAGCTGGGATTTTCTGACGCAACTGAAAAGTTAGCACGACTAGATGCCGAAGTTAGGCGCTTTCACGAAGGCAGCCTTGCAACAAGGAATAGACCTTGGGAAGGTTTCTTTTCGGAAAGCGATTTCAAAAAGTTGTTGGAATTTCTGATGATGAAAGGTAGCCCCAACTTAGGTCTTTCAGAGCATCCAGCAGATCTTATTTTAGAAGCCTCACGGCTCATAAATCAATGGAGAATATACGCCTATACATTTGACGAATATTTTGCCAAATACAAGGATAGCTTTAAAATAGCGATACGGCGCCAATGGGTCGGTCAAGCAAGCCACTCGGAGCATGGACGAGCAGTAAGTTTAGCTAAGAAACCTGGCAATGTGCCATGGGTGTTCGGAAATGTTGTCGGTTCCCCAAATTCTGGCTGGAGAGCTGATTTTCCTACGGAACGCCGAAAAACTGTGTATTTTCTGATGATAGAAAAATTAACATAGTACTGTATGCGTGAATGCTACAGTCTTAAATCCTATTCAGACATAATAGATGCCAAAGTGGTGGTCCTTTGGCAGAGAGTAAATTCGAAGCACATGAAGAGTCTTTGGGGAGTCTCCTAACCGAGAGGATCCAATATGTAGTGCCTTCGCATCAGAGGGATTTCTCTTGGACATTGGATCAAATAGCAGATTTTCTTACGGATATCCAAACTGCCCAAGAGGCAAAGCTAAACGAATATTTTATCGGACTAATGGTGTTCATGAAAGGTGAAAAAAACAAACTTGTGATTCTTGATGGACAGCAGAGACTTGCGACCACTATTATAATTCTTTCTACGGTCTGCAAAAAGCTGGAAGAACTTCAGTATCATAAGGATGCAAACCAAATACAGAGCGAGTTTATGTCTTTTCGAAGGCTCGGTGGCAAAGGTGAAGAGTCGAGACTGATCATGAACGACAATAACAAAGCAATGTTTTCGAAGTATGTTCTCATTGGTTGTCAGAAAGAGGACGTGAAGAAGGCGCTTGGAGTTCTCAGCAAATATGATCCTAATAGGCGGCTGCTGGAAGCGATCGTTTTATGTAAAGATAAGATCGATGAAATTGCCAGTCTCTCGACTAATGACGATGAGGTGGCAAATAAGCTCATCGATTTCGTTAATTACTTACTTGAAAATGTGAAGCTTGTGAGTTTCACGGTTTCAAGCGAGGCAAACGCATACACCATGTTTGAGACCTTGAATGACAGAGGTCTGGATTTGAGCATTCTTGATTTAGTCAAGAATCGACTCTTTAGCTTGGCGAAAACCTCTGAGCACCTCAAAGAAGTGCAACATACATGGACACAGGTCATGACTCATCTATCGTCCGTTAGAGCGGATGATTTCCTGAAAGCTTTCTGGACATCCCGCCATGGTTTGGTTTCGAAGACATTATTATTTGACGACTTCAAGTCTAAGATAACCTCATGGGAGCATGCGAGGACGGTTTCAAATGACATGCTGGTTGCAGCGGAGCAATATTCCGGACTTGAAAACGCTGATGACCCAGTCTGGGCAAATCTTTCCGAAGAGGCCAAGAAGAGAGTACGTGCACTGAAAATAATGTCGGCTGCGCAGATACACACAATACTCTTGGCGGCGCTGGTGAGATTTAACCCGAATGAGTTGGAAAAACTTCTGAAATTGCTTGAAGTTTTCACAGCTCGATACCAGTTGATAGGAAGCGGTCGAACAGGCACGCTAGAAGTCACTTCCGGAAAGATCGCGAAAGGGATATTTGACAAAAAAATCCGCGCTGCCAACGACGTCTTTGTTGAGTTCCAAGGAATATACCCAACTGACGAACTGTTTAAAGTCAATTTCCAAGATAAAATAGAGACCAACGGCAGAAAGATCCGCTACATCTTATACAAGTTGGAAATGGCAGCGCGCGCGAGAGAGAAGCAAGCGATGGGTCTCGAACTTGAGCCTAACAATAGCCTAACAATTGAACACATACTGCCCAAGAACCCCGGAAACCAATGGGAATCGGTCCTTAAACCGGATTCTACAATAGTCGACGAATGCCTATATCGCCTGGGTAATCTGACTCTCCTAACTAAGATAAACAGATCGTTGGGCAACAAATCCTTCGAAAAAAAGAAAGAGGTATTCAAGCAATCAGACCTTATCTTGACTCGGAAAATCGCAGATTTCAAAGAATGGAATAGAAAGTCAATTGATAATCGTCAAGTATACATGAGTCATCTTGCCTTGGAGGCATGGAGCTACCAATAAAACCTACGCATACGCATTTTTCTACTTCTATTGCTTTCACTCTCTTTCTTTGAAGTAGCTTAGTCCTGCTGTTGCGCCTGTTGTTATGGCGAACCATATGATTGTTGCCGTTATGTTTCCTTGCGCGCGCCCATCCGCTTTCAATCATGACATCGACAAAATTGTAGTACCTTCCCAGAGATTCTGCAAGAGTTTTCTCATGGGCATTTTTACGCTTGCTTCAATTAGCTTTATTTGTGGCATCGACGTCATTCTTTTAGGGAAAGTGTTTTATGAGAATCCTAAAATTGCGTTGTAAATTCTGCGGTTATTGGAACAGAGTTCCAGTAAACAAGATTTTCCTAGAACAAACTTCTCCAGAGCCTAAGGTTAAAGTTTTCATTCCCATGTATTTGCCTTTGCAGGTTTCTAAATGTGAGAAATGTGAGAAGATTATAGCAGAGCGTAAGGAATTGATTAGAATCGTGAAAGGTAATCATCATGAAAAAACCGTTAAGTAAAGAGGAACAAAGAGTATATTTGTATAGTAAAATAGGAGAACCAGTCAATTTCAAATATCCAGAACCTCCGTACCTTTTGAAAGGCAAGTTAATGGATAGATATGCAATTTCTGATTATGGAGATGACTGGGTAGATTATTGGAGCATGATAGATCTTATCAGGTTTGAAGGTGAGGATGAAGATTGGCTAAGAATAACATATTTAACGATAATTTAATTATAAAATATATTTAACCAACCTTAAAGGTTAAATTTGCTTCCTTATCTCCTTGAAGAGAGAACTTTCCTTCGGCTAATATTCCGCCCCGAAATGTTTCTCTTTTGCCGACCTATCCAACATTTCAAATAGCTCTGGGTTGTTTTCAGGTGTGCAACGTTGCACATCGGGAAAGTCCTGCTTCGGCTTCGGCACTAGGGGCCATCACCACACGTGTGACGATTTCTTGCGGGAGGTCGAGTAGTTGGATACGGTCGGTCACATAGTTAGGAGTACGCCCAATCATACGAGCAATGGTTGCCTGTTGTACAACGCGCCATTGAAAAGCGCTTCAAGGGACTGATAAATGGTTAATGAGAAAAAAGGGTTCTGTTAAGTCTTCGGGGCTTGAATGATAGATCACTGAGGTACAAAGGACTAACTATTGATTCTAGAATTGCGAAAGCTTTTTATCTAGTCAGGGTACAAATTAGTTTTTCGCTTTTGGAACTATAGAAGATTGTTCCACAAGCCTAAAATGGTCGCATAATCTATGCATAATACAACTAGGAAAGGAGAAGGGAAAGGAATTGCGGTATCTTAATATATCAGATGTCAGTATAAAGTTACACGGTGAAGTCGTTGCAGACCAATTCTTCTAGTGCGCGCGCTACATTATAGGATGTCGATTAATGAAGAGATTTAATGAGATTGAAGTTTTCAATTCAATCTATACTAAGCTTGAAGAAATGGAGGAGCGGCAACAGGTAGACTTGTCTATCATGAATGACTTAGATATTTTGATGCGCCGTTTCAAAGGGCTGGAATTGTTTTGGATTGAGAATAGAAAGGTGAAAATCGATGATGCCTTTATATTATATCACTGCGCAAGAAATTGTAACAATATTTTGAACAAGATGAAGAGTCGTTTTTCTGAGGCACATGAAAAACATCTTAATCCACAAGTTGTTAGAGATTCGATTCCTTTAATTTCTTCGATGCACGCACTTTGTGATCTTGTGGGCATGCCCTCAGAGGAACCTCTTGTTCCTGAAAAGATAACTCTTGTATTAAAACGCCTGAAAGAAATGAGAGACATAGCTTCAAATGTTTCCATGTTGCCATCTTATCAAGAGGAAACGAGAGGTCTTAACGTTTTGCAGTTAAAAAGACAATTTGGTAGTATGACAGAAAGTCTTCAGGCTGAATTCTTTGAAGAATAAGGTAATCTTTGATTCTTGTGTGATTGTCGCAGCCTCAGTCTTCATGTCTGCTACTGAAGATGTGGGCATAGACCTTAAGCATCATTTCTATGAAGACGCCATCCAATTGTCCAGTCTTATCAAGAAGAATCTATCAAAAAGAATTGGAGTGGTCACCGCTACAATCGAAAGTGAGGCTTTAGGAGTCTTAAGTGAAGTAATCAGAGGAGAAATTCGAAGGAAATACGAAGAATTGGACAGAGAAACCTTGTTCAGGTATCATTCAATTGCACTTAACGCCTGCGACACCAGAATGCGAAACCTGCTTGCTTTTCTGCAAAGAGAACCAGTTGATCCCTATGATGTTGCGGTATGGTTCACACAAGTCACAAGAATGTATGAAGAATTGGAACAAGCTGCTAACAAACTTGAGAACCTCGCTTACTTAAAGACTCAAGCTGTGCCTCCAAAAATAAGAAAAATGGCAGACTGGTTCGAGATATACAGAACAGACGATATTAGAATAAATGCTCAGTTGTATAATCTATTGTTCAAGAAAGTAGAGACAGAGGATCAAAAGATATTGGCTGAAGCGTGTTATTTGCTCAATCTGTACAAGGCGACAGAAGGCAAAGATGTGTCTCTTTATGTCGCATCTACGGATCACCACTTCTCTCCCGCAAGAAAGCCGGGCTGGGTAGTTGAATCACGTCAAGTAACTGACGAGATAAAGAAGCGTTTTGGGATAGTCTGTGATTGGCCTAAACAGATCTATGAAATCGTTTCCAAGAAACTCTAAAGCCAAAACTTACAGCGGAAAAGTATTTTTTCTTGGCATTCAGTTCTTCCTATTTTTGGTTTGGGAGTGCGGGGGTATTCTCAGAGGCTAAGAATGCAGCGGCGAGTTGTATGAATATAGAGAAAATGTTGATGAGGAAAGAATATAATTAAATAATCATTAAACATATTATAGGTATAAGAAGAAAGAAAGTAGATGGGTTTTCGCAGGTCAAACATCATTAGCAATCCCAATCAGTGGTTTTCTTGAATTATTTGTCAAAGCAATAAAAGAGAAAGAATGGATTAGACCACTTTTTAGAGAAGTTTACAAACGATGTTTTAAGGAGTTAAATGCGGAAAAGTTATAGCAAAACCAAAAGAACTAAAAATACTGAGGCAAAGGATTTGTCTTCAAATAGTAATGACAGCCTAGAGGAAATAAATCATAAACTGCAATTAATCGTTGAAAACGCTTTTCTATCTAGACTTGATTTGATTTTTTCTGTTCTGCTATCATTGACAATTTTTCTCGTCAGTCTAATGCTAAATAACGCTTTGCTACACAGAGGATTATTCGCAGTTTTTTGGATAAGTATGCTTGCACTTTTTATTTATACTCTCATTGGAGAATTTTATGCAATAATTAGAGATGACGTAGTTGGACGTTTCAAATTTTGGATGACTCTTCCATTTAATTTTATGACGCTTTGTTTTCTGTTATCTGTATTTACAACGTTGCTAATACTTCCTGTTCTAATGTTATTTCTCGGGTTTATCGGCCTAGTTTGGCTTGTTGGCATTCTCCTGCTTCTTCATTACACTGACAACCTTTTTCACAGATATATACGCCTATTTCCATCTCGATTCCGCTATATTCCAGTCAAAGAGTGGGGTAAACTGCTATTCCCCACACTAGCAGGACACATGGTTCTTACTATATCATTTTTTATTGCCTACTACTTTTTAGTCATTCGAGTTTAACGCATAATTATTTAACGCGCATGCTTGGTTCAAAATTGGTGTAAAATGGTTTTTAATCTGTTTGACTTCAACTTGTGTAATAGGATGATCTGCGGAACAGTTTAAGCAAAAGATCCTTTGGCATATAGGACAGTAAGTTCCCTCAGTTTCATCTTGAATTTCTACTCCGCAAATATCGCAGGTATTGAGCGTCAGTTTCGTCTTCATTCATTATTACAGGCATAAATGGCTTCCTCCCCTTCAATGGTTGGCAAGCCTTTCTTTTCTCGCCAAAGGTTTCGCAGAACAATCAGCTTAGCCTGATAGAAGTATCCGCCTTCACGAAGCTCTCTCCGTTCCGCCGTTATACCCTTAAAATCCTCGCCCATCGTTTTAGCCTGCTCCATCTGATAAAGCTCCTGAGCCTTCTCCCAAATCATAGGTCTCACCCAAGGCCAAAATTTACCAGGCTGCCTCTGCTTCGGCACGTAAGTAACGCTCCATACTTTCTGCTTCAGAAAAATAGGGGCAAGTTTGAAGTTTCCAGTTGTGATCTTTGGCGAAGGCTCGCATTTTCTGGCAAAGTTTCTGGGGCGTGAGCTCCGTTTTCTCTCGTGTGTAGCTTATTTCGTTAGCTTGGATGATGGGAATGAAAGAGATGTAAGGACAGTTTGGGCAGATCTTAGGTTCTAAATACTTGGGCATTGTTTTCACCTTTTAACGATGAGTACGTACATGCCGTTTATTCCCACGTCTTGTCCTTTTGCCTGGGCTTCTTCATGCGTGAGCAACGCGTATTTTGTGTAACCTTCGGCTTTCGCCTTTTTCAAGACGTTGTTGATGACTTTTTTATGGGCTTCAAATTCTTTCTCATCTAGATAGTCTTCTGAAATCTCCTCCACGTCCATCTCATAGAAAATGTCGGCGACCTCGATGATTACCGCTTTCATGTTTTCAGTTAACTGTTTAACCTGCATTTTTCTTACGCCCTCCTCTTTGCGCCTTCTTTACGGGCTACTATGTGCGCCAACTTATCTGCAAACAGCAAGCCTTTGCCTTTACTGCTAAATATAACCTCAAACGGAAAACTTAGGCTTGTTTGTGTTATGCCGTCTGCGTCAACGCTTTCAACAATGTCAAATCCTTTAGGAAGTTTTGTTTTGAATAGGTTTTTACTGAAGTACACACTTTTTCAGCTCCCTGGAATGTTCATACGTAACATTTTACAGATGTCCCTATCACTCAATGCGTATATTTTCCTCATTTCCTTTAACAAGTTTACAAACTCTTTTTCACTTATTTTTTCTTGCATTTTTTCACTCTCGCCTTTCTACTTTGTCGGCTTTTCTAAAAATGGGTTAAAGTCGCTTTCTTGTGAGAAAATAAGCTCAGAAAACGGCTGTTTTCACGTTTCCGTGCAGCAAAGCGGATTTTCCATGCGAAACTCTAAATTTTTTTAAGATGCTTTTCACTTTTCAGCGTGAAGGTAGCATGGACCAGAATAGGTAGACTTTATCTGCAAAAACCAAAATCATCTACTTCTTTACAGAAAACCGAGTCGGGGTCGTAATTGAATCTTTTAAAAGATTCATATCTGAGCAACCAGGCAAAATAGAAATATTCGTCTGCGAGTGCGTGTGCAATAGGATGAATTGCAACTAAATCAGCCGATTGTGTAAAATGTTTTTCATTTTTTGCGGCGTGAAGGGTTTTCCCGCCTTCTATAAATGGAAACTTTCCGTTGTATATATGGTGAATATCCCATCCTCTGCCGCCTATTCGCTTTGGTCTTTTTCCTCCAGCAAGTAAATAAGTCATTACTGCTGGTCCATTTGAACGACTATCAATAGCTATATTGCGAGATTTTGCCTCTTTTTTTATCTCTTCATGGTATGTATGGTATTTTTTGCGAACACATCCTGGGATGAGAAGTCTGGAAATTGTTGGCCATTGAATAAATTCATCTTTATGGTCCCAAACTTGGCTAATGATTTGCTTTTCGAGATTGCTAAGTTCATGGAATTTTTGACTTAAAAAAGCATGAAATCTTTCGACAGGTTTCTCATCGCCCATTTACATCAGGACTATCCATTTTTAGCGTTTTACATTTTAGCTTTTCCTCCAGAATAAATAACCTTCCGCCGTGCCACCGCTTTATTTTAATAGATTTAATTAATTCCATCTGATTTTTTCCAAAATAAATAAACTCTTGTCTGCATTAAACTTTTTTATCTGCCAAAAGTTAGATAAGATTAAAAGGGAATTGTGATGATTCCTAAGAACATACACCGAGAACATATTCTAAAAGCAATAGAAGAGGTCAGAAAAACTGGAGTCCCCGAAGGAAGGGGTTCAAAAAAATTTCTCATAGAATTTGATGGCGATTACTATCCGCCCAAATACATCATCTCATTGGCTAATAAGTATGTAAATGGCGAAGAGCTGAACCCTTCAGAGTTTAGCGGAGGCACAGAATCAAATGATTTTCTAAGAGCTTTAGGTTTCAAAATTGTGGAAAAGTTGCCTAGGAAAATTATGCAAGCCCCTCTCAAGGAACATAGAGAAACCACTCTCTCGGTAGTGCATCATGACGAAAGGTGCCCAAAGTGCAAGGAGACAATTGGAAAACTCTTGAAGAGAATTTATGGGAAAGTCGAGCAAAACTACAATTTTGAAGTTGGAACGCGCCTGGAAGATTTCTTAAACACTTCATTATATGGTAAACTAAAGGAGATTTACGAGGCCCTCCAGAACCATAGAGGCTTTAGAGAGTTTGTCAAAGCCAAAACCCTTCCAAACTGTGATTTCTTTGTTCCAAATCCAGGGTTTATTGTAGAGTTCGACGAGTCCCAACATTTTACGGTGCCCAGAAAAATTGTTTTGGAGATGTATCTGAATGAGCTTGAGTTAGGGTTCAATAGAGAAAAATGGATAACATTATGTGAGAAGATTAACGTCAGAGACAACGACCCGCCTTATAGAGATGAGCAACGTGCATGGTATGATACTTTAAGAGATTTTCTCCCAGCAATCAAAGGCTTAAAGCCCACTGTTAGGTTGTTTGCCGGAGATTTTATGTGGTGCAGTCTTAACCCCGATGCCACATCAGATGTTGAAAGATTTAGAAAATTTTTGAGAAAAGCTTCTGAAAATTGGGAAATCGAAGTGAGGGAAGAACCGAATCCGTTTCTATCAAGGATAATCATAGCTGGTGAATGGGATGGAAATCTAAGCAAGGCCAAGGCACTTCTTGATGATATCTGTGTGAGGTGGCCAAAAGGTAGGAAAGTTAAATTCCTCATAACTTGCGGCGGGTTCGTTCAATTTGATTGGCCAGAATCGATGTCGCGAATGGATGTTGGTGATAATAAAAACCCAAATGAAGAAACTGTAAATGGTTTGGTCGCAAAAGCTGAGAATTGTGCAAGGTTTGTTCTTGGTGAAGGCTTGAGTGATAAACTAAGGGAATTTACAGACTATATAACGTTAGGTATAGATTCCTCTAAAGAGAAGATATCTACCACTCAGAATTATATCGGTCAACTTCATGTTGAGCTGGTGTTCTTAATTGATTTGAGAAGTAATGATTTTTATTGGACCGGAAAATCGTATCCAACGTCAAAACAGGAAGATGGTTTGGTGAGAATTTCTGATTTAAAAACGCACTTTCTTGACTTAGAGGATGCTGAAAAACTTATGATATTAGGCTGCCATGATTTAACCGTATTCAATCCAATGTCTCGACTAAATCCAAATAGAGCACGTTGGCGAAAAGAGATCAACGATGAATTCAGGGACTTGGCAAAAAAGGAAAAGTCAATCTGCGTACTGCACCATCCTCACACAACTGTCAAAAGGCGAACATGGCTCAACGCTTGGAATGGTTTAAGAAAAACACTTCCTTCTGTACAAAAATGTGCAGGTGCTGGGAGATATCACGAGCCCGACCAGTCGAAATGGGACACCTTAGATATTGTGCTCAAGAGTACAAAATGCGGCAGCACGATAGACTTCGTGGTTTGGAAGAATCAATGTAATCTCTCTTCATTCTTCCAAAACAAATAGACTTTTGTTTGCATTAGGAAACCGCAGATTTTGATAAGTCCTGCAAGCTGCTCCGCGCGCGCTCACCATCAAAGGGTTAAATTCAGTGAATGACAACTCAATTTTGGGGTGTATTCTGTTGCCTGAAGTACGCTCTAAACCAACTGAGTGGAAAAAGCGCATCGAGACTTTCGTTAACAAAGAGATTTCAGAGGCATTCGCGTATTTTG
>Ga0315296_10002899_pt1 | contig 14495 bp, 8 predicted proteins | sample YL17G14_18_MG_FD_203921 | JGI IMG/M metagenome (GOLD analysis project Ga0315296, IMG submission 203921) | Sediment microbial communities from Yellowstone Lake, YNP, Wyoming, USA - YL17G14_18 | ecosystem: Environmental > Aquatic > Freshwater > Lake > Sediment | place: USA: Wyoming | collected... | reverse complement strand
GGCCGTTCACGGTGACCCAGAGATTGTCCATCGCCCAGTTGCTGCCCTCGTCCGTCACCGTCAGAGTGACTAAGTATGAACCGGGTGCGCTGAATGTGTAGTTCACAATCATCCCGTACACTTCAATGGGCATCATGTCGAAGAACGACCACGTGAAATTGACGATGACTCCGTTGTCCGTTGACGCTGACCCATCGAGGGTCGCGGGAGTGCCGATGTTCACCAGCTGGTCTAGCCCGGCATCAGCAATAGGCGGCGTCACGTCGTTAACCGTAACTATCATCTCGTCGGGGTCTGAGACCTGGCCGACCGTGTCATTGACGACCAACCAGACATGGTATATGCCTGGGTCCGAAAACGTGTACTGAGGATCGACCTTGTACATCTCCACGGACAGCTCAATTATGGTCCATGTGTAGTTGTCAATCCCGTTGTCGTCCCAGGAGCCGGAGCCGTCGAAGGTCACAAGAGTGTCCTCATCGACCGTCTGGTCCGGCCCAGCATCCGCCACTGGTCGAGCATCGCTGAAAACGTCAACTGTCAGAGTGTCGCTGGAGGAGTGCCCAGCACCATCCCAGACCGACATCGTGATGTCGTAGCTCCCGGCGTACTCGAAGGAGTACGTCACCCCATCGCCCATGAGGACAGTCCACACGCCGGTCGCGTTGAAGAACTCCCAGACGTAGGATACAACGCCCACGTTGTCGTAGGATCCCGTCCCGTCAAGGGTTACAATCGCGTTCTCGGGGACGTTCTGGTCTGGTCCTGCATCAGCCACCGGTAGCTCGTTGTCGACCGTGAGGTCGTTCAAGAAGTAGTCGCCCTGAGAGCCCCAGTCGGACGCAAAGAACTCGGTCTTGTAATTCCCGCTCGGCACTAGAGGATCAAAGGTGAACATCAGCCCGCTGACTTCCCATATTCCCAAGGGGCCCCATTCCGCGCGCGCTATAGTGCCGCCATCGTACTCAATGACGAAATCCATGGGCTCGAACACACCCGTAGGATCGGGGGCTTGAATCGGAGGTCCCATTCCGTAAGGCATGAACGCCATGAATTCCCCTGTCGAGACGTTGAACAACCCTGCGCCCATGGTCGTGGGCATAGTCCCGTTCGTGTATGACCCGCTGAGGGCATAGACTGGCTCCATCCACCACGGCCAGAAGCTCGCCGGGAGGTAGACCTGATAGGTTGCGTTCCACAGCCATCCACCGGAGACCGACCCATCCCACATCTCGTTCACCGAGTAGTTGCCGTCCACGATGGAATAGGGCAGGCCCGACTCTGGGTTCCACGGATCAAATGAGGTCCTATCCCAGGCAATCATCGTCCAGTTCGAATCGAGGCCCGATGAATTCCATTCCATGAAATGGATCAGAGTCATGTCCCTGAGGTACTGCTCTTCGACCATCACGCCGATCAGGGAAGGATTCGTCCAAGAAACGTTCTCGAGAGGTGTCTGGCTGTAGGTCATGTTCGGCCTGAATGCGTCACTGTCGAGCGCGACATCGAACGCGTAGTCCGAGAGACCGGTCAGGTCGATCTGATCGAAGTACGGAGCATGCATGTAGGCAGTCGCCCTCACATTCAGGACCCAGGGAGGCACATACATCTCATAGTATCCAGAGGGATTCGTGAAAGTCCAGTTCTCGTACTGGCCCCCATCGAGCCTTACCCTGACTTCGGCGCCGTCTATTGGCGAGGAGTCGTCGGAGTTGCTCACATATCCGTGCAGGAGAGCGGTCGGCTCGGGACTTTGCGGTAGCAGCCCGATATCGAGCTCTGTGACAGTCAGCTCTGGCAGGACGACATCAGTAGAGTAGGAGTTGTAACCAGGTGCGTTCACATTGACCGTGTAGAGACCATCTACGTTGAACAACTCGTAGTAGCCCGTCCCGTCGGCCATCGTTGAGTTGCCCCACCAGCCGCTCAACCAGATGCCGGCCCATGGCACAGGGTCGCCGCTTATGAGATCGTATACAAGGCCTTTGAGGACGGCGTTCTGCCAGGGCACGAGGCTGATATCAAGCACATTCTCGATTCCATCTATGACCGTGATGTTATCGTAGTAAGTCTTGTAGTTCCCCCATTGATTCGCTTCTATCGCGTAATCCCCTGGGACAAGCGAGAAATTGTACATGCCAGTGCCGTCCGTCCACTGCTGGTTCTCGATTGGACCATTTATGTGGACTGATGCGCTCACGACGGGAGCCCCTGACAATGCGTCTGTAACCTGGCCCACCAGCCACGCGCTCAAGGGTTGCAGTGTGAAGTTATACCACAGCTCGTCACCTGAAGTGACGTTTATTCTCGTGAAGTTCCGAGTGAATCCGTCCTGTTCTGCGCCGAAGTAGAGATTGATTCCTTCGAAGGCATCCAGCTCATAGTTCCCGGCGAAATCCGTTACGGCCATCGTCATGTTCTCTTGCATCATCGGGTCGTCCACAAGGAACACGCGGCCGAACGCGACGGGATCCCCGGTGCCTTCCACAGTAACGTTCCCTCTGATCTTCGCGTCGGCTAGCCTGAGCTCAGCATCCTGTTGCACTGCTCCGGCTGGCGGAACGTCCACCTCGTAGAACTTGATGGTGTAGCCTATCTTCTGGAATGTCATGCGCGCGTTGTCCGCGGAGACAACATCTATCTCGTAGTATCCAAACTCGTCTGTGAGAGTGAAGTTGCTGTACCTGTCCATCCCGGTGTCGAATTCATACGATATGACAGCTGACTGAAGCGGCAGGCCCGATCCGACCTCAGTGACGTAGCCGTAGACTATCGCATCATCGTTGAAGGTCTGGTGCCTGAGCTCGAGGTCGAAGGTGTATGACATCCCCGGCAAGAGCGGGTCCTCGGTGCCGTTCTCCGTCATCGGGTATTCCGGGAAATCCATCCCGACCGCTCCGCCGCCCCTCGGGCCCGGGATGACTTTGACCTCGTAGTAACCGGTGATAGGATCTGGCGTGGTGACATTCGCGTAGTATGGCATGTCCCCGCCTATCGGGTTATTGACGATGCCCAGCACGTGCCCGTCGGACCTTGGGTCGCCAAGCTCGTCCTTCACATATCCGCTGATAGTGACGTCCGCAGTCTCCGTTATTGGGGTCAGAGTGAAGTTCGCGACCTTCGTCTCCCCTGGCGAGATTGTGACGGTGTTCATGACCATATAGTACCCACCGTCAGCAGCGAAGACGACATACGACAACCCTCCCGGCACCATCATCGAGTAGTCGCCGTTCACGTCAGTCAGGGTCCAGTTGATATCTGCGCCGTTTCCCATGAAAAGCATGACCTTTATGTACACATCCTCGATCGGGCTGGTGCCGTCCGTGACATTGCCCTCGATCCAAGCATTGTCGGGAAACGCCTCGGCGCTGTCTGGGGCCAAAACCATGAGCCCGGTCAGCATCATCGCGCATACAAATACAGACAATATTCCATCTAGCCGGTGACCTCTTTCTTCAGACAAAGAATCTCCTCCGAGTTGGGACAATTGGTTCGCCCCCCAAGAGTCCGGGGAAGGGAGAGCTTGGGGATCAGAATGTTACTTTCTTGCAACGTATATATGACTGTCGTTTGTGGCTCGATAGCTGGACTGAGACTCGAGCGGATACTCTTTAGTACACGCTGCACGGGAGAACTCAGCAATCCGGCGTTCGGGAGCACGTTGATTGACCCGCCCCGCGTTGCACACGAAACGGATGCATGACGCGACATGAGAAGGGCGAGTACCGGCGCTGACGTGGCATGGAAGGACTGGTCGGAAGACAGTTTCGAAGAGGCCAGAAGGCAGGGGAAGCTAGTCCTACTGGATCTGACGGCCTCATGGTGCCACTGGTGTCATGTGATGGACGATACGACTTACTCCAACCCTGACATCGCACGGGCCATCAACGATAATTTCGTGCCTATCAGAGTCGATATCGATAGAAGGCCGGACATCTCCGAAAGATACAACCGGGGCGGTCTTCCGACAACGGCGTTCCTTTCTGACCGAGGGGAATCAGTCTGGGGCGCCACCTACATTCCTCCCAACGACATGAAAAGGATCATCGATTCGATCCTGGAGGCAAAAGCCACGGGAGAGATAGACCGTGCCCTGGAAAGGAGCAGGATGAACTATCTCGAGCTCCCGAGGAGAAGCGTCGAGGGCCAAGCCGTTGGTGTCGAGTTCCTGGATTCGACATTTGAGGATATCTTCTCGGCCTATGACATCGAATACGGTGGGTTCGGGATCGAGCCCAAGTTCCCTCATCCCGACGCCATCGAGTTGCTTCTCGCGAGATATGTCGAGACCAAGGACGATGAGCTTGCTGATGCAGTCGTGAACACCCTAGAACAGATGACGGCCGGGCTCCACGACAAGGTGGATGGTGGCATCTTCAGGTACTCAGTGACAAGAGACTGGCTCACTCCTCACTATGAGAAGATGCTGGAGACCAACATCGGTTTCCTGAGGAATCTGGTTCACGCTTACAATGTCGTCGGTGGCCAAGGGTTCGATGTGCTGGCGAGGGATATCGCTAAGTACCTTATGACAGACCTCCGGGATCGAGAGAGCGGAGGATTCTATGGCAGCCAGGACGCGGACGAGGAGTACTACAAGCTCCCCGAGACCGCGCGCAGGAGGAGAGAAGCGCCCTCGGTCGACAAGACGGTATACGCGGGATGGAACGCGGAAGCATCGGCGGTCTTCACGTTGGCTGGGACCGTCCTCGGTGACGAGGAGATACTCAGGGCGGGAGGGTCTTCGTGGACATACGCCCTCGAACATCTGTGGAACCCCGGGACTGGCCTTGTGAGACACGTCGCGTCTTCAGAAACCTACCTATTCGAGGACCAGGTACCGTTCTTCAAGGCACTGCTCGCTCGAATGGGACTTTCTGAGAAGGACGCCAATATCAAGCTAGCCGAAGAGCTGATTCGCGGAGTGGACAGAGCCTTCGCGAGCGCCGACGGCGGGTTCAATGACATCATGAAAGGTGGGAAGGCGATCGGCGAGCTCGACATTCCCAGAAGGCCTCTGGTCGAGAACTCGAACTGGGCTCTCGCGCTCGCCCAATTCGGAAGCGCCGTCCACAGACAGGAGCTGGTGGATCAAGCGCGCAGGATCCTCAACTCGTTCACGCAGACCGAGATCGAAGCACACGGCGTGTTCGCGGCTGCATATCTGAGGGCGAGCTGGGTGTTGGGCCACCGTATCAGGGTCGTTGAGATCCACGAGAAAGCCAGCGCCAAAGCAAAGCCGAGCGGCTACCTGGCATCGGCGCAGACACTGTTCGATCCATCGATTATTCCGGTCACGATCGCCGACGATTCGGCCGAGCCCTATGCCGTCATCTGCAGCGACAAGGGGTGCTCCAAGAAAATCGTCGACCCCAAAGAGCTCATGATGTTCCTGAGGAACATCATCGACGGTCGAAAACCCCGACCAGAAGGCTCAGGGAAGACACCTTGAGAGAGCTGGCCTGCGAATAGTCTAATATATCCAGTAGACTCATAACACACTCCCGGGTTAGCAATGGCCAAGAAAGCGAGACTCATCCCGAGGAAGTTCTTGTCGAGCGACGAAAGAGTCGTTTTCGAAGCGCGCCCCAGCGCGTGGCTGTACATGAAGTCCGCGACACTGGCCATACTCATAGCTATCTTGGCGGGCACTCTCTTTGCGTGGAAATGGATCCCCGAAGTCCCTGACCTTCCGTACGTGTCCACAGCGCTTAACGGGGAGAATGGGGACTTAATACAGTTGGCGTTCGCTGCGGTCGCGGTCATCGCGTTCGGCTATTTCATCGCCCGTTGGCTGCGCTGGAGCAGCACCGTGTATGCAGCCACTGACGAGAGGATCATCAAGCAGAAGGGCATACTCAACAAGACCTACGAGGACATCCCGGTGACCATGATCACCAACATAGACATGGCGCAGTCCCTGGGCAAGCGGTACCTCGGATACGGCACCCTCGTGTTCTCGACCCAGGGCCTGGGCGGCAAGAAGGCCGACATGATCTGGGAAGCTGTGCCCAGCCCCATGACCGTGCGCAGGAAGCTCCAGGAAGTCATGGATGTCAGGGTTAAGCCGAAGCGCTAGCCCTCCGTAGACCCCTGATTTGTTCGGGACAATCACATTCTCAGCGCAAGTCCTCCGGAAGCGCAATTAGGTCCGTCGACATACACGCGACATAGGGAAAGAGGAGGCGGTGAGTTTGAGTGTAGCAGATGTTGTCAGGGAAGGGCCGGGAAAGGCGTTCATGCTGTGCAACGAGGCCATCGTGAGAGGGGCGATCGAGGCCGATGTGAAGGTCGTGTCGGCATATCCGGGATCGCCAACCACCGAGATACTCGACACACTATCAGAAGTCTCGCCGAAGTTCGACTACAGGATGGAGATTGCGTCGAACGAGAAGGTGGCGCTCGAGACCTGTGCGGGAGCATCAATGGTCGGCTTGAGGTCCATCACGAGCATGAAGAGCGTCGGCCTGAACGTCGCCTCCGACTCGTTCTTCTCGCTGTCGTACACGGGCATCAAGGGCGGCATGGTCGTCGTCATGGCGGACGACCCGCAGGCGCACTCCTCGCAGACCGAGCAGGACGGAAGGCCGTTCGGCCCGAACGCCTATGTCCCGATGCTAGAGCCTACGGACCCGACCGAGGCGAAGAGGATGGTCAAGGCGGCCTACGAGCTCTCCGAGAGATTCGGAGTGCCCATCCTGATGCGCACCACGACCCGGGTGAGCCACCAGAGCGGGATCGTCGAGCTCGACAAGCTGGACAGGAAACCGTTCCAGAAGCTGCCCTGGGGCCATCCCCCAGGGAGGTTCGTGACCGTGGCCGACTCGGCCAGGAAGTTCAAGCTCGAGCTGCTCGAGCGCACTAAGAAGGTCAAGGAAGAGTTCGAGAAATCCGGGTTCAACTCCGTTGCGGAGACGGGCTCCGATGTCGGGATCATTTCGAGCGGGGCGGGGTACAACTACGCGGTCGAGGCCTCGAGGATTCTGGGGATCAAGCCGGCAATGCTCAAGCTCGGCACGACCTACCCGCTCCCGGCGAAGCTCATCGGGGAGTTCATCAAGAAGAGGAAGACCGTGATAATCGTCGAGGAGCTCCAGCCGTACCTGGAACTGCACGTGACGGCCATCGCCAAGGACGCGAACCCGTCTGTCAAGATCTACGGCAAGTGGACCGGACACCTGAGCGAGGCGTTCGAGTACAACCCGAACCTGGTGGTCGACGGGATCGCGAAGATGCTTGGCCTCAAGCCACCGGTGGACTATGGAGCGATCATCGCGAAGGCCGACGAGCTGAAGAAGGGGCTATCGGATCGGCCCCCGACATTCTGCCCAGGGTGCCCGCATAGGGCCACACTGCACGCGCTGCTGCAGGCGACCAAGGGCATGAAGCACATACTGGCGACTGACATCGGATGCTACTCGATGAGCTTCCTCCCGCCGCTCGGCTACGGCGACACGCTGCTCAGCATGGGCGCGTGCATGGGAGTCGCGGCGGGGTTGCAGTACGCCGCCCAGGAGAAGGTCGTGGCGATGATCGGGGATTCCACATTCTGGCACGCGGGTCTCCCAGGCATGGTCAACGCGATTCACCACAACGACGACCTCACGCTCATCATACTGGACAACGAGGTCACGGCCATGACGGGCCAGCAGCCCGACCCTGGAAGGGACTACAACGCTGGCGGGCAGCCCGCGAAACCGTTGATCCTCGAGGACGTCATCAGGGCGATGGGCGTCTCCGACATCACGATAGTCGACCCCTACCAGGTCAAGGCGGCGGTCGGGCCGATCAAAGAAGCTCTGGCCAGGAAGGGGCCGAACGTAATCATATCCAGGCGCGCGTGCGCTCTTTACGCCGACAGGAACAAGAGGAAGCGCGGGGAGATCATACAGACGAACAAAGTAGACAAAGATGTGTGCAGAAAGCCGTACACCTGCATACGAGGCTTCCACTGCCCTGCGATATCCATCGATGACGATGACAGGAAGGCGTTCATCTCGAAGGAACTGTGCGACAGGTGCGACGTCTGCGCGAAGCTATGTCCGTTCGGCTCGATCAAGCTGAGGGAGGGCGAGTAAGATGCCGACCAAGGAGTTCAGCGTGTACATGTCCGGAGTGGGCGGGCAGGGCCTCGTCCTCCTGTCCAATGTCATTGGTTCCGCGTGCGCAGCGTCGGGCATCAGGGCCATCACGGGCGAGCAGCACGGGCTGTCCCAGAGGAGCGGGTCGATCAACGTGCACATGCGTATCGGCGAGGAGGTCAGATCCCCGCTCATACCGGTGGGTGGTGCGGACGCGATCCTTGCGCTCGAGGCGCTCGAAGCGCTCAGATATGTGGAGTACCTGAAACCGGGTGGCGTGGTCGTCATGAACAAGAGGATCCAGCACCCGACTATCGAGACAGGGGAGCACATGAAGGACAAGGTCGCGAAGTACATGTCCGCAGACGATGTGAAGTCCCGAATATCCCAAGTCACCGACAAGATGGCGGTCATCGATGCCCTCGAGATAGCCAAGAAGGCGGGCAACGCGCTCACCGAGAACATCGTGATGCTCGGGGCGCTGAGCACCCTCGAGGCATTCCCCGTCCCCGAGGAGTCGTTGAAGAAATCAATCGCCGACAACGTGCCGAAGAAGGCCGTCGATGTCAATCTGAAGGCGTTCGAGCTCGGGAAACAGGCCGCCCACGAGATGCTCTGCAATATCGTTAAGTGCAGAGATTGAGTTCACGGCTCGATCGCATGAGAAAGGCCAGATACGTAAGGGTGGACGTCTTCGCGGACAGGCCCTTCGGAGGCAACCCCTTGGCCGTTTTTCCAGAGGCCCGGAACCTGAAGACTGAAGAGATGCAGCTCCTGGCCAAGGAGATGAACCTGTCGGAGACGACCTTCGTCGTGCCTCCTACGAAGGGTTCAGGAGCGGATTTCAGGGTCAGGATATTCGTGCCGGACATGGAGATCCCGTACGCGGGGCATCCTACCCTCGGGACGTTCTATGTTCTCGCGAAGGAAGGAAGGATCAAGCTCAAGGGACCTGTCACGACCGTAAAGATGGAGGTCAAGGCCGGCGTCATGCCGGTCGAGATACACTCGAAGGCAGGGAAGATAACGAAGGTAGTGACGATCCAGAACAGGCCCGAGTTCGGGAGGGTGTTCGAAGATGCGATGCCCTTCGCCGAGGCGCTCTCCCTGGATATGTCGGATTTCGACAGGGCCAGGATGCCCATCCAGCTAGTCTCGACCGGACTGCCTTGGGTAATCGTTCCCGTCGGGTCGCGCAAGGCGGTCGAGAGGGCGTCCGGGAACGCATCCGCATTTGCCGAAGCCATCAAGCCACTTTCGAAGGGCGTCGTCGACCTCTACGTCACCTGCCTGGACCCCCTCGAGAGGTCATCGACTACTCACTCACGGGGCTTTTCGCTCGTCTCCAAGAACATCGTGGAAGACCCTGCCACGGGTAGCGCGAGCGGTTGCCTGGGAGCGTACCTCGTCTCGAGGAAGCTCGTGCCCGTTAGGGACACTACTAGGATCATCAACGAGCAGGGCTACGAAATCGGCAGGCCGAGCAGGATAGACATCGAGGTAAGGTCTCGAGCAGGCAAGGGAATCGAAGAGGTCAGGGTCGGCGGCTCAGTGGTCCACATGATGGACGGAGTGGCGTACCTCTGAGCGAGATCATTCCAGTGCTGGAAGCTGCACCTTGAAGACCGCACCTTGTGTGAAATCGCCGGCCACCCTGTCCTCCACCCAGACCTTGCCCCCGTATCTGCCGGCAAGGGTCTTCACGATGTGCAGGCCGAGGCCGGAACCCTTCTTCGTGGCCGCTTTCGAGAACCTGTCGAATATGATCCCTTTCTCTTCTTCGGATATTCCCCGTCCGTGGTCGGCTATCGACACCACCCATTGTTTCTTCTCTTCCAAGTAGCCCCAGTCGATCCCGATGTCAACCACGACAGTGTCATGGGGGTCGTACTTTACGGCGTTCGTCAGGACGTTGATGAACAGCTCCCTGATCAGCTCGTCGGCGTTGGCGAAGTAGTGCTCGGGCTTGACCTCGGTGTTGACGACGACCTTCCTTCCAGGGTAGTACTGGCCAACGTTCCTCTTGCACTCCTCAAGTACGGCTCCGAGGTCCACCCTGGACTTCTCGTTCTCGGCGAAAGCCACTTTGGACATAGTGCGGACATTGCTCGCGAGCCAGATGGTGTTCATCACCTGTTCGGTGACCTTGTCGAGAAGAGCCTTGTTCTCCGGCTCCTTTAGCTTCATCCTCAGGAGCTCGATGTATCCCAGGATAGCCTGGTTGTAGTTCTTGGTGTCGTGCGACAGGACATCGGTGTAGAGCTCGGCGTCTCTCCTGCTGGCTATGTGTTCCTCGAAGACGCGGGCGTTCTCGATGGCAATCCCAACCAGGCTGGCGAATATCTCGACGATCTCGATCGTCTCCGAATCAGGCATCCTGTCGTCCCTGGGCTTCAGGATCTCGAGGTATGCGATTGCGTTGCCCCTCCTGTCGAATATGAAGGTATCCATGTAGTCGAGCTCGTGCCAGAAGCCTTTGCCCCGCCGGGGCATCCGAATCAGCTCTGGTTCTGGATAGTACGGAAGGTCTTCCTTGGTAATCGTCTGGCTTTCTGCGGGCATGTAGTAGGTCATGCGGCCGACCTTCTTCCTCCACTTGACCGCGGTGCCGTTGGACGGCATCTGGCCAGGGTAGTATATGGAGTCGACGACCGGGATCTTGTAGCTCACCTTCCTGATGTCCTCGGAGGCCTTCGCGGAGTACCCATGGATCGCCTCGACCCTGTACTCCCCCAAGTCCTCGTGCTTGAGCCCGAGGGTCATGCGCCTGAAGCCAAGGAGCTGTGCGAGGGTCTTGAGCAGGTCGTCGAGCATCTTGTCGAGATCTCGGACGTACATCATGCCTGATGTCATGTCAAGTATGCGTGAGAGCTGCTCGGTCCTCTGACTGGTAATCCGGAGCGCAACCTCCTTCTCGCTGGACAGACGCGCGTTCTCGAGCGCGACCTCCGCCAGTGAGGTGAATATCTCCATCGTCTCGATGGTGTCCCCATCCGGGAGCAAGCTTGTCTTTGGCTCTGAAGGATAGATAACACCGACGATCCTGCCGGTCGCGTCGTGCAGTGAGAATGCGAGGCAATCGTAGGGCTTGAACTCGCCTTTCTTCCGAGGGGACATATCGAAGTTGCGCTCCGGGTCAGGCCTGCGGACGTAGTGCGCGACCTGGCGGGGCGATAGCTCCTCCGAGGGTGTGAAGTACACTGACTTCCCGATTCTCCGGCTTTCCTTGAGGTCGTCGAATATGACGTCGGTGGGGATAGTGCGATACTGCGTCTCTCTCACAGCGTCATCAGGGTAGCCGAACAGCGCCCTCCACTTGAAGACCCCGTCGGCTTCGTCGTACACCACAAGGGAGACCTTCCTAAAACCGAACAAGGAGGAAACGGACGAAAGGATCATGTTGGACAGCGTCGTCACGTCCCGTTCCGAGACAATCGAGGATGAGATCTTCAGGACATCCTCCATGAGGTCGGTCCTCTGCGTCGCCTTTGTCCGGGTCGTCTCGCGACCAGCCCGTATCCTCTCCCTCAGGAGGGCAAGGGTCAGCATGTCGGCGAAAGGCTCCATCTTCTGGACCGCCTCCTTGCTCAGGAGCTTTCCGTCCGACGAATAATCCAACTCGAGCCAAGCGAGGAGGCGTCCGCGCTTGTCCCTCATGTCGAACAGATACGAATCGGCCTCGTGCCATTCGTCAGGCGATTCCCTGGCTAAGCGCGATTTCTCCGGACTCATGTAGTACGCGGGGGTGTCGCTGAACGGCTCGTTCGCGACCAGCTTGAGCCATTCCTCGGCGCACAGGAAGTACCCGTGCTTGGTGATCCGGAACTCATCGCTGAATATCCGGTCCGCCATGGCCTTCGGGTAGTACTCCGCCGCGATGTGATTCACGACGGCCTGGGCGCGGTCCTTGGGGTAGCCGTACGAGGACCATTTCAGCGTCGGCACAAGGTCGTCCGCGACGACCATGAATATCATGTGGGTTATCCGGAACAGCTCCGCGAGGACCGCCATGACCTTGTCGACCACCTCCGGAAGGGGGTCGTCCTTGGCGATGGCGTCAGCCACCTCGCTCAACCGGCTCATGATATCCGCATCGCTCGCTGCCTCTGAAGCAACGCCTTTCGAGATCGTGTCCTTTTCCTTCGGAGTTTCAGGGTCTTCGTCGGGCGGCAAGTTGCCCATACGAGACATCACCACCTGTGAGGGAGTCCAGGTGCTGAACGAATCGAGATGTCATCTATTTAATACGACACTGGGGCAGTATCATGCGTGAGTCCGACCATCGCCAGTGCTTTGTTGACACAGAACTGACTTCGCGAGTCGAGCTAAGGTTCTGCGCAATCATTAATATAGCACACGCGGTAGCGCAGGGCCGAAATCAGGTGATGGTAGATGGCAGATGTCAAACAGATCCTCGCGGCCGCGATAGAGTTCGAGCGGTTCGGGGTCGAGTACTACACCAAGTTCCACGAGCTCGTGGGAGATGAGAAGGCGAAGCCGCTGATGAAGGGCTTGGCCGGGGACGAGAAGGAACACGCGAACATCCTCGAGAGCGAGTTGAAGAAGCTAGGGGGAAAGCCGGTGCCACCATCCAAGGAGATGGTCAAGAAGGGCCTGGTCGAGATATTCCCGGAGAAGATCGGCAAGAACAGCATCGCGACCAAGGACGCCATCTCCGCGATAAAGCTCGGGATGAGGACGGAAGAGAGATCCATAGAGTTCTACTCGAAGAACGCCGCCGTGGCAGGCGCCTCGCTAAAGGATATCTTCGGCAGACTGGAGAAGATGGAGCGAGGCCACCTGGAGCTGCTTACGGAGAACTTGAGGTTCCTTGAGGACGACGGCGTCTGGTACGGCTACGTGCCTTTCCTCGACTAAGCACAGGCCGGGCTTGCCCGCCCTCATGCCAACCTTTTTTATCAGCGCTTCGCATCTGGCAGTCTCGGGGAGCACAGATTGGCCCGAGTCTTGCCCTTTGAAGCTGTTCACTACAACACCTCGAGGTATGGCAAGGACCTGACCAGGTTCGTGGCCCCGCCCTACGACGTCATCGACCCGGTGCTCGAGAGGAAGTTGAAAGAGGACCGGCTGAACGTCACACACGTCACGCTGGGCAACGAGCACGACAAGTACTGCATAGCCACCAGGCGTCTGAAGACCTGGCTGGACGACAAGGTGCTCGTCAAGGACTCGGGGAGGAGCTTCTACATCTACGAGCAGACTTTCGCCGGGCTGGACGGGCTCCCGAAGGTGAGGTCGGGGATAGTCGGCCTCGTGAAGCTCGAGGAGTTCTCCAAGGGCGTCATCCTGCCGCACGAGAAGACCATACCCAAACACAGGGCCGACCGGATGGAGCTGATGGAGGCCGTCAGGGGGGACACCGAACAGATCTTCCTGCTCTACGACGACGCCTCAGGAGAGATAGAGGACATTCTGCGCACCTCCAAGGTCAGGGACGAGGAGCTGAGGTTCGTCGACCCGGACGGGGTGCAGCACAGGGTCATCAGGATCAGCGATGCGTACCTCGTCGACAAGATCACGAGCCTTTTCGAGCCTGCGAAGCTGCTCATAGCGGACGGGCACCACAGGTACGAGACCAGCATGGAGTACAGGGACGCCATGCGCAAGAAGGAGGGCCAGGGACCTGAGGAAAAGCCGTACGAATACGTCATGGCGACCCTTGTCGGGTTCAAGAACCCCGGCCTGTTGGTCTATCCGACTCACCGGCTCGTCACGGGGGTCAAGGAGGAGCTCATCGCAGGCCTTTCGAAGCTGCTCGAGGCGGAGTTCGAGCTCAAGGAGTTCGACAAGCCTGACACCCTTGCCCAGGCGGTCGAGGATTCGAAACGTGAGGCGTTCGGACTATGGATCCCGAAGACGAACACGTGCCTCCTGGCCACCCGGAAGAAGCACGGGCCGTCGGAGAACCCCATGGACGATCTTCCCGTGTACATAGTGCAGGAGAAGGTGCTGAAGAAGCTCCTGGGCTACACCGCAGAGATGCTCGACAAGAAGATCAACATAGAATACGTGAAAGGGACCGACCAGACCAAGTCGACAATGAAGACGGGGGAATACCAGGCGTGCTTCTTCGTCAAGCCTCCGACCGTGCAGCAGGTGATGGCGATAGCGCAGGCCGGGCAGAAGATGCCGCACAAGTCCACTTACTTTTACCCCAAGATATGGTCCGGCACTCTGCTCCGCCTGTTCTGAAATGTGGCTGTTGTCAAACGGTAAATAGGAGCATGCGGATACGCCGCCCGGTGAACCCTATGCGGTTCGATATTGGCATACTGGGCGGCCGAATCGTCGACGGTGCCGGCAACCCTTGGTACTACGGCGATCTCGGAATAGCAGGCAAGAAGATCTCCAAGATAGGCAGAATCCATAGGAAGGAATGTGAGAATGTTGTGC
>Ga0315296_10002898_pt1 | contig 14497 bp, 19 predicted proteins | sample YL17G14_18_MG_FD_203921 | JGI IMG/M metagenome (GOLD analysis project Ga0315296, IMG submission 203921) | Sediment microbial communities from Yellowstone Lake, YNP, Wyoming, USA - YL17G14_18 | ecosystem: Environmental > Aquatic > Freshwater > Lake > Sediment | place: USA: Wyoming | collected... | reverse complement strand
CGCCCGAGTCGCGGCTCAGTCTGCACGGCAGAGCGCCAGTGATTTCCCAAAGGGCGCTGTTCCAAGGAGGATGTTGGTTGCGGGGGCTGGATTTGAACCAGCGACCTTTGGGTTATGAGAAGAAACGACAAACGCTAAGTCTCGCTGAATCTGTTGCCTTTGCACCCGCAGACTGGCGAAAATAAGGCGAAAGAGGCCTGGTTTTGCGCCCAAGTTGCGCCTAAGTTTTGACCGTTGGGTTTTATTGGGTAGACGGGTGGGGTATACACAACCCTCGGGTAGTATATACCCCGCCCCGACGCCCCCCGGCCGCAAACCAAGTGCCGCACTATCAAGACCTTGGGCCATACATTACCGTACACTGTCAGGTAATGTACACCCGCTGAAATATGGCGAAACGTATAATCCCTACGTACAAAATAGTTCTTGACGACACCCCTCAGAAGGTGTACATATAGGGCCATGAGAGCGATCCGCCTTTACATGCGAGAAGACCAACTCAAGAAGCTCAAGCGGATTTCTGAAAAGACGGCGGCCCCAGTCAGTGCTCTGATTAGGAAAGCCGTTGACGGGTATCTGAGGAAGGTCAAGTAAGAAGCGCGCCGCGCCGGTGCGTACACACCGGACACGGCGCTAACCAACGCGCCCGTAAGAGGCGGGCAACGATGGCTGCGAAATCTTCTAAACCACGCGGCGATTTTCTGCAAGACCTTTCTCCACTAACAGTCGCGCAGCCGGATGCGGACTCCATTGAGAGATTGCCCCTGGATTCGCAAGGCATCGGGAAGAATCGGCTCAAAGAGTTTACCGTGACCCTTTCGGGGTCGGAGGTCTACTTCTTGCTGAAACTTCTTGAGGAACTTGCGGTCTCTACGGACAGTTACCTGAAAGTGCGGGACGCGGTTTTTTTTGCTGAGGGGATTCGCAAACAAGCGAAGGAACGCGGATTTTGAAAAGGAGGGCACCATGACACGGCTTAACTGGAAGAACCGGGAACCGGGAATATTCGAGGCTTCCGACTGGAGCGGAGATTACAGCATCGAACACAAAGTTGACGGCACCTGGTCCGTATTTATTGGGGGGAAGTTCTCGGAGAGTTTCGAAACCCTCGGATCGGCGAAACTGTTTTGCTTGCGATTGGCCAGAAAGTACGAAGCCAAGCACTAGAAGTTGCGTGCCAGACCTCGGCCCGGGGGCGGGACAAGAGGTTCTGAAAGTCTCAAAATCCACAGAGGAGAAAAAACATGAACGAAATCCAACTGATAGCGATTGTCGCGGCGATTTTAGCCAGCAAGGAGCGAAGCGCACTCGATGCCCGGGGGAACTGGTCAGGGGGCAAGGATCCTGAGGCGGCCATGCGCCATGAACAGTTCATGGCCGATTGCACGCTCGATGCGATTGACCTAGTTCGCGACCTACCACGGGCCATTGAGAGTTTTGACCGGATTGTAGCCGAGGAAGAGCAGGACCACGCGAACGCGGTCGGAACCGGAGCGGCAAACTAATGCCGAAAATCATCAAACGGCATCGTTCCAGGAATTGGGTTCGACGCTTACTTAAACGTGAGCCGGTTCCTTGCGCGACGGGCGAAGAGGTTGCTGCCAGGGAGATTCCAAACGAGGATGTGGTTCGACTGCTACTTGGGGCGGGGATCCTTCATGCCCCGACACCGGAAGAGTTGGCCGCCGCAGAGGTTCAGGCCGAGAATCTAACTCGACAATTGCGCGATGCCCGCAAGAATCCGTTCTTGACCGCAGACCAGCGCACGGCCATAGATGCCGCCGAAGCTGCTTTACGCCAAGCCGAGGTCTACCGGAACCGGCGCCTAACCTTCGAAGGGGCGGCGTGCCTGGCAGCAAGGCTTGAGGCATTCCTTGACCGCGAGGATCACAAGGACGCAGAAGACGATGCCGAGATTATAAAGCAGACGTTTTCGAGTAACTAACTAAACCGAGGAGGTACCATGATAAGCAAAGCGAAGCAAAAGGCAGAGTCATTACCCCAGACGGTTCAAGAGGCATTACTGCGCGGCTATGCCTATCCGGTCGGATCTGATGACCCTATCGAGTGTCAACCTGACGGCGGGATAGGCGGGTTTGAAAGAGTAAGGGGGGAAATCGCCCTGTTTGATACTGACGGTCATGCGGCCGTTAGCATCCCATTCAAGGCGACGTTGGAATTCGGCAAGCCGAAACTGGCGGCTTAGAGACACGGACTTGCGCTCCGAGTTCGGCGTTGGCGGTCGGTGAACTCAACTCGAGAAGATTTTCCGGGCACCCTTCGGGCCGGTCGCCACTTGATTTGAGTTATGATAGGTGACTGTCCATGACAGAGAAAACTGAGTGCGAGGGACCCAGGGCCGAGCGCCTTGTTTGCCAAAAATGCGGCATTGCTTCAATTCCGATGCCGAAAGAGGCCACTGCGGAAACGAAATATACCTGTGGTGGATGTATTTCTGGGGAGTCGGTAGCAAGACCCTCACGGATGAGTAAGAAACTCAGGTTTGATTACGATCCGGCAACCGAACCAGAGGTCTTCGGAATGACGAGGGAAGCGAAATTTTCTATCACATCCCTTGACCCACCCAAGTTCGGCCCGGAACCCAGTGGTAGGGGACCGCGCTGCCCGCACGGTATTTATGATCCACACGGGGATGGCGGCTCTTGCGAAGTTTGCCTTTCGGCGGGTCTACGGTCGCCAAGGCCCGGAGAATCCGACGCAATTGAACAAAAGCGGAAGGAAGAATTCAGGTCCTGGCGTAGGGGCGGGGGTGACGCAGCGGAACGGAAGGCACGAAGAAAGCGCATCGGGGAAATCAATAGAGAACTCAAGCGTAAAGACTTGGACGACCAGACGCGGCAAAAGCTCGAAGAGGAGTACTACCAGCCGCTCAAAGAAATTGCGGAGAGCAAAACATATCAGGAAGTCCTAAAGATATTTGAGGCAGACACCCAAGACAGAACCACACAGCGGCTAGCCGCTCTGGAACAGATTCTTTCACTGCCCGAAGTCCAAAAGGCCATCGGCGAGCAAGGATGTGCCGTCCTAAGTGGATTGGTCGAACATAAACCACATCGGAAATTGGCGGCAACTCTTGGCGTCAGGAAGTCGCAAATCGACCTAATATTTCAGCGTGCCATCCAAACGATCTCGCGACAGCGATCTAAACTTCGGCCCCTGGCCACAAGTAAGCTTAGCGAATCAGAAAACACGTGGGGCGTTCTTGATGACCTAACCGAACGCGATGATCGCCAGATCGATCCGCAACAAGAGGTCTGGGAACACGACCCGCAAGACGGGTACGGCCACGATGACTGACTATGGCTCGTTCTGACTCCACGGATGGTCCAACCGACCCGTCCAAACTGTATTTCCTTCGCCTTCAAATAGCTGCAAGAGTCGGCTCGGAACCGACCCCAAGTAGTGAGGAGACGAATCGGATTCTACGAGTCGGCCTGTCCAAACTATATTTGCTTTGCCTTCAAAGAGTTGCAGGAATCGGGCCGGAATTGACTTCAAGTATTGAGGGGGGAGAGTGCGCGACGCGGCTGCACCTGTCCAAGATTTGGACGCCGAATAGTCGGTTACCTGCATGACCCCCTGAGCCAGCCTACCGCTGGTCATTTTTTGCCTTTAGCAATCCAATAAGAATAAGATTTGGAAGCGGAGAGCACAACCTGAATCTCTTCCCAGAACGGGCAGCGCCGCCCTGGGAGCGAGACGCCATCAGGGCTTTATAGGCTCGATGGCAATCTCAAGCGATCCGTCCCTGTAGTATCGAATACAGATCCGATACCCGTTGGGAACGGATACGGAGAGTGTCATTGACACCTCCGCCGACCCCGAACTGAAGCCCAATTGCGGGGCCATCTGCGTCAGGATCGGCGGAGGCAAATGTTATTCTCTTGAGCGCTAAATATCAAGCGGGAGGTTTTACCGTGGACAACACTCAGTCGCATTCGGGCACTCTTGTGCGCGAGGCGCGGGCGCTCGCGGGCGTCGGCTTGAATGACTTTGCCTTCTCGGTCGGAGTCCAACCGCCGACGCTTAGCATGTTCGAGCGGTCGCGGGGGCGGGTTTCGCGGGATCTACACTTGAAGGTCTTGCGGAAGTTGGTTGAACTCCTCGCACATCGGTACGAACTAGAGGCAGACCTGAATGTTTTCACTATCGCCCGCGCAGAGGGTGAAATCCGCCGACTGACGGCACTTGCGGAACTCGCGCGATTAGAACTCGCCGTCAGCACCTTACCCGTGGCATTGGGTGCGTGAGCACCACAAATCACATCTTGGAAGGATAAATGCAGGATTTCAGCTTTTCGTTTCCCATTTGCAAAATTGACCGCGCCCGCCGTGAGATTCGCGGCGTCGGAACTTCCGAAATTTTGGACACGCAAGGCGAAGTTCTCTCGTTCGCCGGAAGCAAGGCGGCGTTCGCGGAATGGGCGGACGGCGTGCCGCTGCGAGAAATGCACCAGCCTGTGGCGGCGGGCCGCGCCATCCGTTTCGATTACGATGAGCCAAACCGTCAGATTTGGGTCACGGCCTTTGTCAGCGAGGGGGCTCCAGACGTTTGGAAAAAAGTCCTCGATGGCACCTTGCGAATGTTGTCCATCGGCGGCAAACGGATCGTCTCGACAATGAAGCGTGCCGCCGACTTACCCCGCCGCGTCTTCGCGCTGGCCAAGAGTATCCCCGACCAAGTTCGCTGGACGGAGAAATGGCAGCTCCAAGAGATCTCGCTTGTAGACAGCGGAGCAAACCCCGCTTGTGCGTTTGAAGTTCTGAAATCGGCAACCGGCGGTCTTGAATTCCGCAAGCGTGCCGCGCAGAGTTCCCCAACGATTCTAGCGCAAGTCACCGCCGCCGCCGTGCGCGCGTTCGCGCCGCTTCAGGCACAATTCGCCGATATTCGGCGTACCACTGAGGATATGAACGATCTCGCGTCAGACCTTGAATCGCAATTTGATGACGTAAACCGTCGCCTCGCGCACTTGGAAGCTCAAGAGCCAGCGACCAACCCGAGTCCGGCCAAGGTCGCAACCCTGACAATGACTAAGCGCGAGATCCGCGATGAACTCCGCAAGCTCCCGCCCGGCGATCCACGCCGCGAACCGTTAGAAATTGCACTTCTCAAGTAACAATTCTCGGGCGCGATTCGTGCCGACATACCACACAGGAAGCATAACAATGCAAATCGGGTACAGGACTTCGTATCTACTTTTGGCGAGTTTCCTCACAGCGAAAGGTGAGCGCCTTGCCGAGGTTTTACCAACGGCGCAGCGCTTCGTTTTCAACTTCGAGGACTCGCCGACTCTAGCGCAGCACGTCGCAGATTTTTTCGGAAATGCGGCCATTCCTATCGGCGATTTCGTCACCGCCTTTCGCCGCGTAAAAGATCAGTTGCGGCAGGCACTCGAAGACAGAAGCAATCACTTGCGCATCGGCCCTTGCGCGGAAGACGAACGGGTGGGGGTTTAATGTGCCACTACCGCCGACACCTCAAGGGCAGCCTACTGTCCGTCTATGAATTCGCCGTAGCAACGGCGAAACCCCCCGACAGGATCTTCTGCGCATCAGTCGCCACGACCGTTGATGCGACCGGATATTGTCGCGCAAGAGTCTTGTTGGCTCTTCGCCGATTGACTGAAAGGGGATGGCTAGTCAAGGAAGAGCGAAACCGCCTTTTTGCGAGTACCGGGATCTTCCAATCCAACTGGTATGAGGTCATAGATCACGACCAGCGGGCAGAGAGGTACACAAAGGAATGCCCCCCAGCCGACCGTGGTAACGAAACACCGACACGGCGAAACACCGCCACGGTAAAAGATGGGTCTACCGTGGTAACGAAACGTGTCGCGACCGTGGTAACGAAACGTGTCCACATAGGAAGAAAGAACAGTAAGAAAGAACAGAGAGAGTATTTGCGCTCTATCGAGCCGATAGATCGCTTGTGGGACTTCTTTGTAGAGACAACCCATCGGAGAAGGGGGGAAACACTAACCCCACCCTGTAGGAAGATGGGAGAGACCCGACTCCAAGAGGCCGTGGCAATGTGTGGCGGGGATGTCAGTAAGGCAATACAAGTGATGAGACTTGCCATTGAGGCAATGCAGGAAGGGGGCAATTACTGGGAGGTTGTCTTTTCCTCACCAGCCGTCTTCCAAAGATGGATCGAGAACGCCGTCAGTTCAGCAGACCTCGCCCGCATAGTAGGGGCCAGGACGACAGAGCAACCGGGGCCAGAAGGTTCGCAATAGCCCCAAGGCTAGGCAATAAGAAAATCTAAATACGAGAGGTTCGAAGTAGAAAATGGAAAAGGAACAGGGTAAGGTGAAGTGGTTCAATGCCGCCAAGGGTTACGGGTTTATCCGGCGCGAGAATGGCGAGGATGTCTTCGTACACTTCTCGGCCATTCAGGGTGAAGGTTTCAAAACCCTGCGGGAAGGCGATACCGTCGAGTTTACCGTCACCAAAGGTCCCAAAGGGTTGCAGGCTGAGAAGGTCATAAAGGTCTAGCGTGAGTGCTGGATCACCACACTCGGGGAGAACAACCACCGTATGAGGACAGCGAGAAATCGGTTTCAACCTAATTCCTGCGTTGCCGCAGGTTCGGGCTTGACGCGTGTCAAGGTTGCAACACGAGGCCAGTAAGTGGTTGTGTTGTCAATAGGTTGCGGGTGGTTAACATAAGGATACTTATACGACGCGACCGTAAGTCCGAAAGGTTCACTAATCTCCACCTTTTTGCCTTCCCCCTAACCCATTGATTCGGCTGGGGTTAGTCCCCCGGCATCGCTTAAAAAGCCGTGGGTGTCGCCCCCAAGGGCCGGTTAGGTGAAAAACCGGATGCCCTGTAACTTTCGGTCTTACAATAGGTTATAGTCTGCGGCATCAAGACCTTACACAACTCTATCGGTCATGGGAGATTAAGGGGTTATAAGACGTTTTTGCTGTACCGATCAGACCCCAAAGGGCTGCATATCGAGCGATATGTGGCACTTCTCATCAATAATGGGCACTTTGGGGTGCTCCAATCCGCCTCAAATGGCGTCAAATGGCCTCTAGGAAGGCCGAAAACGCGGGGAAAAGCCCCAAATGACAAGGAAGAGGAAAATGAATGTTGAATCCAGAACAGCTCGAGAAAATGAAGATCCTGGCGGCGGAGATGCGCGACGTACTTAACGAAGCCCTGGCAATTCCCGCCTTACGGAAAGCGGCGGCTGCCCTCACGCCAGCGAAGAAGTCGCTCTTCGCGGTTATTATCGCACTACGGGGCCTTTCTACCGACCTCCACGATGGCAACCTACCGGGCGCTGAGTCGGTTCAGACTGGCATCGAGGCAATAAGGCACTTAGCTCCTACGGCAGCCGCACAACTCAGTCCTGATTTTGTGATTGCACGCCGCGACTGGGCCATAGTGGGCCGGGGGCTGAGTGTGCAATGCAGTCAGTTGGCCGACGAGCTGGAAGCGGCAGAACCGGGCAAGAGGGATCCGTTACTTGTTCGGGCGGGGTCACTCCTATGGAGTTTTGTGGACGGCGCATCCGTAGCAAATTCTCGCTATCGCAAGTCAGCGGATCTGGATGATCTCGCCAAGGCCGAAGGGGACTATGACCGTGCCGTCCGGGCAGCCCACAAGGTCAACGAAGACAACCTAGCGGCAGGGGTGGATCGAAACCCAAGAGTTACGGCTGAGACCACGGTAGAGGTCTTGCGCCAAGCAAGCAAGCTTCGTCAGGTTCGCAGACGGCATGGGATCTTAAGTTAGGTGTGGCGCGTGCAACCCTGGGCATCACGGCGCGCCAGCGCAATTCCATGCGCCTCTGACCGTGACGCCCGCTTTGTTGTCCAAATTTTGCACTACTTAAGTGGTGCTGTTAGCCACTTCTGAAATACCAAGTTCGCGTTTACAAGACTAGGCGAGCGTGTAGGATGCCCACCATTGGGCCACACTTGCCCCAGAACGTATCGGGAGAGATAGGAACACATAAATGCCAGACAAGCCCGTAATTCAAATCACGGTAGGCGCAGATGATCTGCGGAAATTCGTTGCGGACGTTAAGAGCCGCATGAACGACGCCAGAGTTGTGATCGCCGGGATTCAAAGCCAGATTGCCAGCGCACATGCGAAAATCGTGGCGGGCATAACCGGAGTCGAGCAAACCGAAGCGGCGAAGCGAATCGCGGCATGGCGGGCGGAAGCGGCCGCAAAGCGTGTCGAACTCGCCAAACTGCGCGCCGATGCCGGAACCGCAGCTCAACAAATGCGGGAGAAGTGGGGGGGCGCACCCTGGCCGGTTGCTAGGCAACTCACGGCCACGGGCATCTTACAATTTCTGGGCATTGGGTCGCTGCCCGCAATCCTCTCGGGCATCGCACGCAACTTACGGGATGCGGCGATTGGCGGCGGTGAGTTCGCGCACAGCCTCGAAATCATTAGTCAGAAGACCGGCATTAGTGTCCCGCAACTTCAGAAGTTGGAATTTATCGGCAAGACGGTCGGCCTCACTTTAGATGACGTGGTGATCGCAACCCGCAAATTCTCCGCCGCGATTGTGGGCGGCGGGGGTGAAGGCGAAGGTCTGGCGGGCGGGAGCAATAAGGCGGCTCGCGTTCTGGCGGCCTTGGGTATCGCTACGCACGACGCTACAGGCAAGGCGCGGTCAATGGACGCGGTTCTTGCGGACCTAGCGGAAGTTTTCGCACGCGCCCCAGATGGCATGGAAAAATCGAGAGTCGCCGTGGAGTTGTTTGGACGTTCGGGATTAAACCTAATCCCCATGTTGAACAAGGGCCGCGAAGGTATCCAGGCGTTGCTCGCTGAGATGGGCGACCCGGTAGCCGTCGAGGAAATGGCGAAGGCGTTCGAGAAATGGGAGATCGCAAACGCAAAACTTGACCAGTCGGTACTGCAACTGAAATCCAGCCTCACAGGGCTTTTGGGATTCATGGCGGGTAACATCGACAAGTTCGCCGCATATATTGACCTCTTGGCGAGGGGGGCCGACCTCAGTAGGCCGCCCCAGGGAATCGCGGGGGCCACATGGACGAAGCTGACGCCCGCCGGCGAGGAAGAGTTTCGACGCCTCACAAGGAGGCCGTCTGGTGAACCCGGCCAAATGTACTCAGCGCAGGAGGCGCAAGCCGAGATAGTGCGGGAACGTCAACTCGCTGCGGGTAGGGAATACTTCAAGTTCCGATTCCCGGCAGCGGCAGCGGCGGGCCGTGAGGTTACTGAGGAGGAAAAGGCACTAGGCTACATTCTCCGCGAGAGTGAGGTACTGGGCAAGAAACTTGTGGAGGAACTAGGCACGCGCAAGGAAATCACCGCAGAGATGAGCAAGGCTGCGAAAATCGCGGCGGGAGAAAAGGAAGGAAAGGAAAAAGAAAGCGGATTTGACAAGGCCTTCAAGAGCACTCTAGAACGCGCCGGGAAGCTGAAGGCCGACCTGTGGACGCAGCAACGCAACTATCAGGAATGGCTGACCAAGGGTGCGGGGGCTGCGGCGGTTCCCGGCAAGATGCCTGAAATGCCGAAGTGGATGATACCCGCGCGGTTGAATGTTGACCAGTTACGTGATGCCTTGGGTCAGTTGGACGCGCAAAGCGCACTAGGCAACCAGACCACAATACAGGAAATCGCTTTACGTTCTCAGCTCAATGCGGCGCTGGCCTCACAGATCCGGGGGCGCTTGGCTTTGGGTGTAGCGACCGATGCCGAACGTGAGGGGCTTGAAAAATTGGTGCAAGAGTTGTCCCAGTCACAGAAGGCAACCGAGGACCTAAAGGGTAGGCAGGCGACCTGGGCCGGTTCGATGCTGGGCGCAATGAATACCCTTTCTGAGGTCGTCTCACGCTTCTCTGGTGGCCTACCTAAAGGGTTGAGTGAGTTTTTTGCCTCCTTTGAATCCCTAACCAAACTCAGTGAGAACTTCAAAACCAATGTGCAAGCTGCCCTAAAATCGCTTTCAGCACCCCAGAAAGAAATCGACGCGGCAAAGACGCCACTCGGGGCACTAAAGGAGATGTTCGCTTCATGGGAGAATTTCGCCGCTAGCATGAAGGAAGGCGGGTTGGGGCAACTAGCGGGCATGTTTGTGACTGTCGCTGCTAACTTTAAGCAGAGCGTATCGCAGGGTATTGGGGCGGCACTCATGGCGTTTGGAATGTGGTTCGCCGCGACTCTTCCTGGGGCAATAATGGTTGCGATTGGAGCCGTTCTATCTCTAGCTGGCGGGGAAGGGAAATATTATTTGGTTTCGCCCGTCTGGGGCATAATGAGAAAGCAAACCCGCAAGGCTGCCCGCAAAATCGAAAAAGAGATTGACGCCATTGTCACTACCTTTAACTCAGGGGCCAGCACCATCAAAAAGACGCTGGCGGCACTTGAGGCGGAGCGACAGAGGGCTATCCGTGAACTTTCAGGACGCAAGGGCGGCGGGGAGCAACTCGAAGCAATTATGTTGGATATAGACAAAGCCGAGGCCGAACTCCTAGCCAAACAGAAGGAAATATTTCAAGCCTTCGAAAAGGAAATCGCCATTTCGCGCCTGCCCGAATATTACCGCGATGTTGGCGAGGCTATTCAGTCGATGACGGAGAAGGTAAAGGCGTTTCTTGATGCTGGCGGTGATGCGGCGCGAGCGCAGGAATATCTGTGGCGCAAGCAGGCCGAACTTTATACCGACCTGAACCGCGACTTGCGTGAGGACGAGTTGCAAGCGATTGACATGCTCCAGCAGCGCATCGACTTAGAGAAGGAACGAACTGACGTGATCGCCGATGCAGCAAAGCAGGAGCGTGAAGTCCGTGCTGGCTTGGGTATCACACGACCCTTGACCCCGGCCCAACAAGCGGCACTCAGGATAAAAGAAATCCGGGATCAGCGTGACGAGAGGGTTGGCGCTATCGACAAGGAACTGAAACTCCTAGATGCTCAACTCGAAGGTCGGGCGGAACTCTTCAACCTCACGGACGCGCTGGCCGCACTCGAAGCGCGGCGATTAGATTTGACTAGGCTCACGACGCAGGAAATGAATGCCCAGATTCGCGCCATGCAGGATGTAATCGCGCTCAACCGCGCGGCGATAGATCAGGGCCTTGCTCTGCCCCTCGGGGGTACGCCGGTCTTTCCCTTTGTCGCTGGCGGGCAGGTGGTGACGAATTTTAACGGCGACATTACCGTTGAATTCCAACCGACTCCCGGCGCGACTCCGGCCCAAGACTGGGAACGGTTCAGGCAAACCCTCGAATATGGCATGGGGTCGGGCCAGCGCCGCTAGCTGGTCGGTTTCCCCTCGTTGTCCGACAAGGCGTCTAGCAAGTCGGGGAAATAGATTGCGGCGAGTTCCTTCTGTTCCTGTTCGGTCTTCGCGTAGTGACGACCCAGCTCCTCCTCGGAGATGATTCCTTTTGCGAGGAGGGTAGCTCTAACCGCCTCAAGACGAGAGGCTACGATGGCGACAGACTGAAGCAATGACCCCTCTGAATACATATTCCGCCCCCGTGATCAAATCTGCGCTTAACGTACCACAATTTAATCCATGATATCAACGTGAGGTACTAGCAATGACCAAAGGAAATCTGATGGTGACTGTTTTCGCGGTGGACTCGTGGATTCACGCCGAACTGGCGGCACGGTTGCTCCAGGGGCTCATAACAGAAGTGCGGCGTATTAGCCTGACGTTTGTCACCGGGAATCGGCCTGTGGCGCACGCAAGGAATCACGCGGCGGGCGAATTTTTGAGGAGTGACGCGGAATGGTTGATTATGGTGGACCACGACACCGTACCGCCCCCAAACTTTTTTGAAATCATTCCAATGATGGAGCGCGATAACAAGTTTATCGCTGGCCTGCCCTACCCATTCATGCCGGGATGCGAGGGATTGTATCCGTATCCCTGTTTTGCTCTCGGCTGGTTCGAGGCGCCCGGCAAACTTCGCGCACCCTCTAATCTTCCTCCAGGTTGGAGCACTAGCTATGACTTTCTTGGCGGGGGATGTCTGGTTGTGCATCGTAGCGTTTTTGAGAGGATATCGAAACCATACTTCAAAACCATCATAGATGATGCGGAGGTCAGGGATATTGATACCGAAAAACTACCCGACTCCGCAGCGGAAGATCTGTATTTCACCTATAAGGCGAAAAGGAGCGGTTTCGACCTCTGGGCGCATTCAGATTTTGTCTGCCAACACTATAAGACCATTCCCCTCTTAGCCGTTATGGGAATGCTCCAGCCGGTCTCGGCTCCCGACCCGGCGCTGCCCTAAAGTAAGCCGCAATTCCGGCGCTAACCGCGCCGCACAAATCCAACAACAGGTAAGGACATGCAATCGAATATGCGTTGTGAGCCGCTGCGCCCGGAGAACTCCGGCTGCGCTAGGCTGCGCGTGGTAGAACCAGGCTATAAGAACATCGAAGGCAACTGTGAAGGTTGCGGGTTGCCCCTCTGGATCTTCGGCGCCCATCGTGTCGAGGGACTAAAGGGATTGTATTGTTCTGTCCTCTGCATTGAGTGTGAACTTTTCAGCGGCCACGGTCATTGCCGATGGTGTGGGGTGCACTTGGATTCCTCGCGCTTCTTCTGTGACGAGAATTGCCGCAAGCGAGCCGAGAACGTCCCCTTTGGCAACGGGGGATGCCTACTCCGGTGGATGGAAAGGAATCGCCCGGAAACCTACTTGGAGATGTCGGGTTCCTCGCTGTCGGTTTGTCGGCAATGCGGTCACGCGTTAAGGGAGAAGAGGGAAGGTGCCGCGTTCTGCTCAGACAGTTGCAAGAAGAAACACCAGCGCACTGTTAGGAAAACCCAAAATAGCGGAATTATCCGGGACGCGCCCATAGAAAACAAAGGACTTGCGGAGGGCGATTTTCCGGGTGGCTACCTAGGTATGGAAAAGCCCAAAGCAGACAAGGGCGGGCCTTCTAGGGGCTTCCTGGCAGGGGGCGGAAATGGCAACTAACGAGACCCCCGAGACCCACACCTGCCAAGCGACCGACTGTGGTATGATGCCCGCGCAAGGGCAACGGGTCAGCGAGCCAGGAGGTAGTATGGCTCGCCGACGCTATCAAAAGGGCAGGTTGTTTCTGCGCGGAACGAAAGTCAGGAATTGGATAGGCCGCTGGCGCGAAGATATGCTACAGACAGACGGCACGGTCCGGCGTAGCGAAAAGGCCGAAGTCCTCGGCACACTCGCCGAGTATCCTACGCGCAAGTTGGCACAGCGGGCGCTCGATGAGCGCCTTGCGATTATTAACAATCCCGCTTACCGAGCCAGGCCCACGGCGACATTCGCAGAGTTTGCGACACGCTGGGAAAGCACGGTCCTACCGCAAAAGGCCCGATCCACCCAGACCTCTTATCGGTCGCATCTGCGGAAGCACATCAAGCCGTTCTTTGGCTCGTATCTGGTCAAGGATATTCAGCCTGAGCTTGTCCAGGCTTTCATTTCCCGTGTCAAGCTGGCCCCCAAAAGTCTCCGCAACCTCAAGGTGACGTTTCAATCCATGTGGGCGTCAGCTCGCGCTTGGCGATACGTTGCTCAGGATGTCACAGAGGGGTTGGCGCTACCGAAGACCCGCCAGCGCCCACAGGCTTTCTTTTCGGCAGAGGAAGTGATCCGCATCCTGGCGGCGGCGTCCGAACCTTACAAGACGCTCTTCTGGCTGGCCGTTGAAACCGGAATGCGCGCCGGGGAGCTGTGCGGAATCCGCATGGACGACCTCGATCTTGAACGCGGGCTTGTCTTCGTCCGCCAGAGTGCTTGGCGCGGAAAGTTACAGGCCCCTAAGACAGAGAACGCGATCCGCAGATTTTCACTCTCGCCCCAGTTGATCGAACATCTGCGGGGTTATCTCTTGCGCTGGCGACCGAACGCTGAACGCCTACTGTTCGCCACACGCAACGGCACGCCTCTGGATCAGAACATGCTGGTCAAGCGCAAGTTGCATCCCATTCTGCGGCGACTTGGAATACCGCAGGCTGGCTTGAAGGCTTTCCGGCACGCCAACATGACCTTGCTGGATCGAATCGGCGCGCCGCTAAAAATTCGACAAGAACGTGTCGGCCACACTGACTCTCGTCTTACCCTCGGAACGTACACGCACATTGCCAGTGAAGATGACCGGCGCGTGGCCGAAGCGCTGGGCAAGATTCTCGCCGTTGCTGGCGACTCGGGACCGAATTCTGCGCCCATGTTGCGCCTAAGTCCTACCGACGAACCCCTTGTGTTTTTGCAAGGGCTTGTAAACTAAAGGGATGTTAATTGCGGGGGCTGGATTTGAACCAGCGACCTTTGGGTTATGAGCCCAACGAGCTACCAGGCTGCTCCACCCCGCGCAAGCATTATAGCGGCAGCAATCAGGATTGGCAACGCCTATTCTATTCATCTCCTTCCGCCTCGGCGTGCGCGCGGCCGGGGCCCTGTGTTAACATGCTCGGTTTTGAGAGTACCCTTGGCGCGGAGCGGACGCTGTGGCTCGAAGACCCTCACGA
>Ga0315296_10002896_pt1 | contig 14500 bp, 17 predicted proteins | sample YL17G14_18_MG_FD_203921 | JGI IMG/M metagenome (GOLD analysis project Ga0315296, IMG submission 203921) | Sediment microbial communities from Yellowstone Lake, YNP, Wyoming, USA - YL17G14_18 | ecosystem: Environmental > Aquatic > Freshwater > Lake > Sediment | place: USA: Wyoming | collected... | reverse complement strand
CAGAGGTCAACGATGGAAAAAGGAGCACTCCGGAACACAGCCATATTCGGGCCTGCACTGCAGGTAATGTTCTTCGTTGCCGCAGGCAGAACACAGATGGCCCTGGAGGAGTTCTACCTCATCTTTGTCCTCATCCTCATAGCCCAGGCCCTCATCTACTGGATGGACACCGGAGAAAAGGTGCTCTCCTCCAGGGAATACCGACTCGGCAATCTGATCTACCAGGCTCCTGCTGGTGTGGCACTTGGCCTCCTGATCACGTCCCCGTTCCTGGTTTGGGGTACTCCTAAATTATCCCCATCCCTCCCTGCAGATGTAGTCACTCAGGCCCTCTTTGTCGCATTCGTGGAGACGGTCTTTCTGGTGGTGACGGTGAGGACTCTCAGGATCGGGCACACAAAAATCGGATGGATCGTCTGGCCTTTCCTCTTTGGGTTTTCTCACGCTCCCGTGAGAAACAACTGGATGGTGGGACAGTTTCCCATGGAGAGCATTTTCGCTTTCCTCTATGCCGCCCTCTTTGGAGTCCTATTCTGGCTCCTCATGGCGGGAAACGAGCTGGCACCTGAGAAATACAGGATCCTCTTTGGTCCCGTCACCTCCTGGGCAGCTCATCTCACGATCAACATGGTGATCCTGATCTTCATGCTCATGGTGGCAGGATTCAGCCTGCTGCCTCTTGCGACGTGGTGGTGAAGTCAATGAAAGAAAAGTTCGTCATCCTGCTGGTGATGGTGGTGATCTTCGCAACTGCGACAGTCACCATCGCCTCCAGCAGGCTGCAGCAGAGTAGTGAGCTGGCATACAGGGCAGACACCGTGACTCACGGACAGGATATCAACTGTGGAAACTGGTTCGCAGACTATGAGGTGAAAGGAGGAGGCAGATTCCCCTCTCCGGCGGGCACAGGAGAAAAGGACCGTGACGGGCACTGGAGGGGAGAGATCTTCGATAGGACCGTGGTGTTCTACGCCTGGTTTAGGGATGGAGAATCTCAGGAGGTAGTGGGACAGGCGGTGCAGACACCCTGCGGTGGAAGTGTGGCTCCCAATGCTGGCTACACTTTCTCCATCAATAATCAAGATGGGCAGTGGAGGAGGTTCCATCAGGATCGGGTGCCACAGGGAAAGCTAGGTCCATTCAACAGTAACACAGGATGGAGTGGGACGCATTTCCCCGCGTTCAGTTTCTCCATAGACGGATTCGAGTTTTGCACGGAGGACACAACGCATGGCTGCCCTAGCGGTAGATCGGAGTCCATCGTTGACGGCGCGATCCTCAAGGTCGATGCCTGGGTAGCCTACAATCCCGAATATCTGAACGACATTGGTAATCCTGCAGGTCACGTCATTGGCGGTGGTGGTGGGTGGATCTGGCTCTCCAGTGATCAGGTTACGCTCAGCTCTGCCCTGGCAAAAGTGAACTGGCAAAAGGCAGCCTACAAACTCGGAGAGACTGCGGTGGTGGAATACGAGATCCCTGTTGTCTCCTATCAGAAACCTGGAGTCGATGGAGAACCTGGAGAGACTGTGACCGCATACTTTCTCTCGGTGATCAACTGCAACACCCACAACGCCATCCAAGGATTCGAGAGGATTCCCCTAGAAGATCTCACAGGATCCGTAACGGTCCCCGTCACCCAGGATCTCTACAGCAACGACCTTGCGACGTGCCAGAATCGCTTGAGAGCCATCCTCTACACGTCCCTGGTGAGGATCGACCAAGCAGACACGGCAATCCAGGCTCCCGTTGACGCCATCCTGGGAATAGGTCCTCCTCCCGTTGTGATCGACCTCACTTTCGACAAGAAGGAGGCCTTTGAGGGAGACAACATCAAGATCTCCTGGAATGCGAAAGGCAACGTCACGAAATACCATATCACCGTCCACATAGGAGGCCTGCCCATCCTGGACAAGGATCTCGGAGCTGGAGAAAAGAGCATTACTGTAGTCGCACCAACTACGGGGATCCTGGAGGCAGAGCTGACAGCATATGATCGGTGCCAGCCTAGCGCAGTCAAGAAATCCCTCCTCACTATCGGGAATGTGTATCCTGGACTCTGTGAGGTCTATCCTGAGCTGCCTCAGTGCACAAAGACAAACAAGCTGATCGATCAGATCATCGCAGCTCTGATCATCGTGGGACTCTTTCTCTTGTTCTTTGTGATCTGGTGGATACTGACTCAGGTAGGAGGCCTCCCTCCATTCGTCAATTTCCTGATCGCTTTCTGCGCGGTGGCAGTGGCGTTCATAGTCCTCCTGTCTCTCGGATACTTCGACCCACTCCTCCTCTCCATGGCTAGAAAGACCGCAGGCCTGATTTCCCTGGAGGTGAGAGCTTGAAACTCTCCCTGCTGATCGCAGGTTTCGTCTGCCTGTCGATTGGAGCCATGATGATAGTGGGAGGTGGCCTCCTGCAATCCTCGCCGGACTCTTCCCCGATCAAGGTATTCGATAGGACGTTCCAGGATCCCACTCCAGGCACCTGCAGCAAGGGAGTGCAGGCAGCCACGGTTTTCGGATTGCCTCAGGGATCCGCCAACAGCCACGGAGTTATCACAGGATTCTATGCACAGAGCACTGGAGCGATCTCAGGCCTCAGCATTCGTGCCTGGCTCTCAGGATCTACGCGGATCATGGGACAGCCTGCTGAGGATGATCTTACAGGCTGCCCTGGAGACAGCAGATCCGTGAGCGTCACCTGGAGACTCAAGTATGTGTGTCCACCTCCCTCATTCGGAGCGATCTGTGAGGGAGGTTACGGAGCCACCACACAATACCTCGACAAATTCCACAGGTGGATATTCGTCCCTGGATCCGGAGTCACGATCCATGAGGGCGATTGGGTGTCTCTGGAAATCCAGGCCTGGGGACTCCCCTCCTACTACTACGCCTGGCTCTCTGCTGAGAACGTCCACCAGTATCCCTACTCCTCAGACGTGGCCCTAGTCCTTTGGGGAGGGACTCCACCGCCAGACGAACCGGAGCCACCAGACAGGGATCCCTGTCCGGAGGGCCAGCATTGGGACGATGAACGCCAGGAATGCGTCCCCAACTACTCCGGAGGAGGAGGGGACTCCGGACCTGTCGGACTAGATCCTGGGTCCGGTGCAGCCTCCGGTGTGGTCTGCCCTCCAGGAACGGAATACAACGCAGACAAGGCGGATCCGTGGTCCTCGTCTGAGATGCAGAACATGACCGATCAGCGGCTCAAGGACTACGGGATCTGCGAACCTCCACCCACGGACATACTCGGAGTGCTCCTCCTGGGTGTGGCAGTGCTCCTGATCATCGTGGGCCTGACCCTGCTGTTTGTCGGATTTGTCACCTGATCCGAGCACAGCCACGATTCAGGGCCTCAGCAGAGCCACGTTAGCGCAGGCTGCACGATTGCAGGCCCTCACAGCCTCTTGGTAGTCCAAGAGGCAGAATGCAGCAGACGCAGGGAAAATGGCCTCTGTGACGATTCCAAGGCCTGCAGGATCGAGAGGTGGATTTTGGCAGATGTGCACCAGGAGATGAGATCCTGCAGACCAGACGGCTATCGCAGAGCCTCCATAAGAGAGTTGCCCTGGAATGAAGAAAGAGGCCTCTCACTCCAGAGAATCGATGAGAAAAGGGAAAGGGGAGGGCCTGGTGGCCCTCGTTCAGTAGATCGGTCCCGCCTTGTCCACCTTGTCCTTGAGGTCCTCATAGACCAGTCTGAGATACTTGGCGGTCATTTCGATCTTGGTGTGTCCCAGGATCCTCTGCACCGTCACCAGGTCCACGCCCTGCTTGAGGCTGTTGACAGCCCAGGAGTGCCTCAGTATGTGCGGGTGGGCCTTGTGTTTCTCCACCCCTGCAGCCAGGAGGGTGTCAGCCACGATCCTGTAGCACTGAGTCTTTGTCAGCCTGCCTCCCTTGTTTGAGGGGAGGAGAAAGTCTCTCGATCCCCTTCCCTTGGTCCACTCGATCAAGGTGTTTCTCAGGGTGGAGTCCGAGAGGGGGATCACTCTCGTTGGCTGGCTGGCCTTGAGGCCCGACTTGACCAGCTCTCCCTCTATGTGGTAGAACCTCTCAAAGGCCTTCGTAGGCGTGAGGGAGATTTTCTTGCCTGTGTATCCTGTCGGTCCCTCCTCCAGGAACGTGATCTCTTTCTTCTGGTCGAAAGCGAATTTCCCATGCGGCTTGTATTTGGGATTCAAGTGCGCAGGGAGGATGATCACTTTCGACAGGTTGATCGAGCCTCTCACGGGATCCACGTCACCACAGGTTAGAGGCACGATCTCCCCGATCCTGGCACCGGAGAAAGCCAGGAGCCTCACCAGGATCTCGTCTCTGGCTCCTCTCTCTGCTGCTGCCAGGAGGACCTTCTGGACCTCCTCCTTGTTGAGGTAGTCCGTCACCTACTGCACCTCCTCAGGGATCCCTGCCTCTCTCCCCTGCCTCTTGGGGCAGAGGTCCGGACTGTGTGCCCCACTCTCACAGTCCTCACAGTCCTCATTCCCCTGGTTCCCGCCAGGTCCGGTTTTCTTCTTGTCTGCCATGTCTGCCATGTTCCACCTGGAACCGGAATAGGCCTGATGTATTATAATGTTTCTCTTATTACATTGAGGATTCAGGCAGATCTGCGGTAGGCGCAAGTCCACGTCCTCCCTAGTCGGAAACGTGAATTTTTTTGCCCTTATTACATTTTTTGCGCGGTCCTCAAGCACTCCGTGCAGGTAGCTCCTCCATGAACGACTTTCCTCCTACCGCCAGAATGTAATACTCTTGGCAAGAAGATTGCATTTTTGGACCCCCTGGGCAGGCCACCCTATTTAAACTCCCGCAGGTCCCCAACTAGAGAACCCTTGCCATGGCAAAGCGAGTTTCTCCACGCGGGCGCGGACGCGCGTCCGTCCGGACGCGCGTGATAGGAGTAGGCTCCATGAAAGAACCGTTGTCATGGCAAAGGTTGACCGTCCCTCAATTATGGCACAAGGATCCGGTCAAGGTAGGAGACTGTCGCGGCAGTCAGCTTCTCCTCCAGGGCTTTCAGTTTGGCCTCAGACGCCTGGAGACGCCTGTGGAGAGCTGCCAGGTGCATCGTCTCCTTGCGTATGGCCTCTTTCAACTCCTTGATTTCCTCATCGTCCATTCTAAGCCTCCACCAGGCCAAAGAAGGCCTCACAGCAGGCAGGAAACAGCCTGATTTGACGTTGCAGGGCAACTCTCAGGCTCTCACTCCTCCACCGCCGGAAGGTCAGCCAAGGGCGAGAAACGCCTGCTGCTTACGCAGTAGAGGACCACCGTTCTCCTGCCCTGCTGCAGGTCCAGGCCCTCAAAGGCGTCTGAGATCTTCCAGTCCTTCTTCCACTCACCAGGTCCCTCAGAGTCCTTGATCGTGAGGTGGATCCTCAGGCCTCTGAGGTATGGCTGAGGATCCCTGGTGAGGACGTTCAACGCCAATTGTCCCTACTCCTCTTGATCGAGCTGCACTCAAGGCAGCTCAGGCAGTGCTGCAGATACTCTCGGACAACATCTGCCTTGGCGGGCCTCAGTGGTTTGACACCACCCTGGAGGTCTGTCTGCCATCCAGGAGCCATTGGGGAAGAAGTCTCTGCAGCTCTCCTCTCCCCGCAGGATGCACAGATCGTGGCCTCACTCTCCTGGAGATGCGCCCTGCAGCTATCGCAGAGTCGGGGAGGCTCCACGATCTCAATGGGCAGCTTACTTTGGGCCAATTCTCCACCATCTACTCCGACACCGATCCCACAGAGTAGGATAGCCATACCTGTGTCCCCTGATGTTGCGGTGCCACCAGAATCTCAGTGTCTCAATTTTACGCATCAGCTCACCTGGTTCTCCTGTCAATCCCATATGTGACAGGGATCCCCAACCGCCTCAGCCAACGACTCACAGAGGGACCAGATACTCCGAATAGTTCTCCGATCCTCCGGTGTGTCTCTCCCTGGACATACATTCTCCAGAATCGATTGAACGAAACAAGATAGGCTCTCGAAGCCACGTTCTCTCCATACGGTATCCCATTTCTGGCACAGCTACCGCATTCTCCGGTGGCCTGGGATGCGTAGCTGATCAGTGAACGTCCACAGGAGCATCGTTCACCACGGGCCATCAGCTCACGCTCTCGATGGTGCCTCTCCCCAGGAAAACGTAATCATCCCAGGAGCCTGTCGGCTTCTTGATCCTCCTGCACTCGGAGTATTGCCGGATCCGTCCTTCGATGCTGCAGAGACGCAGGAGAGCCTTTCCATGCTTGAGGCGATCCTGGTCCTCCTCGACCAAGGCCTGTCCCTGTGACCACCAGAAGTAGAGGACCTCAGACTTCGCCATTGTCGATCATCTTCTGGATCTGCGATCTCGGAACCTCTCCCGCCTTGGTCCACGTCTCGATCATCTCAGTTCTCACCTTGAAGATCCCAAGGAGTGCCTGGTGCAGCTTACTCTGCAGCTCCGCCCTGACTTCAAACAAACAGGTATCGCACAGCTCAGGCCTTCCCTCCTTGTCCCAGGGAAACTCCCTGTTGCACCGGATACAGACGTAGAGGGCCATCAGGTCACTCTCCCTCCTGGATTGGGCCACGGACAATAGGACTCCCCCTCCTTTGAAGATACTTGGAGCCTGCCGTAGTGAGGAGAGTCCGGTCCTCATCCTTACGGGATTTCCCCGTGGCTCCGATTGCGATCAACCCCAGGCGAGAGAGATCGTTGAGATCGTCCCTGCACACCTGCATCGAGACTCCCCACGCCATGTAGATCTCATTCAACAACTCTGCCCTGGTGAGGCCCTTGGTCCGGATGATGTCCAGGATCCACAGGTGCCTCTCCTGCCTCTCACTCTTGCGTCCGTCAGCTTTCTCGTCTCCATCTCGTAACGTATAGGCCACCTCGTCCCCCCCAATCTCAAGCTCGGTAGATATACATTTCCACAAGCCAACCTCACCGTCACAAAGTGACGGTGTGCGTGAGTCAAAAATGTGAGATTCAGATAGGTAGATAGATATACGCTTAGGTAGTTCCCCCCCCTACGTCTGAGAGGTGAGAGGACGTTTGTTACCAGGTCCGACAGCAGATGTGAGGACGTGGAGACTGAGGACCTCGACGAGCTTGAGAGGATCTGCGATCCCTGCAGGGACGGGATCCACCAGGCCTGCATCGCCCGACTCTGGACAGGCGATCCGGACTACTTGGACAGCAGGGCACCGGAGCTGGTGGATATCTGCCTCTGCCCTGAGTGCTACGGGGAGACCTGAGCTGTGACCGACAAGGTGTGGAAACAGATCGAGAGGAGGGTGGCCTCAGTCTTCAACGAGATCTATTCCAAGGCCAGGAGAAATCCTCTGAGTGGGATCGTGGACAGGCAGACTCACGGAGATGTGACGGACACTCCATTCTACATCGAGATCAAGCATAGAGCTAGGATCCCTTTCCTCTCCGATTTCAAGGAGGCTGCTAGTCATGCGAGAGAGGAACACAAGCCTCTCCTCCTGGTGGTCCACGAAAAGGGCAGTCACAGATGCCTGGTAACACTGGAGCTCAAGGACCTCCTTGATATTCTCCGGATCGGACAGACATGGAGGGAACAAGCTCAGCCTTGGATCATCGAGAACGGAAAATACAGGAGAAAATCTCCGTGACGCTTAACTCCCTGCAGAGGATACGAGACGCCCGTATCTGGAGTGGGCTTTCCCTCCCTAGAAGCAGACAGCCCGTGGCTCCCCCCCACTCCGACTCTGCAGGGAGTATCCCGCAGGAGTGATCCAGTGGCACGATACGGCTTTGCCAAGGCTGAAACGCAGGTTCGATCCCTGCCTCCTGCACCTCCTCAGTTCCATCTAGTAAGATGCTGGAAGTGTGGAGCCAAGGCTGAGTATCGCGCATCAGGAGGGCGGGCCTCGATCAGGTGCTCCACTTGTGGCAACTCTCAGACGTGGAACCTCTGATCGTTCACTTTTCTCTAGAGATTAGTGTCTCCCCACCCCCCATCATTTCCACTGCACTCCGAGAAAGAGGTCCCACTGCAGCCTCCACCGGAAACGAGAACGAGAAACGAGATCGAGCACGTCCTCCTCCTCCTCCTCCATGGCACAACAAACAAAGGGATACTCTCTCCAGGCTCCACAAGAAACAAAGGAGGGGGGGTGATCGACCAACGTACTACTATACTACCGAAACTCCGGACCTCAACGAGTAGTAAAGTAGTATCTGGAGAAAGTCTCCCTATCTACACATCCTCCCGAAAATCTATGTAGTTCAATGAAGATGGAGGTCCGGTGTGCAGAATGTCCAGGGCCTCCGTTTTGTTGGTGGCACTCTTGATCCTGGTCCTCTTGTCCGTGGCCCAGGTGAGAGCTGCGAGAGAGTGGTATGTGGCTGCTGAGGTAATGACTACTGGAACCTCTACAGGTTTCGGAAATCAGAATCAGGAGGACGGAACGACGAACACAAAGACGGAGGATGACGCAGGAGGTGGCGGTGCCACCACATTCGCTCCACTCCGGATACCTGAAACAGACTCCACTCCTCTGGAGTTCGATTATTCCGGTGGAGCGATCATATGTGTACCGACAAAGATCCATTCTTGCCGTCTCGGACAGACGGGAGAGCCGGACGCCAACACCTCCTATGTCACCGCCAGAGTGATCAAGGGAGGTGCAGAGCCGGATCCCACTGACACCGACACTTACAGTATGCAGAGTCTGACTCTCCCCACCCTCACCAAGATCACGGGGATCACGTCTTTCGCATGGACACGCGGGAACAGTTCAACGGGATTGATTTTTCAGATGTATCTACAGGACCCAAACGCAATCTGTAGCTCCTCCTCGACAGTTCCTCTGACTCTAGCCTGGGTCAACAGATCTGCAGGTGCCTCCTGGCCCAACTCCTGTGACGGCGATCCCTGGACTGCTGCAGACGTGAGCAGCCTCAAGCTCCGAGTGATCATCTCCACGGAGAGCATTACAGCAGTCTATGGATCGGTGACGTATGCTGGAGTGATCATCAGCTACCAGCCAGACTACGAGCTGAATTTCCTCTCGGAGTTCAACGACGTGATCGGACTGTCCCCGACTCTCCAGTATAAGTGCACCACCACAGATGAGGACCAGACGCTCACCGTCACCTACCTTGGGATCGAAAGGGGAACGATCACCTGCGACAACACCAGGAGAGATTTTGCCCTGCCTCCCGATGTTGGCACGATCCAGGTGAGCCTGAGGACCACCACCACATCAGGAGACACCACAGCCTCCACATTCGCTTTCGACCTGCTGATCTTGCTCACCACCACCGACTCAGGAGACGATGACCATGGAGGCCCAGGGACTAACCTGGTGGAGGTAGGCTGTGTTCCCTCCCTCACGCAGATCCACTGCGCAGCCAACCTGATCGCAGAGGTGCCAGGCCTCCAGGTCAACTTCTCTGGCTGGTATCTCGGAGATCGGTATGTCGGTCACGGTTACTCCATAGGTGAGGCTCCAGTCCAGCACTTCATCGACATTGATCACTTTGCGATCTCCGAGAACGTGACGGTGACTGCGATCCTGTTTTTCAACAACGGGCAGGTCCTCCAGGGGACAACGTGGGTGCAGGTCAACAACACCTGGATCGTCCTTGTGGTCCTCGCGGTGGTCCTCCTGATGGTGGTCCTCCTGATCGTTCATCTGGTCCGTAAGAGATCCAGGAGTGAAGCACGAAAGGAGAAAAAGGAAAAGGCCAAAACTCACAGTCTCAAAGCGGAAAACTGGAGGTGGCAGCTATTCAAAGAGTGAAAGACCTGGCCCTGGTCCTCAGCATGATCTCGTTGATCCTGCTGAGTGCCCACGTTGTCATCAGCCACGCTCCAGCTTTCATACCGTCACCACAGAGAGACTACTGTGGCCTCCCTGGGATCCAGGGCCTCGATGATCCCTGCACTGTGCCAAGTCCAGGGACAAGAGGACAAGGAGATCCCTATCTGATCGTTTGGGCAGACAGGGAGATCGCAGACACTCACAGCGTATTCTGGATCTATGTCCGGTCCAAGGTCATCTCGATCAACGAGACAGGCAACATCTCCTTGGCACCCAACAACAACTCGGTCAACGTCACGCTTTTGGACATGGACGAGAACCTGCGAATCTCTACCTTTGTTCTCCCTCTCGCCAACGGATCTGCGGAAACTCCGATCACCGTGGAGCCTCTGTGGACCACAAGCAACGTCAACATAACAGTCACCGATCAGATCACGGGCCTCCAGGGATCCACAAGGATCCGGACCGTAATGAGTGACGATTACCTGGTGTGGTCCATCAGAAATCACTACTTCGACTCCTTTGGCGGATTCTACGAATCGGTCCTCCAGGAGAAAGATGCAGCCATCGGGACTGATCGAGCTTTCACAGTAGCATTCTCCGTGACGTTTGCCCTGATGGTGCTCCTGATCTTTCTCAGGGCAGATCAGAGGAGGTGCCACAGAGTCGGTGCGCCCTCACTGTGGGACCGATTCCTCAACCGATACTGGCCCTACAGCTTCGTGCCTGACGACTCCTGGTGGTGGTTGGATGCGAGTCCCTCCTCGATCACCAACGACAGAGAGACGGCAGCTCAGTTCGAGAGAGGCAGAATCGGGGGAGATCTCCGGAGGCTGACCGAGCAACAGAGGGAAATCGAGAGGCACAAGCTCCAGGTCATCAAGCTGATGATCGACAGTGGCCTGGCAACGAAAGCTCAGGGAGAGGTCCTCCTCACAGGAGGTGAGACTGTTGGGAAATGAAACTTCCGTCTATCCTTTCCGGTGGTGGCAACACTGGTCCAAGGCTGCGAGAGTCCGCAGGGCGCAGCTCAACATCAACATGTCCAGGGTAAAACAAAAGGTGCCCTATGCCAGGTTCGTCCTCTACATCGCTTGTTTCCTGATCGTGCTCAACCCCTTCATCTGGCTGATGAATGCCGCAATCGGTTTCCTCCTGGACAGCTTTCTCTATTTTATCCTCTACTCTGCTGCGACCTCGATCTTCCTGGCAACGGTGGTCCTCTACTCCTGGGTGCAGAAATACTGGCCCGTCACGGTCAAGGTCCAGGTGGGAAACTCTCCCTTGTTCACTGCGGGAGATCACGTCCCTGGACACTTCACCGATAGCGTGGAGCTGCCAAGTGAGGACCCCACGGACAACCCCTCTCCACCCAAGAAACCTGTCACCGTGGAGATCATCCCCTGTGGCACAGTCAAACACATTCCTCCAACCTTTGCACCAATGTCGGGGCCAATCGTGATCGCCAGGTGCACCGTTCTTGGAGACTCCCCCCAGGGAAAAGCTCTCAGGCAACAGGCGGGACATCTCAGAGGCCTCATCTACTACATACCTGCAAAGCCTGAGGTGTTCATCGCAGGAGATCTGAAATGGTGGAGAGGGATCGATTGGGTGGAGATCGCCAAGAGACATGTCCCAGGAAAGGTCAACGACTTTACTCTGATCATCCTGGCACTCGACTTGATCAAGGATGAAAAGTGGGAAAGCCCTCCCGATCCTCCTGGAGCCAAGATGGAGCTGTTTGAAGCCAGGCTCCGGATAGCGCAGCTCCAGGCACGTTTCGCAAACTACGTCGCGCAGGATCAGGCTGTCAAAGAGGCACTCTCTGGAGGAGAGGAGCTGTGACCAAGGAGGAGGAGCAACAGATCGCAGAGTCGAACCTGCAGGCTGAGGACCAGGAGGCCAAATCGGGGGAGGAGCCAGAACCGATCCAGGAGGCACACCGGAGACTCAGCCTGGCAGACAGGATCCAGGCACTTGCCGAACAACGTTTCATTACGCGAGGCGCAGACTTTGAGGAGACGATCTTCGACAAGAAGAAAACCATCGACAGGAAATTCCACCTGATCGGTCACGCTCACAAGAGGATCGCCTGGGTGAGGATCGAGATGATCGCGGAGCTGGAGACGTTCCTCTATGAACTGGCGGGCCACGTCCCCAAGGCTCTCTATGATCGGTCAATTAACGAAGTGAGGCAGTGGATGAAAGTGATCTCCGAGTCTGATCAACTGGAGCAGGTCAACCTTCTCTACTCCAGGATCTCGCAGGTGTTCTTCGAGATCCACCTTGGGATCAAACAGCCAGTGGAGAAATCGGTGTTCGACCTGGACGTTGACAAGATCTTTGAGGGCCACCTGGTGAGGCTCCAGGAGGCCAAGCAGAAACAGATAGCTCTCACCCATACTCAGAAAGTCGTGGAGGAGATCGTGAGAAAGTGACCGTCCTCTTTTCAGAATGGTTGGCCCTGATGATGGATGACCTGGCCCACTGCTACGATGTGGTGCTCTGCATCGACGGAGACGATGCGAACCGTCACGGTCCGGTGGGACTCGGAAAGAGCAACATTGAGCTGGCAATCGGTTACGCCCTGCAGCCCGCAGCAGATCTCAAAAAGGACCTGGTGGTGAGGGACTCGATCAGCCAGTTCCACGCTTCCCTCCAGGACCGCAGGCCTTTCAAGCTCACCATGCTCGATGAGGCTGAGTGGTTTTTCTTCAAGCAGTGGTGGTATCGCCCTGAGGTAAAAGGCCTCACCCCAGAATTCAAAAGCAACCGGAAAGAGCAACGGATCTGGATCCTGAGCCTCCCTGTGATCTGGGACACCGTGGAGTTCATCAGGGACAAGAGGATCCAGTGGAGACTCAAGGTAGAAAAGAGAGGGACCGCCTCCCTCTACATGCACTGTGCCTCCCGATTCAACGACGAGAAAAAGGACAAGTGGGGGACCTACATTGCGACGTTCATCCAGATCCCCAGGGTCCCCGATCACGTCTGGGATCGTTACCAGGATCTCGTCGATTCCCACGTCTGCAAGGATGGAAGCTGTGTTTCCAGGATGAAGAAGTGGTAAAATGACGGTCACAGAATCCATGAAAAGCACATTCTCCCCTGGAGAAAATACCTCTTTTCTCCATTCCAGGGCAACTCCTCTATGGAGGGGGAGATTTAGGATGAGGGCAGGAGTCCTCTCACCAGGGCAGCTCTCCTCTCATGGGGAAAGTCCCCATTCTGCGAGATTTAGGATGAATCTCGAATCACTCTACTCCCCGATCTCAACAGGATGTGACGGAGTAAGAAAGGCTAGACAGGATAGCCCTTGTCACCGTGAGGTGCAGGGAAACAAAAAGCTCCTGAGCCTCCCTGGAGGGGTAACATGAAAAACAAGAGCGAGATCAAGCGAGAGAGAACCAGAACCCTCGGAGTGATCGCACTGGCCTTCATCATCTCAGGCTTCCTGATCGTTTCGGGAGACGTGACGATGAACGCCTCAGCAACAGACGGAAACTCGGAGCTCCTCGATCCCCTGGTGGACCTCGCGGTTCCCCTGATCGTGATCGGAGTCCTCATAGCGATGGTGGCTGTCCTTTTCTACGTCGCAAAGCAGAAACAGATAGCCATCTTCGGAGGAGTGGTCGCAGGGATCTTCATCGTCACAGGACTTGGCGGTGTTCTCATAGGCGCATTCCTGATCGAGAGTGACGGGACGAAGTGCGCCTCGGACGAATACTGGAACGGGAGTCAGTGCGTGAAGATCGGGAATGGTGTCTATGTTGCCAATTGGGACTGCGATTTCGTAGCTCTGGCAGCAGGAGGCCCTGGCGGTGCCCATGATGCAGTGACGGAGTTTCCAGACACTCCATTCGTTGCAGCAGACGGAGGCACTCCGGACCTCAACAAGGTGATCATGGTCCCCGTGATCGATTACGTCCAGGGGAGAGCCATAGTCGATGTGGCTGTCGATGACGACGCAACACCAACCAACACAGTCTATCTGGCAACGGACGCCTACGCCTTCGACGTTAGATGCAAGCTCCTCAACCCACTGCCTGCAGTGGCAGGCGGAAACGTTGAGGTCCCCATATGGGGACAGATGAGCTGGACCTACACGGCAGGCACCAACAACAACGGCAGTTTTGCCGGAGTCCTCTACTGTGATCAGCAGGCAGGATACTATGCCGGATTCGGGACAATCGCAGACAGTGGAGCGACGGCAGACCTACACGACGCCGATCACACCTACGTCAGTTACACCAACTCTCTGAACTGTCCAGCAGCTCCTCCCCTCACTGGAGGATGGGTGCCACTAGGCACCAGTGACGGAGATTCAGACGGTGAGTGGATCTCACCATGGCTGGTCCTCAACAGTGGACTGTCGGACTACAGCAGCCCTCCAGTCGGCACAACAGATACGGCCACAGTCAGACTCGGCACAAGTCCGGACCAGACTCAGTGGAAGGGCAACGTGGTGACTCTCGCAATCGATCTCCGCATCTCCGTAAGAACCTAGTTCGACCCTGCACGCAGCAGCATCAAGGGCCAGGATCTCTCCTGGCCCTCTCTAACTTTCTTTTGCTTTTTTCTTTTCAATCTCACAGAGGTCAACGATGGAAAAAGGAGCACTCCGGAACACAGCCATATTCGGGCCTGCACTGCAGGTAATGTTCTTCGTTGCCGCAGGCAGAACACAGATGGCCCTGGAGGAGTTCTACCTCATCTTTG
>Ga0315296_10002895_pt1 | contig 14502 bp, 26 predicted proteins | sample YL17G14_18_MG_FD_203921 | JGI IMG/M metagenome (GOLD analysis project Ga0315296, IMG submission 203921) | Sediment microbial communities from Yellowstone Lake, YNP, Wyoming, USA - YL17G14_18 | ecosystem: Environmental > Aquatic > Freshwater > Lake > Sediment | place: USA: Wyoming | collected... | reverse complement strand
CCAAAAATCCGGCCACGCTGTAAATCTTGGTCACTTCCAAAGATTCTTCAAAAGAAAGGGGAGGCAAAATTGAAGGAATGGCTTTAGCCAGCAAAGTTTTTCCCGCTCCCGGCGGTCCTTGCATCAAGGTATCAGAGCCATCGCCCCACTGGTTTGAGGGAGAAGTATCTCTTTCCAATTTAATTTTTGTGCTTTTTCTGATGTTAATTTTAATACTGGGATATGGCCAGTAATATAGAATTTATTTTCGTGAGAATAATAAGTAATTTCTTCTATAACAAACTTTAAAAACTCTTGCCTCTCTTGAAAGGTCATTTTCTCTACTCCTTTTTTGACCAATTTAGAAAACTGCTCAACTTTTCTAACAAGAGAAGGTCTTTGGGTTAATTGACCTAATCTTTCTTCTATGTCTTTTATTTTTTGGTTTATACCTTCTTCCAACCGACTATAATCATTCATTTTCTTGTAAAGTGCCTCTTTGTCTATATTTTCATCAGTATAAAGCTCAAGGGCTTTATCTTTTTTGTAGGCTAATTTCCCCTTTTCTTTAAGTAAATCAGTTTTTTCTTCTTTTAGCAACTTTTCGCTATCTGTAATCTTATTAGCTAAACCTAAAATAATTTCAGTAAGTAATTTAGGATTCTTCATTGTTCCACTTATTTTATTCCAAATATAGTTTTCTATTTTTTCGGCTTTTACTGATCCTGCTTTACAGGTTGGGGGATTGGGAAAGGTTTTGTGGCGATTATTACAGCGATAATATGGTTCTCCGTGATATTTTTCTCCACAATAACTTGAACCACAATAACCACATTTAATTAGGCCCGATAATAAATAAGGAGAGGATTTAACTCTATTGATTTTAGTATTTCTCTTTAACAAACCCTGAACGGTTTGGAATATGTCTTCGTCAAGAATGGAAGAAACTTTAATTGGAATCCACTCACTTCTATCTCTCAATCTTAGCCCATTTTTAACAACCCTCCTATATTTATTTTTGGGATTTTCCAATTCGATACGCTGACGCTTATTAAAATAAGTTGTTCCAATATAGGTTTCATTTGTCAATACTTTTCCAATACTGCTTCTCCCCCAATAATTTTTTCCCTCCCTAGGCCTAATGTTCCTTTTAGAAAGTTCTCTAATTATCTCTCTTTGGCTATTAAATTGAATATAAAGATTAAATATCAGTTTTACTACCCCCGCTTCATTTTTATTTATTTCGTAGCGATTGCCTTTTTTATCATATCCATAGGGAGCATTACTACTAACAATAATGCCCTGTTTAGCTTTATGTAATCTTCCCCGGCGAGTTCTTTCTAAAATCAACCTTCTTTCGTGTTCAGCAAAAAGGGCCTTCATTCCAGTTTCCAATCTATTCTCATCATTGACCGGTTTATTGTAATAAATTACTTCAATTCCTCTTTTCATTAGTTCTCTTTCAACTATGCCCTGATCAATATGATCCCTTGCTAACCGATCTTGGGAATGAAAATAAATAGCCTTAAATAATCCTTTAGGAGCGTCATCTCTTAATTGATCTAATGCCGGTCTATCTAAAGTTCCTCCACTCCAACCGTCATCAATATATTCTTTTACAACCTCAACTCCATCTTTTTTACAAATTTCTCTTAATTCGGCTAATTGAGAATCGATTGTTTTTTGCTCTTCCTGTCTTTCGGTAGAGACACGACCATATATAACGGCTTTTTTCATAGATTTAATTTTTTTATGGCTTTATTTTTGACCTTTATTATGTTTATTTTCTAAAAAAATTTCAATGGTTTCTAATATCCTTTGGTTATATTCTTTTTCACATTCTTTTTCTTCTTCTGGAGATTTGGCAGTAATATAAAATTCTATTGTCTCTCCTGTTTTGGGGTCTATCTGACTTTTGTATAAAAATCTTTTTGTGGGTTTCCATTCCTTAGATTGCTTTCTGTCTTTAATCTCTACCATAAATCCACTTTCCGTTTGTTCTATCTCTTTGCCCTTTATTATTTTTTTCTTGCCGGTTGTTCTATCAAGAATAATAATAGCGACAACTTTCTGGGATTTATCTTTTTTAGTTTTCTTTTTTGCCGTAGTTTTAGACAAGAACTTTATTATTTTGCCACCTTAATAAGTAGCCAGACCTTTTTCTCCTTTTGGTATCTTTTGCTCCATTGGGCCTGCCTAATGTTTTTCCATTAGTCTTTGCTACCAAAAGCCCTGCCTTAGTCCTTTCAGAAATTCTTAGTCTCTCTTGTTTTGCAACCCAGCTAAAGATTGCGATTAGCAACTGGCCCATTCCCTCATCAGAAGTATCAAGCCAACTTTCTTGCAAACTTTTCAAGGCAACTCCATTTTTCTTTAGCTCTTCCAAATAATGAAGAGTATTTGAAATTCCCTCTCTTGAGAACCGGTCTAAAGACCAAACTAATACCATATCGAATTTTCTATTCCTTGCGTCTTTTAGCATTTGTTGGAATTGCGATCTGTTAGAACTGCCTCCCGAAGCATAATCCTGATATTCTTTGACTACTTCTAAATCTAAAGAACCGGCAAACTTTCTTAATGGTTCTTTCTGGTTTTCCGTAGTCTGGCTTTCATCATTCTTGCTAACTCTACAATATAAAACTGCTTTTTTCTTGTTCATAGTTTTGATTTCTTATTTGATGACGACCTTTAAATAAAAGGAGCTGGATTCAATAAAGTTATCTGATGGGATAACTCCGTCCAGCTCCAATTGTATTTTAGCAAAAAAATACTTTATTGAAACTTCGGAGTTATCCCCATCACTTTCAGTATAGCAAGGAGTAAGAGGGTGTGTCAAGTGTCGTTGCCCTCTTGATTTCACTTTTTAAAAAAACTATAATTAGACAAGGTAGTAAATATCAACCTATCTTCCAATCGTGGCTCTACCGGTCAATTAGAGCTAAAGACTTTAAGCATATTTTTAAATCCCCTTAAATTATGAGCAGACTTCTAAAAATTTCAAAGGTGGCGGAGGCGTTAGGCGTTTGTCGTGAAAGCGTTTGGCGGTATATTAGGAAAGGAAAACTTAAGGCAATCAAACTTTCTGCTCGGAATTTTCGCATTGAAGAAAAGGAACTTAAAAGATTTTTAAAGAAGCATAAAACAAAATGAAATATCAAATAAAAATTAAAGGGATTGTAGCGATTTGTATTTCAGCATTACTTTTAATAATCATTGGTGCTGGATGGTTTTATTGGTATGAATGGAGACCAACGCAAATTAGGAAAGAGTGTAGTAAGATATGTCAAGGATTGGAATTTTTGGGGCGTAATTGTAAGATTGAAATTGAATACCAAAACTGTTTATATGAAAGGGGTATCAATAAATAATCTATGAAAGAAAAAATTAATAAATTCCTAGATTTTATATTTTGGGGTATTACTATTTTAGCTGCTTTATATTTAGTGATAAAAGATTTTAATGAACCTTTAAGATATTTTCTTTTAGACGCTATTGGTTTATTTACTGGCTTGATAATTCTTTACTTATTTATGCTTCCTATGCGTAGTAAAGAAATTAAATAACTCTATGAAAGAAAAAATTAAGACAATTTGTTTAACGGGATTATTTTATATTTCTCTCTTTTTGGCAGTTTTATTTTTTATGATAATTTTCGAGCCTAAATGCGTTGGGGCTATATTTAACGAATGTATGAGCGAAGAAGCATATTTTTTAGTTTTTACTCCTGCAATCTATGTTTTTATTGCGTTTATTATTAACTTTATGAGGAAAAGGGTTATTATTAAATAACTTATGAAAGAAAAAATTAAAAGTTGGCTAAAAACAAACAAGAAAGATATTAAAATGTTATTGATAGGAGGGATGATTTTATCGCTCTATATTTTGTTTTTTAAACTTATTGGTGAGGAAACTGATATTGGTATAGTGGAAGCTTTTTTTGGAGGGGTATTACTAACAGCTATTCTTATAAATATTTATCGTTTTTTGCGATGGATTTTTAAAAAAATACTTGATTAAAAATATTCGAAGAAAAAGAAGAAAAATAAATCAAATTCTTAAAATAACCTAACCCTTTTAAAAGGTTTTTAAAAGGTATGGTATAAAAACCCATCCCTGACGCTAAGCTCCTCGTCAGAATGCTCAGGGATGGGTCTATAACCGAAAGGTTATAGGATGGTCGAAAGACTATCGCTGGCGGGGAGCTTTGCGTTCCCCACCATAGGCATAGAATTAAAACCCATCCCTGCTATGTCTAAACAAAAGAAATTTCGGAAACTTAATAAATCTATTAAAGAAAAAGTATTAAAAACTATCTTGGAAGATAAAAATTATCCCACTATGAAAGACAAGGCAAGGCTATATAGGGAGTTTGCTAAATATTTTAGGATTGACTAATTCCTTCCAAATGTCTCTTCAAAAAGAGGCATTTTTTGTTTTCAAAGAACTTTCCTATTTTATTCTTATGAAAGAAGTATTACAATCCGAGACGACCCAAACATCAACTCGAAGGGGGTATCTCTGACCTTATGAGGGTTAACTGAGGCAAAAACCCCGTAGAATCGATTTTAGAAGGGGGGTTGAGGTCGTTAAGGTTTTCCTTAATCAGCCTTAAATCTTCTTTTTCTTCCTCACTCAAAACAACCCCTTTCTTTCTTCCCATCAGCACTAAAGCAATTTTAGTTGCTGATTTTCTTTCTTTTGGATTAGCTTTTCCAAAATAATCTTCAACCGTTCTTATAATTATTTTTTGTTTTAAACTTCTTTTAATTGGTAATCTTCTCATATTAACTCAAAGAATTTTTACATTTTTTGCTTTATCTTCCTTTAAAAGCTCAATTTAGATTCATAGAATTTGGCCCAATGAGTTTTCAGAATATAAAACCTCATCCAGGCCACATATCCCTTAGAACCAATTTTAGAAAGGAAGTTGGGGAAATTGCCCGCCCCTCTTATGGAGCAATCTCCCCGTTTTTAATACTTTCTCTTGAATTTTGGACTACATTTTTGATAATCTCTAAATTTCTTAACCGGTGGGAGAGTAATTGTGGTAAATTCTTTATAATCGTCTGGATTAAAGGGCTTTCCTTTATCTTGTTTTTTCCCAATAAAATGAAGTACCGCTTTTAATTCTAAATTATCTGATTTTGGCTTCGGTTCTTTCTCCCCTTTCTCCAAAAATTCATCAAAATAATTTGACATTAGCCTATTCTTTTTTCTTTATGATGGTGTCAAGACAAACTTCTATCTCTACCATTTATTTTCTTCCTTTATTTTCTCCGCCCGCTCCTTTGTTTTAGCCTCTAATTCCTCTGACGATAATGAAGGGGTATCAAAATCTGGTTTGGACTTCACATACATTCTTTTCTGGGTTGTTGTGAAAGGAACTGGAGTTTTACCCCACTTTCTTTCAGAGATTCTTTGGCTTTGTGTTCTGTTATCCCGAATAAATCCCGCTTCCACTAAAATCTTTCGCTTATCTTCTAAAGTTTTACAATTTTCTAACCGCTTTTTTAGTACTTCACTTTGAAAATCAGAACCAACCCCATCGCCAAATTGAGCCTTCTGGTTTGCCACCGCTATCCTACTAACGATTTCCATTGCCTTATCCCATTCTTCCTTGCTAAAGGATTTCCCATAGATTTCTTCTACCGTTTCTTTTAAGCTTTTTTTTGGTTTTTCTTCCAATCCAAAATCTTCATCGCTGATTTGATATTCTTCTGCCATAAATTTTAGATTTAATTAATTATTTTTGCGACCTTTTATTGCCTGTGAGAGAAAGTTGGCTTCCCTTTTTTTACTAAGGATTTTTCTCTTTGAATTTCTTTAAGCCGTTTCTCTAAATGCTCTTGCTCATAAGACAAAGAGTCAAGCATCTTTTTCTTGGCCTCGACTTCGGCCTGCTGAAAACTGCCCTCATAAGGAATTTTTGCTTCTGCCATATAATTTTATTTGATTAGTGATAATTTTCTCCTTTTCGACCTTTAATCAAAAATACTGGAAGCGTTTCTTTTTATGTTTTCTTTTAGTTTGTTCTGCCCTTTCCATTTCTAAAAAAGAAGAGAAGGTAGGGTCATAAACTATTTTCACTTTTCCATTTTTTTCTCTAATTGTCCGAGTTTTTGGTAGAATTTTCATAAAATTAAAAGTATTGGTTGCGATTTCTTGCCCGCATTTTCATTCGATGTTGAAGGTCTTTATATTCTTTGTAAACTTGTTCAACGGTTAATTTGGGTTTTCCTTTCATTTCTAAAAAACCCAATAAAGTTGACATAATATCATCATCGGTAAATCCTCGTTCTGCTCCTGCCCCTTGCTGTCTGGCAACATCTGACCAGATAAAGGTTTTCATTTCTTCGATAGTATTTTTATCGTAGATTTCAATAAAAAAATCTTTCTGCCTTAATAATTCTTGAAAATGAGAGATTAAAACCCGTTTGGTCTGCCAACTCGTTTTGAAGCCCAATTTTTCAATTTCCCGTTTTTCTCTTATGTCCCAAACTTTTCTTCTATAATGATTCAAATCTTTAGTGCCTTCTAAAACGGCCGTTCCTGAGGCATTGGCTTCTAAAATTATTAAGGGTTTGCGAGTTGTATAATATTTTCCATAAATAAAGTAGATTTTCTCAATCAGAGCCGGTATTGGAATATAATCATTAAATTTAGCCACCTTTTTGCCTTCAGGAGAAATAACCGAAATACTTGATGGGTCAATTACTCCTTCTGACGGGTCAACGCCAATAAAATATCTGTCTGGTAAATTAGAATTTGGCTGTTCCCAAATCTCAAAGCCTTCTTCTATGGCTATGGGCGGTTTTATCATTTTCTCCAATTTTTCAATTTGTTCTTTGCCGAAAACTGTTGACCTTAAAAGAATTGACATATCCCATTTTCCCAGAACAAATCTTTCAATGTATTCCTTGTCTTTTGAAAGTTGGTCTTTCAAATAATCTTCTGGCAAATGCTCTTTGTTCTCCAACATTGAGCCTTCAATAATTTCAACCTCTTTTCTTTTTTTGGAATTAACTACAAAAAAATTATAGGCCCAATATGAGGCAGGATTCGAGGTTGCCCTAAATATCCTAATCGGGACATCGGCTTTTCTAAGTCGGGCAGTTAAGGATTCGAAAACATTTTCTTCAATTTCCTCTAACTGCTCCAAAAAGACGCCTGACAAGTTCAAAGACTTAATTCGCTGTTGAGCCTTTTTTATATCTTGTTGAGAACCTTCTCCCTGTAAAGCATCCAAACCAAATAAGACAATTCTTGACCCATTCCAAAATTCAATAATTCCTTCTTTGATTTTGTGTCTATACCAATCAGCAGGAATAAACTTATTCAATAAATCAAACAATTCTGGCAAGGTGGTTCGGTCAATATCCATCAAGGTTTTTCTACCCAGTAAAATCTGTGATTTTGGAAAAAATAAACATAGGAAAATCATCAACATTAAAAGGGCTAAACTTTTTCCGCAGGCAAACCCACCTGAATATAAAACATAGCGTTTCTTGGAATTTAGAAATTTAATTTGGCTTGGCAAAAGCTTAATGGTTTTGCCATCTGGAAATTGCCATTCGATAATCTGATAGCCTTCAAGCCATCTTTTGCCCATTTCTTGATATTTTTCTAATGCGATTTGCTGATTTATAATTTTATAGATTTCTTCCCTATATCACCTTGTCATATTCCTTATGGCAAGGGACACAAAGAGAAACCCAATCAGTTAATAGTCTTAAATACTTCCTTGATTTATTAGCCCAATGTATTTGATGTCCTTTTAATCTATCTTTTCCGCAAAATTCACATTTTTGAGGCCGACCTAATTCTCTATTAATCCACCTGTGTAATCCTCTATACCCAACCTTATCACCCTTCCATTGATAAGCGTTTTCTCCCCTATGGGATTCGCTAATTCTTTGTTTGGTTTCTTCGAATAATTTTCTTCCCCTTTGTGCCAAACTCATTTTTCTGCTTGTTTCTTCCGACACCCCCTTTTTCCCCTTATTCCACGCAACACACCCCCTTTTGAATAAACCAAAACATTTTTTAGAACAAAACTTGCGACCATAGGTAATATAATCCTTAAATTCCTTCCCACAGTTCAAACAATAAAAGAGAAGTGGTGGATTTCTTTTACTCCAACATTCCCTTGAACAAAATCTTCTATGATTCCCCTTAAAATCTTTAAAGGTTTTGCCACAATGCTTACATTGTATTTTTATAAAAGCATTTTTGAAATTCATTTAATTATTCAACTTTTACCCCTAAAGTTGAAATTTTAAAAAATGTGTGGGAGGGATATATCATTATTTTGAAAAAAAACGCACTCGACATCCCCCTCCCCCCCTCTGCTTAAAATGTTCTATTTTTGTTCTATCTTTTCCTCTCATTTTCGGTTTTCTTTCGGTATTTCTTCTATCAAACATATAGCCATTAGGAAGGAATAATTTAATGCTTCTCAAGTATCCTATCGGGATTTATAGCTTTAAATCTATTCTATGGCCCTAATATAACTTCTTATAATGCCTTAATCTTTATGCTTGGGCCTAAACAATCGAAGGATTATTCCTTTCTATTTAAAGCCCGTATTTATACTTAAAGATATGCTTATTATTTAGGGGGCTTTTGTTTATCTTTTTATGCCCTTTTAACCCTTTTAACCTATTTTTAAGGTAAATTTTGCTTTTTCGGGTGGTGAGCGTGTTATATCTTAAACTCCCTCACAAATATCTTTTAAAATCTCTTTAATATCTTTTAAAATCCTTTAAACTCCTAACCTTTATAACCTTTATGTCTTTCTTTTATTCTTTATTCCTTATACTTCCTTTATATTTCTGCCCCGAAGATAACTTTCTTTTAAAATCTTTTGGCCCACCAAGAAGATTATTTAAAACCCCATTTAATCCGCTAATCTCTGTTTTATTATTCTTCTTTGGCTGTTTCGTTATTATCTTTATTTTTTTCATCTTTAAGCCCGCCAGAATCCTTGATAATTTCTCCCTCTTCAACCACCGGTAATTCTTCTGGCTCTATAATTTCTCCCCTAAGCCGTTCTGGTTCTTCTCTTCCTTTTATCATTACAATTTTTAATTCTCCGATTTCTGTCTTTGATGCCGGTTCTTCCCTGGGATATTCTCCTTCAATTTTATTAATTTCTTTTAGTGCCTCCAATTTGCTTTTAATATCGCCACTTCTGGCTATCTCAACTAAAATCCTTGCTCTTTCTACTTTTGGGAAGATTTCCTCAAGAATATCTACCAACTTTTGGCCCTCTCTTTGGATTATTTCCTGAACTAAACCTTTCTGGTGGGTTAAATACTGGTTAAACAAATCATTACTTCTTAATTTATAAAGGATAACCTTCGCAGAAGCACGGGGGTTAATGCCTCCGCAATTATAAATTTTAAGAACTGCCTCAATAGGTTCTATTCCCTTTGATATTTCCTCAGCCACCAATTTTTGTTTTATAGTTAAATTTTTTCTTGGCATATTTTTTTTATTTTTAATTTGCCAACCCTTCTTTTTACTTAAAGTTTCGGGTATCAAACATTAACTCGCTTTCCAAATGCTCCCCAGGGGGCAACCTCATTAGTCATTTTTGGGTTATCAGTTAATTTTTGAAGCTTTTGAGAAGTTTCTTTATAAATCTGCCCCACTTCTTCAATTTTACTTTTGATATATTTTTTCTTTTCTAAATCCTCACCGGCCCAATCAAAGTAATGAAGCAAACATTTTTGAAGCTCTAAATAAACTTTTTTAAAAGCTGAAATCGTTTGTCTTCTGGCTATTTCTAAAGTATGTTTATTCACTATCAGCTTGTTCATAGAATTGCCCGTTTTGTAGGAACAACTTAATAATTCCTACTTTACCAGTTCGCCGGTTAGCAAGAAGGGCCAGTTTTCCTTCATTCTCAAATTGTTTGGTTTCTTTATTTTTAGTCCGCCAAATCATCAAAACGTGGTCGGATTCTTGACTACAAAACGAACTATCCCGAATGTCGGAAAGCCCAGGTTGACCCTCAAAGGCGATTTTTGTTGTATGGGCCACCAGAAAAATTATTACATTCCACTTAATGGCTATTGTTTTTAATTCCCTCATTACCGCCCCAATAATTAAACTTACGTTCCCCCTCATTCCTAAAATTGACATATCTAAAATAAAATGGAGATGGTCTATCATTACAATTTTCGTTCCATATTTAGCAATCCCTTCGACAATTTTCTTCTCAAACCATTCCGCAGTATTTCCAATCAATTTTTTGGGTAAAATAAAATAAGGGATAGGTTGAGGGAATCTTTGTAAAAATTCCCGTTGGGTCAATTCATAGCTAAACCACAATACCGGTATCTCTTGTTCAGCGAAATTTATTGTGAAAGTTTGACACAAAGTTGTTTTTCCCGATTTTGGTGGGCCACTAACCACCACCACATCTCCTTCTTTTAGACCCGTAAGCCAGGTATCTAAGGTTGGTAATTTAGTCCAGAAGGTAGGCGTTTTTTCTGCTCCTTTTTCTTTTAAGTTCTTTAAAGCCTCCTCAGAGGTAATCAGTTCATCTGGGCCTTCATAACCCTGAAACGTTTTCAATAAGTCTAATTTTTCTTGCTCCATCTCGATTTCTCCTAAATGCTCTTCAATTTTTTTCTCTAATTTTTTAGGCATATTGCCAAGCTTCATTAGCTTGTTTTTGTTTCCATAAATTAATTGTATGCCCCGATAGGGCAACGCTTATTTGTGGGCCAAACTCTTTATATTTTTTGCTGTTTAAATAAAATTCAAAAACTTCTTCAATTTCTTTAGGACTAAAAGGTTCTTCTTCCCTATGAAGCAAACTCTCAATTCGCCTCTCGGCCATAGGCCAGCAAATCTCAGGAGTAAAACCTTCTTGTTCTTCGACCTTTTTTCTGAAGATAAAAATTAAATAAACAATATAGCTCATTTTTAGTATTGCCAATTTTCTTTTTTATTTTCTTCTTCAAATAAGTTAAGGGAATTTGTAGATAAACAAACCGTCAGTTCATAATTAAATTCCTTACCCTTTTTACTATTTAAAAACCAGTTAAAAAGTTCTTCAAATTTCTTGGTAGTCCAATCCTCTTTTAATAGAGGTTTAATTAACTTCCCACAAGCACCATAGTTCACCCTGATTGTTTTGCCCCTTTGTTTAAACAACGTTTGCTTATAAGAAGAGATTATCTCCTTAGGAGATAAAGAATTTATTTCTTTATCAATAATATTCTTATCATTCTTAGTATCATTCTTGTTTGTTTCCGCTTTTGGGCTTTTTGTTTTCCGCTTGATTTCCGCTTTGCTATTTTTTTCCTCTATAACTTGCTTTAAATTTTCCTTTCCGATTTTGACACCATTTCTAAAAGTTTGTTTTCCGTTTGGTTTCCGCCCTGGTATGGTTTTGTTTTCCGTTCTGGCTTGGTATAAGCTCCAATTTAAGATAGAAATAAGGGTAAATTTGTTTTCCGTTTTAAAGGTAATTTGGTTCTCATCATATAAGTATTCTAAGAACCTTTTTACTGATGCAATGCCCCACCTCCATCTTTTTGCTAAAGAAAGTTGAGAACTTAAAATATCTCCAGCTTTTAAAAAAATTTTCCTTAATCCAAAAGTTATTTCTACTGCCTTATGATTGGCTAATAACAATAAGTCAATCCAAGCCTCGTTCCTATTAAATCTTCTTCTTTCCTTATAAAGTGGATTTTCCTGTATTTTTCGCCAAAGTTTTATATATCCTCGATAAGTCATTTTTTCTCGGCTCTATTCTGGAGGCGAGAAAAGTTAATCTTACGATTAACCACAGACCCCCAGAATAGAACCTCTGTGGATTTTTCGATTTTTAACTATTTTTTAGAATTTATTTTGGATAAATCTTCTGCTAAATAATCCAAAGCATAGGAAATGGCCTCGATTTCTTTTTTTCTAAATTCTTTGGGCGGTCTTCTGCGAATCTCTCGAAGTCCCCTAATCACTTTTTTGATTTGTTCTATTTCTGGTTTTGTCATTATTTTGATTTAAAAATTTAAGAAGATTATTTTCGTTTAAGCCCCATAGAGAAAAGGCCCTTGCTAATCTTTCCTTGCTTTCAGGTTTATTAAGGTATTTATAACTGATTTTAAATCCTGGTTTCTTCATTTGGTTAGTTTTATTCGTTTCCATTTTCAGGTGTTATTTCTTCTTCTGAATTAAAAAGCCCAGCCCTTTTCGCCTCCTCTTCAAAAGCAACCCGAAACAACTCCGCTATTTCTGGTGAAAGTGGCTGGCAGTAAAAAAGAAAACCACGCCCCACTCGTTTTGCAGGAAACTTTACCGCCAGAACTCCTTGTGGTGTTATATGAAGGGCAATTCCCGAAATTCGTAAGCTATCATTTATCACGCAACTTCCCCATCCAATCAAAGAACCCTGTTGTGCTATTGGAAAAATATTAATATCGCTGATTGTTATTTTTTCCATAAATTAAAAAGCTCTCAAGACCCAGGTGATAGAGTTGAGAGCCGGTATTATATTAAATTAATTTTTCTCCAAAATAATTACCAGCTTTATTGCAATCAATCACCTGTTGTTTATAAAAATTTCTTTTGTAATTTCATAATAACAAAACCAAGTTTTGGGTTGGTTATAAGATATAGGTTCATATCTTTTTCAGCCACAAAAAAAACCCAGACCTGTATAACTATCAAAATAATAATTATACTAGCCTGGGGTTCAGTTCCCACCTTCGGGATTTTAGTCCAAAAGCCCCTAAAGAAACCACTTAGTAGTTTCTATACTATCTCTGAACGCCGGTCTCCATCTTAGCCATAGATGGACAACGGAACAGGGTATTTCACCTGTGTGATAGTAATAGGGTTATTTATTAAATTATCAAGGTGGATATATTTAAGGCTACTCTTTTCAAAAAAAATGTCAATCCCTCATTCTTTTTTTATATTGATGCCTCATTTGTTTTAATCTATTTATGGCCTTATATTCAGCATCCTTTTTGAATGGGATATTTTCGTAAATTTTATATATTTTTTTAAGGTCGGTATTTTTTTCTTTTACTATTTTGACCTCAATTGGGTTTGTATAAGTAATACTTTTTTTCTTATCTTCTTTAAATAATTTTTTGATTTTGTCTAAATTTTTTAAGGGATAATATCGTTTTTTTCCTCTAAGATTCCTCAGTGTCTTTTGATATTGGTTAATATATTTCCAATATTTTTTAATATCTTGTTCGGTAGTATCATCGTATATGTGTAGCAATATTTCTGTCTCACCGGTTTCAGGGTTTTTTACTATTCTCACTCCGAAATTTGTATCGAGGGGAAGACCCTCGTTTCTAAATAACTTATAATCTGATAATACGTATCCTCCGCTTGGCCCAAAAAAACCATTAAAAATAAAAAATTTTATTTCTAATCTCCATAAATAAAGAGGGAATAATTTATATTTCTTGGTAATGTTTAATATTTCATTATCAATGTCAGAATTCATAATCAAATCGCCTGCTCGATGAAGTGGAGAAAAGTATGCTCTTATTGTCGCATCACTCATTTGTTTTTTACCCTCAATATATTCTAAAAGTAGTTTCGGTGGAAATTTTTTGTTCGTTGCCCTAATAATAGAATTATATTTTCGTATTAGAGAATTCCACCGCTTTTTAAAAGATACTATATCTTTTAAAAATTTCCTATTTACTATTAAAAGCTTCATCTTCTGTCTAATCTTTGGATTATTAACCGAAATTAAAATCTCTTGGATGTTGAACTTTCTTTTTTTCATATTTTTTACCACTTAATTACCATTTTTAAAAATAAAACCCTATTGGGGGCTATTTTTATTTTATCAAATAGCCCTGAAAAATCAAACAGAAGCTCAAACAAGTAAATTAAAGCCGGTATGAATTAAAATCGCTATTAGAAGCCCTAAAACTGGCCTTTTCTTTTTTACAAAATAACAAATGATACTGGCAGTAATAATATGGAGTAAAATAGCAAAGATTCTTCTTTCGGGAACAACTCCAAATTCCCAAAATGGATACCTTAATATAGTTTCTCCCATTCCAAAACCAAATCCTAACAGGAAGCCATAAGGAAACTGCCCTATATCTCTTTTAATGAGTAAGAACTTCGTGCCTTCTTCAACGATGCTATAACCTAAAAGAAGTAAAAGACCTCCATAAAAAGCCAGTGGTGGATATTCTAAACGGGCTACATTAAAAATCAAGTAGAATACAATAAAGAGAACACTAACTCCAAATAAACCACCGAAAAAGGCAATTAAACTATTAAAGATTCGGCTTTTCATTATTTTATTAAAATCAACAAAATGCCCATTTTAGGGCAATTTTTGTCAGATTTTTGCCTTTATTTCAAACCTTAATGAACTTATTGGATATTGGACATTATGGCAAAAGATTATGGGAGCCGGCCGCCGCAATTTCCAGTGCCCTTTTGGCATATTCCTGGCCTTTGATAAAACCGAGGTCAATGGGATACTCAATCTTTTCAAAAAGATTCTCAATCTCAACCTCAAAA
>Ga0315296_10002894_pt1 | contig 14503 bp, 14 predicted proteins | sample YL17G14_18_MG_FD_203921 | JGI IMG/M metagenome (GOLD analysis project Ga0315296, IMG submission 203921) | Sediment microbial communities from Yellowstone Lake, YNP, Wyoming, USA - YL17G14_18 | ecosystem: Environmental > Aquatic > Freshwater > Lake > Sediment | place: USA: Wyoming | collected... | reverse complement strand
GTTCCGCTCGTTAGCCGCCCGATCTTATCTCCCATGCCTGAGTAGATTTCAAATCCTGGCCGCGGAATCCCTTGATCGATCATTCTTATGCCTATGCGCTTACGTTTCGGTCCACCGGTTTTCTGTTTGACCAAAACTTCTTTTCCGATAAAACTGTTCTTTTGCAGCTTCACAACAAAGCCGAGACCGGCTTCCAACGGTGTCGTGTTTTCGTCGATGTCATTTCCATAGAGGCAGAGTCCAGCCTCGAGCCGCAAAGTGTCTCGTGCTCCAAGACCGCATGTCTCTATGCCATAACTCTGTCCTGCTTCAAGGATGGCACTCCAAAGCTTTACTGCACTGTCTGGTTTAGAAAGATAAGCATTCCAAATGATGATTTCGAAGCCGTCTTCTCCGGTATAGCCTGTGCGGGCAACGAAAACATCTTCACTGGCAAGTCGTGAAGATCTGCATTTGAACCTTCCAATCGTGCTCAGGTCCTCGCTTGATACTTTCTGGAGTGTCTTTTCGGCGTAGGGGCCTTGAACGGCAAGCATTGCCACGTTGTCAGAGACGTTTTGTATGCTCACGTTGAACGTTTCGGAGTTCCTTATGAACCAATTATGGTCTTTTTCGCGGTTGCCGGCATTGAAGACTATGAGGAACTTTTCTTTTTCCAGTCGATAGACAACGAAGTCATCAACGATGCCTCCGCTTTCCGTGCACATAACGCTGTATTGGGCGCTGTTTGGAGAAAGAGTTGAAACGTCGTTTGTTATTACGTAGTTCAGAAAGGGTTCAGAATCTGGACCCGAAACCATGATGCGGCCCATGTGACTTATGTCAAAGATGCCTACGCCGTTCCTTACTGCCAGGTGTTCAGGTGCAATGTCCTTGAAGTAAAGAGGCATTTCAAACCCAGAGAAGACCGCAATTTTGGCTGTTTTCGAATACACATCGTATAGTTGTGTTCGGCGTGCTGCCTCAGCCATAGCCGTTCTCGCCACCAGAAGACTATCGGTTTGGTTTCACATCTACGTTGATGGGTACCAAAGACAGTTTTTTCCCGCACTTCGGACATTTTCCCTCGTGTTCATGAAGAATTTCGTCAGGCGGACGAAGGTCGGGACCCTCATATAAGGTGTGACCGCACCCTTGACAAGCAACGCGTTGAGGCATAACAACTAGGCTCCTTGTGATGATAAAGAAATTAGAATGATCCTGACATATTTATCGATTGCTAGAGGGACACGCGCCAAGAGCTCAACAAAAAGGATAAGCCACGCAAAAATCTTAATCTCATAAGCTTTCACTTAGAAATGACTTTGTTCAGAACTCAATAAGCGGCTTGTGCAAAATATGGGCAAATACACCTTGATCATCACCGAGAAGCCGGATGCCGCATTGAGGATCGCCTCGGCGCTTGACTGGAAGGAAAAACCTCAAAGAATGTACGAAAATGGAGTGCCCTACTACATTGCGAAACGCGAGAGGGAAATAGTCGTAGTTCCTGCATTGGGACATTTGTACACGATTATGGATGAAAAGAAAGGCAGAAACTACCCGGCCTTTTCCTTCAGATGGGTTCCACGATATGTAGCTGAGAGGAAGGCAAGCAGAATTCGCGGTTGGCTTCAAACAATCTCGAGGCTTTCCAAGGATGCTGAAGCTTTCATAGACGCTTGTGATTATGACATAGAAGGATCTGTCATCGGATATTGTATTTTGAAATATGCTATGGATAACAAAGATAAGTTGTCAAAACGCATGAAATATTCGACGCTTACGAAGCAGGAACTTCAGAAATCGTTCAGCGCCCCACTGTCACATCTGGATTTCGGATTGATTGAAGCAGGGTTGGCCAGACACGAAGTTGACTGGTTATACGGAGTGAACCTTTCCAGAGCTCTGACAAACGCAGTGAAGAACTGGAACGGAAGATATGCAACATTGAGCACTGGCAGAGTTCAAGGTCCGACCCTCAAGTTTCTTGTGAACAGAGAAGAAGCCATCAGAGCCTTCGTACCCACGCCGTATTGGCGGATCAGAGCAAGAATTGAGATAAACGGTCAGATATATGATGCAAAATACGAGAAGCAGAGAGTTGAAACCAAAAAAGACGCAGAAGCAATCGTAAGTGCCTGCAAGAACAAGGAGGGACAAGTTGAAAAACTCGAAGTCAGACAAACAAAACATCCGCCGCCTTTTCCCTTCGACCTGGGCACGTTGCAGAATGAGGCTTACAGGCTTTTCAGATTTACACCTCGGCGTACTCTTGGCATAGCCCAACAGTTGTATCTCGACGCCTTGGTATCCTACCCGAGAACTGACAGTCAGAGACTACCGCCAGCAATAGGATATGAGAACATACTCAAGAACTTGAGCAGAGCTGCCGAATACAGAGAGCTGGCCTCGAAGCTGCTTAGACAGCAGACTCTTAAACCAAATGAAGGAAAGCGAGTCGACCCGGCACACCCAGCCATTTTTCCAACCGGCAATCTTCCGCAAAGAACGCTTGAAACGTCTGAAAGGAAAACCTGGGATCTGATCGTGCACAGGTTCATGGCGGTTTTCGGTAAAACCGCATTAAGCCAAGCCTTGAAAATTCGGTTAACAGCCGACGGGCATCGTTTTTACCTTGAGGGAAGAAAAATACTGGAAGAAGGATGGATGCATTACTACGAACCCTACGCTAGATTCGAAGAAATCATTTTGCCCCCAATTGAAAAAGGAGAAATTGCCAAATTCAGGAGAATAGTCGCGGAAAGCCTTCTCACCGAGCCACCGGCGAGACACAATCCTGGTAGCCTGCTCAGAGAGATGGAAAATGAAGGAATAGGCACCAAGGCTACAAGGGCTGACACAATAGAGACGCTATATGATCGAGGATACGTAAGACACGAAAGAATAGCAGTGACCAAGCTGGGCTTCGAAGTGAACCAGATTCTGGAAAGACACTGTCCGACTATTATTTCAACCGAGTTTACGAGAGGACTTGAGGCGAAAATGAAAGGCATTCAAGAGAACAAGAAGAAAAGAGATAGAGTTGTGAGTGAGACCATTGAAACTCTAAGGCCAATATTGGAAAAATTGAAAAAAGAAGAGGAAGCCATAGGCGAACAACTGAGCAGAACTCTAGAAGAAGTTGGACTGGAAGAAAAGACGGTTGGTCCATGCCCTCAATGCAAGAATGGAAAGCTGATTGTAACCTACTCAAGGAAAACGGGCAAACGCTTCATCGGTTGCACGAACTACTTCAAAGGATTATGCAGAGCCTCTTTTCCTCTTCCTCAAAATGGCATGCTAAGGCTAGCAGGGAAAAAGTGTTCTAAATGCGGCTGGCCGACTGTTGAAGTGAGAATGAGACGGAAACCGTGGATCCTGTGCATCAATCCTCTTTGCCCATCTAAGAACGGGACGTGATGACGAATGCAATGTGCAATATGCAACAGAGAATCAACACTTGGCGATTATTGCGCGTTGCATGCAAAGGCACATGGAAATCTCGTGACCAGCTATGAGCAGTGGAAAAAGGCATTGGATATTTCTTGGAAAGAGTATTTAAGAGAGATTGCCAAGAATCCATTAGCAGGAGAATGGGCAAAAGAAGTAGCTCAACACCTGTTGTCATGCGGAGAACACCCAAATGTCGAAAAACGTGAAGAGAAGCGTTTCTAACCTTTCGTTTTCCTTGAACAGATTATACCGGACACTTACCAGTTCAACCCCGTCTAACCTTATAGTTCCAATAATTGCAATTGGTTTTGCAGTCTTTTTGTTCGGGGGAGGGTTGTACGCTATCATAATGAAGCCGCTTCCAGCCGTTTACTATGGCGGACGCTTTCTATTCCTTTATCCGCAGCTTTCAGAGCAGTTCATAGGTGACAGCATCGTTGCAATGACCATCTATGCTCTCGGCATCATCGGCCTGATTGCACTTTATCAAAGCACCAAGTATGTATACAAGCCCAGACAGGCCTATATGATGATGATAATTGGAGTTGCCCTATTGTTCCTGGCTTACGTATTCTTGGAAGCTACGATTCAGATAAAAATCTCGGGCGCGGCCTGAGTTTTTCACCAAGGATTGCTTTTCAGCTTGAGTTTGTAGGCGCCATAATTGGTCAGAAGATGAATGGGCGGAGTGATGACTAGAACTGTCACGAGCAGCTCTAAGCTTCTTTCCATGGGCAGAAGAAGCGAGAAAAGGATTGCACCGACCACGAAGTCCACTTGGTCCACTACTGGCAACAATCCTCCAGGCGGGATATCTAGTCTTCTTTTCACAAATGCGCCGACTAAGTCTCCAGTCAACGCCCCAAGTGACAATAGGAAGCCAAAAAGCAGGGGATAATTGAAAACGTAACTTTCGGCCAAACCCGCGATGGTTCCTATGGCCAATCCGGCGAAGAAACCGCGAAAAGTCTTGTTTTTTCCTAAAATGGGTCTGCCGTCGGAAAGTTTCTTGCCAAAATCCATTGCCAACCCCCCACCTGCTAAAACTGGTACGGCGTTGGCACAGTACACGGGAAATATGAATTTCAGCGCTTCAGCGATCAACTGTACAATATCCATTAAACATTCCTCATCGACGAGCCAAGTCGTCATGTATTCCGTGTTCTGCAATTCTAAGGTTAAAGACTGCCGGAGGAAGTTTCGCAAGGTTCTTTTCTACTGTCGTCTGTATTACTTGTTGTCTTTCGGTCTGTTTCATTGCGACTACCGTGTCGGCCCAGAATTTTACGACTCGCGTTGCAACGGGTTCGATGCTGATGGGCGTACCATTCGGCACGCTGTGAACCTGACTTGTAAGCAGGATCGCGATTTTCTGAGTGCGTGCGGCTTGCGCCAGAACTGCAAGTTGCCGGTTCAGTTCTCGGTTGAATTCGAAGGTTCTTGAGGGTGACTCCGCAATTCGTAGGCGGTAGAGTGAAGTGACGGTGTCGAAAACCACGAGTTTGAAATTCTTGCCTACGTAGTCGGACAGCTGATCCACAACGGATGCTTGCTCTCGGAAATCCTTCGGTCGGACGAGAATTACCATTTCCAGAATTTCATCGGGCTTTGCGGATATTACTTGATACAGCCGTTGGGCAGAAAATGTTTGATCTGCGTCTATGTACAGAGTCTTGTAGCCCAGTTCTGCACATTTAACAGCGCATTGCATGGCCAGCGTCGTCTTTCCAGTCTCGGCTTCACCGTAGACGAGCGTGACGGACTCGATCGCTAAACCGCCTTTAAGGAACTCGTCAACTGCCCTGCAGTCTATTGGAATTTTCTGCAATATCACGCACATCAACAAATATAAACCGCCAAATAATAATCTGTTTGGTGTTTGAAGCATCCCAGACCGTCAAAACCTTGATATGAAAGCTAAAATAGCCGTCGCAACGGTTTCAGGAAAAGCCTACTACATAATTGTCAACGAGTTTAAGAGAAAGAACGTCCCTTTTCTGAGTTTGACACCATACGAATCCATACCCGTAGAAGTCAAAGCCGTCATAACCACAGAAGAGGAAAGAAGGTTGATCCATCACGAGAAAGTACTAACCTACAAGATTGGAGAAGACCCAGCTGCAATCATCAATGAGGCCTTGCAGATCATTCAAGGAAAAGAGTTTTACCAGAAAGTCGTCATAGGCGTGGACCCGGGTGGAGTCTTCGGTTTGGCGGTGCTGGCCGGTGGCAAAGTGATTGATACAGGGAATTGTCATAGCCTGAACGAAACCCTTGGCAAGATAGAGACCATAATCAAAGGTCTCCAGAACACTTCGGTCCCGTCAGTCGTGGTGAGGATCGGCGACGGAGTCCCAGAATGCAAAGACAGACTCTTACAAGTCCTAGATGAAACACTGCCACCCAGCGTAGTGCTCGAAAGCGTGGGAGAGGCAGGGACAGATTCTCATCTCAACGAAGCGAAACATAGAAGAGGCTTGAGAGATATTGTTTCGGCAATACAGATAGCGGGGAGGAGCGGGCAAATGTATCGAAGGAGGAAACAAAATTGAACCGCACAGCAAACAAAGGCAAGACATTGCTCGTTGACGGACCAGCGTCAGTCACGGTGAAATCAGGAAAAGTTGAAGTCTTCGGATCAACGATTGGCACTGCTGGAAAAGTCGTTATCCGTGAGGGGAAAAGGTTGCCACTTGCAGTCCACGAAACGGCTGATCTAGAAATCCAGGCAGGAGAAAATGCGTCTGTTGATGAGGTTGATGGAAGCACCACGCCTCCATCTTGGGCTAATGCGACTGAAGAACTTTTGAGCATGCAGAAAAAACCTCTTGTGACGATGGTTCTAGGAACCGTGGACTCTGGAAAATCAAGTTTCTGCACATACCTAGTAAACATACTTTTGAATAAGAAGAAGAAAGTGGCCGTCATAGATGGCGATGTGGGCCAATCGGATATTGGGCCGCCATCCTCGATTGCCTATGCGCTGGTCACAAAGCCCGTCACTGACCTGTTTAGCCTGAAAGCGAAAAATGCCGTTTTCATAGGCGAAACGTCTCCCGGCAATGCTGTTGACAAGATGATCCAAGGACTCGTGTCGCTGAAGAAAGAAGCACTTGCTGAAGATCCAGACATCTTAGTCATAAACACGGACGGTTGGATTGAAGGAGAATGCGCCGTCAACTACAAAGTGAAGCTCGTTGAAGAACTCAGTCCAGAGGTGATTTTCTTGCTGCAACAGAAAGATGAGCTTGCTCCAATCCTGAATATGGCTGAGAAAACGAAGAAAGCCATCGTTGATTCTCCTTCAGCAATAAGGCAGAGAGACCGGGAGAAACGTAGGGGGCTGCGTGAACTTGGATACAAGAAATACTTGAGAAATCCAAGAATTCAATCGCTTTCGCTGAGTTGGGTGAGAGTTGAAGGGAACGAAGCTTTTTGCTTGAACAAGAGCCACATGCCTGCCAGAGACGCAAGTAAGATTTACGCACTTCTCGGGATGAAACCGTTGCACTTGGCAGAAGCAGGCGGCAAACTCAACGTAATCATCGGCAGAAGACGGTGGGTCAGTTCAGACAGCATAAAAAAGGTCGAAGAATTGACCAAAAAGAAGGTTGTGGTAACTAGAAAAGGCGACGAGGAAGGATTGCTTGCTGCCATGTACAATGTCAATAGAAGATTCCTCGGCATCGGTATCGTACAAGAAATCGATTATTTAAGAAGAACAGTGAAAGTGTACACCCCTGTCTCTGAGGAAGTTGCGGTTCTTGCCTTGGGAAAAGTGAAGCTTGACAGAAACATGAAAGAGATTCCAGTTGTGGAAGAAAACCACATAGACTTCGCATCTTTCAAACAGCTTTTCTAGGATACTCTATGTCAACCTATTATGCTTGAAGAAGTTCTTTGATGGACAAAAACTGCTTACCGGACATTCCTCACATAACGGGGTTCGGGCTCTGCAATATCTTCTGCCATGAAGTATCAAGAGGATGTGAACTGCCAGGTAGTCTCGTGGATCATAAAGTGATTGAAGACCTGCGCGAACGATTTCGTAGTCGCCGTCTTCAGGCGCCAATCCTAATCGTTTCGATACCCTGTTAACGTGGGTGTCAATCGGTATTGTTGGTTTTCCGGCTGAGAACAACAGGACCACATCGGCTGTTTTGGGGCCGACGCCTGGAAGTTGCAGGAGTTCCCTTCTTGCATCTTCCAAATGCAGTGACAGCATTTGTTTCATGCTTCCGTGATATTTCTCGAGGATTATCTGTGAGACCTGCTTTATGACCTTAGATTTGTTGCGATAGAGACCTGCCACTTTAAGGCTTTTTTCGATTTCAATAGTCTTGGCGTTCGCCAGGGTTTCGGGATTTATTCGGAACTTGTTCGAAAGGTTTTTGAAGGCGTTTTCGGTGTTTCGATCGTTGGTGTTTTGCGAGATTATTGTGACGATCAGCGTCCTGAACGGGTCACGAGTCGACGTTGTCCATTTCGGCATGGAATATGTGTCTCGAAGGGTTCTCAAGATTTCTTCAGAGGGAATGTCAACCATTCTTCGACACCATTTTGAAAGTGATAAATAGTGAATGCATGAAGCTATTAATAGCCATGGAGAGGGAAGGTTGGAACGCGCAAAGATTGTCAAAGAAGAGATAGTTGAGCAGAACAAGCGTTTTCTTGCTGTCTACGTCGAATCGAAAAATTCGTGCATTGTCTTACTAAGTGAAAAGGAAGATAAGCTTGGGACACTCGCGATTGCCGTCCCGAAACCAAAAGACTTGCTGGGTCCTCCCTCGTCCTCTGTTCTTTTAGGCGACAAGAACGGCATTTCAGCTCGCATGTTCGCAGAGCATTTGGCCTCAGTCAAGGAAAAAATAGCTTTGGTTTCCGTCTATCTTGAGACGATGGATGAAAGACAGGCGCAGTTGGCCTTCAAGCGACTGCTCGAAAAAATAGTTCATGACGAACCGCAGAAGGAGGCTTTGACAGCATGAGCTTGCGGGAATTTCTCAGACAAATGGAAAAAGACAAAGAAGTCTTACATGTCAAGGATAACGTGTCTACTCGTTTTCAAATTTCATATGTGATGAAGAGATTTGACAATGAAGGGCCCATTCTGCTGTTTGAAAACGTGAAAGATTACGATGCAAAAATTGTTGCCAATGTTTCGGGAACCCGGAAAAGAATTTGCAGTGCCCTCAATGTCGACCAGAACTCACTTTACAGGAGGTTGGCAGAAGTTTGGCGTTCACCAGTCAAGCCGAAGATTGTCAAGAACGCTGCGGCCAAGGAGTGACGACAGAAAAATGTCGATCTGTCCAAGATTCCTGTCCTGACACATTTTGAAAAGGATGCTGGGGCTTACATCACGTCTGGCGTCGTGCATGCTAAAGGTGTTGCTGGAAAGACGGAGAACGTTTCGATCCATCGTCTTCAGGTTTTAGACAAGAAGCGCTTGGCGATTCGCCTTGTTCCCAGGCATCTTTTCAATCTGTGGCAGACCGCGAAGAGTGTTGGGAAAGACTTGGATATCGCGATTTCCATTGGCGTTCATCCGGCTGTTCTGTTGGCTTCTTCTTCTCCTTTGCCCTTCGGCATGTGCGCGTTTGACGTTGCCAATGCTTCGCTCAACGGCCGCCTAAAGCTGACTGAGTGTGAAAACGTGGATGCATCAGCCCCCGCTGATGCTGAGTTGGTTTTGGAGGGTAGGATTTCAGCGACAAAGGAGGTTCCAGAGGGACCTTTTGTGGACATTACAGAAACGTATGACGTGCAGAGAAAGCAGCCTGTTGTCGAGGTAGTGGGGGTCATGCACAGGCAGGATTATGTTTACAATGCGCTCTTGCCCTCAGGTGCTGAGCACAAGGTTTTGATGGGACTGCCACATGAGGTGCTGATTTGGCAGGCTGTTTCAAGAGTTGTACCAAAGGTTCATGCCGTGAACTTGTCGAAAGGCGGAAGCGGATGGCTTCATGCCGTGATTTCTGTTGATAAGCAGGTCGAAGGCGACGGGAAGAACGTTTTGTTGGCGGCCTTTGCAGCTCATCCAAGTTTGAAACATGCAGTGGTTGTCGATTCTGACGTAGACGTGTTTGACGCTTCAGATGTAGAGTGGGCTGTTGCAACGCGGTTTCAAGGCAGCGAAGATCTGTTGGTCATACCGAACGCGCGTGGTTCAACGCTCGATCCATCGGCAGATCAGGAGAAACTGTTGACCACGAAGGTGGGCTTCGATTCTACTAGACCCTTGTCAAAGCTGAAAGAAAAGTTTGAAAGGGCGAGAATTCCTGTTGACAAAGACTCAGAGAGACTCGTCAACAAACTAGGCAGAATATGAATGTAACAGCTGCCACACACGAGTTTATATAGTCGAGGAAAAGAAGAAGGAAAGTTGTGGGTGTTCTGTTGTCTCAGGATAAGAAGAAGGAAACGGACGTGTCTCTAAAGGTGGGGGACATCATGGTCAAAGAAGTGGTCACGATAGATGAGAACTTCAGTGTCAAAGAGGCCGCGGACATAATGAACAAGTTTGAGATCGGATGTCTGATAGGCGTCAGGCGAGGAAAAGCCATGGGTATCCTGACTGAACGGGACGTGTTGAAGCGAGTTGTTGCGGAAGGAAAAGATGCGAGCAAAATGAAAGTGAAAGAGGCGATGAGCAGCCCGTTGGTTGTTGCCGAACCTAACATGGATTTAGCTGAGGCGGTGAAGTTGATGTTCCAAATGAAAATTAAGAAACTGCCGGTTGTTGAAGGAAAACGGTTGGTAGGCCTAGTGAGTCTGACAGACATTGCTCGTTTCCAGCCTCAGATGATCACAATATTAAGGCAGCTTGCGGCGAGGCAAACTGCGCCGAAGAGCATGCAGAAAGTAATCGACCGCTACGTCGTGTAGCCCGCAGAAATCTCAGGTTTCGTTTCTAAAGAAGTTTAAAAGTCTAGTTTCCACTCTATGATTTTCGATGAAAACACTAGTGTTGAAGGTCGATCCGCAAAATCCTGAAATGAAGAAGATCCATAAGGCCGCGGATTTCATCCGAAAAGGCGGGTTAGTGGCGTTTCCCACCGAAACCGTCTATGGTTTGGGAGCAGACGCTTTGAATTCGAAAGCCGTCTTGAAGGTTTTTAGCGCAAAGAAACGCCCGCTTGACAATCCTCCTATAGTGCATGTCTGCGACGTAGAGTCGGTTCACAGGCTGGTTGAAGAAACACCGCCTGTCGCTGAGAAACTGATGCATGAGTTTTGGCCTGGACCTTTAACCTTGATTCTCAAGCGTTCCTCCATCGTACCAGAGGTGACTGTGGCAGGCTTGGATACGATCGCGATTAGAATGCCTAAGCACAATGTTGCCCTAGCACTGATCAGAGAGAGCGGCCGCCCGATTTCAGCGCCGAGTGCAAACCTTGCGGGAAAGCCAAGTCCGACTTCGGCGAAACACGTGCTGGATGACCTGGATGGGAGAATAGACGCTGTTTTAGATGCTGGACCCACTGAGATTGGAGTCGAGTCAACTGTCCTGGATTTGACTGTGCATCCGCCTCAAGTGTTGCGTCCAGGTGGAACGTCTTTTGAGGCTTTGAAAAAGGCCTTGAGCAACGTGGAGCTCAATCCTGTTGTCACTGCTGAAAAGGCTTTGCCCGTTGAAGAGGCCCGTTCGCCGGGGGTTAAACACAAGCATTATGCTCCTGACGCTGATGTCGTTGTTGTGGAAGGCGAGTTGTCGGCCGTCATCGAGAAAATCAAAGAGCTATCTGCATGTTACGAACATCGAGGGCGCACAGTCGGTGTTCTGTGCACCGACGAGACCAGACGACATTACAAAACAGGTGTGATCAAGTCTCTGGGAAGCAGAAAAGACTTGGCCAGTATTGCCCATGATTTGTTCAAGCTTCTGAGAGAGTTTGACGCAGAAAACGTAGATGTTGTCATCGTCGAAGGCTTACCCATTGAAGGGCTCGGCCTCGCGGTTGTGAACCGGCTTCGGAAGGCTGCGGGGTACAAGATAGTCAAGGCTTAGGTTTTTCGGCGGTCCTCTCTTTCCTTCGTTCGACATGCATGTTCAAGTAGTCTTTCCCGAATGGGAAATACCATTCAGAGTATTTTGTGCAAGGAAAATCTGGGCAGTCTTGCATGCAATAGGCTATTCCGCGTTTTACGGCACACTCCAACACTAGGCATAACGCGCCTTTGCCGCCCCATTTAGTGTTCACTTTGTCCTTGGCTATTTTCTGAGTCCCAGAACTGCAAACGCAACCCTGTGCCTTGTGTAAACCACAGACGTCACAGCATATTCCGCAGGCGGCTACGTGTTTCATCGAGAGCTTCACCTATTTGAGCATAGGCATCTTTATCCCTTTTTCTCTGGCGATTTCCTGTGCTTTCTCATAGCCCGCGTCTGCGTGACGGACAACTCCCAATCCAGGGTCTGTTGTCAACACGGTCACTATGCGTTTTTCCATTTTCTTGGTTCCATCCACCACCAAACACATGCCAGCGTGGATGCTGTAGCCAATGCCGACGCCTCCGCCGTGATGTACGCTGACCCATGTGGCGCCTCCGACAGCATTTGTCAACGCGTTCAGTATTGGCCAGTCTGCGATTGCGTCGCTGCCGTCTTTCATGCCTTCAGTCTCACGATTAGGTGAGGCCACACTTCCACAGTCAAGGTGGTCCCTGCCGATCCAGACTGGACCTGAAAGTGTTCCGTCTCCAACCATTTTGCTTATTCTTTTTCCAAATTTCGCGCGTTCACCGAAGCCTAACCAGCAGACTCTTGCAGGTAAGCCTTGGAAGCTCACTTCTTTCCGAGCTTTTGTTATCCATCTGCACAGTTCTTTGTTGTATGCAAAGTCCTTCAAGATCACTTCGTCGAGCTTGTGGATGTCTTCTTCGCTGCCCACGAGTGATGCCCAGCGAAATGGGCCTTTGCCTTCACAGAACATTGGTCGTATGTAGGCAGCAACGAAGCCTGGATAGGCGAAAGCTTCTTTGAACCCAGCTTTGTAGGCTTGCTCTCTCAAGTTGTTGCCGTAGTCGAAGGTTATTGATCCTTTACGCATCATCTGAACCATGGTTTCAACTTGCGCGCGCATGGTTTTCATCGCAAGGGCAACGTATTTCTTAGGGTCGTTTTTCCTGAGTTCGTCGGCTTCTTCCTTACTCATATCTATCGGATAGTAGCCGTTCAATGGGTCGTGCGCGCTGGTCTGGTCAGTCAAAACATCGGGTATAATGCCGCGCTTCAGCAGTTCAGGATACACTTCTGCAGCGTTTCCGAGAAGCCCTATGCTCCGTGGAACACCATTTTCCTTTGCCTCTTTGGCCAGTTTCATCGCTTCGTCAACGTTGTCGGTCCAAGTCTGGAGATACTTGTGTTTGAGGCGCCGGTCGATTGCCCGTTTGTCTATCTCTACGACCAGGGCAACGCCTTCATTCATCGTGATCGCCAGAGGTTGAGCTCCGCCCATTTCACCCAAACCTGCAGTCAACACGAGCCTTCCTTTTAGGCTTCCACCGAAATGTTGTTTTGCAACCTGAGCCAGAGTTTCATAAGTACCTTGCAGAATACCCTGTGTTCCTATGTACGCCCATGAACCCGCGGTCATTTGACCGTACATGATCAGACCCTTTTGCTCCAACTCGTAGAAGTAGTCCCATGTGGCCCATTTGGGGACGAGCATCGCATTGACGATCAGTGCTCTTGGAGCATAATCATGGGTTTTGAAAACGGCTACAGGTTTGCCGCTTTGTATGAGCATGGTTTCATCAGGTTCGAGGTCGACTAATGTTTCAACTATGTGGTCAAAACAATCCCAATTGCGTGCAGCCTGACCCGTTCCGCCGTAGACGATCAGTTTGTCAGGGTCTTTCGCAACGTCTGGATCAAGAACGTTGGTCAGCATCCGCAGAATACCTTCAATCTGCCAGTTCTTGCAATGCAATTCCTTTCCAGTCAAGGCATGAATTGGCCTTTTCAGCTTCAACTTGACTACCCTTCCATCTGAAAGAGGTAACAACCTCGCTTTAATTTTTTGCGAAGCTTTCCAATGAAATATAGGCTACATTTCCTGCTCTTCTAGCAGTCGAAATTCTGTGCGAGCCGCTTCTTTGTCGACGACGAGTCTTCCATTCTTCATTACTTTGTCAACCAAGTTTACGCCGAAGCGGTAGCCAAGGAACTTGTGGTTGGGCACGTCCAAAACGATTATGTCAGCCTTTTTACCTAGTTCTATGCTACCAAGCTCACATGCCCTGTTCACGGCGTGCGCAGCGTTAATCGTCGCCGCAGTTATTGCCTCTGCAACTGTCAACTTCATGAAATGACACGCTAATGCGATGATCAATTGTTGATTTTCGACGTAGCAATTTGGGTTGAGATCAGTGGCCAACGCCAAGGGCACACCAAGGTTGATCATAGATCGTGCGTCTGCAAAACGATTATTTGTGATGTTGAAAGCGGAAGCCGGAAGCAAAGTGGCGACGACTCCTTTTTCGGCCATTGCTTTCATGCCTTCGTCGGAAGAAAAAAGAACCTGGTCTCCCGAAACTGCTCCGACGCTGGCGGCGAGTTCTGCTCCTCCAAGTGCGCTGGTCTCGTCCGCATGGAGTTTAGGCTTCAAGCCGGAATTCTTTCCAGCGACCAAGATACGTCTGGACTGGTCTAAGTTGAAGGCGCCTCTGTCACAAAACACGTCGCAGAATTCTGCGTGTCCTTTCTCAGCTACTTTAGGAATCATCTCGCTAATTATGAGGCGGACGAAGTCTTCAGGGTTGTTTGAAAATTCCGGTGGAATTGCGTTTGCCAAGAATGTTGGAACCAAGTCGATGGGGTGCAGCTGGTTCAGGCGTTGGATGACTTCTAGTATCTTGAGTTCATCTTTAGTTGTCAAGCCATAACCGCTTTTAGCTTCTGCGGTTGTTGTCCCATGTTCCAACATCGCGTTCAGTCGTTCAGTGCTGCTGTCCACGAGTTTCTCGACGCTTGCTCGGCGTGTTTCTCTGACGATTCTTTGTACTCCGCCGCCTCGGTCAAGAATTTCCTGGCGCGAGGTCCCTTCCATTCGCATCTGAAACT